>Ga0247808_10001663_pt1 | contig 10743 bp, 9 predicted proteins | sample UWRJL089202R1_FD_179914 | JGI IMG/M metagenome (GOLD analysis project Ga0247808, IMG submission 179914) | Plant litter microbial communities from Arlington Agricultural Research Station in Wisconsin, United States - UWRJ-L089-202R-1 | ecosystem: Environmental > Terrestrial > Plant litter >... | reverse complement strand
ATATTTTTGGTTCATCCACACGGCAAAACCCTCTCCAATAATACTTGACAAAGCAGTAGTATCTTTATGCTTATTTACGTTAGCCATAATCTGATGGGTAAGTTCATGCGGAAACATCTGTGCAATTTTATCATTGCTGCTATTACTCGCGTGCGCCAAATCAATCAGCATGGCATAATCTCCTAAACCACCAAGGTCTGTCCACGCTGGCCCGTAAACTATGTACCAATTGCCTTGTGGTGCATAACCAGTGAGCTTAGTCATTTCTTTGGCTGTGCTACGTAGTTGTACTTGTAGCTTTTTCCCATCAATTTTGATGTTTTTTGCTTTCCATTCTTGTAATTTAGGCATTGCAGTATTGAGCCAGCCCGCCACATCATCAGCCTTGCCCAAATAACCATTCCAAAATTGTTGATACGGATTATATAACGATTTGATAAACACCTTACTCCTAGTTAAGGAATCAGCCTTTTGGTATTCCTGCATGAGGTGTAATTGCTGCTGTGAAATATCATAGATGTTCAATGCTTTTTGTGAAAACACTGCTGTGCTGACGAGCAATAAAATAAAATTGATGCAAAATTGTCTCATGTTACTTATCTTTTATAACAAAGACTGTAAAACTTTTAAAATGGTTGCACTGCTCGAAAGATAATTTCTATGTCTTATTGATTGTTAAATGTTGAAAAGTTGAAAAGTTGGTTAGTTCATTCAAAAATTCATTTGGAAGCAGTCTAAAGAACAATGCATCATATTGATTACATAGAAAACTAAAATTCAAATATTTTATCGAGCTCTACAATATACTTCCCATTAGAAAGAACCTTAGGTGACTTAGCCATTTTCTCAGCCAGTAAGGCTGTTGGTAAAGGTTGGAACTTTTTAATTAGCCCCATGCTATTCAGGAATTTCAAAGCTCCGGCAGCTAAACGCTCAGCGAGTCGATCTGTATTTTTGCGCAATAATAGCCCTGGTCTGAAGATGATGAACTGATCAAATCCTATTTGAGCAGTATCCTCTTCTAATTTGCCCTTGGTTTTGGAATAGAATACCTTACTTGAGATGGAAGCACCGTGGGCAGATAATAGCACAATCTTTTTAAGGCCTTTTTCATATGCCATTTTGGAAAACTTCAATGGGATTTCATAATCAATATGGTATTGGTTTTCCTTGGATCCAGCAACTTTCAACGTAGTTCCCAAACAGGAGAATAGTACCTCTCCTTCGATGAGTCCAGACACCTTTTCAAGGTGATCAAAATCGGTCAAAACTTCAGACAGCTTGGGATGGACTATTCCGCTGGTGCGACGTACAAATGTTGTCACCTTTGTATAGCCCGGATCTTCCAAAAGGACATTTACAAGGTCTTTTCCTGTCGCTCCTGTTGCTCCAATAATCAGTGCTTTCATCATGGTTTGTTGTTGATAATTCCCAAATATAACAAATTGGTAAGTGTGTACACAGTTATCCCACTTCAAACTGAAGACCACTCAAGTATCGGTATAATCCCTGTTCATTACCCATCAATTCGCTGTGGGTTCCAGATTCGATAAGTTGTCCTTTTTCCATCACGATGATGCGATCGGCTTCACGGATAGTTGATAAACGATGTGCAATGATAATCGAGGTACGGCCTTTCATCAGTTCTTCCAGTGCTTCTTGTACCAAGCGCTCTGATTCTGAATCGAGTGAAGAGGTGGCTTCATCTAAGATCAGTATGGAGGGATTCTTCAACAAAGCTCTTGCAATGGCAATGCGTTGACGCTGACCTCCCGATAGTTTTACACCACGTTCACCAACTACTGTTGCATATCCTTCAGGAAAAGATGTGATAAACTGATGGGCATTTGCCCGCTGTGCAGCCTGTATAATTTCTGCCTCTGTAGCGCTTAGTCGCCCGTATGCAATGTTTTCCAAAATTGTTCCGCCGAACAGCATCACATCCTGTGGGACAATCGCTACCTGATTACGGATGTCGTTAAGGGAGTATGCATTTGAGGGTTTGCCATCAAAAAGTATTTCACCACTTTGAGGAAGATAGAACTGCAAGATCAATGCGGCAGTGGTAGATTTCCCTGAGCCACTTGGACCTACAATAGCTATTCTTTCACCGGCATTGGCTTCAAAAGAAACATTGGTCAGTACAGGAATTTCAGGACGCGAGGGATAGGCAAAACCTACATTTTTAAAAGATAGGCTTCCTACTATCTTTTGATCAATCGCTCCACCCTTTTCGGTTGTAGATACGTTTTCACCCTTTTCGCCCAAAATCTCCAGCACCCTTTCACTGGCACCTACGGTTTTCTGCAAATTGGCAAATAGCTCGGGAAAACTGCCAAGTGAACTGGCCAAGAACATGGCATATAGTGAAAACTGCAACAGTTTACCAAAGGTAATTTCGCCTTGACTAACCAATATGCACCCATAGCCAATCACTCCTAAAATGCCCCCAAATAGACAGAGTACAATGAAAGAAGAAAACATGCCCCTAAATTTTGCACCCTTGATGGCAATTCCTGCTACCTCTCCAATAGCCTTGCTGTATCTTGCTGATTCGAATGGCTCGTTTACAAAAGCTTTTACATTTGCAATCCCCATTAAGGTTTCATCTACAATAGTATTGGATTCGGCCAGTTTATCCTGGGCTTCCCTTGAGATCTTTTTGATAAACCGACCAAAGATCACTGCAGCTACAATAAGCACTGGCAATACTACGAGCAGTGCAAATACGAGTTTCTTAGAAATAATAGACATGAAAATAACTCCCCCCACCAAAAGCACCGCTTGTCTGATCATTTCTGCAATCGTGGTGGTGAGGGTATCCTGCACCTGTGAAAGGTCGGCAGAGATTCGGCTATTGAGCTCTCCGACCCTTCGGTTAGAAAAGAAATCCATTGGCAGGGTAATCAGCTTGAAATAGGTAGCTCTTCTAATATCAGACAGTGAACGTTCGCCAACGCTTACAAACCATAAAATTCTAAAATAAGATACGATCGCCTGAAAGGCCAACACTCCGAAGGCTAATAACAATATACCCAGGATAGTACTAGGCAAATAGTTATTGGTTGGTTTTCCCTGTGCAGTATCGATCAGCCCACCTACAAAAGATGGAAAGGCCAGTCCTACCAGACTAGATAGAAAAAGAAAAAAAAGCGCCGCGATGAACTTGCTACGATAAGGCTTTAGGTAGCTGAGTAGCTTTGCCACATGGGTTAATGTTTGTCTGTTCAGTTTTGCCTTGGGCAATTCAATACCTGCTGTATTACCACTGTTTAATCGCTGTCTCGCCATAAGGTATTCATATAAAATTAAGTGATAACTTACGCTATCTTTATTTGTCAACGTCAATCAACTTTATTTCTAAATAGACATCAACGCTGCAAAAGTAAGGATAACTTTTGGTGAGCTAATGGCTTGGGCTATACGTTCACCGTCGAAAAGTAGATATTTACCGAAGTATTTTATTGGGTTTGTTGGGTCAAGATAGGTAAGGTGTTCCAATTTTAGATGGTTCATAGATCATGATTCATAGTATAGCTGTAGTGTAGGTCCAGTGTAGACCCAGTGTAGACCCAGTGTAGACCCAGTGTAGACCCAGTGTAGACCCAGTCTTCTAATAGAACAAATATGTGCTATATCGAAACTAGTCTGCCATAATTTTAATAAAGGTTTAATTCTTAAAAATATATCCAAAATCCTTAACAGGTAACCTCATATACTTAAACACTTATCATCAAGCACTTTAAAGCTTCAACTTTAATTAAATTTGATATAGTTAACTTAAATTTAAAGCATATGGAAAATTCTAAAAAACTGAACCGATTAAAAAGCATTCTACTTGGGTTTGTTGTAACCTTTGCGCTTGGAAGTACTGTTTGGGTAACCACTGCAAGTGGAAATCAAACTGCAGGAAATTCATTAAAAAATAATCCTGGATCCAAAATATGTTATTTCTTCTATCTTCCGAGGGACGGCTATACCACTATTGACTGTATGGGGTGTTCTCCAGAACCAGATCATATAGGAGATGGGCTTCCTTATGCATGTGGTGGACTTATACAATAATTAACATTTCCTTATAGAATTGGCTCAACATAGGCCGAATGTTACGGGGCGCAGTTAGTCTGCGTCCCTTATTTTTAGTTTAGCTATGAGATTTTACATTTATTTATTTTTGTTTGTTACGTCCCTATATTTCTCTTCATGTAATGATTTTGAGCAGACCGAAATTGCGCCTTTCAAGGTCACCAAAAAGATTACGGGGAAAGAAATCTGGCAAAATAACAAAAAGGGTACTTCTATATATATCGTCGATACACTCATCTTACTTAAATCTAGCAAAGATTCGCTTTTTTATGTTTATGGTATTGAAAGTAACCAATACTTAGGCTCTATCATCAAAAAAGGAAAAGGAAATGGAGCGTTTAGTGCTGTTTTCTTTTATGGCCAATTCATAACAGATCATAGTGGAATAAAGATTTGGATAACCGACTATATGACAAAAGAGATGAACCTGGTAAATGTTACAGCTTCATTAAAGGAAAAGAGAACAATTGTAGAGCAACATGTGTCAATTGCTAATGAAATCATTGCGGATGCAACCTCTTACTTTTATGTTAAAGGAGATAAGGTTGTTGGCTACCATAATGTTCAAGACGGTGAACAACCTTATGATGAGCGATTTTTCAATATGAATACCGCTAACTCTACAGTAGCATTCAAAAAAATTCCCGCTCTTAAAACCAAGAAGGATCTAAGCACTAACCTCAGAAATATGTCTTATCAAAGTATTGCAAGGATCAAACCAGATGGTAGCAAAATTATAGATGTAAGACATTATCAGCCAAAGCTGAACATAGTAGACACTGGGGGCAATCATTTAGCGAGCTTCATATTTGATAAAAATTACCCTGAAGAATTTACTGAAGAGGTTTTGCGTGCAAGGGTTAACCTCAATTATTTTGAAGCTGTTTATGTTTCAAACAAGTACATTTATCTGCTAAGAACTGACCAATTGGACAAAGACGTAACGAGGGTCAAGAAGCCGATTGAGATCTTAATCGTAGATTGGAAGGGCAACCCTGTCAAAAAACTACTCATTCCTGAGTACATCCTTAGCTTTGCAGTTGATGAGAAAAGCAATATTTTGTATGGTTTGGATTATATCAGTCAGCGCGTCTTCAAGTATCATATTTAAAGCAATTTCAATCATTTCGAAATGAAAAGAATATCAATAATTATAATCGTGCTATTACTGATCTCAAATACGGTATTAGTTGTAAAAGTAGTCCAGCTTAACAATGACCTAAAGGATGTGTACCAGAATTTTGATATGCAAAAGAGAAATGCCTCTCCACTTGTTTTTGACTCACAGTCGTATGATTTTGGAAAAATTGTGCTAGACAGTAATTACCAAACCAATTTTACTTTTACCAATACCGGAACCAAGCCGATAAAAATTAAGGACATAGCGCCATCTTGTGGCTGTACGGTACCTGTGTGGAACAAGGGCTTTATTGATGTGGGGCACAAAGGAAGTATCGCACTAAAATACCACGCTGGACCTGTTGGCAACTTTAGCAAAGAAACATTCGTATATGTAGTCGGGGAAACCAAGCCTATAGTACTCACCATAAAAGGCAGCGTAAAAGCTAGGTAAAACGTTAGCACAAAGCGCACATATTAAATGTGTATTGTAAATTAATCAAGCCGAAACATAAATATAAAATGCCTTTTTCTATTAGGGCTATCAACGTTTTAATGGGCACATTAAATTTGATACTGGATTTGTCCAGCATCTCAATCTCCTTATTTTTCTTGTCTACTATCTTTATATAGTTGCAGTTCACTAAATACGATTGGCTTACTCGTATGAAAACATTGGGATCAAGTTCCTTACAGAATTGCGCTAAGGGTTTTGAAATTAGGGGACTTTCTCCGGTCAGTAGATAAAACTGTGTATAACAATCTTCGGATTTACAACAAATGATATCATCTTGATTTACAACTCTCAAATATTTTTGACAGCGTAGAATAATTTTTTTGTCTATTAGCATGGCACAGCATTAATTTATACGATTTTTGTTTTTCACTTTGCGTATTTCAATGAAGGGTCTTTCTTATGGTTTGATCTTCTTTTTATTAGTAATTAATTTTTCGGTTTTGTAGCCAGAACTTAAATCGCAATTTGCGAAGGCATAAACTGGTTCGAAGGTTAGATTTGTTTCCATAGAATTAGGGAAAAGGATATGATGGTTTCACAATATAACAACTTTCAGAAATCAAAAACTGGATTATACTGTGACATTTAGGCACATTATCTAAGCTATCGAACGTTCAGGAACATTTCTCTGCTTTTCGAATGTTACCTGATAAAGAGTTAATTCATGGGGTGATACATGAAATTTTGACTAATGGGTCAATCGAGATACCTAAATGAAGTGAGCCCGGTAGAAGCCTACTAAAACGACATTAAGAAAGAGGCCCTTTAACCAGCTTATTAAGACAAAAATTTACGCTCAACTAATGTTGAACCCATCGTACGGATTACAATCAAATTTATACAGCAATTTGCAGGCTAAGGGTTGTATTATAGACAAAAAATAGCCATGCCAATCCTTAACCTTCCCCAGACGGGAAGCAGTTGAGCTCATCTATCCCTGCAAAGTAGTCCAGTATGGCAAAACAAACACAGATTAAGTTAATGGTTAATGACTTTGATGTTTAAGGGCTTTCTTAGCTTGATGACTCTATCCGTACATTGGCCTATTAAAAATACACCTACTTTTGTAGCGAAGACATTCCCTATTCCAAACTCATATTATCGATCAACTGTGAGATTCATAAATTTTATGCGTTTATTCAGTCCTGAATATTGCTTCACGAAATTATTTTTTATCTTTTCCATTTCACTAAAGCACTCGGTAATCGTACCATAGTTATCATGGATACTAATAGAGGGCAGTGGGGAACCATAACCTTCCACCGTACTGGTACCGAGATTCCTAATCATGGTCTTTTTAAAATTGTCTTGCCATTTTTGTTGTGCCTGACCATCCATACTAATAAAGCTTACAGATGATGGAATAGTAAATATGACCCAGATGATATCGGATTTGGAGTGATCAAATACATTGCTCCAAGTTGCAAACGAGTATTTCTCCTGCGCTTTTGCAGAGTTGGAATTGCCAGCAAAGAAGATTATCATTAATACAGTCAGGATTTTGGCAAGTGATTTTAGGGCTGTTTTCATAATTATAATTAGGGGCATAGAGTTGAAGTTCCATAATTTATGTTTTGGATATTAAACCGCAAAAGGTCTATTGGCACTTCGCAACTCATCTTTCAATTTCATTGGTCCGACGTGAAATTAGATAAAAACTGTAGCTAAGGAAATACTTAAAACTAGGTATTTTGATATAATTGATGGTTTCATAAGCATCAAGCTGAATGCCTGTTTATAACTTTACTAAAATTGTTAGTAATAGCTAACAATTTTAGTAATACCTTTGTTATTACTAATCATTATACAAAATAATTGTTTAAGATAAGTAACAATGATTACGGAAAAACAGGAGATATTAGCTAGCTTACGAAAGCAAATACTGGAGGCACAGGGATTTAAAACTGGCTTTGCTGCTACAGGCGATGATTTTGGCTTAGGCAAGATCGAGGCTTGTTTTCCAAATTCTATTTTTCCCACTGGCACCATTCATGAATTTCTATCCGAGCAGGCAGAGGACACAGCAGCAAGCGAAGGTTTTATTGCTGGTTTACTTGCAAAGCTCATGAAAAACGGAAACAGCTGTTTATGGATCAGCAGCAGTCGAAGGCTATTTCCACCATCTCTTGAAAACTACGGCGTTGATCCACAGCAGATCATCTTTATAGACTTAAACTATTCAAAAGAAATTTTATGGGTAATGGAAGAGGCATTAAAATGTGAAGGTCTTGCCTGCGTAGTTGCAGAAATCTCTGACATTGATTTTGCACAAAGTAGACGCTTGCAATTGGCAACCGAGCAAAGTCAGGTAACTGGATTTCTTTTGAGGAAAGAACCAAAGCGAATGCTTTCCGCCACTGCCTGTACTGCAAGGTGGCAAATCAAGCCTCAGCCAACAGCATTGATAGCCGGTATTCCTGGTGTAGGCAATCCAAGATGGGAAGTCAACCTGCTGAAGGTTAAAAATGGAGAAGGAGGCAAATTTCTTATAGAATGGGCAGAGGATAGATTTGTGCTGGTGAATACAGAGAAAGATCAGCTAGTTTTACATCCTAAACAGGCAGGCTAATGGCAAGATTTCTTTCCATATATTTCACTCATCTACTCTGCGATTATTTGGCTATCAGAAAGCCAGAATTAAAAGGGAAGATCTACGTATTTACCATAGCACAACGTGGTCGCATCCAGGTCACAGCAACTTCTGTAGAAGCACAAAAACATGGAATATTTGCCAATATGGCGCTTGCCGATGCCAAGGCAATCATACCCAATGTTCAGGCTTTTGATGATGAAATAGATTTTAACAAAAAACTATTGACAAGAATTGCCAAATGGGCGATCAGATACGCTCCTACGGTTTCCATTGACCTACCTGATGGGATTATTTTGGACATCAGTGGATGCAGTCATTTGCTTGGAGGAGAAGAAAATTATTTAAAATCAATATCATCAAAGCTAAACAAATCGGGCTATACCTGCCGTGTGGCAATCTCGGACACTATTGGAACGAGCTGGGCTATTGCGAGGTTTGGGAAAAAAAATATGATCATCCAGCCTGGAAATCAATATAATGCTTTGCTTAATCTTCCTCCAATGGCATTGAGATTAGAACAGCACATTATTCAAAGACTCCACAAACTTGGCTTTGATAAGATCGGTAAGTTCATCCAACTTTCTACATCTGTGCTCAGACGCAGGTTTGGAAATGAGTTTTTACTTCGGCTACATCAGGCACTTGGCACCGAAGAAGAACCTCTCACACCCATTGTGGTGAAACCTCCATTTGAAGAGCGCTTATATTGCCTGGAACCAATCTGCACAAAACCAGCTATTGAGATTGCGATTGAAAAATTGCTGGAAACTTTGTGTACTCGGTTGTCAAAAGAAGGAATGGGTATTAGGTTAGCTGAGCTTATCGGCTATCGTTTAGATGGGAAGGTCACACAAATCAAAATAGGAACTAACCAGCCAACCCATAATATTAAACATTTGGCAAAGTTATTTGAGCTCAAAATTGCCCAGATTGAACCTGCTCTTGGGATTGAACTTTTCATATTGACCGCTACCAAAACTGAACCGCTGTATATGCATCAGGAAAAACTTTGGAATGGTAAACCTGGTCTTGCCGATCGGGGATTAGCACAACTACTAGATCGGCTTGCCGGAAAAGTTGGTGCACAGGCGATTAAAAGATATATCCCACAGGCTCACTATTGGCCAGAAAGATCCTTAAGACCTGCTGTTTCCCTTGAAGAGAAAACCGAGGTACAATGGCAAAAGAGCAATCCTAGACCTATGGAAATGTTGTACAGACCAGCTTCTATCCAAGTGACTGCACCCATACCAGATTACCCGCCAATGAATTTCCGTTACAAAAACGAATTACATATCGTGAGAAAAGCGGACGGTCCAGAACGGATTGAGCGGGAATGGTGGATGGAACCTGGCGAGCACAGGGACTATTACCTTTTGGAAGATGACAAAGGCAGAAGGTACTGGGTTTTTCGTTCAGGACACTATAATGAAGAACAGTCAGGCTGGTTTCTGCATGGTTTTTTTGCATAAACAAATAAAAAATAAACCATGAGCTATTGCGAACTACAGGTAACCTCAAATTTCAGCTTCCTGCGCGGAGCTTCCCATCCTGAGGAGCTTATTGAACAGGCGGCGGCCTTCGGCTATCGTAAAATTGCAATTACCGATGTGAATACAATGGCAGGTATCGTTCGTGCGCATTCTGCTGCTAAAGCACATCATATTTCTATTATTCCCGCATGCCGCCTGGATCTTTTGGATGGCCCAAGCCTACTTGCTTACCCAACTAACCGTGAAGCTTACAGTCGACTATCAGCCGTGCTAAGTGAAGGGAATTTACGTGCTGAAAAAGGAAAATGTTTCCTCTATAAAAAGGACGTATTTGAAAACCAAAAAGATATCCTTTTCATAGCTATTCCTCCTGAAAATTTAAACAGGGGTTTTGATTTTGAGCTCAGTTTCTACTCAGCTTTAAACGTATATAAAGAAAACTTAGGTCACTCTTTGTACTTGGCTGCTAACCGAAATTATCAAGGGCAAGATCAAAAACGGTTGTTCCGTTTGGATCAGCTTTCCAAAAAACTCGACATACCGATGGTTGCTACTAACGATGTGTATTACCATGATTCTAAACGAAGGGAACTTCAGGATATCCTTACCTGCGTTCGTGAAAAATGTACTATTCACAATGCTGGCTTTCTACTGATGATGAATGCAGAAAGGCATCTGAAATCGATAGAAGAAATGCATCGGCTTTTCCGGTCTTATCCAGATGCAATTAAGCGGACTTTGGAAATTGCTGAAAAATGCCAATTTACCTTAGATAGCCTAGAATACGTTTACCCCGAAGAAATCCTTTCCGGTGATCGGGAACCACAGGAAGAACTTGAGTATCAAGCATGGAAGGGAGCTGAAAAAATGTTTGGACTGCCGCTTCCGGAAAAAGTCATCAACAACATCAACTATGAGCTAAAATTTATAAGGGA
>Ga0247808_10001661_pt1 | contig 10744 bp, 11 predicted proteins | sample UWRJL089202R1_FD_179914 | JGI IMG/M metagenome (GOLD analysis project Ga0247808, IMG submission 179914) | Plant litter microbial communities from Arlington Agricultural Research Station in Wisconsin, United States - UWRJ-L089-202R-1 | ecosystem: Environmental > Terrestrial > Plant litter >... | reverse complement strand
CACATAGGGCATCTGCCCGGGCTATTAATTAAATCAGAAATTGCCTTAACAATAAATAAAGGTCAACTGAAAGCATACGAGTTAGTAAAACATAAAAAGCGAAGCCAGCCATCACAGCCAACTCCGCCCGCTAGCAAGGGCGTTGCGCTAGCAGAGTTGTCTCTGAAAAATTTAGTGACTGCTAGTTACTTTTATTTCTAATGGAGTATTTACAATTAAAGAAGATTCTTTTAATTTTTGATATGAATTTTATGAGACAATTAATAAATAAAAGAAATCTAAGATTAAGCTCCTTTATTTTAGGAATTGTAGTTATCCAGTTTGAGGGGTGTTTACAAACACATGCTCAATCAGTTGCATTAGGAGCCCCATTTCGAATCAATACCTTTACTCAAAGCGTTACAGAATCGGCATCAACAGCTATAGATGGTGATGGAAATTTTGTTGTTGTTTGGCAAAGCTCCGTACAAGATGGAGATAATGCAGGAATATTTGCTCAGTGTTATGATCTACAGGGTGCAAGAAAAGGTTTGGAATTTCAAGTTAATAGCTATACTCAGGATTTTCAAGGAACGCCTGATATTGCAATGGATCACGGAGGAGATTTTGTTATTTGTTGGGAAAGTAGTGGACAAGATGGTAGTGGATTAGGAATCTATGCTCAAAGATATAATTCAGACGGATCGGTACAGGGAGCAGAATTCAAGGTAAATACAATTACAAGTCAAAATCAAGTATTGCCTAAAATAGCAATGAGCTATAATGGAGATTTTGTTATCATTTGGAATAGTGCCGATATCAAGGCTCAACGTTATAACGCATTAGGAGTTCCGATAGGAAGCGAGTTTAAAGTGAACACGTCAAATGGAGACCGAAGAGATTGTGTCGTAGCAATGGATAGTACTGGAAATTTTATTGTTAGCTGGTCTAGCTATGATCAGGATGGCGATAGATACGGAGTATATGCGCAACTATATGATTCATTTGGAAATAAAGTAGGAACAGAATTTAGAGTAAATACGAGTACAACTTTAGATCAAAGATATTCATCCGTAGCAATGAATAACGATGGAGATTTTGTCATTGCATGGGAAAGTAATATTATTCAACCCGCGGAAGGCACATTTTATGAACGTTTTGATGTATATGCGCAACGTTATAATAAAGAAGGCATTCCTCAAGGTCAAGAGATATTTGTGAATACTTATACTAATCTTAGTCAGGAAAGCCCATCAGTAGCTATGAATAAATCTGGAGGTTTTATCATTACTTGGCAGTCTTTGGCTCAGGACGGATCTACTTTTAGCATATATGCTCAATGTTATGCTGCAAATGGACTAAGGGTTGGAGATGAATTTGCCGTGGAACATAATTATTCTGGTTGTCAAGACCAAGCAAAAATTGTAATGAATGAGAAAGGAGATTTAGTTGTAATATGGAGGGAATACGCTAGTCCTTATGGAATATTTGGTCAGCGCTTTCAATATTCACTTTCGCCGATTACAGCTATAGGAAATTTGGAAAATAATATACCTATTAATATATATCCAAATCCAGCAACAAGTAAAATCTATAACAACGATAAAGCACAAGTCAATATTTCTTTATTAAATTTAGCAGGCAATATTTTAAAAGATGGCGTTTTTGTAAATAATTATTTCGATGTAAGTGACATACCGAAAGGTATGTATATTGTAATATTGAGTCGGGGAGGAGCTAGAGAATGTCATAAATTATTGATACAATAGACACAGGCTAACATCAACAGTTAAATCCCCACTAGCGCCGACGTTCGTCGGTGCAACAATCAGTAAGGGCGTCCGCCCATTTATTAAGTACAGAAAAAAATGATAACTACTTTTTATTTTAAACCTTAGTTTGTTATCGAAAGCCCGGGCCGGATACCTTATATAAAAAAAGCACCGACGAATGTCGGTGCTAGGAAAAGAAGATTGGAATAGTAAAAAAAAAGGGAAAGACCGTCAGGATGACGAGCTTTCCCTTTTGCTATTTTTGGGGTTACTCAAGCGTAACACGAATCATACTTGAAACCGCCGGAAGTGTAGTGAATGGATTTGGATTAGGTACTTCATCAATTAGTAAATGTTCAGCTAATGGAGTGCCACTCAGATTAAACTGAGTAATACCTGCTCCAGGGAATTGATTGATCGCTGTACCGTCATCGTATAATTTCACAGTAGATGAAATGTCACGTTTGGTTGTGGCATCAATTTCACCTGTAGTGGCGAAGAACCAGTCGTTAGAGAATCCGTACATGGTAGCCACGGCAATTTTATCTCCGGCTACCACAGAAATATCCTGGCTTACCTTTCCTCCTGACATGCCGTTCATAGCGGGTAACAATACTGTTGTACCTGCAGCAGGTAATACATATACTGATTTTACTCCTGCGACTGTTCTTAAATAAGTGGCCAATGTCTCTGCGTTTCCTCGCTGTGCAAGTAAAGTCAAACCTTTACCCGCATCATAAGTCCCATTCTGATAGATAGGATTCGTGATGCCATTATAAATCACAACCAGTATGGGAGATAAGGGTGTGAAAATACCTGTCATAGCTTGAACAGATGCTGCCAAGATGGAATTATCTCCGCGTTCTGCAATCGCTGTAAGACCTGTAGTGGTTGCCTGTCCGCTTTTGTACAAGGGTGAAGGATTCAAAAGATTTCCCCCCGCAATGTAAGAGACTGCCCATACTCCGGGACTGAAAGGCGTTTCGTTGGCTGTACCACCCGACATATTTTGAATGGTAAGTGTAAAGGTTGAATTACCATTATAGTCGAGCGTAGCTTTCAACAAAGAAGAAGCAGCAAGGTAAGTATTGCCCTGAGCATCCGTACCACTCACTTCTGTGACATTTGCTGAATTCGCGGTGCCGGGATGAGTCACTGCAGAGCCCGGTGCCTGGTTTACACGGGTACCGTTATCCCACAATTTAATTTGTGAAGATACATCACCTTCTATAGGTGTTCCATCAGACAGGTAAACAGAGATCCCTGGATTGGCAGGCGCGAAGAACAAATCATTAGACCATCCATACATGGTGGCAAAAGTAATCGCTTCTCCCTTCGCTGCAGAAAACGTAACCGTAACTGATTCACCCGGCATAATGACAGGAGGAGTACCTGTTCCTTTGAAAGTGCCTGATTCAACAAGCGGTTTGGAATGCAGCACATTCTCTACCGTAATTTTGTGAACGGAATTGTTACCGGAAGGACCCGTGTCGTCGTCGTTTTTTTTGCAGGAAGCAAATGCCAATGGCAGCATCAAGGCCAGTGACAGAAATTTAAAATTCTTTTTCATAGCTTTTTTTTGTTTGTGATTGAAATATTTATTGGATAGGTATCGATAAAATATTTCAGTGGTTGAAACTGGTTATACTTATCGCTTATGCATAGATAGCTCACTAATCCTGCCGTGTCAATCATGGCAGGGTTACTATTGTGCTCGTTTTGTCAGCTGGACGACAAATGTGATAAAAAAAGTATCAAGTTCATTCGATTATCAGGACACATCCTGTCACACGCTGATGCTTTACTACACAGGATTGTTTTTTTATTTCTATTAAAAAAAATAAGGTGGGGATAATCTTCTCAATACTTCCCCAATTTGAAAAATGAATTACAGTATCCCCGCACCGGGAGGTGCTCTATGCTATAGGCACGAGCAGGATGCTCGCACCTATAGCGGGGATTTACAAAGAATACATCATTCGAGACATCAACAAATCATCAGTAATCTGTTCTGTCCCTCTTTTTCTTTTGGTGCACGGTGAACACAAGGGAGGACAAGACTTTCAGGATGATCAACCGCCAGCTTCCACAAATGACCCAGGCCTAAGCGGATCGGCTGTGCATTGGGTATAGGCTGATAATGCAGATCAAAGAAATGTTCACTTAAAAATAAGTCAAAGTCTTCGGCTGCTCCCGGATAGATTTTTTTTAGTTCATCACGTAGTTCAGGAACCAGTATTTTTTGCAGGGCTTGAGCATTGGGTAGTATTTCACTGGACTCGCCATGGTACGTGCATAAAAAAGTATTGGTCGGTACAGGAGAGCGGTCTACATGAAAAGAATACACATCCGTTGGGAAAAAGGAGTCATCTCTCTCATAGCACTTTATTATATTAAGAATGGGAGACGCACCATGAGCTTTCAACGCCTTCAAATCATGCAAAAGAATTTCACGGGCAAGCTGTCCCTGTTCACTCAATGAAAGTGCTAAAAGTTCCTCTTCATCAAGCACCGCCATGTTTTCATCTAATGCGATCTGATTCGCAATCTCGGCAAAATCACCGGTGAGTTGACGAGGCCAGTACATGGTATTGACAGCTCCATGAAAAGGCGTTGACACCAGGTCTTCAAAATTGGTAACAGCGTGAATTTGATTGGAGGTAGGAGATACATTGATCATACAGGTAATGAGAGATAAAATCAATTAAGGAAGTATAACATATTGAGCGTAGAACACCACGCTGGCGCAGCGCCTCTTGTATGTCGTATTATTTCTTGGAATAATTGGCTAATGAACTATACTTTATCCAATCGTATTGCACCATGGAAGGAAGTTTATCTTCCTGTATTTCACCCAACCATTTTTTTATATACGGTACCGATGTATTACCAGCCCAGTGGTTCAATCGTATCTGCAAAGGCACTTGCGGTACGTATTTCTTTTCTGAATGCAGCCACCTGCCGTCTACAAACCAGGAAACACTATCCTTCGTCCAAAGAATTCCATAATTATGGAATTCTTCTGAAATATCAAACCCAAGTTCTTTTGTTGTAGTTGAGTAGTGATGAACCGTCCCCCCTTGCTCATAATCATGGGTGGTCATTTGAATGGATATTTTTTTATTCCCTGTAAATTCAATGTCAATTTCCTTATGTTCCCAATTACCCGGCACCCACTGATTCATTAAGAAAAAAGAGCCTACTGTACCTGACACAATATCCGGTTTCATTCTTACTTCATAAAAACCGAATGACAAAAAGTTAGCATCTCCTACCTCTCCACCATTATAGAATTTGGGAAGATCGGCCTTCTTATTTTTGGAGGTGGTTAATGTTAAGATGGAGTGATGGATGGAAACATTTTCTTCTGTCATATTAGATCCATTCTCTTCAAAACTATAGTGTTGAATTTCCCATGCTGGATTCAGTGAATCAAACGTCTCGTAGTACTCTTCCTCACCGTACAGTGAATAGACTAGAGGTTTCTTATTTATGAAACCCAAAGACAAGATTAAAAGAGTTAGCATTATGAAATTAAAAATATATTTTTTCATCTTTTTTTTATTTTGTATCACCAAACAAACTCCCAAAATGTCCTGCTATCGTAGCCTTTAGCGAATGTTGCGCTCTACTGACTAAATGCTCGGAGTTAACTATGCCGTTAGACTAAGTTACACTATAAAATTAACCGGCAATAGTCCTGGCTCGCTTAATTGTCGCCCGCATGTCTATTGCCGGTTTAAGGCCCGCTGGCGCGAGCAGGATGCTCGCCAGCAATAGTTTGTTTCAAATAATGCATTGTTCGGGTGCTGAAGCCGGTTAAAAGTTATTTTTTGCCAGGTGACAGTTTCTCGCCGATCTACATGTACTGGTTAACTACAATAATTTAGTAAATTGCCATATACTTTTTAATTTTACCTTAAATGACAAGCCAGGAAAAAATAACTTCTTACGTAGAGAAATTTGTTCGTCTGACCGAGAAGGAAAAAATTGAATTTACAAGCCGGTTCAAAGAAATCAAAATAAAAAAAAGACAGTTTATTGTTCAGCCTGACTTTGTTCCGAAGTGCAGGTATTTTGTAATTGAAGGTGCTCTGAGAGCTTACGTTGTGGGAGACGAAGGTAAAGATCACACGATTCAATTTGCTGTAGAAGATTGGTGGATTTCAGATTACGACAGCTACATCCATCAGCAACCTGCCAGTATGTTTGTGGTTGCCCTCGAGGATTGTATTCTTATGCAAATTAGTTTTGAGGAGGAAGAAACCTTAAAGGCACTCCATCATAAATTCGAAACATTTTTCAGATCCAAGGCTGAACTTTCAACAGCGTTTATGCAGAGAAGAATAATTACCAATCTCACCAAGTCAGCAAAAGAGCGGTATGATATTTTTATTGAAAGCTATCCAAAATTGGCAGAACGCGTTCCACAGTACGCTTTAGCTTCCTATTTGGGCATTACGACGCAGTTCCTGTCAAAAATAAGAAATCAAAAAAACGAATAAAAAGTTAATCTAGTTTCACTTCTTTTCTTCTTCTAGTTGATTTTTAAATGTTAAGAATCCATTCAATTTGCATGGCCAATTTTTAACAATAACAATTGAACGAAGAATTAGAATGGGAAAATTAAAAAACAAAGTAGCTGTTATTACGGGTGGTAATAGCGGCATGGGTTTAGCCACTGCAAAATTATTTGCTGCAGAAGGAGCCAAAGTTGCCATCACCGGTCGCAATGAAACAACCATTAAAGAAGCCGTTTCAGAAATAGGACATGATGCAATAGGCGTTAAAGCCGATGTGTTAAACTTAAAAAGCATTGATGATGCTTATGCTGAAATTGCTGCGAAACAAGGGAAATTTGATGTGTTAATTATTAACGCAGGAGTTTACAAAGGTCTTCCTTTATCTGATTTTACCGAAGAACTATTTGATGAACTCGTTGATATTAATTTTAAAGGAGCATTCTTCTCCGTTCAAAAGGCCTTACCGTTTTTAAATGACGGTGCATCTGTTGTACTGACCTCTTCGGTTTCCAATGAAAGTGGAGCGGCAACAGCTTCTGTGTATGGTGCCACAAAAGCTGCTATACGCTCTTTGGCCCGCGGTTTTTCTGCTGACTTGTTAGAGAGAAACATACGGATTAATGTTCTTTCTCCAGGACCTATTGAAACACCTATTTTTGACAGATTAGGAATGCCACAGGAAAATGTAAATGGAATCAAACAATATCTTGCCAGCGGAGTGCCTTTAAAACGCTTGGGTACTACGGATGAAATGGCAAAAGGCTTTTTATACCTGGCAAGTGATGATTCCTCTTTTATGTTAGCTGGAGAAATTGTACTGGACGGAGGAATTGGACAGCTATAAGTTATAACTACTCATTAGATCCTGCAAACATCTGCTTTGTCTATAGGCTGATATCGGTACTCGTTTTATTTTATTCCTGCAGTTCTACGGAGAAGCCTGTGTTTCTCTATATCTTAGAGGATGGCATGTTATCGAACATATCGCAAATCTGAAAATCAGATCAGCTTGCAGAACAAAAAACTTTAATTGAATAATCATTAAAAAATGGCAGTAAAAATTTTATATACCGCAATGGCAGTCTTAGTTGCTGTCATTGCCCTGATAGTGGGCTTAGAGGTTTTTAGTTCTTACCCCAATGAAGCTACAGTTTATAATACCGAAGCCCCGGTACAATCGGTAAAATCGATCATTGTTCATGCAAGCGCAAAAAAAACGTGGACAATCATGAGCGAAGTGAATCAATGGGAAACCTGGGAAAGCGATAATAAAAGCCCCGTTTTAAAAGGCGCTTTTAAGTCAGGCAACTCATTTACCTGGAAGTCCAATGGTCTCACCATTCTTTCTACGATCAAAGTAGCTGAACCTTATTCACAAATCGCCTGGTCAGGACCTGCATTCGGCTGCTTTGCGATCCATACCTGGACTTTTACACCGCTTCCAAATGGAAACACAAGGGTTGATGTCAGAGAAAGCATGGAAGGATGGCTGGTTAGTTTAATGACGCATAAATTCCAAACAGGTCTCGATGCATCGCTTAATAAATGGTTGTCGTCACTCAAGAGCAGAGCGGAAGAATAGTTATTTATTCCAGACATTGATGGGGCAACCTTAAATGTTCAAAGCCTGTAATGACCTCATTACAGGCTTTGAACGTTAATACAAACGCAAGAACCCTTAGCTGGCGCAGCGCCTCATAAATAATACCTATATTTTTGTTATTGTTGTCATGTATACTATATTTACGACAACAATATAAATAACTGCACCATGAGACGATTAGAATTTGCCTCTCTTCAAGTAAGAGACTTAGAAGTATCAAAAGATTTCTACACCAACAAACTGGGATTTGAGTTATCGGAAGCGAGCAATCCTGCGGCTTGTATTTTCAGGTACAACAAAGGCGAAGCAAGTTTTGCCATCAGAACACCCATCGGAAATTTGGACGGCAAAGAATTGGGAGTAGGGGCTTCATTATGGTTTGCGATCGATGGAACAGTGGAAGCCTTGCAAAGCCAATTGACAGGGAAAGGCGTCACACTTTCAGGCAACATTAACAATACACCATTCGGCAAAACATTAATGGTAAAAGATCCGGACGGATACGTGATTACTTTTTTGGAACAAAACTAAAGAACAATCACCATGTCGGACAGAGCCACAAAATACTGGGTCATTGTAGCCTCTAAAGACCATGTTAAAAAAGGCATAGCAGAAGGATTTGCACAAGCCTGCCACGGAAAATCTTCACCCTTAAAAAGAATGAAGAAAGGAGATGGGGTGATCTATTATTCTGGCAAGCAAACGATGGGCAAGCCCGACAAATGCCAGGAATTTACTGCCTTGGGAAAAGTAATAGACGATGAAGTCTATGCGGTACAGGTTTCGGAAGACTTTTGCCCTTCCAGGCGCAACATTGAATTTTTGAAAAGTGAAGACACTTCCATTCTTCCTTTCATTCAGGAGTTAGATTTCATTACCAACAAAAAAAGCTGGGGCTATCCCTTTCGTTTTGGTTTCTTTGAAATTAATGCACACGATTTCGATCTCATTTCATCAAAAATGCTTCAACACCATTATGCCGAAGGAAATAGAATTTCATTTTAAAAGACCAAACGATAGTCCTGGTTATTTGCTTGGACAAGTCACCATGCTTTGGCAACGTAAACTAAAGAAAGTGTTAGATCCATTAGACTTGACACAGACTCAATTTGTATTGCTGGCAGCGGTAGCCTGGCTTTCCAAGAAAAGTGATGCCGTCACACAAATCGATATTGCCCATCAAAGCAACGCCGACAGAATGATGGTATCGAAAGTATTGAGGACCTTAGAAGAAAAAAACTTTATTACACGACAGGAACACGAAACCGATACCAGAGCGAAAACCATTCGCTTGACAACAAAGGGCGAAAGAATTTTACAGAAAGCCCTCATAGAAGTAGAAAATGTGGACCTGGAATTTTTCGGAGCATTGGAAAATAAACTTCCATCCTTCAATAAAAACATGGTACTGCTGATTGATAAGAATAAAAACGAGTAAGGAGACAAGAGGAGCCAGTCAAACACATTTTGCTCGTCGAAATTCTATTTATTTTTTTTAAAATAGTGTTGCACATATAAATTTTATCTTTTTACTTCGTCCCCGCAATTATTGCAAAACGGAATACTTAATTCAGTCACCTATATCAATGTGTTATGCTTGAAGGGAAAAAACTGATTTTAGCTACTAAGCCTTTTGCAACGGAACGCAGGGCTGAAAGCTGGAGACATACCATACTGACAATTAGCGCACTTATACTTAGCTATACCGCTGCTTTTTGGTTTGAGAACCTGATTGTTAAGATGTTTATTGCAATTCTCACAAGCTTAATAAGCCTGAGGATGTTTATAATTTACCATGATTACCTGCATAAAACCATTTTACAAAAATCTGCATTGGCAAATGCTATTTTTACTTTTTGGGGCTTGTATATTCTTGCTCCGAAAAGTATTTGGAAACGTTCGCATGATTACCATCATAAACACAATTCCAAATTGTATACAGCCAGCATTGGATCTATTCCCATTGTTACCAAGAACAAATTCTTAAGTCTTAAAAGAAAAGACCGCACCGTTTATCTATTTATGCGTCATCCTGCAACGATTGCTTTGGGACATGTCTTTGCCTTTACCTATGGGATGTGTATTCAACCGTTGCTTCGAAGTCCTTCAAAACACTTGGACTCAGCCTTGGCATTAGTAGTCCATTATGGTATGGCGATGATCATATATTATGTTTGGGGATTGACTGATTTATTGATCGGTTATGTGTTGCCTTGCTTTATTTCCGGCGCGATAGGATCTTATCTCTTCTACGCGCAGCATAACTTTCCAGGCACTTACTTCAAGGATAAAAATGGATGGACGTATATCGATGCTGCTTTATTGTCATCGAGCTATATGAAAATGGGAAAGGTAATGAATTGGTTTACCGGCAATATAGGTTACCATCACATTCATCACCTGAACGCGAGAATACCATTTTACAGATTGGATGAAGCATTTGATAAAATTCAAGAGCTACAACAAACAAAAAACACATCATTAAATCCTGTAGATATCATGAAGTGTCTAAAGCTCAAAGTATGGGATCCGGAGAAACAGCGAATGATTAGTCTGAAAGAAATGGAATCTATGGATTAAAATAAGAATGTAAATGAAAGACAAGATCCCTGTCACTGCCTGCTAGTCGACGTCCGTCGGGGCAATAACAAGCTGGCACCGGTTAAAACTGACGCCGGCAAGATTTTTATCCGCTTTTTTTCTTAATTTAATATCCAATTAAAATAGGGCTGCATTTTTTTGCACCGCCCAAAGAATACATACCGCTTATCCTCACGCCTATGAAAAAGACCATCCTTTGTTTTTTATTTTTAAGCACATTTCTCTTGGTGGCTGTTGCTTGTAGTTCCGAACAGGAAGAGGACTCA
>Ga0247808_10001660_pt1 | contig 10747 bp, 9 predicted proteins | sample UWRJL089202R1_FD_179914 | JGI IMG/M metagenome (GOLD analysis project Ga0247808, IMG submission 179914) | Plant litter microbial communities from Arlington Agricultural Research Station in Wisconsin, United States - UWRJ-L089-202R-1 | ecosystem: Environmental > Terrestrial > Plant litter >... | reverse complement strand
ACCACTGCACCCGTAGGTTTAACAGTCTTAACGATTTTCTCAGCAGATTTATCTACCAGGTTGTAATCGTAAGATTTTAATTTGATTCTGATTCTTTGGCTCATCTTGTTTTTAATTAAGGCGGCCTGTTAGAGCTATTAATAACAGGCTGCCGGTTTTATTTATTCAGCAGATTTGATTCTGCCTTTTGATTTTGCAATAACTTCATCCTGAACGTTTTTAGGCGCTGGCTCATAGTGATCAAACTCCATTGTAGATGTTGCACGACCTGAAGTGATGGTACGTAACTGAGTTACATAACCGAACATTTCTGAAAGTGGAACTGTAGCTTTAATTACCTGAGAACCATTACGAGTATCCATACCTAAAAGTTGACCACGACGACGGTTCATGTCACCGATTACATCACCCATGTTTTCTTCAGGAGTTAAGATCTCGATTTTCATGATTGGCTCCATCAGCGCTGGTTTACATTTCGGTAAAGCCTCACGGTATGCCATACGGGCAGCAAGTTCAAATGATAAAGCATCTGAATCGACCGCGTGGAATGATCCGTCAATTAAACGAACTTTCATGTCTGGGAGTGGGTAACCGGCTAATACACCATTACTCATTGCAGCTGCAAATCCTTTTTCAACTGAAGGGATAAACTCACGTGGAATAGATCCACCGGTAATTTCGTTCACAAACTGTAAACCACCTTTTTCAAAGTCAGCATCGATTGGAGAAATAACAATCTGGATATCGGCAAATTTACCGCGACCACCTGATTGTTTTTTATACGTTTCACGATGTGCTGTAGAACCAAAGATTGCTTCTTTGTAAGCTACCTGTGGAGCACCCTGGTTAACTTCCACTTTAAACTCACGTTTCAAGCGGTCGATCAGGATATCCAGGTGAAGCTCACCCATACCAGAAATAACAGTCTGACCAGTTTCCTCGTCTGTCTGAACTCTGAACGTTGGATCCTCTTCAGCAAGCTTAGATAATCCCATACCCAATTTATCAACATCAGCTTGAGTTTTAGGCTCAATAGCTAATCCGATAACCGGCTCAGGGAAGTTCATAGACTCCAGAATGATTGGGTTTTTCTCATCACAAAGTGTATCACCTGTTTTAATATCCTTGAAACCTACAACCGCAGCAATATCACCAGCACCTACATTAGGGATTGGGTTTTGCTTGTTTGCATGCATCTGGAAGATACGGGAAATACGCTCTTTGTTTTCAGAACGGGCATTGTATACATATGATCCTGCTTCAAGATTACCTGAATATACACGGATAAAGCACAAACGACCTACGAAAGGATCCGTTGCAATTTTAAAAGCTAAAGCTGCAAATGGTTCTTTTTCATCTGGTTTACGCAATACTTCTTCGCCAGTATCCGGGTTAGTACCGATGATACCTTCCTGATCCATTGGTGAAGGCAATAATTCCATCACGTAATCAAGCATTGTCTGAACACCTTTGTTTTTGAAAGATGAACCACAAACCATAGGAACAATTTTAGCATCAAGTACTGCTGCACGTAATGCATCAAGAATTTCTCGTTCTGTAATTGAGTTTGGATCATCAAAGAATTTCTCCATCAATGACTCATCATAATCTGCAACAGATTCTAATAATTTCTCTCTCCACTCAGCAACCTCATCAAGCATATCTTCAGGAATTGGCACTTCAGTAAAGGTCATACCTTTATCATGTTCATTCCAAACGATACCACGGTTGTTGATTAAATCAACCACACCAGTAAAGCTGTCTTCAGCACCAATTGGTAACTGCAAAGGAACAGCGTTACTGCCTAACATACTTTTAACCTGTCCAACAACTTTTAAGAAGTCAGCTCCGGAACGGTCCATTTTATTAACAAAACCGATACGGGCAACGTTGTAGTTGTTCGCTAAGCGCCAGTTGGTTTCAGATTGTGGCTCAACACCATCAACTGCTGAAAACAAAAACACCAAACCATCCAGTACACGTAACGAGCGGTTTACCTCTACGGTAAAATCCACGTGTCCCGGTGTATCGATAATGTTGATGTGGTAATCCTGGCCTCTGTATTTCCAACCTACTGTAGTAGCAGCTGAAGTAATGGTAATACCACGCTCCTGCTCTTGTGCCATCCAGTCCATGGTTGCTGCACCTTCATGCACTTCACCAATCTTATGACTAACACCTGCATAATAAAGGATACGCTCCGTAGTTGTGGTTTTACCCGCATCAATGTGAGCAGCAATACCAATATTTCTTGTATATCTTAAATCTCTTGACATCTTATGATTTCAATAATTAAAAACGGAAATGTGAGAACGCTTTGTTGGCTTCAGCCATTTTATGCGTATCTTCTTTTTTCTTCACTGCTGCACCTTCACCTTTAGCTGCTGAAACGATTTCACCTGCTAATTTTTCTTTCATGGTTTTTTCACCACGTTTACGAGCGTAAGAAATTAACCATTTCATGCCTAAAGCAATCTTACGGTCTGGTCTTACTTCGGTAGGCACCTGGAAGTTAGCACCACCAACACGGCGTGACTTAACCTCTACTGCAGGCATTACGTTAGTTAAAGCACGTTTCCATACTTCTAATCCGCTTTCGCCAGCTTTTTTCTCTGCCAAATCAACAGCATCGTAAAAGATTGAATAAGCGATTGATTTTTTTCCGTCAAACATCATGTTGTTTACGAAACGGGTAACCTGAACATCATTAAATTTAGGATCAGGAAGGATAATTCTCTTTTTTGGTTTTGACTTTCTCATTTTTCTTTCCTCCTAATTATTTCTTTTTACCACCTTTTGCTGGTGCTGCAGCTACTTGTCCTGGTTTAGGACGCTTAGTACCATATTTCGAACGACGTTGGTTACGACCGGCTACGCCTGAAGTATCTAATGCACCACGGATGATGTGGTAACGTACTCCTGGTAAATCTTTAACACGACCACCACGGATCAATACAATGGAGTGCTCCTGTAAATTGTGACCTTCTCCAGGAATATAGGCATTCACCTCTTTTCCATTGGTTAAACGTACACGGGCAACTTTACGCATTGCTGAGTTTGGTTTTTTAGGGGTAGTGGTATATACACGTGTACATACACCTCTTCGCTGTGGACAGCTGTCCAACGCAGGAGACTTACTCTTGAACTCCAGTGCTACTCTACCTTTTCTAACTAATTGTTGAATGGTTGGCATTGTTCTTTTTTTGTTTTCTATTAATGTTTAAAAACTTTACCCCTCAATAAGGGACTGCAAAGGTAGCACAATACAAGATAATAATCAAGCACTTATGTGAAATAAAAATTGAATGCAAAAAGCCAGGACATCCATCCTGGCTTTTCACTTTATCAACTAAACCTAATTTTATAAATACTAACCAAATATTTACAACACAAAAGTAAATCGGTCAGGTTAGCACAATGTTAATTACGTGTTGTCTTTCAAATTGGAAACATACGCAGCTACTTAGTTAAAGCTGTCGCGGAGTTTATCGATGTTCATCGGCTCGGTTTTTTCTTCCAGCGGAAGCAACCAGCCTTTGCTTTTCAATTGGGCTATTTCCACTTTAGCAACAGAAAGGTCTTTACCTTTAATAGGGGCATGAAAAGCAAGTGGTGCCTTAGGCTCCTGATCGGCTGAGGTATAATACAGGATATCCAGCAGGAATTTAGGCCATACCTGGATGTCGCTCATGTTCGCCGAATAAATCCTTTTACTGCTGTGCGCATTGACTGTTCCTACAAACTCTCCTTTAAAATGACCGCCTTTGCTTGTAGTTAGACTCAACAATAAATCAAAGGAACTATCATTTACCAAATGGAAATGTGCAACGGATGCGCTATGTTGATCACTCACCAGGCCAAGGAACACGCCGTCGTGTACAAATTCAGCCGGTGCTGCCACGGCTGCAGGACGATTGGTCACTACCGTATTGCCATCAGGAATCTCCCCATAAACCAGGGTTACCTTAGATGCAGGTACCGGAATCTCGAAATCGTTAGAATCCGTAACGCCTATCATCTCTTTATCAATAATTCTGGTAATATAACCCTCTATGTTCTCGTCAACAAACCGAACAAAGTCTCCTAATTTTAGTTCCATACCTGCAAATTTACGTAATCTTAGTCCTATTACAGCACGCGCTAACTGTCAATTTATGATCGACATCGTATGGCTCCGGCCATACGATGGCCATAGCATATCCATTGAACGTCCCTTGAATTCCCATTGAAACAACGAACCGTACCAGCGCTCCGGTTGGATCCTGCTTTGCCTTAAACACTAATCATCCTTAAGGGCAATCAGGAAGCTGTCAGCATGTATTCGTATTGCCTGCCGTTCTGTATAAAATGGAAGATGCTCTGCTAATTCAATTACCTGTATCATTACATCGATTTTCTTCTTAATTTTACCGCATGGCAGATCAAGAACAAACCAATAACCCCCTGCACGGAAAAACCCTGGAGTTTATCCTGAAGCAACTGGTATGGCATTATGGCTGGGAAGAGATGGGTAAATATGTCAAGATTGCCTGTTTCCTGAACAACCCATCCTTGAAATCGAGTCTTACCTTTTTACGCAAAACGGATTGGGCAAGAAAAAAGGTGGAGAAGCTTTACCTCAACACCTTTCACTAGTCTCGTTTTATTTATTTAAGCGTGGCGGCTTACGCTGTGCTACTGGCATTTTAAGCCAGGCCTGGTGTGCCTGGGCAATATACATCTCATAGTTGAAAGGACGCTCTGACTTGACCTGGACTACCGTTGGTCTGAACATCACGATAAAATCTTTCAGCTCCTCGCCTTTCAGCTTAATTAACCTGTTTACGGTTTTTTCATTAAAGTTGATATCGATTTCATTTAAGTAGGCCTGTTCATCAGTCAGCTTTTGTTCCTTTTCCCGTTGCTTTTTCTGTTTATCAAAACCAAGGTTCAGGATCAATCCGCCTGCACGATCTGTATTTTTCTTATTCTCTGCACCATCGGTAGCAATTCTGGTTACTGGTTTCTTACCTGCGTTAATATCTTCAATGCCCAGATAAGGCGACAGCTTTGCTGTTTGGATCTTTACCTCATTCAGGTTATTGGACAATGAGGGCAGGTATACGGCAAACTTCCTCAGGTCTGTCACAAACAAAGTATCCTTATGGTATCCACCAAGTGAAAGCTCCAGGATATCACCTTGTTTACCCTCCAGCGAGAAATCCCCGGCGGCATTACTTACCGAGGTACGCTTGTTAGTCAGGTTGCTAACCTGAACTTTTGCCAAAGGGGCTTTGGTATCATAATCAAAAACACGTCCTTGAACGGTATTTTGTGCCCAGGCGCCAAATGGAAGTACAAGCAGCAGGATCAACAGAAATCTATTAGTCATATAAGTGGCGAGTATTGTATTAGTACATACCCGCATAGTTCAACAAAAATAAGGTTAAAAGGATTGAATTATCTCAAAATACCAGCATATTCTTCCTCCTGAAAACCAATCAGAAGCGCTTTGCCGTCCCGCTCAATCACAGGTCGCTTGATGGAACTCGGGTTTGCCAGCATTACGGCAACGGCCGAAGCCTGGTCTTTTACGGCAAACTGCTCATCAGCGCTAAGCTTGCGCCAGGTAGTCCCTTTTTTGTTAAGTACCTTCTCCCAGCCAAAAACTTCACACCAGCCGTTCAGCTGCGCTGCAGTAACACCCTGTTTCTTAAAGTCGTGAAAAGTATAAGGCAGATCCTGGTCTTTTAACCAGGTTACTGCCTTTTTAACCGTATTGCAATTTGGTATACCGTAAGCTGTAATCATGCTGCAAAATAAAGAAAAATATACTTATCCTTTACCACCTCCGCCACCTTTGACATCGTCATTACTAATGCCGCGCTGGTTCTTTTTAACTCCATCAGTGAGCTTACCGAATTTCCAGCTTAAACTGGTACTAAAGCGCCTCCAGTAATTCTGACCGTACGAGCTTTGCGTAAAGTTGGCACCGGTTGTATTATTTTCCCAGGTACGGAACTTGTTGAAAGGGTTATTGACACTACCCGAGAGCGTCAGTTTATCTTTGATCAGCTCCTTAGAACCTGAAAACCCTGTGTAGAAATTGGATCTTGATTTACCCTGCAGTGAGATCCAGGCAGAGTTGTAGGAGAAGTTCCCACCAAAGCGCCATCCTTTTTCCAGCTTATAAGTCAGGTATCCGTATACGTAGCCTCTCAATCCGTCATTTTTCACTTCCAATCCGTTAACTATACCTTCCAACCAGACATAGTTCATATTACCACCCAGGGTCAGGTTCAGGGAAGGGGTAAAAGGATAGTTGATATTCATATTCGCGCCAAGCTTCTTGTCTTTACCTGTATTCACAAAATAGGAACGGGTAATTTTTGTAGCCTCATTATAGGTGCTCACATTCTGCACGGTATTATTCGCGAAGGCATAACTCAGGCCAAGATTGATGGATCCCTTTTTAAAGCGGCTGTAGTTCATTTCAAAACTATTACTCAATACAGGTTTCAGATCTGGATTTCCCGTCGATTCAAAATTGGGGTTTGAGCGGTCAACAAATGGATTCAGCTCCCAGATACCCGGACGCTCTATCCTTTGGGTATAACCAAAGTTTAAGCTGCTCATGTCTTTGAACTTTCTGTTCACTGATACCGTTGGGATGATATTCATGAAGTTTTTATCAAGATTGGTGGCCTGCGATATAAAGTCGGCATTAATCGTTGTAAGCTCTGCCCTGATACCTGCTTTGAAACCCCAGTTGGTTAAATTATACTGATAAGAATTATACAAGCCGTAAACGTTCTGGTGATTATCATAATTGTTAGAACGGGCCGGATCTATCACATAGGTACCTGAAGGAGTCTGGTTGTTATAAGCAAAGTCACTGCTGTTATCTCTTAAAATTGCTTTTAATCCACCTTCCAGATTGAGTTTCTTGTTGAGTGGATGCACATAATCTGCCTGAATAGTTTGTTCAGTACTTTTTCCCTGATTGAATTGGTTGTAATTGGGAAATGTAATTGGGTCATAGTTTAACCGGTTCTGAATGTCGAGATCAGTCAATGAATTTTCAGTTGACCTACTCATCTTGTATGAGAAAGTTAATAAACGTTCCTTATTGCTATGAAAGCCTAACTGATAATTGACACTCAGGTCAAGACCTTTCCAGCGCTGATCACCATTATTAACTAAACGGTAACCCTGGGCGGGAACACTGCCCTGCATCAGATTGGAACTTTGTTCGCCATAGTTTTTGTCTTTGCTGTTGTTGAGCGAGAATTCACCGGTGATCAGGTTTAGCGTATCGATTTCATAACTTAATTCGGTACTGCCATAGACATAGTTACCGGTATAACTGTTTTGTCCATCCTGCACCAGGGTGGTAGGCGTTGCTCCTGTTGTGATCCTGGTGCTGCCGAAAGGACTCAAGGGACTTTTGTACTTGCTTACGCCACCGTATGCTGAAATACCCAGCTTACCTTGTTTTACGGTAATGGATCCGGAACCACCTGGGCCGCCCGTAGGAAAAGATTCTCTGATATTAATACTGCCGTTATAACCGGCGTCTATGTTTTTCTTGGTAATAATATTGATAATCCCGGCAAGACCTTCGCTGTCATACTTCGCCGGAGGTGTAGTAATCACTTCTATCTTTTCGATATTCGAAGCTGGCATACTCTTAAAAACATCCGAAGGATTACGCGCTACCAGCGAAGATGGCTTACCGTTAATGAGGATTTTGTAATTGCCCGATCCTTTTAACTGGATCTTATCATCTGCATCTACAGAAAGCAAAGGGATCTTACGCATCATATCCAGCACGGTACTCACTTTACTTTCAGGGTCTGCCTGTATATCATAGGATATCCTGTCGATTTCCTGTTTGATAACTGGCTTGGCCGCCGTGATGCTTACTTCATCCAATTTATTGTCTTGTGCGGCTATGCTCAGCTTACCCAGATCGTACACCTTATTTTCCGTTACTTCAAGAGCGATGGTTTTGGCTTTAAAACCCATGGCCACAATGACCAATTCGTACTTGCCCGGAGCTACTTTATTTAAGGTAAAGGTCCCATTGGGTTCCGTTAGTGCGGTCTTGATGCCTACATTGTCTTTCTTAAGTGCCGCTGTGATATAATCTTGTGGCTTTTTTGAGGCGGAATCTATGACCAGACCTTTGATTGTAGCGCTTGCCGCTACGGGCGTTTGTGCTTGTAGAGCGATGTTTGAACATAGGGATAGTACAAAAATCAGTAAAAGTTTCTTCATGAATACGTAGTTAGCGTTTTGGTATATACATCAGACGCAGACCTAATGCTATAGTTGCAAGTTTATATAAAAAAATTATCCATTTTCGTTAATTAGTGTTAAATATCAGGACTACTATATATATTGGCTATTATTGCGTAATATTTTATTTACATTCCAAATATCTATGTTTAAACTCTCCTTTAAACAACAAGTGCTTACAGGCTTTGCTGTATCGCTTGCGTTTGTGCTCGTTTCTGCAGTAACTTCTTTCTTCAGTGTTAAGTCCGTTGCAATCGACACCAAATGGCAGGCCCACACTTATGCTGTAATTAACAAGACGGAACGCCTTGAATTGATTCTCATCAATTCAGAAACTGGCTTGCGGGGGTATATTCTTACCCAGCGACCAAAGTACCTGGATCCTTATACAGAAAATGTAGGCAGAATCATTCCTGCTATCAAAGAACTTAAAATACTTATCGCCGATAATCCCATACAGGTGCAACGTTTTGATTCACTGGAACTGTATGCAACGGCTAAGCTGGCGGATATGACCCGAATTTTGCAGGCTAACGCGAGTAAGGGTCAGGCGGCGGCAATGCAGTCCATGCTGACCGATAAAGGAAAATACTACAAAGATCAGATGCTCGACATCAGCAAACGAATCGTTAAATCAGAGATGAGTTTACTGAAGGTCCGTACTGATAATACTGCTAAAGTTCCACGCAAGCCAAATGGGTTGTATTGCTGAGTGCGATCATCATTTTCTGTCTGATTTTATTTCTGTTTACCTATATTAAAACCACTTTCGATCAACAGAAAGAGACTGAGGAAAAGATCAGACAAAGCAATGAAAGTCTGGCCGCATTATCTGCTGAGAACGAACAGAAGAATTGGCTGCTTTCGGGTAGCACGCTTGTCAATCAGTCGATGCGGGGAGAGCAGGAGCTTGACGAGCTGAGTATGAATATCATTACCCAGATCTGTAATTATATTAAAGCACCTATCGGCGCAATATTTTTGGCCTCAAAGAAAAATACTATGGTGTTGTCTGGTGGTTATGCTTTTCCCTTCAACAAGCTCAAACCACAGCAGTATCAGTTTGGCGAGGGCATGATTGGTCAGGCTGCCTTAGAAAAAACGAATAAGCTGTTGAGCGACCTCCCGAAGGATTATGTTAAAGTCAATTCCGGGCTGGGCGATATGCTACCTAAAGCACTTTATATTGCACCGGTCTTATTTGAATCTGAAACAATTGCCATCCTTGAACTTGGATTTATGGAAGTTCCTGATGCAGTTACCTTAACCTTTATTGATAACATCGCGGAAAACATCGGTGTAGCTATCAACAGTGCAAAGGCGCGGGTGCAGCTCAGGAAACTGTTTGAACAAACACAGCAGCAGGCTGAAGAACTGGAAAGTCAGCAGGAAGAATTGCGTACAACCAATGAGGAACTGATCTTCAAATCGGAGGAACTTCAGGCATCTGAAGAGGAGCTGCGTGTGCAGCAGGAAGAATTGCGACAAACAAATGCAGAGCTGGAGGAAAAAGCACAGCAACTGGAAGAACGCAACTTCTCGGTAAATCAAGCCAGAGAAGCCATGCGTATGAAGGCCGATGAACTGGAGATGTCGAGCAAGTACAAGTCCGAGTTCCTGGCCAATATGAGTCATGAGTTGCGTACACCTTTAAATAGTATACTTATCCTGGCCAGGATACTTAAAGAAAATAAACCGGAAAATCTCAATCCCGATCAGATCAAATATGCAGGGGTAATCCATAATGCAGGATCTGATTTGCTTACACTGATTAATGACATCCTTGACCTGTCTAAGATTGAGTCGGGCAAAATTGACCTGACTATAGAAAATGTAAGACCCGGGGAGATCCAAAAAAACATGGAGTCATTATTTTCCGAACTGGCAAACAGCAAAAAGATCAATTTCAGTGTTGCGCTCGGTTCAGATCTGCCGGAGCAAATGACTACAGACTTGTCTCGTGTGGAACAGGTAGTTAAAAACCTGCTTTCGAATGCCTTTAAATTTACGCCTGAGCAGGGAAATATCTTATTGGACCTGCAGTTGGTTAAAGACCGATCGGTCTTTCATTCCGATCAGCTTCAAGGCTATCAGGGCAAGGTAATTTCCATCTCGGTTAAAGATTCAGGAATTGGAATTCCTGAAGAAAAGCAAAAGCTGATTTTCGAGGCCTTCCAGCAGGCCGATGGTTCTACCAGCAGAAAGTATGGGGGCACGGGTCTTGGGCTATCGATCAGTAAGGAACTTGCCCATATTCTGGGTGGGGAGATTCAGGTGAGCAGTGAAGCCGGACAAGGCAGTATCTTCACGTTGATGATTCCAGCTGAATATACTGGTGTACTGGAAACTGAGCAAGAACACGAGCAGGCTCAAAACCCCCGTGCTCCTAAACCCTATACAACACAACCAACTGAACTTGTTATTAAACCAGCACTTCAAAATGTAAAGCAGAAATTGCTGATCATTG
>Ga0247808_10001659_pt1 | contig 10749 bp, 23 predicted proteins | sample UWRJL089202R1_FD_179914 | JGI IMG/M metagenome (GOLD analysis project Ga0247808, IMG submission 179914) | Plant litter microbial communities from Arlington Agricultural Research Station in Wisconsin, United States - UWRJ-L089-202R-1 | ecosystem: Environmental > Terrestrial > Plant litter >... | reverse complement strand
GCCATTTCTGGCGGGGCGGGGGGAGATTGATCCCCCACCCCTTCGCGGCTCACAGGAAGCTCTCAGAAAGGCATTCGGGGGTCGCTCTGGCGATGTGCGGCGCGACCGGCAGCGCTGAGGTTGCATGCGACGTGCGATGGTCCGATGTACTTGCTGCGGTCGTCATCGTCGTGGTCTAGGTGCCACGGTTCGCCGATTAGTATCGGCCAATGGCACCGCGCGCATACGACGCGGCCGGACTCAACGTCGGCCTTGAGTGATGACCGCAGCGCTTGGTGTTTCGCGCCGTATCCACGTGCAGTCGTGTTGCCTCGGCGCGCGAGCGCTTCTCGCGCATGTTCCGTGCACCTACCCGTTTGCGGCACGAGCTTCGGGCATCCTGGTTGCGAGCAGACGCGCATTGGATGCCTCCGCCCTACTCTCGGTTGCCCTTACTTAAGTTGCACCCTAGATGCATAAGAGTGCAGTTCTCCATCGAGTGTGCGCCGCCCTTGGATATCGGCCTGGTGTGGTCGATGCTGCGGCTCATGCGGTTCGGGTACGCGAGGTTCATGTTGATGGGTTCATGGCAACGCGGGCAGTCATTGCCGTCGCGCTCAAGTAGGGCGGCAATGCTGACTTGCCCGGTGTTGGTTGCGCCGCGAACAATGGCGCGCCGCGCGTGATGATTGCTCCGTCGCCGCTCGTCCCACACGGGAGACGGAAGTCGGCCTTGGCTCCGCAGCACGCGCTTGTAGTGCATGTTGCACATACCCTTGGCGCGCAGGGGGCGAGAGCAGTTGAATTCGCCGCATACCGAGGACCGGCTGTCGGGGGACTCTAGCGCCTTGACGCTGGCCCGATGCGCGTCACACCACTTGGTGCCGCCGCTAACGAGGATCTTCCCGCAGCCATCCCACTTGCACACGTAAGCGCCAGCCTCTCGGCGCGCCCTGTTCGTTGCCTTCGTGCGCTCGGAGTAGACCTCGGCTAGTGTCGCTGACTTGCATTCGATGCTGCAATATTTGCGACGATCTTTCCTTGTTGACGCGGAGACGATCGGTGCGTTACAGCGCGTGCAGTTCTGTTCGTGTGGGGCGCTCGATATGCGCCCGGTCTTGAGCCCGTACCAGCGCTGGTAGTGCCGCTTGCACATTGATCGAGCGGAGGCGTCTTCGTCGCAGTCCTGGGTAGTGCATGTACCATTGGTCATAGCCGTATATCCTTCGCAACAAGGTGATCGGTCAGGCCCCGGCAAGTGTTAGCGCACTTGGTTTGGGGCCGTTCTTATTCTACCTTGCCGCACCGACATCCCCTAGCGAGACTCGGGACGACATAGCGCTGACCACAATGCTCACAGCACCAGGCATCCTCAGTCACTCGAGCGCCCATCCAGATACTCAATCAACGCCGCTTCTTCCTCATCTGTCATCAGCGACCAAACATGCACTGCCGCATCCATCGCGTCACTGTTCTCATTCATCGTCGGGCTCGTGTGCCATCAGCCAGAGCGCGTCGACCATGGCTTTGTCGTGGATGAGTGCGGCGACCGTGTTGTGTGCGGTGTGGATGGTGTCGGGGTCAGTCATCGCAGGATTGTCCTCAGCATGATTGAGCCGTCATACTCGCCGTTCGCCCACCATGTTGTGTACGCGCAGTATTGGCGCTCGGTGGTGTCGGTGGCTGGATACAGGATGAGGTCTCGTTCACTCTGGACTCGGCGATTCGTCATGGCCGCATCTCCCTAAACAGTTCCCGCCGTTCACCACTGCTCAACCGTGCAACGAGCGCACCCCATGTGTCCGGGATGATCTCACTGGCACGCAGCACACGATCACTGCTGTCACTGAGCGCGGGCAGCATTCCGGCGATCCGGTCTGCTGCAGCCCCAATCTCGGGGTCTAACTGGTGCGGTTCGGTAACCCAGTCCATGGGGTGTCCTTAGTGACGGTTGTGTGGGTAAACGTGCGTAAGGGGCTGATCGAATGAATGTCAGCAGTGGTGGGCTTATATCGAAGTGGATATAAGCGTTGGCCTACAGAACTTCGTAGTGCGAGAACTTCCGCTTGTCGTGGCGACCAATGAGCATCGTCGTGGTGCCCTGCGTCGAGAACTTGCCCGTCGCATCCGTGAACGACTTGGAGCCTGGATCTTGTGTCGTGCACTGAATGCGGTGATACGGGCCGAAGTCATCGATCGATGCGGTGTGACGGTGTGCACTGATTGCCAGCTCGAGGTCGAAACCGCGTGATGCGCGCAGGTAGCCGGCTTGCTTGGCGAGCCAGTTATCTTCGGTGCCGTTCATCTTGTGCCCGTGCATGCCTGCAACACCAACACCTGACACGTTGACGGTGGTGATCATCTCGTCACGCGGGATGGCCCAGTCAATGTGCTTGAGGTCGGAGTGGAGGTTGCAGACGGTCTTGAGCGTGTCCCCGATGAACCCTGTGCTGTTGTCGCTGTCATCGGTGAGCGCCTTGCCTGCAACTCGCTGCCACTGTCCGTGGTTGCAGAGGCACGCCATGTAGGTGACTTCATCGAACAACGGGGCGAGTAGCTTGATGCCCGTGAGGTTGAGCTCGATTGCGGCATTGAGTTGGTCGCGCTGGTTGAGGTCTACGGAGTATGTCTGCGAGGTGTAATGCCCGGTGACCGCTTCGGTGTGGTCGCCCATGTTGCCGATAAGCAGGCCCGCAACGTTGATGCCCTGTCTGCGGAGTTCCTTGACGCGCTTTTCGGACTTCTCAAAGCCGTCTAAGACGCGCTGAATGGTTCCCTTGGTGCCGTCTCCCTCGCCCTTGCCAAGCTGCCAGTCTGCCCAGCCGTCGAAGTATGTGACGGGTGTTCCGAGTGGCTTGTTGCTGGTGCGTCCGGTGGGCTTCCACGCGCGGAGGCTGTCAATGATTCCTGATACGTCGGTGGCGTCTACGGTCTTGCGAGTGAACCTGGCACTGTACGAGTACAGGTTGACGACATCGCGGGTGCCATCTTCGAGCCCCTTAGACTGCTGCCAGGTGGACATCCGCACGGTGTCATCGGCAATGATGAACTCTGCCGGGTCACGGTTGAAGCGGGCGAAGATGTCTGACCAGTCGGTGAGCGGCGCTTCGGTCTGCACGTCGGTGAACTCGCCACCTGTCGAATCGAAGACCGCTTTACCTGAGAGCGTTACGGGCTCTTCGGGCTTTGCTGCACTGACGCGTGCGGTGTGCTTGAGGTGCCGTCGCACTGCATTCTCGCTGACGCCCAACTTGTCGCCCCAGCCAACGTTGCTGAGGCTGTCATCGATAACCACGCCTTTGGCACATACGCTGCAAGACACGGTTACTCCACTCGCTTCGGGATCGGTTGAGTGGCCGTATGCATCAGCGGCGAACCTGCATGTATGAAGTTGTGTGTCGCCCCTAGGTCTCCATTTATTCCCCAGCGAGGGAGACTCCACGAGACGCCGTTTGGCGTTTCACGCCGTTGCAGGCGATCATCAGTCGTTTAGTGCTGGGCAAGATGTTCGCTATGTCAGGGCGACTGGCGAACCAACGAGCTGGCAAGGCAGGATTCGAACCTGCGCGAATCTGATTAACAGTCAGACGCTCTGCCGCTGAGCTACTCGCCAATGGGTGCCCTTTACCCGGAGTTCCAGGGCCTGTATCCGGTGCTGTGTTTTTAGTCCGAGGTGCTGCCCCTCGCACCATTTGCCATCCGTCGATGACTTCCTGCCGCCAATGGCTTGGCGTTCCTGTCCTAGTGACTCTTGGCCACATGAGGACAGGTGTTAGTTTCGCGTGCATCGAACCGCTGTGTGCATGTGCGTGTCACTTGCGACTGGCCTGTTGGGGTCAGCGGCTGTGGCGTGTGCGGTGATGTTGTCGGTTGTGCAGCGAAAGTCTGTTAAACGAAAAAAGCCCTCGCGTTAGCGAGGGCCTTTCCGTAAGTTGACGCAGTTGTAGTGCGTAGTTCAGAGTATACACACTTTTGTTTGGGTTGCACAACTTTTGGTAAGAATTATTTTGACCGGCTTATCCTGCGTCTCGTTCTTCGATCGCGTAGGCCAGTTCGCGCACCCCCCACACTTGTTCGCACGCCCGGCACATGCCCTTGGCTTCGTCGACCATGTTGTCTTCCTGTGGCCGATATCGGATGATGAGCGGCCGCGGATACTTGTGTCCGTCACGCGCGTCGTACCAGCCGTCTGCACCACATGCGGGGCAGTCGTCGGGTAGGTCTTTTTCCCTTGGCGGGTTGAGCATGCCGCGGATGGATGCGGCCCACCCGCGGAGCACTTTCACCCGGTACCGTTCAACCTCGAGCTCAGGATTGGATCGCGAGAACAGGTTGAACCATGCCGACAGATCAGCCGCAGTGTTCTTGACGGGCACCAGTTTTGCAGCATGGCACCAGTCGCGTACTTGGCTGCTGATCTTCATCGCCTGGAATAGTGCAGCCGTGTTGAGTGGTGCGCCCTCGAACGCCAACGATGCGCCGGCACTGTTCCCACCCATGCTCGAATGAATCGCAGCATCGAGTTGGGCAAGCAGTGAGGGCAACCTGATTTCCACCAGATTGCCCTCTTGGATGATCTTCGAAACCTGCGGGTTTGTTAGATCTTCGACCGCTTCTAGTAGCGGGTTGCCTCTGTCATCAGTCACTCGTCGCCTCCATGTTCACCCATTCGAAGTCGACGCCCAACTCAGCGCCGATGTTCTGCGTTGTGTATCCGGGCAGTGCGATCCAGTGCAGCAAGCGCCCGCCGTAGTGTTCTTCGCTGCCTGCGTTTGTCATGCCCGTCCAGTAGACCGTTGATCCTGTTGGTGCTACATGACCGATGTCGGTGTTGGGGCCGTTTGGGTTTTTGATGACGAGATACAGTCGCTCCTTGATCAACCGGCCAACTTTCGGTGTAGTTGTGTCACTCATTCCCACCATCTCCTTCCGGTGCTGCTTTTTCGCGGAGAATCATCAAGTGCTCGGCGGCTATTTCTCGAAATCGTTCTTGGTAGTAGGCGACTGATAGGCCGTTACCTACCGGACCGTCGTAGGGGAAAGCGCCGCTGTGCTCGGCGAGTACACGCGCGTACTCTTCGGCGGTGACATTGAGCCCAATGCCTAGCCGGTCATGACTCTGGCTCGTGAGTTGAAGCACGAGTTCAGCATTTTCGGCGAATTGAGGGTGCAGCCTCTTCACGAGATCGATGGCGGTCTGCTTGCTCATTTTGTGCTCCCTGAGGTTGCGGTGCGGTACGGGCTACAACTCGGTGATCGTGAGCCGGAATTCGACATCATCACCTCCGACTTCGATCTCGTTCGGCTGGCTGTGGTCGGTTCCAGACAGGTCGTATCCAGCTTTGGTTAGCGCGATCATCACGTCCTCGCGAATTGACTCGACGTCATCTGGTGCGTCTGCTGCTGTCGTGCTTGCGGGTGACTGCCGGGAGTATCCGAGACTGATCAGGGCATCAGCGACACGGCATGCGCTTATGGCTTCGGGTGTGCCGCTGCTAGCTGCGTCAAGATCGATGCCGCTTGCTGAGTACATGATGACCGCCGCCATGCTTCGTGCTTCCTCCCGCGCTATCTCGGCATCCTCGAAAGCATCCGTGACAGATTTCACGGTGTTGCCCCCTCGGTCGCCTTGGTGCGATACGGGTTCTTTTCTAGCGAGCGCCCCTCGACTGTTTCTGGCTCGTCGTCGGCGCGGGCGTACATGCCGCTGTCGTAACCCTGCTCATGGCCCTCGTCCCACGCGTCGGCTTTTGCGGTGGCGAGGTCGGCTTGCAACTCACTAATCGAGTAAGCCATGAACCCCACAACCGTGAGGTCTCCCGTCTGGCGGGAGTACTCAGCGCGGGCCGCACTGTCAATCCTCACCGGATGGGTCGCGATATTTTTGCTGCTGGCGGTCATTTGATGGGCCATCCTTCGAAGTCCTCGGGGTAGTTGCAGTTGAAGTGGTCATCGAGCGTCCATCCGGGCGGCACCGAGTCTTTGCACTCGGGGCAGGTGCGCTCTTCTAGGGTCAGGTTGCTCATGCGGCCCTCCGCGGGTTTCTCTCGCTGTATCTTTTCTTGCTTGCCTTCTGGCATGGATCACAGATCACTGCGACTCCGCTTCTGTTCGAGTTTCGCGTTACTTCTATGAGGTGGGTTGAGTCGTGCCCGTTCGCACAGAAACCCATCGGCCAATCACGCCCCGATGTTCGGCGTGCGTTCTCGTAATTGGGGAGGAGTCGCAAGTGCGCGGGGTTGACGCATCGCTTGGTTTTGCAGGTGTGGTCGAGCGTCATCCCAAGCGGCACTTGGCCGTTCTCGGACACCCAGGCGGCGCGATGGGCGAGAACCATCTGAATCTTCTTGCGCCCATTGGCTAGTCGCTCGTCAGTGTTCCAACCGATCTGCGCGTAGCCGTGTGTCGAGGTTGAGTAGCGGCTGATCCAGCACCCGTCGTCTTGCTTGTCCACGTTGGTCACCGCCCTTAGCGCGACGGCTTCGGGAACGGGAACCGAGTTCCATCGTTCGGGTGTGCGGAAGTTCTGTGGCTTGTCTTGGGTAGAATCCATGACCAGCCCTCCATTCGGTCGAAACGAGTGGTTGGGTCAGTCCCCGCAAGGTGTTAGAGCACCGTGCGGGGACGTTCTAATTGTATCGAAAACAGGTTCGATAATCCATTAAAACCCCAGATCAAAGGGCTAAAAAGGCGTGGAATCCGTGTAGTTGCCGGGCGTGTTCCAGGAGTCCGCTGCGGGGTCAGGAACGGGTGTCTGCGCCCATGTCTCGGTTGTGGGCTGTGGTGCCGCCTGTGAGCCAGCCCCGCCCCGTGACGATGCAGCCTTGGTCACCTGCGCTGTGGCGTATCGCAGCGATGGCCCGATCTCGTCAACCTCTAGCTCGATGCTGGTTCGCTTCTCGCCTTCCTTGGTTTCGTAACTGCGCTGCTTGAGTCGCCCCGTTGCGACAACACGCGACCCCTTGGTGAGTGAACCGGCTACATGCTCGGCGAACTCTTTCCACACGGATGCTCTGAGGAAGAGTGCGTCACCGTCTTTCCACTCGTTGGTCTTCTTGTCGAAGATCTTCGGGGTGGATGCGACGGTGAAGTTGGCGACCGCGAGTCCGTTCTGCGTGTACCGCAGTTCGGGGTCGCCGGTCAGGTTGCCAACTACAGTGATTACGGTTTCGCCGGCCATTAGTTGTCCTCCAAGATGATTGCGAATCGACCAAGTTCCGCGGCGACCTGCGCCACGCGATCCACGGCGTCTTCGTGTGATTTGTAGTGCTCGAACACAGGCTTGCTCCCGTCGTCGAAGTGAACGGTGTACGGGTAATCGCTCATTTGTTTCTCTCTTTCGCCAGACTGTCTGCGACGAACTCAACGAGGTCGTCGGGGGTCATGCGTGCCATCGTTGCCAGGGCGGCACGGTGACGGTTGGCTTGCTGGATGGTGGCAAAGTTGAACCCTGCGACTCGTAGGTCTGACAGGGTTCGTTTTTCCCACGCATCATGTGAGGTGAGGATTGCGTTCAACCGTTGGGCTTTCTGTCTCGGTGTACGCGGTTTGCGGGTCACTTCGGGCATCGGCTCGCTCCCTTCATGCGCTGTGCCTCAACGACACTGCTGATGCCCCGACACGTTTCCGGTTGGCCCACTGTTCGACCAGTTCGGGGTGTTCGTCGAGGATGGCGTTGGCGATCTCGTAAGCGCGGGTGAGGGTCACTAGTAGTCCTCCTTGTCGATCGGGTCGACGCTGTTGGGCGACTTCATGTCCGGCATCTCGACCAGGCGTGCGGTTAGTGCCGTTGACGCTTCTTCGGCATACCGTTCCTCTTCGGCCTTCGCTGCGGCTCGGGCATCAGCGAGTTTCGATTTGGCCGCGTCGGGCAGTTCGCGGTTCACGGGCCAATCGGTTCCGACCAGTCCACGAGCTCGAGCCGAGATGACATCCGTGCGGATCTGAGCCGCAGTCTTCCTGTTCACGAAATCCGAATACTCGGTGATGTGGCCGACCTTCATGTACTGGTCTTTGTCCGGCCCCGTCTGGTGCGCGACCACGCCGGCCTTACACGTCTCGTAGTCGTAGCCCTCAAGAACCAGGAACCACGCTTCGACGGTCACCCTGTCGACTTCTCTCCTGTCGAACCCTGATGCGAGTGTGAGCAACTGCCCGACTTCTACTTTGTTCACCGTTCGATTCCTCTCTGCTGTGTTTGCTCTTGCTGTAGTTGCGCGACGATGGACAGGTTCTGTTCGGTGCGCGTCGGCTTGCTGCGGGTTGCCTGTTCCGCTTCGGGCAGGTCGTCCGTCCAGCGTTCGTGACCGATCCACACACCAAGTGCTGGCGTGTATTTCTTCTCGGTTGTGGCTGCGTATGCGTCGCCGAACCTGATGATGTGAGCGGCGAGAGTGTCTGCGCCGATCCTCTTAGCTGCCGCCTTGAACTTCTCAAGGGCTGCTTTCCTGTCGACCTTCTTGGGCCAGTGGCTGTATGCCCCATCGAAGAGTGAATCGAGGTTCTGAGGGGCGCTCTCCATCACCGCAGGTGATGACTCACTCCCAAACACAGACCCAATCCCAAACTCAACCCAACCCAACCCGTGGGTGAACTCCTCAGTAGTCCTTCCTGCATCCTTCATGCGTGATGCATGAAGTTCTCTCCGGACTGCGCGAGGATCGTTGTGGGCTGGGAGAATGTCTCTTGTAGGGTGCGGCGGCTTCTGGTGTTCCGACCAGTTGATGACTGCGACGTAGTTGGTTTCATCGACCGTGTACCGCGCAATGACACCCGCTTCTGAGAGGTGCCACAGCCATTCATCCATCGTCGCTGCGGTTATGTCTTCATCCAGGGGGAAGCAATCAGCCTTGACCAGCAGCGGGCTATCTTTCGCCTTCCCGTGGTCGTCGACATAACCCCACAGCAGCGTCCAGAAGTACCGGATCTCACGAGGCCATGACGCGACTTTCTCGCTCGTTCTCAGGTCGTGCTTGAGCATTCGCGTTTTCGCCATCTACGTTCTCCTTCCTTCACTTATCTCTTCCGCTGCCCGCACCTGTAGCACCCGCACAACATCGGCTGCAGCATCAGCCCTAGCGTTGGCGGCGAACACTCGCACATCCCGTTTCGTGCGCGGGAGGTCATGTGCAATGGGTGTGTGCGGGTTGTTGTTGGCGATGATCTGGGCTGCATGGAGGCGATCGGTTAGGGCGGTCATGCTGGTGTCCCCTTAGCCCATTCGCGTTCGAGTGCAGCGGCAATCAGTTGCGCGTCTGCCGCGAGTTGGAGGAAGTGTCCCGGGTAGTGGGGGCCCGTCGCGTAAATCAGTGGTCCCGAGCCCTTGCTCGCGCCGTTGCCAATGTCGAGCCGTTTAGCGGCAGCCCATTCCTCATCGGTGTACTCGCGGCCCATCGGGTTGATATTCATGCGGTCACTTCCTCGTATAGCGCCAGCTGGTCAACTTGGGTGATGTTGTTGCGTTCGTCGACTACTCGCCCCATGACGCCGGTTCCGGGGAACAGGTCAACGAGTTCGTCACCGGGTACCCATCCGACGAGGTCGAGAACCCAGGCACAGAACAGTTCCGGCTTGGCACCGGTCAGCCCTTTGCGCATGGTGATCGGTGCGGCGAGGTGGTCGCGACCAACAGGTGCGCCGAGTTTCGATGAGTCACGCCCGGGCTTGAACAGCACCGGCTCCCACGTGTAGGCGATCCGCACATTGCGCTTGAACGCGGCGAAGGGCTTCACCCACGCAGCGACTCGAGCGCCGGGGAACAGCGGCAGGAGGTCGTGTAGGTTGCCGCTAGTCATCGACATCGCCCAACCGTCGTAGCCGGCCAGCGTTTCCGACAGTCGCACCCACGCTTCGAGGTCGTCGTACTCATTGGTTGCGGCGATCGCGGTGTCGTTGTACAACTTCCCGTACCCGAAATAGGGCGGGTCTGCGTATGCGAATCTCACGGAAGATCATCCGCAAAGATCGCCCTGCAGCAGTCGCACTCGGACGCGGTTCCACGGCACGTTTCGACATCGTGCCGCATCTCGCAATCCGGGCAAATTGTCGTCGTCTTGTTGCGCTCAGTCATGCCACGCCTTTCATGTAGAACGCCACCCGTCGCAGCGTTTGCGAAGAGTGGCGAGAGTGGGTTGCGGCTTGGGTTGGTGTCATGCCGTAGCCCCGAGGGCACGCACCAGGTCATCCCGTCCCACGTTCACGTTGGCGATTACCTCTCCGCTGCCGTCAAGGATGGAGATGAGCGCAACGCACTCACCCTCGTCGTTTTCGCGATCCGAGGTGTAGGTGGCAACCTGCAAGGTGCGGTCAGTGCGGGCCGACGAATCTTTCAGGGTGTGCGTCATGCAGGCATCTCCTTTACGGTGAATTCGAAGTGGGGTGTTGCGCCCTTTTCGTAGCGAATCTCTGGAATGTGGTCGGAGAGATATTCGGGGGTGTCGTCCGGAATCACTTCGGCATCCACAAGGCCATCGACTAGGGCTTTCAAAGTTGGCGTGGAGTTGATGCCGTCGCGTCGATGTTTCGTTGCGACTACCCAGACCAGGTGCACGTCGATGCGTCCGAGCTCGGGGATGTTCCGTGCCTTTGCGTGCATCAGTGACCGGACGGTCTTGATTGCTTTTGCTTTCTGCGCCCAGTGCGACCACCGCTGGTTGAGGTGCAGTGGTGGTGATCGCCAGTCGAAGATGAATGTCTGCTCGAAGTCACCCATGTAGTCCCGCGTATTCTCCTGCCGCCACATATTCCCGCCGCCCTGTGACCCAGTTCGCG
>Ga0247808_10001655_pt1 | contig 10769 bp, 19 predicted proteins | sample UWRJL089202R1_FD_179914 | JGI IMG/M metagenome (GOLD analysis project Ga0247808, IMG submission 179914) | Plant litter microbial communities from Arlington Agricultural Research Station in Wisconsin, United States - UWRJ-L089-202R-1 | ecosystem: Environmental > Terrestrial > Plant litter >... | reverse complement strand
TTGTCGCGCTTATTATGCTTGGTATCGTAATTCTTGTGCAGCAAATCGAAGGACATCTTTTGCAACCGTTCCTCGTCGGAAAAGCTGTCAGTATTCACCCACTCGCCATTGTCCTATCCGTTGCGATCGGAACTATACTTGGTGGTATTCCAGGTGCATTATTCGCAGTTCCAATTGTGGCGGTACTTTCAAAGTCTGTGACGTATATTTCTAATAGAGGTTGGGAACAAGCGAAGCAGTAGCTTACGCTGTAGGGTCAAAATCGAGGAGTGCCTCGATGTTGATTTTTGCAGCCTCACTAAAAGGAATATCATGGACATCCACGGTAGTATCTGATGGATCAATATAGTGCGCAAGTGCCTCATGGTCGTGCTCTGCAGCTGTGAATTCAATAAACTTAACTGCGCCATTTACGTATTCTTCCCATGATGGCGTGCGTCCTGTTATAAGAGCTTGTTCTTGCAGTAATTTAAGGCTGTTTTGTAAGAATTCATCTGTTGGGCCGCCTATGTTTGCGATATCAGAGCGGTGCATAATAAGTTCATATGGTGTTCGGAGTGTTTTGTGATCTGCCCAAGTCGCAACGATTGCATTGTGCATCATTGTCCTCTCCCACTCACTGGCAGCTTTATTCTTTAAGTACTCATCAAGGAGGTGCGCTGAATACTCTTCCTTCGTACTAAAGCCTTTTACTGTGTGATCTTCGTGGTATCCAGTATCATGCCAAGCTGCTGCAACTACGAGTGCACCTTTTGCAATCACAAGGCCTCTACGCTCTAATTTTGTTGAAATAATTTCTGTTCCGCTCATCACATCGAGCGCATGATCCCATCCATGATAAGGGTAGTCTGCACGGTAATGCTGCTTTGCTGCGGCAGAGTACTCAAACACCTGTTCTGGTGTCAGAGTTACAAATTCTCTCGGTGCTTCAAATCGTCCAAATGCCATCGTTACTAGTATTACTATTTACATAGAGGAATGCAAACATAAGCCAACTGTTATAATAGGTGCATGAGCTTAAATGAAAAACTGAAGGGCACAGCCCTTCAAGACTACACACCGATTGGCAAGAAAAATAAAGTAACTGAACTTGAGGTGATTGATCTCGTGGTTGGAGATGGACAAGAAGTCCCTCAAGACGCCACGATTACGGCACACTACACTGGTGCGCTTTGCACAGATGGAACTATTTTTGAAAGTAGCCACGATTCAGGTAATGCTGCAACATTTGGTTTGAACCAGGTGGTTGATGGATGGACACAGGGTGTTCCTGGAATGAAAGTTGGTGGTACTCGCCGTTTGATTATTCCTGCAGCACTCGCCTACGGACAACGTCGTGCATCAGCTCAAATTGGGCCTAATAGTGATCTTGTCTTCGATATCGAATTAATCGCAGTTAAATAGTTACCAGGTAAATACTGGAGTTTGTCCCCAACCGGTGATAGTGACGTAAACAGATGACCCCGCGAAACCATTAGTGCAAGAAAGTTGATAGATTCCGGTTGCCGGAAGCGAAACACTGTAGGTACTCCCACCTGATCCATTAATAAAGCATCGAACAGAATATGAACCAGCAGTAAAGTCGACTGTGTTCACTGAGACATAATTACAGCCTGCTCCACATGAACCACCCTTTGACACAGTTGCTCGATCGCAAACGCCTTCTTTTACACCGCCAGTAATACTTGATGATGCGTACTTCTTTGTATTGGTGCCACTTGATACAGCAGCGACGCAAAATGAGTTGGCCTGTCCTCTGTATTCATTGTAGTAAGAAATAGTATTGGTTGGACTCGCTTTTAGGCCTGCTCCTCCATCAGCAGCCGCTGCTGAGGCTGGATATGATCCAGTAGTCGCCTTATCGGCTTCAATCTTTGTAGTTGCGGCCTTAAGGTCTGATGACAAAGATGCATTCGTTGCTTGGGTTGTAATACCGTTGTACGCAACAATAGTGATCGCTGCGAGTATTCCAATAACTACAATAACAATGAGGAGTTCGACAATCGTAAAACCACTCGTTTTTTCAAGATCGGGTCGTTTTAGATGTTTCGAAAGCATAAGCATAGTGTAGCATACGCAGAAGAATGCTCACAAGGCACAGCCCTACTGGGTTACTGTAACGTTTACCAGGTTTGCTTTTGCTCCTTTAAGGAGTGCATACGTAATTTTATCCATCTTTGCTCCATCGAAATTAGTCTTCTTTACCTGGCTATAGTGAAACGACACATTCTGAAGCATAGCGTTTTTAAACGTTGCACGATCCACTCCAGACTTAGTAAATACTGCGTCAGTAATAATACTGTTATCGAATGACACTTCTGTTAAATCAGATCCTTTAAAGATTGCACCATTAATGGTTGTATTCTGAAAGTCAGAACCTTTTAGTGCGCATCCTTTAAACTGAGTTTCGTTAAGCACTGCGTCGCTAAACTGTGAGGCATGTATATCACTTCCACTGAATATGGCACCCGTTAGATCGGCACCTATAAAGTTTCCGCTTTCAATTGCTGATCCAGTGAAGTTTGTACCTGAAAGATTTGCACCAGCAAAGTTAGATCCTTGCGCAGCACTCCCCTTGAAGTTTTCATTGGAGAGATTAGTTCCACTAAGGTCTGCTGCTTCGATCATGACGCCTTTAAATTTTTGAATCACGTCTTTTGCTGAGTTAGTCATGCTTTTATCCTTCGTTTGTTTCGTTGGTTTGATGTCTACTTGATCCATAATTTCACTGACGTCGCCGAATGAATCGATTGTTTGTTGATAGGCTTCCTTCTCGGTCATACCTTGCGCAAGAATGTCGTCGTATTTCTCTTCTAGGTTTGAGAGTAGCTCACGGGTGACATCTGTTCGTGCAGGAAAGTCTCCATAAGGTTCAAATGCTTTAGTGATGAATGTTGTTAAGTCTTTTTTCATATTTTCTCCCTATAGTAAATCTTGTAGTAATTTCACTGCATATTCCCAGTTGAGCCTATTCGCTTTGTATAATTCACGACCACTTAGTGTAATGTGATAATATTTGCGACGCCCGCCCTGAGATTCGTCACCCCAGTATGAAGAGATATGACTATCTTTCTCAAGACGTTTGAGGCTTGAGTACATCGTCGCTTCCTTCAGCTCATACTCGTTCTGAGAGAGCTCGTAGATAAGCTTTGTAATTTCATATCCATACTTATCACCACTCGACAGCAATTTTAATATGATGGTGTCTGTGTGGCCACGAAGTAAGTCAGAAGATAGTTTGTTATCGTTCATAATTACAGCATATGGCACATTACCTCGCCTGTCAAGGTAATAATTAATTTCTATATAAATAACCTCCGAATAGGAGGTTATTTATCAGTAAATAGCCTAGGCTTGTACGAAGTAAACTACAAGCCCTACAAGTAAAACAATTAATAGCGCGATCGTCACTGAAAATATTAAAAGATTACCCACAGTGCGATAGTGAACCCTTACCCCTGCTCCTTTTAAAAGGCTTGCCCAAAGTTCCGCGTCCGATGCCTTGTTCTTGTCAAATTCGTTAAGTATACGGTCAGCCGGTGTGGCTAAAATGTGGTCTTGGATAGGGCCGGCGTAAATATTAAGGCGATATGTCTTCCCTTTAATATAGAAGTATAGATAAGAGAGACTTCCGCTAACACGTGTAATTTCTTGTGGCGTAACATCAAATTCAGGAGTGTCCAAGAGATCCTGGCTACCAGGGTTTACGAAGAAGAGTTGTATTCTCCCCTCTTTTGTCCAGCGGAGCACTCCGACTGTAACTTTATTCCACCTAAACGGACCTGAGCGGTGTTGAACGATAACATCTTTGACTTCGTTTTCGGAATTATTCATATTCTTATTATACGCTTATAGAAAAAGAAGCCCCTAATTTCAGGGCTTCTTACAATGAATAGATCTTACGAAACTATCTTGCGAATGACATCTGCTATTTTTGCCTCAGATGGAGCGTCAAGCTTTGTGAGATACCACGCAACCTCGACTAGCCCATCTTCGGGGTTTCCTAGTTCTGTCAGGTTAGTATTTTCTGTAAGTCCAAAGCTTATATACTTATCTTCTCTGAAAAATGCAACCACAGGACCGCTTGTGTTTAAGGCATATCCAGGCATTCCATACCAGAGGCGTGGCTGTAAGTTTGGCGCAGTTGTCATGACCAGTTCGTGTAATTGCAGGGCAGTTGCACGATACTTATCACTAAATTTTTCTATTTTTGCTAGTACTTCGTCAGCACCAGTTTCGTTCTTGTTTTCCATAGAAAACTCCTTTAAAGGTTAAGAATTAATTTGGTGATCAGATTGAATGAATTCAAGAGTAATCAGTGTTACTAGTATAACAAACGACGAGCTATTTCTTTAGTGGCTTTGTCTTTATGCCGAAATAGGCGATGACTGCTGCCGTTAAGAGAGTTGTTAATGCGCCTACTAGAATCGCGATTAATGAATTCTCAAGGTAGTAATAAACTACGCTTCCGATGAAGTTAGCGAGCAGCACACCTGTCAATCCGGTTTGGATAATGACGATGAATCTCGCAAGATTATGACGCTTGAATCTAGAAATAATCGCAACGATAGCACTAACGAGTATAAGAGCGGCAACAAACAAGCTAGTGAACGTCGCGAGATCTTTTGTATCCAGGAGGCTACTATCGACACCTCGTCGTGATGTTGTGTAGATAATAAACACCGACTTGTGAACGAGCGTACCTAGTATAAAGATGATATTGGCGATTGCTGCAAATACGGTGACACCAAAAGAAAGCCAAAATGGTGATATCGTATCCAAAGGTTTAGAGATTGTAACTGTAGCTTTCTTCGTCATAGTCTTCCTTGCGTTAGGTCTTTAGTATAACAGAACGTTTGCTATGCTAGATGTATGACGAAGTTTAAAACTATCGATGAATATATAAGCGCCCAAACACCTGATTCAGCAAAAAGATTAAGTGCAATCCGTGACCTGTTTCATAAATTACTTCCAGAGACGAAAGAATCAATTCGATATGACATGCCAGCTTTTACTGTCGGTGACTATTATTTATATGTAAGCTCGTATAAAAAACATATCGGTATGTACCCTATGTACGATATTCCTGAACTCGAGGAAAAGATGCATGCGTACAGAGGAAAAGGAACAAAAGATGCGCTGCATTTTAACCACGATCAACCACTTCCTTTAGAACTCATCGAGGAAATTATTATCGCCAAAGATAAAAAGAGAACTGCTTAGATTCTTTTAATACGTTCAATAAGTTCAGGAAAATCAACTCGCACAAAGTGATCGGGCGCAGGAATAATATTAAACTCTGCACCAGGGAGCGCATCTTGGTATTTCTTTAAATCTTGTACTGAGATGATAGGATCATCGAGTCCATTAAAGAAGACTAGTTCACCTGCCTGATTTGATAGATTCTCGCTGAGTGATATTATCTTAAAATCTGTTAAATCTTCTACGCTGTCGTCATCGTATGGTGCGGCAATAAGAATAGTTGCATCCACTTTAATCGGAAATGTTTGTTCGGATAAATACTTTGCTAAGAATACTGCTCCTAATGAATGTCCGACGAGAATGCAGCCGTTAGTGAACAAGCTGCTAAGATGCTCGAACCATAATTTCCATTCACTATAACTTGCATTGGTTTTGTTGGGCATTGCTGGGAGGAGAACTTGGTAATCATCGCCTAAGTTTTCTTGCAGCAGTTCCTTCCACATCGGTTTGTAAGTAAAACGATCGATATTTAGAGTTTTAGTCGACAAGGATTCGAGGTACTCGTTGTAATCTTCGAATGTTGTGCCGCCGTGGATGACAATGACTTGTTTCATGTCCTTATTCTAACAAAGATACAGCGATCTATTTAATTGAGAGCCAATTCTTTAGTAATGTAATAATCTTATCTTCGTTCGCTACTATCTCATCAAGAGTTTTAAACGAGAGCGTTCCCCTAATGTCAGAATTCCACTTTACCAGTCCAAGGTCGTCACTTAGAATTGGCGTTCCTTTTTTATCTTCTTTGCGAGTTGCACCCATATGAATCAAGATCATTGTCTGGTCGGGATAATGCATGTTGAATGTGATGCGATCTTCCCCATCAAGAACGTAACTTGGTGAGTTCCATTTGATGTGTTCTGTGAGATTTGGATTTATATTTTTGATAATTGTGCGGAGTGCCTCGACTTGTTGTCGACGATCATCGGATAGTTCAGAAAGAAATTCATCAACAGATGTATATGCCATATTGAGACCTAAGGGCAAGTCCCTGCGGCTATATTAACTGTTCCGCCCGTCGAGAAGCTCCAGTATGTGATCGTTGCTCCCGAAAGCTTCGTTCCATCCCAACATGGAGCATAGTAGACGGTCTTTCCACCATCTGCACGTACTTCGTTCATAGTAGCTCCAATCGCGATATCTGGACTACTTAGTTTAGCTTCAACAGGACCAGTAGATCCACCGGCAGTATCGATATTTGGAGGAGAAAGTGAATTCGTGCGTAGCTGTGCAAGGTCTGGGTAAGCCCCGAGTAACCCGTTCCAAGCCGCTGCCTTCATTCGAACCTGATCAGCCGTCGAAAGGCTCGCCGATGTCTTCGCCTTAGCCTGTACACCTGTGTACGCAACAATAGTAATTGCGGCAAGTATTCCAATGACGACAATGACAATAAGAAGTTCTACGATCGTGAATCCCTTACTATATTGTTTTGCCCACATTATTTACTTATCATAGCAATTTATCTCAGAAAAACACAATGCGCTTATGATTTGCGATTTTTAATGCCGTCAATGCGTAATGTCTTCGATTCATCACTATGTACACCACCAGATCTGACATGTTTATCATCAACCTGTGTCCCGTTTTTGAGAACATAGACGATTGCCATAGCGTGGCCTCTTCCGAGTTGAAAGTCTTCGCTCAGCCATGTAACCACTTCACCTGCTTTTGTATTTGGTGAATCAAAGCCTTTGGCTTTTGCGAGTGTAATAATTTCTGCAGGAGTCTTTCCTGTCTTTACTTCAATATTGTCTAGATATGCTTGAAATGACATGGTTTTATAATAGCAAACTTAGGTTTAATAATACCTGGCGATAAGTTCTCTGAATCCTGGTGTAAATGATTCTGGTTCATCATTCATTAATATCTTAAGCTCATCTAGGTTGTACCATCTAGTGTCGGAGACTTCGCTCTCTTGGAGTGTCAGTGTGTTCGAGCTGCTAATAGAACCTTCGTATATCGCATTGAACTCTAAAATTGTCTTATCACCTATCACGTCTTTCGAAGCAAACTTTCCAACAAATGTCAGTTCAGTAGTGACGCCTAATTCTTCTTCAAGTTCTCGAACAATTGCAGAGTCATAAGTATCTCCTTCGTCGACATGCCCGCTAGCAGAGTCTGTCCATACATTTGGATACGACTTTTTTTCTGCACTTCGGCGCTGAGAAAGAATCTGTCCTTTTTCATTTCGTAAGATAGCTCGGACGATACGCATATGTATGCCTTTTGCCCAGGCTTCTTCACGTGTGCCGGTGCCAATGGGGATATCATTTTCATCAACGAAGATAATACTTTCACTCATATTACGGAGTCCTCACAATATAATCCATCCAGATCTTTCCGAACTCATCGACTTTCTCGGCGTAATCAACCACTGTCAGGTTACGAGAGGCGAATACCTCTTCAAGTTCGGCCTGCGTCCAACGCTTTCGATAGCGCTTCACTTCTTTCTTATAATCATGCTTTATCTCGAAGCCTTCGCTTGGCTCATTTGATTTTGTCGTTCCTGTAAAGATAAACCCGCCAGGTTTTGTGACAAAGATAGCCTTATCGAGGCATTCCATTGCGACGCCCTTGGGGAATAAATGTAAGAATGCGTACATAAGTACGCCGTCGTAATAAGATTGCGGGTAATCTGTTTCGAGAAAATCGCCCACAATGAAATGACTATCTGGATTACGACGCTGCGCATATTCAATCATTTTCGGTGCAATATCAATGCCATCCACTACTACACCGCTACTTCGCATAATCTCAACCGTATACCCAACCGCACATCCAATATCTAGTACTTTGTCACCTGTATCTAATAGGTCTGTAAAGTTGCTTAAAGCATCTTCTGTAGTAGGGCGCAATGTCTCCACGCGATCTTCGTATTCGTCGGCAACCATGTCGTAGGTGTCTTTGTGGAGTTGAGCAAGGTTATCTTTCATATTAGTATCATAGCAAAAAAGAAAGGTCGACGGCGAGGTCGGCTTATTTCACCAACTAAGTTATCGAGTATTCAATAAACTAGGTAGTGGCCCGACCCACCCAAGCAAGACTGCAAGGATGGGTCGGGAGGGTTCTACTTGCTCCTGGCGAGTTTGGTCAGCTCCTCCACTAGGAAATTGACCGTTCGCTTGCTGGAGTGGTTTAACAGCAGGTAGTCGAGATCCACTTCAGCGTAACCGTAGCCCAGTTCGCGGATCGGATCGAGCACCTTGATGGCGATACGACCACGCGAAGTGAGATACATCAGCGTCGTGAGCTTCCATACTACCAACTGCCGGGATCCGATCTCACCGGCAATCCTCACCATGCCGATCTCACCATCTTCGTAGCTTCTCGCTTCAAGCCCTTTCAAGGCATCAGGAATCGACTTGTTCAGAATTGCTGTGTATTCCAGGTGAAACTTCGGGGGTGGTGGTGCCTGCTCCTGCATGCGAGCGATGACGATTTCTTCAGCCGTCTGTGACATGACTCCTCATTCCAGTAGATTTTTGTAAAACTCCTATTTCGGAGTTCAACAATAGAACTCAACAAAATTATGTATATAATATAATTTTTGAGATTAAAAGTCAATTAGTCACTTGTACGGATCATGAGGTATAACATATCCGTTAATGCAGATAGCCTGAGAAATTTAAAATACTACGAGCGTGTAAAAACGTGGTTCCCGTCATGCATCGCAACGAACTGAGTTAAAAGAGAAGCGAATCCATCTATACCTTCTCGTTCGTATCTACTATATAAAGTATTATCTATCGCTCCAGCCATGCCTTCAAGAATGCGCGGATCCGAATCGTGACCGTTAGCCGCAATCATAGCAAGTTGGCCGAGCGAGTAGATGAAGTGCTCACCTATTTCAACAGGCGGTTCAATTTCGAAACGTTCGCCGTATGCGTTAAATTCACCAAGTAAGGTCATATCTGTACTATATCCAAGTAGGTCGTTAATGCAATCGTAAGCAATATACCTACATCATCATTTCATGTATCCTACAATCAAATGAAAAAGGCCAGCGGCGAGGCTGACCTTCTTCATTTGGCAGGGGCACGTGGAATCGAACCACGATCTCAGGTTTTGGAGACCCACGTACTAACCGTTGTACTATGCCCCTTTGCTGCGCTACGGATTACTGTAGCTTTCACATTGTAACAGATGAGACTCTTTGCTTAAAGTGCTTTGATGGTACGGGCTCAGCTGCTATCATAAGCAGTAATAGATATTGAACGATACTGGGATGGTGAAATGAACGTAATTGTTGTGGGTGGTGGGTTTGCTGGTGTCAAAGCGGCACTAGAGCTTAGCAAGCGACATATTGGTAAAATTACACTCATCTCTGACGAAGCTTACTTTCTCCATCACGCAACGTTGTATGCGACAGCTACAGGCAAGAACATTGCAGAATCTGTCATATCCTTAAAAGATATTTTCGCACATCACCCTAATGTGACATTTGTACAAGATACAATCAAAACCATTGATCCTGAACGAAAGCTTCTAATTGGTGGCAAGAAACAGTATCGTTATGACGAAGCTATCCTCGCGCTTGGATCCGTCACTACCTACTTTGGTGTGAAAGGGCTTGAACAGCACGCCTATGGTATAAAGTCACTCGACGAAATTAAGAGATTTAAAGAACACGTTCATCATGAAGTCGTCGTAAAGAAATTAGATAAAGAATACTTTGTGATCGGTGCAGGTTCAACTGGAGTCGAACTGGCAGGTGCGTTGCAGGAATATGTTAATTATTTAAAGACGACGTATCGACTTAAAGGTAAACGAACCCGTATTACAATCGTTGAGGCTGCTCATCGCATCGTCCCCCACGCTTCCGAAACCGCAGCTAAGCTTGTATTAAAGCGCCTTCATAAGCTTGGTATTAAAGTCCTGACGAATCACACAGTTGATGCACTCGATGAAGATCACATCAAGATAGACGGCAAAAAGACACCAACCACGACTACCGTGTGGACTGCAGGTGTTGCAAATAACCCTTTCTTTAAAGAAAATAGCGGCGCTTTTCACCTTGCACCCAATGGACGCGTTAACGTGAATCCATACCTAGAGGCGACCCCTCATGTATATGTAATTGGAGATAACAACACTGTAAAGTTTAGCGGTTCAGCATGGCCTGCAATGGATCAAGCGGTGTTTGTCGCAATACACCTTAATAGGCGTAATAAACATCGTCTCATCTTTGGATTTGTACCGAAACGACCAATGTTTGGACTACCTGTTGGTGAAGGATGGGGGTACGTTGAATGGATGGGAATATATGTCGCCGGGTGGCCAGGATATATCGCGCGTCGATGGATGGAATTATATGGATATACGCGTCTCGTTCCGTTCAAAAAAGCTATTGCAGTGTGGCGAGCACACGATCTTCCACAGGTTGATGAGTAAAAAGTGCATTTTAAGAGATAAAGTTGTTGTAAAAGCATAAGCTTACATCTATACTTGAGACAGAAAAAACGACCAAAAATAAATGGGAGCTGAGTAGCGAGAAAAACTCGTTACGACAG
>Ga0247808_10001654_pt1 | contig 10770 bp, 8 predicted proteins | sample UWRJL089202R1_FD_179914 | JGI IMG/M metagenome (GOLD analysis project Ga0247808, IMG submission 179914) | Plant litter microbial communities from Arlington Agricultural Research Station in Wisconsin, United States - UWRJ-L089-202R-1 | ecosystem: Environmental > Terrestrial > Plant litter >... | reverse complement strand
TCTAGACGCTCATATGCAAGGCTGTCGGTTATGACCCAGGGTGATGTTGTTAGTTTGTTGGGTGCTGGAAGCAAAAGCGCGCCAAAGAAGGAATTGATTGGTGAAGCTGGTACGCAGGAACTGGCGTTGTTGAAGAAGGAGGGCGAGGGTGGACTGGCAGCATATTTCAAGAGCGGCGAGAGAGGTGCTTTGGCAAGCTTGGGTAAGGATGGCCTACCACCGCTCCCCAGCGGTGCGAGTTTGAAGGTCGGAGCGGACAAGTATAGGTTGACCGACGAGAATGCTTATCCTGCAGAGTATGTATTTGCCCTTTAAATTGTGGAATGGATCCTAAATCTTACAGATACCCCTGCCGGACTTTCCAATAGAGAAGAGAGAGAGATAGAAATGTACATATAACCTTGATTAATTTGGACGTACGGAACTTGATCATTGTGCACATAGTGATTCGCCGAGCCTTTAAATATTTGTCTATTTTCCCTTTTCTTTCGTCCTCAATCCCATTACTCATGGTGGGTTCAGCTGTGAACTCCATTACACGTGTACCATTGTCTTTCCTTCATGAGCTCATTTGGTAGTTTATACCTACCAGTATCGAGATAAGTACTCGACAGTATATTTATCTAACCATCTTTTAATGAAACTTTACGAACACATTGCTCATCGGCTATTAGAATAGCATCCTTCGACGTCCTCTGAATATTCATAGTCTCTCTTTCTCTTTGGATGGATCAGTCGCCGATACCAACAGCACGCTGTGCAGCAAGACAGCTCCAGTTCCCGTTTAAGCATTCTTTGCCTCTTATTATGTGCTGATATAAAAACCCTCATCTTTCAAGAAATTAGTTGTGAACAGAGAGATATGCATACTCTTCCTATTATTCATACCCTTCATTTGTTGGGGATGGGGACAGTGCGAAATGCGGTGTCGCTTGGTACGATGGCAGCTGAAGTATCATCTGAAATACTGACCGAAAGATGGAGGCTTTTTAGTTAATAGCTACTGAGAGACGAAGGTAAACATTGGTAAGATGCATCTACCCAGGACGGATTCAGGCTTCGAGGAAAAAGCTTCGCCGGGAGATAAAATACACAATCTAACGTAAAGAAATTGGGAGTCTCAAAGGTAGTTTATTTATAAAACTTGACTTAATTTTTTGTTCATATTCTTCCTTTAGATTCAAACACCTACTTGCATAAAATTTTTTACCATATGCTCTGAGTCTCCTATCTTAGAAAAGAAGCTCAAAGCAAACAGAAACGTTGCTGGTTATCTCCGAGTATATTAAGCCAATGAGGTATCAGCAGACTATTCATATTTGAAGTTATATAAAGCGATGTAAAAATCTGGCATTAATCTTAGAGCTATCTGCTCTCGGTACAGGGCGATAGAAAGCATTGCTGCTGTGTTGAGCCTGATGCTGAAGCTACTCTAAAATGTGAGCCATCTAGAAGGCCACCCCATTCTGTAGCTCTTGTTCAAATAAGATCCAGCTCCACGTGGCCAATTTGCACACTACTCCATGGAGAGCAAGGAGTACCTTATTACATAGAAGCAACGGGGAAGATAATGTGACCCTAAAGAATATTGTCAGTTCAAAAGCTAAGTTAATGCATATGCAAGAAGATGAAAGAGAGATAGCATACGTTGAACTCATTAATTTATCAAATGAGGTGTGCCAATTGATTGGTCCGGTGCGAGTCTTCCATAGGATGACTGGCTGTACAATCAATCAGGATTGATTTCAACATCTAGACCGCAGAACTGTTGCTTACTATTTGCTGTTTGAAATTGGCGCATGCACTCAATGTCGAGCACTTGGCACATTGATATCCTCAATGCTTCCGTTTTTGCTATTTGGATTCTTCTCGGCGTCGTCTCCGGTGCCTTTTTGCTCCCCGACCATTCGTTCAATGATCTTGGCTTTTGCCTGCGCCCGCCTCAGACGATCGTCAAAATCCGAGACCGCATCTTCCGTATTTTCCGTCGACAGGCTCTCCGACTCAGCCAAAGCATACAGAACCTTGACATGTTTGGCAAGGCGCGCGTTATCTGTCAGGGAAGGCATCACGGAAGTTTTCTGAGCTGGCGGCGCCACCGGCGTGACCTGATCTGGGGACGTTCCTGTATTCTCGCTGGATACCCGACCAGCAGCCTGTAGAGAAGACAATCGGTTTGCCCACACGAGTGACTTCCCGTGAAGCCGGCTGCTCTCGACGTACTTTTCAAAGCCCTTCTCAAGCCCAAAGGTACGACCTTCAACCTGACCAGCACTTACCCCGTCAGCAAAACCCTGCTTGTACCCATCTCCATAAAATGACTCTTCCAGGACTAGAACCTCATCAAAATTATTCGACATCGTGATATTTAGTCTTGAGATTGGGGCTTGGTGAGTAGGATATGGCTGTTAGTTTGTGGAAACAAAGTTCAATTTTGTGGGTTCTGTGGTGGCTTCTTACAGGCGGATGTGACAATACGGCCACTTCAATAATTTTCAAGAATCTAAATTTGTGTATAAAGATGATATCACTTCCATATAAGACTACTAGTAATTTACCTAATAGGAAAAAGCTCAAATGGACCTTTTATTTGGTTGAACTTCTATTGGTTATAAGTTTTTGGGAAATTCATATTTGATTAGCATAAGAAGCGGCATTACCAGACCACACTGACCACCTTCTAAAGTAACTATAACTCGATGATATGCCAAAAAACTCTATTGAACATCAAGATATTACTGAAGCTTTAAGAGAACCAGAGCAAAAACAGGAGTAATTGTCTCTATTAATCAAGATGGACTGTGGCAAGGCTGGGAGAGCCAACCAGACAGATGCTGCAAGGCTGACAAAGAGATTTTTAGTTTCAAGAAGATATATGTCGTAGACGTTTAGGATTTTGTTGGGGAAACTGCTATAATGTAAAATGGCAATCTGCTGGAACCCTTAATTTCGATATCTGATTCGTGAAGGGAGCATATTCTTTGATGGACCAAGTGCAACTTTAGAGACTAGCCGCTTCACAATATTAAATGTGATATGGTGCTAGTTTCACCTGAAAAAGGGAGATATTATTGGCAACTTCTCTGGTGATCGAATTATACTGGTTGGGCCATGACGAACATGCACGCGAAGATTTCACCTATTACGGGTCATCTTCTTCCTCTCATAGGATGAGTATCAACATCGTCTTCATACCATACTGAAAGTTGGGGCGGCAGCTGGGTAGAGTGACTTGTGGTATCCTTTTCTCCAGGTAGTTCCAGAACACTGAGCCCCGAATGGTTGTCCCCAACTGATTCCGACACTGTTCCATTACTGCACACACCGACATCGAAAACACTCACATTTATACCACCAGACTCAATATGAATATGTGCCGCAAAACCATGTGATTTTCTGGTTTTTAATCGACGGGTCTTCCTACATGCTTATGCTTTCTGCGACTCATTCCTCTCCACCAGCTCGCCGACTCCCAAACCTCTTCCCACCCGCACCTTTCTCTTCTTTTCTCCCTGCTCCACGGCCGCATCTTCCTTACTTCCGAGATCCCCGACTGGCTCTCCCTCATCAGCATCCTCCAGTAACGCATCCTCGTCGATGATTTGCTGTCCAATTTCGCTCAAATCCAACTTCATCGAATACGCGTCCTCACCATCGGCATAATATTTAGCTTCCACACTCTCGTTTTTGAAGCCCAAAGTATCCCGGTATAGACGTAAAGCCGCGTTGTTGGAAACACGAACGTGGAGTGAGACATATTGTGCGTTGAAGGTTTCGACCATAGCTCGTTCTGTCTTTCAATTAGCCCTGCGCGCAAGACCAACTTCCCGCGCAATGCCAGCACAACCAGCGAGGGACATGTAGGGAGGGGAATAGCATACGTGACTGCCTCATCAGCTTCTCTGCAATGCCTAGCCGTCTATGCGTCCGCATCACACTCAAGCTCGTGATATGGCCGTGTTGCACTCCATCGGGCGGATCCTCGTCCATCTTCGCCAACACATATCCGACAATCCGTGGGTAGTCGTATGGGGTCTTCTTCGGTCTTGACACATCTACGGCCACGTATGAAAGCTGGGGCCATGAAAGCGCATGGTACAGGTAGTATTTCATGAAATAACTAGATGGAAGCAAGCTCTGGTTAGTCGTCTAGAGCTCGGCCTGGGGAACGGGTGGAAGAGGTACTTTTCGGGTAAATTGGTGATGTTGGCATGTTGTACATGAGGTATATCAGAGGGGTGGAGCAACCGGATATCCATAATCGCGGTTTTGCTTGATTCGAAGTTCTGGCGGAGGAGAGATACTTTTTTGACTAGATGCCCCCGGTTCGGTCGTTGGACCCGAGAGAAATTGACGATTGGTGCGGCAGAGTTGACGACGGGCGCTCGAGACGAGGCCGCCTTCTGAAGTTGGGGCGGAGTGGGGTAAAGTTAGCCCTGGCGACTGCTGGAAGAACAATATATTGTTCCCCATTTTCCCCAAGGCTTTTCCTCCTCATTCTTTATTTTATACTCCTCGAAATCATCATAGATTGAATCAAATACCAATTCTTTTTCACTTCTATAGTTTTTGTAACATATAATGGCGGAACGACCAGTTCATATGAGGACTACGTCCACTAACCTTGGTGGGGCACGCAGCTATCGTCCTCTGGATGGCAAGCTAGCTATTGTAACAGGTGCTTCGCGAGGTATTTGTTAACAATGTAATTGGGAACTCTTGAATCATGCAACTAATAAAACCACAGGTATCGGGGCAGCCATTGCAGAGAATCTGGCTTCCAAAGGAGCTTCCCTAGTGCTTAACTACACCAGCGATTCCTCCCTCGAAACCACCAACCAGCTATCCGATCATTTGACTGCAGCATACGATGTCCGCTGCTTGGTTGTGCAAGCTGATATGGGAACACCGACTGGACCAGCCCATCTGGTAGCCAGCACCAAAAACAGCTTCACGCACCCCAAAACGGGCAAGTTCGTGGTCGATATATTGATCAACAACGCTGGCGTAGCGAAAGACCAGTTCGTCCCGGACGTCACGGTGGAGGAATTCGAACGCCAATATAAAATCAACGTCCTGGGCCCGCTGTTATTAATGCAAGCCACGCTACCATACCTCCCACACGACCGTAGCGGACGAATCGTTAACCTGAGTTCCGTTTCCTCCTCTGAAGGTTTCAAGGGCCAATCCATATACGGCGGCACCAAAGCCGCCCTGGAAGCCATGACACGGACGTGGTCTCGCGAGCTGGCAGAAAGAGCCACGGTGAACGCCATAAATCCCGGGCCGGTGTTGACGGACATGTGGTCCAAAACGTCGCCGGATTTCAAGGAGCATTTGAGGTCGTTTGTGGAGCATTCGCCTAGCATGGCCATCCGCAAAGATATCGACGCGGAAGCCTTGGTTATGGATGGCAAAAAGGCAGGTGGGAGACCGGGATATGTGGAGGAGATTGCTGGAATCGTAGGGATGCTCTGCACGCAGGATAGCATGTGGTGTACAGGCCAAGTGGTTTGTGCTAATGGCGGCATGAGGATGGCTATTTAGAGTATGTTATTCTACTATGAAATAGATATTTAATAAGCTATAATTTTGCCAACCAGGTGTAATTTAACACTATGCTGGTTGAAAAGTAATCTAAGCTAGCATCATCTTCTGAAGTCAAAACTAGGATGCACGATGCCTTTTCTTCAAGGAGAACGGAAGACACCCCATGCTGTTGTACAAAGCACCCAAAAAGACCTCTAACAAACTCGACACTAGCTACAAAATATTTAGAACATGAAGCTGAGAATTGAAAATTCCTTCTATTGAGGGAAAGCTAAGAGACTGTTTGCGTATTTCGTGACAATCACATTTCTATTGTGGATGTGGTGAATGAGTGATATAAGGTGGAAATCAACAGTGTTCAGAATTCTTGACTGGGCTATTCTACCTAACCATACAAATCATTTCTAGATACACGCTGGGACACGCAAGCCTCTTATCTATGGTGCCGCGGATGGCGGAGGAGCCTGTTCCTCTGCAGCACGACCCTCTCGGAGTGGCAGGTCTATAGGTGCTGAAGTCTTTGCCTTCTCCTTGGCTACCTTTTCCGCTGCCTTCTTTGCTGCCTTTCGCTCCTTATTCCTTAATTTGTCTGCAGCCTTAGCCGCCTTCTCCTTCGCTTCAAGTTCTCTGGTAGCCTGGCTACCACCGTATCTCTCCTTCCACTCAGCCTCCTTCTTGTCATCTATCCTTGTGAATAGATAGGCAGCCTTTCCAATCTTGTGCCCGCTAGCCAATACATTTGCGCTCCACTTATCCGGAATTTGACCTAGAGGCGTATTTAACTGCTCAACAATCGAGGTGGCAGTTGAGGGCATGTATGGTGAGGAGAGAGATGCGAGGAGATGCGAGAGATTCAACGCAAGTCCGATGATAGTATTGGTACGAGCAGGATACTTTTCAAGGTTTGCAGTGTCCAATCGATACTGTAACAGATTGTTGCCGAGGGAGGAGATCTCCATGACTTTTCTCAATGCTTGTCTCAGCTTAACAGCTTCTAGATCAGCGACATACTCCGCAAGGAGGGTGTTGACCTCGGCAATGAACTTAGGAAAGTCGTAATATTCTTCGCTTCCTTCTGGGGTAGTGTAGGTTGGTGAGAACTCTGGTACGACACCATCAAGCTTTGCGTTGACAAACTTGACCAGCCGATTTACGAAGTTTCCTAAGTTGTTCAGAAGCTCGCTATTGTTGGCCGCGATAAAGGAGCTCCATTCGAATTGAGTGTCTCCCGTCTCGGGTCGATTTGCAAGCAGGTAATACCGCCAGACAGAAGGTGGGATTCCGGTTTCTTTGACTGAGTCCCCGAACACTCCAATGCCCCTAGATTTCGAAAACTTTCCATCTTCATAATTTAGGTACTCAGTGGTAGACAAGTGGTTGAGCTTGGTCCATTTATCTCCCGTGCCGATCTGGGAGCCAGGGAAAATGACAGTATGGAATGGGACATTATCCTTCCCCATGAATTGATAGAGTTTGACATCTTCGGGATTTCTCCACCACTGCTCCCAATCTTTTGTGTAGTTTGCTGTAATTGATGGGTATCCAATGCAAGCATCGAACCATACATACAAGACCTTCTTTTCATACCCAGGCAGAGGGACAGGGGTTCCCCACTTGAGATCTCTTGTGATACTCCGTCCCTCCAATCCTTTGTCAAGCCATGCCTTGGTAATAGCAATTCCATTTTCAGACCAGCCTCCGGCGTTACTAGACTCCGAGAACCACTTTTCGATATCTGGCTGCACTTTATCAAGTCGCAGGAATATGTGTGTAGTATCTTTTTGCACCGGTGTAGTTCCGTCTAGCTTGCAATGAGGGTTGATAAGCTCGAAGGGATCAAGAAGACTGCCGCACTTGTCGCACTGGTCTCCGCGCGCATCGTCGTAGCCACAGTCAGGTTTTGGACATGTTCCCTCGACAAATCGATCTGCAAGGAAGGACTGATGGTTCGGCGCTTCACAGAATGGCTGCTGTGTAGTGCGCTCTTATACAGCTTGGTGAAGATGTCCTGGGCAATGTCCGTCTGCTGCTGGGTAGTCGTTCTGCCAAAGTAGTCGAACCCAATCTCGAACCAATCGTACACAGCCTTGTGCTTCGCATGGAATTCGTCGCATAGCTCCTGGGGAGTTTGTCCGGTCTCAAGGGCCTTTGTCTCCGTAGCTGTGCCATATTCATCGGTTCCGCAGATATATAGCGTAGGTCGACCTCTCAACTTGCTGAATCTGGAGAAGACGTCGGCGCTGAGAACGCTGCCCACGACGTTTCCGAGATGAGGGACATTATTGACATAGGGGAGGGCGCTGGTGATGAGAATGTTTTCTTTGCCCTTCTCGGGTAGTATTATTTTTGGGGACGTCATCGTGAGATGTATTGTTGATGTGTTTTGGGATAGATTTGGAGTTGGCTGGAGGGTTGAAAAGGTGTTGGTGGGGTGAGTCAATTGTGAGGCTGAGGGAGCTTACACAAGGCTGAGTGTGCGGGGTACCGATAGTTTACAGAGATCACACTTCATTGAGGTTTTAATGAGGTAGGTGCGCTTTCAATTGGAAGAGTAGTAATCGATATCGACGTGTAACTTTAGTTTCATGTGAGTTTTTATTATATGGCAAAGTGGTGGTCAAGTTCAACTTGTCTCGGTGGTTGGTGCAGAAACCACAGAGTAGATATTCATTCTCGCTTAGAAAGGGGCAATCATAGCTAACGTCTGTCCCTGTGTTCCAGACGTACGGTGTTACACGACGAATTTATAGTTTTATAATTATAAACATTTTCTTTGTCAGTCTACGAAGTTCTTATTAATATGTCACTCTCTTTAACTATTGCTTCCTAAGGAGACCACTTAACAATGAAGAAAAGACTACAGTTGATCGTGCTGTTGACCGTTTCAATCATGCCACCGGTCACCGCTTCGGCTGTTACCCCCTGTTTAATCGCAACTGTAGAAGATTTTTCGGAATTCGGGGCATTCAAAGGAAGGCTCTATAGCGAACTAGTGTAGCTCCAAATTTTGAAGATACTCAGAGAGGAAGATAATGCATTCCGGGAGTTTCTCTAGGGCGAGGGGGGGGGAAACTCATTTCAGTGCTTAGGAATATACAATAGTGTCGATTGACTCTGAATCTGTGGCACCACTACGTCGTATCATGTATGTGCTAGTTGTATTCATAGAGTAATCGGTATTGTATTATTGACTACATACGAGTGTTGATGATATCCCCAACAAGGGATCCTTAATTGTCATGTGACCGGCAGTAAATACGCGTATTGAGAATACACTAACAATTAGCCCAGCGACAAATATACCATGACGAAGTAGCAGAATCCTTGATGGAAATGACGTCAGCAGACAGACATCTTCGTTTCTACCAGACATATTTGTCTAGTCACCTAAATCCCATTCTTTCCTCTTTACTATTTATTTATTCTACATCTCTACAAACACTGGAAGCTTGTGTACAGTTCCGATTCGATTTAGCGCCTCAAGACCCTTCTCAACTGTGATTGAACCCTTCGCCGAGCACACTTTCTCATGGCTAAACCAACAACGTTTGATTGGATCAAATACTATGCAAAATACGGTATGTTGTTCTTAGTGTGTTATCTCACAACGCCCCCGCTGAAACACTCCTTTGCGTCTCATAGCCCATATCAAGGTGAAACGGGCTAGCCTCTATACGCTGGTGATCATAGCTTTGCCATTTACCTGCTGCATGTCTATGCTGTGGACCGATAACTATCCATGGTGGGACCTACCAAAAAGGCCTGATGAAGACGTCCATGGGTCGGTTTAAGCTTCTAGCAACGGGCGCGGGAGTGTGAACCACCCAGGTCGCAGTTTCCAAAGTAGAGCCGAAGCATGGGCAGGAGACCATATGCTTTACAACGATGTCAGACGTCTTCGACACATTTGAAGGCCTTAGCATTGCCACCTAGGAGGTAGAGTTCAAAGTTCCGGAGCCTAGGAACCGTGTACATATTTGATACGATGAATATTATGTTGACTTGCGGCAACCCAAACCCAACCCCTCCTGCCGTTGGAAAACGTATACCAGCTTCGCATACATACTCCCCAGTGCCTTTCTAGTTCTGAAACTAGGTGCTGCCTTGTTATACCTCCAGCCTGTGCTCATCGGACCGGCCTTATGAGGGTGATATAACTCATTATGATGCTAGTCTTAAGGCGTACGGAATTACGAGTGATAGAGATGCCTACAATGTAGTGGCTACTCCTTATAGCACAATGGGCCTTAAACCCAACGACAACCTATAATGCAATACAACGATCACGGTCGCTTTCATTGCCACTGGCAAGATAGCTTTACCTACTATGGTAGACTTTCTCTGATACGGGAGGGATCTGTAGATTTATGTGATGCTTAGGAATATAACCAATATATAAAGTCACAGCAACTGTGTGGAGTCACAAGTATATCGACATTGAAGAATCTCAGATGGCATCTTTCTTTCCACTAAAGGACTCAAGGATCCTTATGCATTATTTTCAATGGTAGTTTTCTTCCTATGGGGCAACGGTACAGACTTCTATGAATCATATGTTTAGTTGTAACGTATAAACTCACACATACGACTTTTGTTTTTTAATTCACTTGGATCAGCTAAGGATTACTTGACTTCATGATGAATCTTGCCTACCAAGGCTTTACAGGGAGACTTAATGAATTAAAGGTGAATCGCAATGAGTCAGTTTCGAAAAGCATTTCGCAAGGCATTGTTGTCTGTCAACGGAAGAAAGAATGTGACTAACAAGCACTTATCACCAGATTACGGGAACAGATTCCAAGCAAGCTATTACAATATAAAATTATCTCATAGAAACCAAAGGAATCAAATCCATAAACCGTGACTTCTGGTCCATCTACCTGTACCTACGTACCAAAAACACATCTCATCTAAATATGACTAGATTAATATCGCTCTACACCACACCTTCACCAGCTGTACCCTTCTAACCTTCTAGTCCAAAGGAGAGCGATGAGGGCAAAGCAGCGAGACTAGAACACCCAGCCACCAAAACAGACATCTCATCAAGATATTCATACATCACCCGTCAGAATCTAGCCGTATCACCTCTATCATCCATTCCACACCACCCACCCACTACCAACAAACTCCAACCCAACGGAACAACAATCGAGTCGCTACTCCCAAGCCAAGTAGTACCAAAGTAGCAATATCAAAAAGGTCACCAATATCACCTAT
>Ga0247808_10001652_pt1 | contig 10774 bp, 1 predicted proteins | sample UWRJL089202R1_FD_179914 | JGI IMG/M metagenome (GOLD analysis project Ga0247808, IMG submission 179914) | Plant litter microbial communities from Arlington Agricultural Research Station in Wisconsin, United States - UWRJ-L089-202R-1 | ecosystem: Environmental > Terrestrial > Plant litter >... | reverse complement strand
AACTCCACGCCGGGTCTGACGCGAACGACCTGTTCGGCGTCCGCCGTTCCGATCAGATTGAGGGCGCCGGCGCCAGTTTCGGCGAAAGCGTCCTGCTCGAACCGGGCCACCGATACCTCCATCACCGGGCGGACATACAGAGAAGACGAGCCAAAGGTGCGTGACACCTCAGCTGTCGCCTGGGTGAAGTCGAAGGTCTGGCGGCTCTGGGCGGTGGCGACACCCGTCGGGGTGACGACGCCGCGATAAACATCAAACTCCCCAGATCCCGCGCTCAGGGTCAGCGCCGCATCGAAGACGCCAAAGTCGCCCCGCATGACAAGTCCGAGCTGGCGACGCTCGCCATGACTGCGGGCGCTGTCCTCCAGATGGGCGTCGACGTCCTCATAGGATATCGCGGCGCCGACGCTGAAGGGCGTTTGGCCCAGTCGAGTCTCGACCCCCGCCTCGAGGCCTTGCGTCTTTTCACGGAAGCCACGGGTGTCGAACGTCTGCTCGAGATCCAGTCGGCCGCCGATGGGACGCGCCCAGATGCAGTTGTCACCGGTGGGATAGCCGGTCGACGCCGCAGGGCAGGCCATCATGGAGTCGCTGAACCGACCGCTGGCGGAAGTTGCGCTCACCAGATTGTCGATCTGGATCTCCGGCATGAAGCTGTCATAGACCGCGCCTAGGGTGGCGTTGTCTGGGATCCCGAACAGGAGGTCGACGACCGGATCGAAATCTGCCGATCCACCGGCGGTCTGGACCCGGTTCACATAGTCGCCAACAGCGTTTCGGTTCTGGTTGAAGCCGGCGTCGGCAGGCGAGAAGTCGACCGAATAGACCAGGTCCAGGGCCGTACCCGTTGTCTCGAGCGCGAAGCGCGCGACCGCTGATTTCGGGGCATCCAGAACAGCGCCGGCATTGGTCAGGCCCTGATCGGCCGAGATAACAGTCGAGCGATAATCGCCCGGTTTAATCTCGGAGACATTGTTGGCGCGAAGATCGAACAGACCGCTGACCACAGCCGAACCGTTCAGTGACAGGCGATCCGTTTCCTGGGCCGAGGCGCCGAGGGCGAAGTCGATGTCGAGATCGAAGGTCGCCGCCGCTGTCTGCAGGAAGGAGCCGTCGACAAAAGTGGTCTGCACGGTCCCTGCGTCGCCCGGTGCGATCAGACCATGGTTGGTCAAAAGACCGCCCGCGAGATCGATCGTATTCAGGCTGACGAAGGTCGCTGCGGCGTTGTTGATGAAGGCGTTGGTTTCGCCAACGGCCAAGGGAGAAAGGGCGAACGGCGTGAGGCCGTCGCCCCGCCCGTCGAGATCGATGTCGCCGACCACGATGCCGTTGTTGATGACGGTATCGTCGCCGGTCGTGCCTTCGATCGCCAGGTTCGAGACCGCAGAGGCTGATCCGTTGATCGTCACCAGGTTCGTGCGACCGCCGTCGATATAGACGCCGCGACCGTAGACCGATCCACCGCGGAAGTTTCCGTTGAGGGTCGCCGTGATGTCGGCGACGCCGTCCTTGGCTGCACTCTGGAAGACGGCGGCGATGCCGTTCTTGCCATCTGCAACGACGTCACCGGTGTGGTTGACGGTGACCTTGCCGGCGGTTCCGTCGTTGCCGAACGAGCCGATGAAGCCAAGGCCGATCGCCGATCCGTAGAGGCCGCCGCCCCCGCCGACCGACTGGGCGAAGATGCCCATCCCGCCAAAGCCGTTGATGACGATGTCGCCAGTGGAGTTGACGGTCACGTCGCCGCCGTTGCCGCCGTCGCCGGCGAAGGCGTTGATGCCGTATTTGAGCTGGAAGTCGCCGATGCCCAGCGAAACGTCGCCCGCCACGCCGCCGCCGCCGCCGACCGACTGAGCGAAGACGCCGTAAGCGCCGTAGCCGTCGGTGACGATGTCGCCTGTGTGAGTGACGGTGACATCGCCGCCGTCACCGGCCGAGCCGCCGACGCCCGAGAAAATGACCTGGCCGACCTGGCCTATCGCGCCCTCGCCGCCGGTGCCGCCGCCACCGCCGACCGACTGGGCGAAGACCCCGTGTGCGAGTACGCCCGAGGTATGGATTGAGCCGGTGTTGATGACGGTGACATCGCCGCCATTACCCGCCGCCCCGCCAGCGCCGCCCACACCAACCCCGAAGGCCGGCTGCTGGAGCGACATGGCGAAGTCGATGGCGGCGTCGATGTCGCCCTTGACCTCCATCAGATCAGAAAAGTCGTCGCGGTAGGAATAGGGCGCGCCATCGCTTCCCTGGGCGATGTCGTAGTCGGTCGCGCCACCGTTACCGCCGCCTCCGCCAATCGACTGGGCGAACACGCCGCGCGACAGGAAGCCCTCGGTGATGATGACGCCCGAGTTCTCGACAGTGACATCGCCACCATCGGCGGCCGTGCCGCCAAAGCCGCCCACGCTCACCTCGCCAGCCAGACCAGAACCGCCGTTCCCGCCGCCCCCGCCGATCGACTGGGCGAACACGCCATTGGATCGCGACCCCTGGGTGTAGACGAGACCTGAGTTGAGGACATCGACGTCGCCGCCGTCACCGCCGCCGGCGCCTTGACCGCCAATGGCGATCGAGCCGCCCTTGGCGTCGGACTTGTTGACCTGGTCAAGGAAGGTCCCGATTTCACCGCCAGCATCGGCGACGAGACCGCCGTTGCCGCCGCCGCCGCCGACCGACTGGGCGAAGATCCCGTTCGACTCGGCCATGGCCGTGTAGATGCGGCCGCTGTTGTCGACGAGGACATCGCCGCCGTCTCCGGCCGCTCCGCCCGAGCCGCCGATGTTGACGGTCACTTCCTGGGACTTCTTGGTGCCCGCGGCCTTTTTCGAGAAGATCTGGGCGAAGCCTGCAGCGTCGCCGCCGTTGCCGCCGCCGCCGCCCACGGACTGTGCGAACACCCCGTTGGATCCAGCCGCGAGGGCGACAAGGTCGCCCGTATTGGTGACAGTGACGTCGCCGCCAATGCCGCCCCCCAGACCCTGGCCACCCATGGAGATGGCGTAAGCGCCGTTCTTGCCGGCGCCGAAGGCCGCCGAGGTCGATGCGGCGATCCCGGCCTGGCCGCCGCCGCCGCCGACCGATTGGGCATAGACGACGTGTGACTGCAGACCGCGTGTCGTGATCGCGCCGCTGTTGGTCACCTCTACATCGCCGCCGTCATTGCCGGCTCCGCCCAGGCCGCCGAGGCTGACGGTGATGTTGCGGGTGTTCGAGCCATAGCTTGCGGAGCCGGAGCCTACGCCGGTCCACTCGGTGAACTCGTTCTCGTCGAAACCGGCCAGACCGCCTGCGCCGCCGCCGCCGCCGACCGACTGGGCGAAGACGCCGTAGGAGCCTTCACCCGAGGTGTCGATCACCCCGCTGTTGGTGACATCCACGTCGCCGCCAAAGCCGCCCGAGCCGCCAAGGCCGCCCATTAGCAGTTCCATATTGGTCGAGTTGGATCCGGACAGGGTGATGCCCCCGGCCGATCCGCCTGTCCCGCCGCCGCCGCCGATCGACTGGGCGAAGACGCCATGGCCGCCGTCGCCTTCAGTGACGATCAGTCCGGAGGTGTTGACCGTTACCTGGCCGCCTTCGGTTCCCGCGCCGCCGAAACCGCCGACCCGGCCGCCGATATTGCGTGCACCCGAGCCGCTAAGGTTGGCCCCGATGACGAAGCCGCCGTTGCCGCCGCCCCCACCGATCGACTGGGCAAAGATCCCGTGGGAAGCGTCAGCCAGGGCGCCGATGTCGCCAAGATTGATGACATCCACGTCGCCGCCGATCCCGCCGCCCCCGCCAGCGCCGCCGACCGTAAAGCTCAGGTTCATGGATTTGCTGGGTGAAAGGCCGCCAGAGAAGGCGCCGGACCAGCCGCCGTCGCCGCCGCCGCCGCCGACCGACTGGGCGTAAATCCCGTGGGCGGAGAGGCCTTCGGTAAGGATGGCGCCGTCACTGAAGACGTCGACTTCGCCGCCGTTGCCGCCATCACCAGCGAAACCGCCGACCGATGCACTGAGGGCTACGGTGTTCTTGCCGCCGGAGATCGCGCCTGACACCGAGAACCCACCGGCTCCGCCGCCGCCGCCAATCGATTGGGCGAACAGGCCGTGGGCCCCGTCGCCCAAGGTGTGAGCGCCGACCGTTGAGGTGACATCAACGTGCTTGCCCTCCCCGCCCTGGCCGCCGAAGCCGCCGAGGCTCAGCGCCACAGAGGCGTTCGTGCCGGGAGAGAAGGCCGCGGCAAGGGAGCCGGACCAGCCGCCGGAGCCGCCGCCGCCGCCGAGGGACTGGGCGTGGACGCCATAGGACCGGTCGCCCGCCGTCTCGATGAGGGCGTTGGAGCTCACGATGACCTCAGCCCCGTCGCCACCTGCCGCGCCGCCGCCGCCAAGGCTTAGCGAGCCCGAGCCGCCGTCCTTGCCGGCCGAGATTCCGGCCGAGACCGAGAATCCGCCCGAGCCGCCGCCGCCGCCCACCGACTGGGCGAAGATACCGGCGGCGTCGTCACCGAGCGTGCCGACGGCGCCATTGGAAGTCACCTTGACCACTTGAGCCGTGCCGCCCAGGTCGCCGAAGCCGCCAACGGCCACGCTGGCGCCCCCGTTGGATTGGCCGGCCGCCACCTGGATGGATCCGGACCAGCCGCCATTGCCGCCGCCGCCGCCGATGGATTGGGCGGTTACGCCGCGCGCGCGGTCGCCGACCGTATGGAGATCACCATTGGAGATGACCGTGACGGTTCCGGCATTGCCTCCGCCCTCGCCCTTGCCGCCGACCGAGACGCTGGCGCCGCCCGCCGTTTGACCGGCCGCAAGGCTGCCAGCGACCGAGAAGCCGCCATTGCCGCCGCCACCGCCCAGGGACTGGGCCATGATGGCTGAGGCGTCGGCGCCTTGGGTGTAGATGTCGCCGGAGGCCGTGACTGTGACGGCCTCGCCTGTTCCGCCACCCTTGCCAAAGCCGCCGATGCTGAGCGCTGCGGAGCCGGCCGTCTGGCCCGCGCCGACGCCGAGGGCGCCCGACCAGCCGCCATTGCCGCCGCCGCCGCCGATCGACTGGGCGGTAATGCCATTGGCCCGATCGCCTTGGGTGGAGATCTGACCGTCTGCCGTGACGTCAACAACGTTCCCGGCGCCGCCCACATCGCCGAAGCCGCCGATGGTCAGGGCGCCGCCGAACGCACTCTGGCCGACGCCGACACCGGCGGCGAACGAGAAGCCGCCCGAGCCGCCGCCTCCGCCGATCGACTGGGCGAAAACGCCCGAGCTGTCGTCGCCTTGAGTGAATATGTCGCCTTCGGTTTCGACCGTAACCACGCCTGCGCCGCCGCCGGCGCCGCCGAAGCCGCCGACACTGACTGCGGCCGTTCCTGCGGTCTGGCCGCCGGCCACGCCGACAGCGCCGGACCATCCGCCGTTGCCGCCGCCGCCGCCAATCGACTGGGCGGTGACGCCATTGGCCCGCGCGCCTTGCGTGGCGATCTGGCCGAAGGTCCTGACGGTGACGTCCTTGCCTTCGCCGCCGGCGTCAGAGGCCCCGCCGACGCTGACACTGGCTGAGCCAGCCGTTTGACCGCCTGCAGCGGCCAGTCCGACGGAGAAGCCGCCAAGGCCGCCCCCGCCGCCAACCGACTGGGCGAGAACGCCTGCGGCGTCATCGCCATCGGTCCAGAGATTGCCATTGGCCGTAACGTCAACGATGTCGCCGTCGCCACCACCGGCGCCCTTGCCGCCCAGAGTGATCTGGACCGCGCCAGACGTCAGGCCGCCGGCGGCCGATACGCCGCCGGCCCAGCCGCCTGCGCCGCCGCCACCGCCCACGGACTGAGCAAGGATGGCGGCCGAGCGCGCGCCATGGGTCGAGATGTCGCCGTCTGCGACGACGGTGACCAAAGCGGATTCCCCGCCGGTCCCGCCTTCACCGCCGACATTGACGTTGGCGGCTCCGGCTATCTTGCCGCCAGCCACAGCCGCGCCGGCCGAGAAGCCGCCTGTGCCGCCGCCTCCACCGATCGACTGCGCGAGCAGGCCGAAGCTGTCGTCGCCGAGGGTCGAAATGTCGCCGCCCGTATGGACGGTGACCGTTTCGGCGTCGCCGCCGCCCGAGGCTTTACCGCCGACGCCGACATTGATGGCGCCGCCGCCGATGCCCGCGCCGACCGCCAGGGAACTAGTCCAGCCGCCAGCGCCGCCGCCGCCGCCCACGGACTGGGCGTAGATTCCGGAGGACCGGTCTCCGGTCGTCGCGATGTTTCCGTCAGCCGTAACGTCAACCACGCCGCCCTTGCCGCCGCTATCGCCCTTGCCGCCAATGGCGATCGCACCGCCGATGCCGACGGGCCCGCCGGCGACAGATGCAGCAACTGCAAAGCCGCCCGAGCCGCCGCCGCCCCCGATGGATTGGGCGAAGACGCCGTGGCTGTCGACGCCGGAGGTCGCGATGTCGGCGTCGCCGTCGACGACGACGAGGCCGCCTGCGCCGCCGGCGTCTCCATCGCCGCCGATGCCAAAGGAGAGATTGCCAAAGGCGCCAGCGGAGCCGCCTGCGCCATAGCCGCCGGAGCCTCCGCCCCCGCCGACGGACTGGGCGTAGAGAGCGATGGCGTAGTCGCCTTCAGTGATGATCGAACCGGCGTGGTTGACGGTGACGTCTCCCCCTTCGCCGCCCGCGCCGCCCTTGCCTCCGATGGAGATGTTCAGAAAGGCCCCGGCGCTGGTGGCGCTGCCGCCATTGCCGCCGCCGCCGCCCACCGACTGGGCGAAGACGCCGCCTGCCCCGTCGCCTGTCGTCAGGACCGCGCCGTCCGTGCGGACGGTGACGATCTCGCCCTTGCCGCCGGTGTCGCCTTCGCCTCCGACAGACGCCAGGCCGCCGCCAAAGCCGCCAGCGCCGCCGCCGCCGCCGATGGATTGGGCGAACAGGGCGTAGGCGTCTTGGCCGTGGGTCGTCACATCCCCGAAGTTATCGAGATAGACCTTGCCGCCGATACCGCCGCCGCCGCCCGACCCGCCGACCCCGACCAGTCCCACGCCGCCACCGCCAAAGCCGCCGCCGCCGCCGATCGCCTGGGCCAACATGCCGAAGCTGCGGTCGCCAACGGTTTCGATGGCGCCGTCATTGCGCAGGGTCACCGTGTTGGCGCCGCCGCCGACGGTGCTCGTGCCGCCGATGCCGACCAGAAGGGCGCCGCCAACAGCGCCTGCCCCGCCGCCACCGCCGACCGACTGGCCGAACATGGCGTGGGAATCATTTCCGGTCGTCAGGATGTCGCCTGAACTGGCGAGGGACACGCGTCCGCCTTCGCCCCCGGCGCCGCCGCCCCCGCCGATGCTTACGACGCCGCCCGCTCCGGCGCCCGCGCCGCCTCCGCCGCCGATCGACTGACCATAGATGGCGTGTGACCGGTCGCCTGTGGTCGTCAGATCGCCTTCGCTGTCGATGGTTACGGTCTGGCTGCCGCCGGCGGCTCCGCCCTTGCCGCCAATGGCGAGAAGCCCGCCGCTTCCACCGCCCGTGCCGCCGCCGCCGCCAATCGATTGGGCGAACAGGGCGTGGGCGTCGTCGCCGCCGGTGCGCACTGCACCGGTCGCGCCGCTGGTGATGGTCACAGCCTTGCCGACACCGCCGACAGCGCCAGATCCGCCAATGGCGCTAATCCCGCCGGCGCCGGCCCCGTCGCCGCCCCCGCCGCCGATCGACTGGACTAGGACGCCATAGGCGCGATCGCCCTGCGTGGTCAGGGCGCCATCGATCAAAGCCTGGGCTTCACCGCCGTTGACGCCCGAACCGCCGGAGCCTCCGACCGCGCCGATGGCGCCCGCGCCCGCGCCCGCGCCGCCTCCCCCGCCGATCGACTGCACGAGCACTCCGATGGAGTCGGCGCCGCGTGTGAAGACCGAGCCGCCGGCCGCGATTGTGCCGAACGCCAGAGCGCCCGATCCGCCGGAGCCGCCAGAACCGCCGGCGGCGTAGAAGGCTGCGCCGCCGCCGGAGGCGGATCCGCCGCCGCCGCCGATCGATTGCACCAGGAGACCATAGGCGGTCGGCCCGTCCGTTGTGATCGAGCCGGACACCGTTGCACGAACTTCGCCGCCATCACCCCCGGCCTTCGCTCCGCCGCCGCTGCCGGCTGCAAGACCGCCGCCGACGCCGCCGGCTCCGCCCACGCCGCCCACGCTGCGCGCGACGAGTCCGTGAGACAGGCCGCCAAAGGTCGTGATGTCTGCGGCGTTAGTGATCTGGACCCGACCGCCATTGCCTCCGCCGCCCCCGTCGCCACCCTCGCCTCCGGCGACAATGCCAATGCCGTCTCCGCCGGAGCCGCCCTGGCCGCCGCCGCTGGCGGCATAGAGGCCGACGCCATCGGTGACCGTCAGATCGCCCGAGTTGACGTAGTCGATGACACCGCCGGCGCCGCCTGTGCCGCCATCCCCGCCAATCGAATAAACGAGGGCTCCGGAGTTGCCGCCGGTGCCGCCCCTGCCGCCCTGGGTGGTCAGGCGAACGCCGGGCTGGCCTGAGGTCACGACATCGGTCGTATTGGTCCCGGTGATGGGGTCAGGCGTCGCTCCTGTATCCCCCGTATCGCCCTCGGTGAAGACGACGTAGGTGGTGAAGCCGCCTGTTGCGGCCTGGGGCTTGTCGCGATCGATTGCCACCTGCGCATGAGCGCCGCTGGCGTTAAGCACCATGCCGAGGGCGACGATCGCAGCGCCTCCCAGGAGCGCGCTCTTGGCGATCCGCCGGGGCGAGGCGGCGGCGTGCGGTCGGATCGGCATTTGCGGAATCGTAAAATCGATGACCGCATTGATCGCGTAAGCCGAAGTCGACATGACCACTCCCCCAAGAGCCGTATAAGCGTGCCGTTATGGGTCACACTCGTAAAGTTTTCTCAAGCTAAGCAAAAACTTCGCCGCATTTTTCGCTTCGATTTCAAGCGTCGCTGGGAGCTGCGGGGCTAGGAGGGCTGGTGTGTTCTGTTCTTGCGTTCGGTTCCCACGGCCGGGGCAGACGGCTGAAGCACCAAAGCCAACCTGGGATCAGAACGCCGGCGGGGCCTAGTTGGAAAAACACCAGGTTGACCCGGGATCAGTCCAACGCCGCATGGCTGCGACTATCGGCGGCGATTGCCGCTGCAATGGTGAGCGCATCTCCGGGCCGCCGGTGACCCGATCAAACCCTCAACTCCCCACGGGTTGGTGCTCGCTATCGACCGGATGAACTCAAACCCCGAGGGCTTCCAGACGTGTGGCGAGAGGTCCCCGTGACACTGATTTCGGGAGCCGTCGAAGAGCTTCCCCCGCCGAGGCTTCGTCGCCGACATTGGCGGAAAAGGTCAACGCACTGTCGTTGAAGACGAAACACAGGTTCACAGTCCCCGGCCCCGTCTGCACCTCGACCGATGCGATGCTTGCGTACCCTGCCGCGCGTTGCCGGATGACCTTGTAGTGGATGCCACGGGGTCCGAAACGCAGCAGAGGGTTGAGGTTGTTGGAGGCGATAGCGATCCATGGCGACAGACCTTTGAGTCCGGTGAAGCTGGCCAACAGCGGGATCGTCGCCGAGCCATCCGCCCCTGTAACGATGGGCCCGGCAGATCCGAGACGACGCTTCGAGCGCATGAAGCGGCGCGCCAGGAGAAAGACGCCACCCAGCATGGCGATCTGCACGAGCATGACGAGGGTGGAGGTCACAAAGTGGGAGGTTATGATGCAGCACTTTCAAAGGTTGGCGAGCGGTCAAGGCTGAACCGTTCGCTCGGGCGCCAGTTCCGGCAGCAACAAGCCGTTGGTCGGTCGTCCCAACGTCATCGCCCGACCTGAGATCTCGCCCGGACAACGACCATCGGCTCTGTCACGTCGAGGCCACCTTTCGAGCGGAAGTGATGACCTCCACCAGGCTTTGGGACCGCCATGACCGCTTATCGCCCGACAATTGCCCTCGCCGCCCTATCGCTGGTCGCCATCCTATCGGCGTGTACTCCCTCGGGCCGAGAGCCTGAAAACACGCAGGTTTCCAGGACAGCCGCCGATCCAGCGATCGACACAGCGCTGACGGCTCCCGCTTCCCCACCCCCCAAGCCGCAGCAATCGGCGCCCAGCGCCTTTGCAGGTCGATGGACCGGGCCAGAGGGCTTGTTCCTTGAAGTCACGGAAACTGGCGGTGACGGCCACGTGCGCCTACGACTGAAAGATACCCTGGACTCAGAGGCGACCTACGATGGGGTTCTCATCCCTAACGGCATCCAATTCGTCCGCAGCGGGCGGACGGAAGTGGTGCGCCGCGGTTCCGGAGCCGACACAGGGTTTTCAGCGCTGCGAAGCAGAACCGACTGCCTTATCGTTCGACAGGGTGTGGAAGGCTATTGCCGAACGGGCGCGCCCTCGGCTGCGTCCGTCGTCGCGACTACCGCTGCCACTACCGTCCTGCCCCTTACCAAGGGGACGTACGTCTCCTCTTCGGAAACCTGCGCCGACCCTTCGTTTGCCGGCCTTAGAACCTTCGACGGTCTGGGACTGGCCGGCGCACACACCCGTGAATGCCTCGCGCGGATCGTCGAGAGGGTCGGCTCGGTCTATACGGTCGACAACAGCTGCATCGACGCGGGCTCCGGGCCGGCTCCGCGCTCAACGGAACGGCTTACCCTGGCCATCACAGCACCGGACGCCTTCGTCGTCCGCTCAGGTTCGTCATCCGCGCGGTACAAGCTTTGTGCGCAAGATGAACTGCCCACGGCGCTGCGCCTGGTTCCTGATGACGAAACCCGCCACGTCATTCCGGCTCCTCG
>Ga0247808_10001651_pt1 | contig 10774 bp, 9 predicted proteins | sample UWRJL089202R1_FD_179914 | JGI IMG/M metagenome (GOLD analysis project Ga0247808, IMG submission 179914) | Plant litter microbial communities from Arlington Agricultural Research Station in Wisconsin, United States - UWRJ-L089-202R-1 | ecosystem: Environmental > Terrestrial > Plant litter >... | reverse complement strand
GGTCGAGCTCGGCGCTGAAGACGGCGCCGAACGTGGGGCCCTCGCGCAGGTCGACCCAGGCGCCGAAGATGCGGCCGGTGGCTACCGAGACCCATTTGTCCCACGGCTCGGCGTGAATGCCGCGCGTGGTGCCGACGGCATCGTTGAACGAGATGTTGTTCTGCACCGGACCGAAATCGGGCAGCCCGATCGCCGTCATCTTCTCGCGTTGCCAGTTCTCTTTGAACCAACCGCGGCTGTCGCCGTGAACGGGGAGTTGGTAGATGACGAGCCCAGGGATCGACGTCTGGGCAGCGCTGAGCGCCTTACCGAATTCGACTGCCATGTCTTACTGGCCCTGAAGCGCGTAGCGGGCTTCGGCTTCGGCCTTCTGCGGCCCCCACCATGCCTCGTTGTCGCGGTACCAGTCGATGGTCGCGGCGATACCCGACTCGAAGTCTGAGTACGCCGGTGCCCAGCCGAGCTCGGTACGCAGTTTCGACGAGTCGATCGCATAGCGCATGTCGTGGCCGGGGCGATCTTTCACGTGGTCGTAGGCGTCGGCGGGCTGGCCGAGGGTCGTGAGGATCAGCTCGACAACGTCTTTGTTGTTTTTCTCCCCGTCGGCACCAATGAGGTAGGTCTCGCCGATGACACCCTTGTCAAGGATCGTCAGCACAGCCGAGGAGTGGTCGTTGGCGTGGATCCAGTCGCGCACGTTCTCGCCGGCCCCGTACAGCTTGGGCCGGGTGCCGGTCAGCACGTTGGTGATCTGGCGCGGAATGAACTTCTCGACGTGCTGGTACGGGCCGTAGTTGTTCGAGCAGTTGCTGATCGTGGCCTTCACGCCGAACGAGCGCACCCAGGCGCGCACGAGCAGGTCGCTGCCCGCCTTGGTCGAGGAGTACGGGCTCGAGGGGTTGTACGGAGTGGACTCGCTGAAGCGGTTGGGGTCATCGAGCTCGAGGTCGCCGTAGACCTCGTCGGTCGAAATGTGGTGAAAGCGTCTGTCGTATTTGCGAGCAGCTTCGAGAAGGGTGAACGTGCCAATGATGTTGGTCTCGAGGAACGGCCGCGGGTCGTGCAGCGAGTTGTCGTTGTGAGACTCGGCCGCGTAATGAACCACTGAGTCGTGATCGGCGAACAGCGAGTCGACGAGTTCAGCATCGCGAATGTCGCCTTTGACGAACGAGAAGCGGTCGGGGTCGAGGCCGTTGAGCGAGGCAAGGTTGCCCGCATAGGTCAGGGAGTCGAGAACCGTCACGTCGTGTTCGGTGTTCTCGAGCACGTAGTGCACGAAGTTGGAGCCGATGAAGCCGGCCCCGCCGGTCACAAGTATCTTGCTCATTCTTTTCGTCTTTCATCACACGAGTGGAGGATTGCGACCGTCAGGTGTCCGTCGACCCCGCGTGATCCCCAACTAGATTGACGCGCAAGCGTCGATTTCCCTAATTTAGACGGCACGCGCTAGAAACTACTGAGATTCTTCTGGTCGGACACATCCGACTCAACCATCATCCGGGCGAGTTCGGGAAACCCGACCTTCGGGATCCGTTCTGGTTCGGCAGTCGCAGTCGTGAAATCTTACAGGGCGGCTCTCGCCGCCCATTTGAGAGATCTATGGCCGACCGAGTCCCCGGTAGATCCACCCCGAAGCACGCCACGCGTCCACGTCAAGAACGTTTCGGCCATCTACGATCAGTTTGTTTCTGACAAGATTTCCGACCGCTACCGGATCGAGCCTGCGGTACTCTCGCCACTCGGTGACGAGCACGACCGCGTCGGCGCCTTCGAGGGCCTCCTGCGTTGACGAGACAAAATTGAGCTGCGGATGCTTGGCACGCGAGTTCGCGATCGCCTCGGGGTCGGTTGCAGCAACGGTAGCGCCGAGACCGTGAAGGTTCACCGCTACATCCAGTGCGGGGGAGTCGCGAATGTCGTCTGACTCCGGTTTGAACGACAGGCCGAGCACCGCGATCTTCTTGCCGGACAGTGATCCCAGTTCTTCGATCAGAATGTCGACCGGTTTCTGGCGTCGACGCAGGTTGATCTCGTCGATATTTTTGAGAAACGAGATTGAATCGCCGACGCCGAGCTCCTCAGCGCGAGCTCGGAAAGCTCGGATGTCCTTTGGTAGGCATCCGCCTCCGAACCCGACACCGGCGTTGAGAAATCTCCGGCCGATACGAGCATCGAAGCCGATCGCGTCCGCGAGGTGGGTGACATCAGCTCCCGTTGCTTCTGCGATCTCCGCCATCGCATTGATGAACGAGATTTTCGTAGCGAGGAACGCGTTCGCCGACACCTTAACGAGCTCAGCTGTCGCGTAATCGGTCACCACCAGTGGAGTGCCGTCTGAAATCGCTTTGGCATAGACCACGTCAAGAGCCGCGCGGGCTCGATCGCCATTCGGGCCTGCCGGGAGGCCGTAGACGAGGCGATCGGGGGCGACGGTGTCTTTGACTGCGTAGCCTTCGCGAAGAAACTCCGGGTTCCAGGCGAGCGTCGCACCGGAACCGGACTCCACTTTGTGGCCCAACCGCGCAGCAGTGCCCACGGGAACCGTCGACTTGCCGACGACCACGTCTCCATCAGACAGGAAGGGAATTAGATCATCGATCGCGGCGTCGACATAAGTGAGGTCGGCGGCGTTCGAGCCGGCTTTCTGTGGGGTGCCGACGGCGATGAAATGCACTTCGGCACCCTTGACCTGAGACATGTCGGTCGTGAAAGAAAGACGACCGGTGGCAATTGCAGATGTGAGGATCTCGGGGAGCCCAGGTTCGAAGAATGGCGCTTCTCCACGGCTAAGTGCCTCGATCTTGCGAGCGTCGACATCCACGCCAACAACGTGGTGACCAAGCTCGACCATTGCGGCTGCGTGCACTGCCCCCAGGTAACCGCAGCCAATCACCGAAAGTCTCACTATTTGCCTCGTTCCAGTGTCTGGAGGAGATACTGCCCGTATCCGGATTTCAGCAGCTTCTGGGCTTGATCGCGGAATTCGTCATCGGTCAAGAATCCTTGCCGCCACGCGACTTCCTCAGGAGCGCCGATCTTCAGGCCCTGACGACGTTCGATTGTTCGCACGTACTCACTTGCGTCGGTCATCGAGTCGAAGGTGCCGGTGTCGAGCCAGGCGGTTCCGCGAGGAAGCACCTCAACCTTCAACTTGCCGAGAGCGAGATATGCACTGTTCACGTCGGTGATCTCATATTCCCCGCGCGCCGATGGCTTGAGGTTTGCCGCAATGTCTTTGACGTCGTTGTCATAAAAGTAGATGCCGGGCACCGCGTAGTTGCTCTTCGGGATCTTCGGCTTTTCCTCGAGGGAGATTGCTGTGCCATCCGCATCGAATTCGACCACGCCGTAGGCAGACGGTTCGGCAACCCAGTAGGCGAAAACTGCACCACCGTCGAGTTCTTTGAAGCGCGACAGGGTGCTTCCGAGACCGGGACCGTAGAAGATGTTGTCGCCGAGAACGAGTGCCACTGATTCATCCCCGATGAAGTCGGCACCGATGACGAATGCCTGCGCAAGACCGTTCGGTTCGGCCTGCACTGCCCAGCTGAGCTCGATTCCGAACTGCGAGCCATCACCGAGAAGACGTTTGAACTGATCGGCGTCGTGAGGCGTCGTGATCACGAGGATCTCGCGGATGCCGGCGTGTATCAGCGTCGACAGCGGGTAGTAGATCATCGGCTTGTCGTAGATCGGAACGAGCTGCTTTGAGATGCCGAGAGTGATGGGATGGAGTCGGGTGCCGGAGCCGCCCGCGAGGATTATGCCGCGCATGGATTCAAGATTGGCCGATTGTGAAGGATATCCCTAATCCAATGCTTTCTGGTGGGAGCGCCGAAACGGCCCGTTTGGGGCACACGGCTCGCGATTCCGGGCCAACATTCGCCCTGTAGTTTAAGTGTCGAACCCCACCCTTTGCTATGCCCTGGAGCCCTAAATGCAGCCGAGCGATCTCACCTTCGTCCTGATCGCCCAGAACGAAGAGCAAGTACTCGACGACGCGTTGAAGTCGTGTGAGGGACTTGGGTCGATTCTCGTCATCGATGGCGGATCTGAAGACTCGACGGTAAGCCTCGCCGAGGCTCGGGGAGCGAAGGTCATCGTTAACCCGTTCCGTTACGCCTCTGCCCAGTACAACTTCGGGCTCGACAACGTCACGACACCGTGGGCTTTCATCCTCGACGCGGATGAGCGACTGGGCGATCGCCTCCGGCAGGCCATCCGAGACGTCGAGCCCGGGGACGACGATTCCGCGTACTGGACCGAGCGACGCAACTATTTCATGGGTGGCCCCATCAAGCACTCGGGATGGACGCCGGACTCCAACGTTCGCCTGATGCGGGTCTCCAAGGCGCGTTATGACGACCGACCGGTTCACGCACGAGTAGTTGTCGACAGCGGCAAGCTGGGTGATCTTGCGGGTCTCATCCACCACATCACCTACCGCACGGTGCACCAGTACGTGCGCAAACTCAACAACTTCACCCAGCTGGAGCTCGCCTCGCGCAAGCAGGTGCAGCGGGTTCTTGACGGGCGCTCCCGCCTGCGTCGGATCTACCTCTCGCTACCGTTCAAGAGTGGTGTTCGATTCTTCTACATGTACGTCGTAAAGGCAGGCTTCCTCGATGGTCGTCGAGGCTTCGACCTCGCTCGACTCTCTGCCATATACGAGACGGTCGTCTCGATGAAGCAGCGCTACGAGGGTCAGGAACTCCCCGGCGCCGACGTGCACTTCGACTAGTAGTGCCTCCGCGCTAACGCGATAACGCTCGCGCACGAAGTGTCGTCGAGTTCGTCAGCGCCTCTTGGGGTTCGATGAGTTCGGTCGAGCCTGTCTTCCGCGAGCTGGAGGTGGCGACCCCTGCGCTTCCAGCGACCAGAAGCGAGGGAATAAACCAAGTCGGGAAAAGCAAATAGCTCGAATCGATGATGAGCCCGACGAGAAGCACCGCGAGTACAACATTCTTTTCGAAGCGTCGACGTGAGAGAGCAACCGCGATTCCACAGAGCACGAGTAGAGGGACCAAGCCGAGCTGTTGAATTGCGCCGACCCAGCCCTCGGTCTGGAACTGCCAGACATTCATGCCGAAAAGAATTTCTAACGGTGACAGATGCCTCAGCGCTTCCGCCCACAACGTCGTTCGTCCAGACCCGCCGTCGCTGAACGCCAGGTCGAATGAATAGCGCCTAACAAGTGCCGGCTGGAGGATGACCAGCACCGTCGCAATGGCCACGAAACCGAAGGCGGCTCCGACGATCTGGCCGATTCGGCCGAACTTGACCAAAATGATGGCGATCGCCACGAAAGCGGCAATTATCGCTGTTCGAGAACCGGAGGTTCCAATACTGATGAGTGCCAACGCGCACACGACCAGGTCGATTCGCGCCGATGCGCGGCGCTGCACTACTTGGAGGAGCCCGACCGCGAGGAAGAGCACACTGACCATGCCGAAAATGTTGCCGGCCTGATAGGTGGACGGGATCTTGGTGGATGTGGTGCCATCGTCAGCGAAGATCGTGTTGTTCTTGGCAGAGAGATCGTCGCCCGATGCGAATGTCAGGCCTTGGATCGCGATCGCGTCGACACCGAACGCGACCTGGAGGAGACCGTAGACCCCAGCGATGATGAACCCGTAGTAGGCGAACCGCCGGAGCTGATCGGCACTGGTCGTCAACTGGGTCGATAGGAAGAACAGAATGATCGGCAATGCCGCCCACGCGAGGAGTCCGAAGGTAGCCGTCGCGGAATATTCCGCTGCCACCAAGGCTCGAGCGAGGACGATCGCGACGTAACCGACCAGTACAAGCGGGAGCCAGCGATTGAGGGGCGTTCGTGGCCGTTTCGCGTAGAGGATCGTAATCGCAACGATCATTCCGAAGAGGAAGACCGGGAACGGGAAGTCACCCACCTTGATGCCTGCTTTAGGGAAGGCGACAGTGAGTGTCGTCAAGAGCAGAGCAGCGGACTCGGGGCGGTTGATCGCAAGCGGAATCACCAGCACTAAGGCTGCGACGATGACAGTCGCGATAGGTCCCAGAGGCAGTACGAGCAGGACGATTGCTGCGACGCCGATGCACGATCCGAGGGCAAGCGCCCAGCGGGGCATGGAACGCAGCCTCCTCGCCTTATCCGTCGCTGTCACTCGTTGGCCTCCACAACACGTCGCCTCAGGGTCGTGATCGCCGCGGGTGCGACTATGAACAGAACGAGCGTTTCGCTGACTGCCAGCGCGAGAGCGAGGCCCCCGGCACCGAGGAAAGGCGTTATCACCAGCATAAGTCCAAGGCCGACCACCGCCCCGATGATGGTGGCCAACAGTACCAAGCGAGCTCGGCCGTCGGGAATCAATATGTTCCGGATTAATGGTGCCGACACTGCGACAGACGCTACGCACACTCCGTACCAGATCATGATCTCGGAGGAACTCTGCACGGCCTCGCCGAAGAGGAGGGCCGTGAAGAACGGGCCAAGCAGCGCGAGCACCAGTCCGGCCGCGACTCCGAATGTCGCGTTCGCTCCGATGCCGATGAGTTGGCGCCGAAAGAGTTGTTTCGAGGTTGGATCGAGCACCCATGCCTGCAGTGAGTCTCCGATTGCTGCCAGTGGGAAGAGCGAGTAGCGATACAGCCTGTCGCCGGAAGCGAAGCCTGCAACCGTAACGGTCGGAAGCAGCGCGGAGGCGATCGGCACAGGCGCGGAATTGTAGAGATTCGTGGTCATGTCGACGACGGCGGTTGCCGAGTTCTTTCGCAACTCGGCGATTGACTTCTTGACCGAGCGGCGCGCGGGCAGGAGGGAACCGTAGTTGATGACGTTGAAGGTTCCGCGACTCACGGCCATCGCGGTAACCAGAAGCAACGGGTAGATCCACACCTGTGCGGTAAGCAGGATCGCCGGCAGAGAGAGCAGCGTCGCGCCGATGCGAGGGAGTACCTCGAATCGGGCGATGAGGGAGGGCGACCCGGTTCCGACTCCGAACCACTGGATCCCGAAACCGATGGTCGACGTTGCAAAGAAGATCGGGAGCGATATCACCCACTCCGGCATCGGGGTCAGTGCTGCAGTGGCACTCAGCCCGGTCAAGATGACGATCGGGAAGATGAGTGCCTTGGCCCAGAACACGTCAGCGAACGCAGACAGTCGTGACTCGTGGTCGGGAAGCATTGCGATGCGTGGCGGGCCGGCGATGTTCCATCCAAAGTTCTGCGCGGTCAGGCAGAAATTGCCGACGGATTGCCCGACGACGAAAGCAGCCCAGCCAGACGGGCCTTCCAGCCTTGCTATGACCGGCAGCAACAGGAGTGGAGATAAGGACAGCAGCACGGGGAGTGCGCCGAATCCGAGCACCTTGCGGAACATCCTCATTCCAGCACGGGCGAGCACAGGGGAGAACCACTCGATTCGAGAACCAGGTGGTGCGGTCTAGCGTTCATCAGGACGCTCGCCGCGATCGATGTAGTCGGTGAGAGCTGTTTCGATGGTGCGAGCTGCGAGATCCCAGGTGCTCGGTGTGTACGAAGTGACAGCAGCAGCTATCGGCTCGGAGTTTATCGTTGCCACAAGTGCGGCCGCCCACTCGTTCGCGTCTACGGCAGAACCCACTCCGATGCCAGCCGAGCCGACAGTTCCCGCGATGGGTGCGCACCCCGACCAGTACACGACCGGTGTGCCACTCGCGATGCTCTCGGCGGCAGGCAAACCGAACCCTTCTGCGAGCGAGGGCATAACTGTGGCGGTCGCACCTACATAAACACCGGCGAGCTGGTCGTCGGTGATATTCGACAGAACATGAAGCCGTGCCCTTATGCCGAATTCATCGGCGAGAGCACCAGCAGCGTCTACATCAGACGACACGACCACGAGGTCGAGATCAGGCAGTTGGGCCATGGCTTCGAAGGCCACTCGCACGTTCTTGTGAGGCTTGAAGTTTCCAACATACGCAACGTATGGTCGATCGGCAGAATGCGGGATGGCCGACGGCACGAATGCATCAGAGATGCCCGTGCGGGCGACCACAACGTTCACTGAGTCGTCGGCGAGCCACTCTCGGATGACCACGGCGGACTCATCTGAGCAAGTGATAAGTAGTTTGGAGCGATAAATGGCTGGCTTGATGATGCGGTCGTAGAAGATCGACCGTGGGCTCAAAGGACTCGCTCCCTCGAGATGGATCAGGTCATAGACGGTGAGGACCTGGCGCGCTGGTGAGCGAATAGGGGTGAACCCGGGCGAATAGATCACGTCGGCGGCAGTTGGTGCCAGACGTCGTGGGCGTAGCGCCGAGAGTGGGCTCGCGGGCGGGTCGGAGATCGGAAGAACAGAGTGCGGCAGATCAAAGCGCGCTAGAACTTCTCTCGAGTACCGGCCGATTCCGAAATTCCCATCCCACCGGGGATCAAGATAAAGCAAGCAGAGTCTCCATAGCGGGGCAGTTAATAGCCCCCGTCGTGTGTCGAACGGGCGTGTCCATTAGAACGCTCCGTCTCGCCCGAGCACTGCTCGGAATGTGCGCCAGAGGATCGCCATGTCAGCAGTGAGCGACCAGTTCTCCACATAGAACAGGTCGAGCCGGACCGTGTCTTCCCAGCTGAGGTTGGAGCGTCCGGAGACCTGCCACAACCCCGTAACGCCTGGAAGTACGAGGAAACGCCGATTCACGTGATCCTCATACTGTTGCACTTCCTCGGTGAGTGGCGGACGGGGCCCGACAAGGGACATATCGCCTTTGAGAACGTTGAACAACTGCGGGAGCTCATCGAGGCTGTAGCGACGGAGGAACCGGCCAACGCTTGTGATCCGCGGATCTTCTGCCATCTTGAACATGACCGAATTTCCTTCCTTCCGTTCAGCGATCTTTAGCTGTTCTAGCAACTCTTCCGCGTCGTGCACCATCGAGCGGAACTTCAGCATCGCGAACTTCTTGCCCTGCAACCCGACCCTCTCCTGGCTGAAGAGCACTCCGCCTGCGCTGTTGAGACGCACTGCGGCGGCGATCAATAGGAGCGGTAACGCGAGGACCACGATGAGCGTGGCCGAAACTGCAATATCGAAGACCCGTTTGGTTGCCTTGCCCGTTCCGTTGTATCTCGGTGTCTCGACGTGAATGAGGGGGAGGCCCGCGACCGGTCGAGCGTGGATGCGTGGTCCAGCGATGTCTGTCAGGCCGGGCGCCACGACGAGATGGTGTCGGCCCGGTTCCAGCGCCCAACTGAGCTGTCGCATCTTCTCGGCTGGCAGTTCTTCAGAGCTGCAGACAATCACGGTGTCTGCGTCGATGGTCGGCAATTGATCGATGAGTTCTTCGACCTCGCCAAGAACAGGTATCGATGATCCTGAGATGGAGCCCTCGGTGGGATTCGACACGAACGCGCCCACCACGCAATATCCCGCGCCAGGGTTGGCCGCGAGGTCGCGGGCAACTGCCGCGGTGGACTCCATCGACCCGACGAGCACAACACGGGAGGACATCGCACCATGGCGTCGACGGCTGACGAGGTACTTTCTCGCGCCCCACCGCGCGAGCAAGAGCGCAATGAGCCCAGCTGGTAGCGCTGTGATGAAGTAGCCACGTGCAAGCTCGATCTTGAGGAGGTACGCGATGATTCCCAGTACCCCGAAAAGCGTGACAGACGCATTGACCAATCGGCGGAACTCGAGTGCACCAATACCGATGACCCGGCTATCGCGGGTTGACCACAGCGTCAGGGCGGCGATCCACAGGACTGAGATCACAATCGAGACGGCTGTGTAGTTCAGCGCGAGGTCTCCCAGCCGCCCCGTGACGGACACCGGGCTCTCTTCGGTTCCAAACCAGATCAACTGGGATCCGAAGACCGCGCATAGAATCACGAAGACGTCAATGACAAACAGGGCTATTGCGTAGCTTTCCGACCAATCGCGACGAGGCCGCGCGAGCGTTTCGTTCGTCAATTTCGTCTTCTCCGTCGGGCTCATGACTTCCCCACGGGAGCGCCCGGACGTGCGAACATCTTCCCCCCGTTGACTGTCCTGGCAAGAGCCAGCATCTCTGTCGAATGCAGCTCAAGTGTGGCACCCCAATGTTACGAGTAGATGCTTTGTGTCGTCACGTTCTTGAACCGACTATGTCGGCGACCGCGTAGAGGATCTCATCGAACGACCGCTGATAGGTCGCATCGTCGCGCCCATACGGGTCGACGACATCGTCGCCGTCAGGTCCGACAGGAAAATAACCCCGTCGGGTGGCGGCAAGTGCCGTCCATCCCGCCAGGTCGAGCGCCGCGGGAGAAGGCTCTGCCGAGTCGCGAAGATTTCGCACCAATCTCGCGAACTCCTTGAGCGTGAAGGTATAGCGGTTAGCTCCTGGGACCCGCGACACAACGGCCTTTCTGTGCTCTCGAGTGAGGCACAGGACGAGCTGAGCCGTCTCGATCATGTGTGCGTCGAGCTGGCGTGCGCGGTGCGACGATGAACCCCCGCCATGGATCTCAAGCAAGTGAGCCGCCATCGGTGCCATCGGCTCTCCGACCATCGCGTAGGTTCCGGCGCTCGCTACAGATACACCACCACCATCAGGGGCATCAGACGCAAGCTCGCGATAGCCGACACGAAGCAATTCCTCGGCCTGGGGTGACCTGCAGATATTTCCCGTACACACGGTAAGGATCGAAAAAGACACGAAGGCTCGCTACGGGGTCTGTTTTGGCGTGCGCTTTAGTGAGAAGCCGGGAGCCGATTGGGCGGGTTTGGGCTTCTGAACGTACGAGCCATACGAGTAGTAGCCGTAGTAGCCCG
>Ga0247808_10001649_pt1 | contig 10783 bp, 7 predicted proteins | sample UWRJL089202R1_FD_179914 | JGI IMG/M metagenome (GOLD analysis project Ga0247808, IMG submission 179914) | Plant litter microbial communities from Arlington Agricultural Research Station in Wisconsin, United States - UWRJ-L089-202R-1 | ecosystem: Environmental > Terrestrial > Plant litter >... | reverse complement strand
CGTGATTCCGATTGAAAGGGCACTTTTATTATTGAAATAATAAGCTGAAGCTAATGCAATAAAAGCAGAAATATAGATTGAAATCTCGAAGTAATTCCCAAAAATAGCATACTGAAATTGGATGTAGCCCATAAAACTGCAACTCAAAATAACCGCCAAAAGCACTAGGTAATTGTAAACAGGATTTTCAAAATCGATGTCTTCTTTAGAAAATCCTTTCGATTCTTTGAAACTGAAGTAAAAACAAACCACTGTCAACACTAGCATCAACAGTAAAATAATAGAATGGCCAATGGTATCGATGTTTTTATAAATCAATATTCCAACACCGGAAGTAAAAAGCAAAACCGATAGATACATCAGGAATAGCAACTCGTTGCGAAGCGAAAAAATGCCTTGTGAAAAATAATTTCGGATGCCGACTTCCTGCTCCTTGCTCAACAGTCCCCTGTCCAAAAGTTTTTGAATGCTTTTATTGGTTTTGTCCATAGTAATTTATTTAAAGCGATGCTACCAAATATATGAATTTTAGTATCCGAAACAGCTTTAAATAAAAAAAGTTGCCTTCCGACAACTTTTGATTTTTATAAATCAAATCCAATATTTACTCCTAATTTCATTGCGATGATTTTGGTAATTCTCGCTTTCAGGACTGGGATTTTGATGCTTTCGATGACTTCGTTTGTAAAGGCGTACATCAATAATGCTTTCGCTTCCTTTTCAGGAATTCCACGTGATTGCATATAGAACATTGCTTTTTCATCCAATTGTCCGATGGTGCAACCGTGGGAACATTTCACATCATCTGCAAATATTTCCAATTGCGGTTTTGCATTCACCGAAGCTTTATCGCTCAACAAAATATTGTTGTTTTGCTGGAAAGCATTGGTTTTCTGGGCTTCTTTCTCAACGTAAATCTTACCATTGAAAACACCTGTGGCTTTGTCGTCCAAGATTGTTTTATAATTCTGATGGCTTTCGCAATTTGGGGTGGCGTGTTGCACCAAAGTATAATGGTCAACATGCTGTTTTCCTTCAATAATCGTGATTCCTTTTAACGTAGAATCGATATGTTCGCCTTGGTGGTAAAAATTCAGATTGTTTCTTGTCAAGTTTCCTCCGAAAGAAAAAGTGTGAACCGAAGCGTGGCTTTGTTCTTTTTGGGCGATGTAGGTATTGTCAATCAAAGAAGCTTCCAGATTGTCGTTTTGAATCTTATAATAATCTACAATCGCTCTTTTTTGTGCAAAAATTTCGGTAACAGAATTCGTCAAGACTGGATTTTCATTCAACGATTGATGCCTTTCGATGATTTGCACGTGAGCATTTTCTCCAACAATAATCAAGTTTCGAGGTTGAACCAAAAGTGCACTTTCGCTTCCTGTAGAAAAATTGATGATTTCGATTGGCTTGTCGGCTACTTTATTTCTTGGGATATTGATGTAAGCTCCTTCATACGCGAAAGCGGTATTTAAAGAAGTCAGACTTTCGTCTTTATTGGCAATTTTATTGAAATATTCATCAATTACCATTTTGTATTTTGGCTTTGTTAATGCCGATGACATCAAACAAACGTCCAATCCGTCGTGTGTTGTAGATGATAAAAACGAACTGAAAACGCCGTCCACAAAAACAACTTTGTAGGTGTCAATTTCGTGTAAATAATATTTTTTCACATCTGAATATTGAACTGTATTTTCGTTTTTAGGGAATACGCTGAAATCATTTTTTAAGATGGCATTCAGCGAAGTATATTTCCAAGCTTCGTCCTTTCTTGTCGGGAAGCCTTTTTCTTCAAAATTCTTAAATGCTTCTGTACGAACATCGTGCAAGTCGGAATCGACATCCACTTGTTCTTCAAAAGCCATAAAAGACGATATTAATTTTTCTTTTAATTCCATTGTTTTAGTCTTAAAGCCAAAAGTCAAAAGTCAAAAGACCTTTACTTTGGACTTAAATATTTAATAAAGCCACCCAATAATCTTGAAATTTCGGTAACAGATTCTAAAAGTTGCTCAAATTCTTGTTTTGTAACATATTCTAAATCAAATGCCAGATATAATTGAGAACGAACTTCTCCAGCAGATGCTTTTGCTACATATAAAAAATATATAAATTCTTTATCTGTATTTCTTTCGAAACCTTCAGCAATATTTGATGATACTGATAAAGATGCCCGTCTAATTTGTCTTACGAAATCAAAATCTTTTTTGAAATTCGTTTTTTCTGTTATTAGATATAATTGTTTATTAAAAACTCTAGACTTTTGCCAAGAAGCAATCTCTTCAAACGAATTAAATCCACCCATAAAAACTTTTGACTTTAGACATTCGACTATTGACTTAACTAATTTTCGGCTTTAATCCAGTCGTAACCTTTTTCTTCCAGTTCGTAAGCCAATTCTTTTCCGCCCGATTTTACGATTTTTCCATTGTATAAAACGTGAACGAAATCAGGAACGATATAATCCAAAAGTCTTTGGTAATGCGTGATTACGATGATGGCATTGTTTTCGCTTTTCAACTTATTCACACCGTTTGCCACGATTCTCAAAGCATCGATATCAAGACCTGAATCGGTTTCATCAAGAATAGCCAATTTCGGTTCCAACATCGCCATTTGAAAGATTTCGTTTCTCTTTTTCTCTCCACCCGAAAAACCTTCGTTTAAGGAACGGGACAAGAATTTACGGTCGATTTCCAATAATTCAGATTTTTCACGGATTAATTTCAGCATTTCATTGGCTGGCATTTCTTCCTGACCTTTTGCTTTTCTTCCTTCGTTGATGGCAGTTTTCATAAAATTCGTTACCGAAACTCCTGGAATCTCAACCGGATATTGGAACGAAAGGAAAACACCTTTATGAGCTCTTTCTTCTGGAGCCAAATCGGCTAAATCTTCGCCATCCAATTCAACAGAACCTTCAGTAACTTCATAATGTTCGTTTCCTGCAATTACTGCAGAAAGCGTACTTTTTCCAGAACCATTTGGTCCCATAATTGCGTGAACTTCGCCAGCTTTCACTTCAAGATTGATTCCTTTTAGGATGTCTTTATCTTCAATTCCAGCGTGTAAATTTTTTATTGATAACATTGCTTGTTTTATATATTTTTAAACCATTAAGGTATTAAGATTCATTAAGTTTATCCCACACTTCCTTCCAAAGAAATCTCTAGCAACTTCTGTGCTTCAACCGCAAATTCCATCGGCAATTTATTCAAAACCTCCTTACTGAAACCATTCACAATCAATGCAATCGCTTTTTCAGTTGGAATTCCTCTTTGGTTGCAATAGAAAACTTGGTCTTCGCCAATTTTACTTGTCGTAGCTTCGTGTTCTATTTTTGCGGAAGGATTTTTTGATTCGATGTAGGGAAAAGTATGTGCTCCACAATTATTCCCCATCAAAAGTGAATCGCACTGTGAAAAGTTTCTCGCATTGTCTGCTCTTGAACTGATTTGCACCAATCCACGGTAACTGTTTTGCGATTTTCCAGCAGAAATTCCTTTAGAAATAATCGTTGATTTTGTGTTTTTTCCTAAGTGAATCATCTTGGTTCCGGTATCGGCTTGTTGGAAATTATTGGTTACGGCAATCGAATAAAATTCCCCAACTGAATTATCGCCTTTCAAAACGCAAGAAGGGTATTTCCAAGTTACTGCAGAACCAGTTTCAACCTGTGTCCAAGAAATTTTTGCATTTTTCTCACACAAACCTCTCTTTGTCACAAAGTTATACACTCCGCCTTTTCCTTCTTTATTTCCTGGAAACCAGTTTTGAACTGTTGAATATTTAATTTCAGCATCGTCCATTGCGATTAATTCCACAACAGCAGCGTGCAATTGGTTTTCATCACGGGATGGTGCGGTACAACCTTCCAAATAGGAAACGTAACTTCCTTCATCAGCAATCACAAGCGTTCTTTCGAATTGGCCTGTTCCTGCCTGATTGATTCGGAAATACGTTGAAAGTTCCATCGGACAACGAACGCCTTTTGGAATATAACAGAAACTCCCGTCAGAGAAAACAGCTGAATTCAATGCCGCATAGAAATTATCTTTCTGTGGGACAACTGTTCCTAAATATTTTTTTACTAATTCTGGATGCTCTTTTATTGCTTCGGAAATCGGACAGAAAATAATTCCTTTTTCTGCCAAAGTCTTTTTGAAAGTTGTGGCTACAGAAACTGAATCGACCACAATATCCATTGCGACATTGTTCATCATTTTCTGTTCATCGACAGAGATTCCCAGTTTTTTGTACATCGCCAAAAGTTCTGGATCAACATCATCAAGCGTTTTATTTGGGTCAACCGATTTTGGTGCCGAATAATAAGCTATCGCCTGAAAATCAGGTTTTGTATAATGAACATTTGCCCATTCTGGCTCCACCATTTCCTTCCAAGCTCGGAAAGCTTCGATTCTCCAGTCGGTCATCCATTGTGGTTCTTCTTTTTTCAAAGAAATGGCACGAACAATATCTTCATTTAAACCAATAGGAAACGTATCCGATTCAATATCAGTGTAAAATCCGTATTCGTACTCTTTATTTTCGAGCTCGATTTTTAAATCGTCTTCTGTGTATTTTGACATTTTATTTTTTTTAAAACCATTAAGATATTAAGTTTCATTAAGTCTTAATTTTCTTAATATCTTAATGGTTTAAATAATTAATTCTATGAATGTTATAGAGAAAAACTCTCCCCACAACCACAAGTCCTACTTGCATTTGGATTATTGAAAACAAAACCTTTTCCGTTTAATCCTCCTGAAAATTCCAAGATTGTTCCTGCCAAATACAAGAATGATTTCTTTTCAACGGCTATTTTTACATTATTATCTTCAAAAACCTTATCGTTTTCGCCTAGTTCCTTGTCAAATTTCAATTCATAAGACAAGCCTGAACATCCACCACTTTTTACGCCAACACGAACGTAATCTTTGGCAGCATCAAAGCCGTCTTCTTCCATCATATTGACGATTTTCTTGCTTGCAGAATCAGATACCTTTATCATAGTGATTTGTATTTAGTCTAATTAATTCGCAAAGATACGTCATAATTAGTTTTTTCCATAATTAGTAACATTTTTCTAACTATGTTTGGATAGAAAAAGTTTATTTCCTCCGATTAAAAGCAAATGAATTTTAGTAATTTGCGAACAAAATGCAGTAATAACCGTTTATACACTAATAAAAATGAAACTATATCCAATTGAAGCCGGAAATTTCAAACTCGACGGAGGTGCAATGTTTGGCGTGGTTCCAAAGACCATTTGGCACAAAACCAATCCCGCTGATGAAAACAACCTCATCGATATTGCTGCAAGATGTCTTTTGATTGAAGACGGAAATCGCTTGATTTTGATTGATACTGGAATGGGCGAAAAGCAATCGGAGAAATTTTTCGGCTATTATTCGCTTTGGGGAAGCCACTCTATTGATGCTTCTTTGGCAAAATATGGTTTCAATAGAGATGATATTACCGATGTTTTTATGACGCATTTGCACTTTGACCATTGTGGCGGAAGTGTTCAGTGGAACAAAGACAGGACTGGATATGAAGTTGCTTTTAAGAATGCTAAATTTTGGACCAATGACAATCATTGGGATTGGGCAACGAAACCAAATCCGAGAGAGAAAGCTTCTTTTTTGACCGAAAACATTATCCCGATGCAGGAAAGCGGTCAGCTTAATTTTATAAAAAGACCTGAAGGCGATCTGCTGAAAAATTCAGAATTGGGTTTCGATATCTTCTTTGCAGACGGTCACACCGAGAAAATGATGATTCCTAAGATTCAGTATCAGGATAAAACCATCTGTTTTATGGCTGATTTGTTGCCAACTGCGGGACATTTGCCTTTGCCTTATGTGATGGGTTATGATACTCGTCCGCTTTTGACTTTGCCCGAAAAAGCAAAATTCTTGACAGAAGCTGCTGAAAATAATTATTATTTATGGTTGGAACACGACGCTCATAATCAAATCATCACTGTTGAAAATACGGAGAAAGGTGTTCGTTTGAAGGAAGTTTTTTCGTGTGAACAGATTTTGTAATTCCACTAAAGTGTATTGAATTCCCTAAAGCCCTAGCCCGGATAGTAGTGGAAATCCTTTTATTTTTTTTCTTTAAAAAAATAAAAGATTGAAACGGATAGCCGGAATAGCTTCAAATAAAAAATAAAAATTGTGTTAAATATTTATTTGATATATCAAATATTGATAAATCATTTATACTTTTGGTTTAAATTAATTCACGAAATGGAAAAACTCAAAGACATTACTTTCTATACGATGGACAAGGCGATTAGGACGTATAGGAATTTTGCTCAGAAGAAACTCAAGGAAAACGGCTATAAAATTACGATTGACCAATGGCTCATCATCAAGGCTATTTTGGAAAATCCTGGGATTTCGCAACAGGAATTGGGCGAGAAAGTTTTTAAGGATAATGCCTCGGTGACGAGAATTATTGAACTTTTAGTAAAATCCGACTATTTGGAACGCGAAGTGAACCAAAACGACAGGCGGAAATCGAATTTAAAAGTGACCGATGAAGGAAAATCAATTATCGACAAAGTGCAAACGTTAGTTTTGGAAAACAGGAAAACGGCCTTGACGGGAATTTCTTTTGAGGATTTGGAAATTATGAATCGAACACTAAAAACAATCATCGAAAATTGTCATTAAAAGACAAAATCAATCATCACACGAGCGTCAGCGAACTGGCGAAGCAATCAAAAACGAACAATCATGGTACGAATTATTTTAATTTTTATGCTGTTTTGCCTTTCGGCGATGACTTCCATTGTGTTTGGACAAACTTTGGAAGTTGAGAAAAATATAATTTCGGGAACGGTTTTGTCGGAAAACAATACCGCTGTCGCGGATGCTTTACTTTCGCTAATCAATCCGATGGACAACAGTTTGGTTAAAACCGAAACAGCTGACTTGGACGGAAATTTTGTGTTTGAAAATGTATCGAACGGTACTTATTTCATTAAAATTTCGGAAAACGGAAGTACAAAATATGTGGGAAAACCTTTTGAAGTGAATGGAAATATAAATTTGAATAACATCACTTTAACTTCTGAAATACAACAACTTGACGAAGTAGTGATTACAAAAGTGAAACCTTATATTGAACGAAAGGACGGTGTGATGATTCTGAATGTGGAAAGTTCGATTGGTGCCACAGGCTCATCTGCTTTTGAGGTTTTGGAAAAAGCTCCTGGCGTGAATGTGGACAATAACGACAACATCAGCCTTCGAGGAAAAGGTGGCATTTTGGTTCAGATTGATGGAAAAGCGGTACAAATGTCGGGTACCAATCTGGCGAATTACCTTCGTGGGATTCCTTCTGGGAATATCGACAAGATGGAATTTATTACCAATCCGGGTTCAAAATACGACGCTTCGGGTTCGGCGATCATCAACATTAAGATGAAAAAAGACAAGCGAAAAGGCACAAACGGAAGTATTTCCACCGCTTATGGACAAGGAAAATATCCGAAAAGCAACAGCAATTTCAGCTTGAATCATAGAAATAAAGACGTGAATGTATTTGGGAATTATAGTTTTGCCTATCGCGAAGGTTTTAACGAATTGCTTCTGGACCGAAAGTTCTATGACGAAGGCACTTTTACTGGCGCTTATAATCAGGATAATTACCTGAAGATGAATTTCCGAAATCATATCGGGCGAGTTGGTGCTGATTTTTATGCCAACGAAAAACATACGTTTGGGATTGTAGCAAATGCGGTCAGTAATAAATTTGACCCGACTGGAAAAAATGTTTCGGATGTTTATGATGCTTCAAATTCGAAAGTTTCCCGCTTTGAAACCAATAATAATTCAAAGGACAATTGGCACAATCATTCGCTAAACCTCAACCATAAATTCGTGATTGATACTTTAGGAACCGAATTGACAACCGATTTTGATTATGCCAATTATGGAAATGAAACCGAGCAGAATTTCACGACCCGCTATTTTGATTTGAACAATTCAGAGTTTCAAAATCCCTATTTATTGTATGGCGATATTGCCGGCGATTTGAATATTTATGCCTTGAAATCGGATTTTGTGACGACTCTGAAAAACAATATCAAACTGGAAACCGGACTCAAAGCGAGTTATGTTGAAGCCGATAATAACTTGCAATTCTTTGACATCAGTACTGGAATTCCGGTTTTTGACCCAACCAAAAGCAATCATTTTATTTATACCGAAAATATCAATGCAGTATACTTGAATGGCTCTAAAACCTTCGGGAAATGGAATACTTATTTAGGTTTCAGGGTTGAAAACACGAACATCACAGGAGAACAATTGGTAGACAACACCTCATTCAAGAACAATTATACACAGCTTTTTCCGAGTGCTTTTGTGAGTTATACGTTTAACGAAAAGAACAGTTTGGAATTCAATTACAGCCGAAGAATTTCGCGTCCGAGTTATGACCAGTTGAATCCGTTTAAGTTCTTTTTGGACCCAACAACCTACAAGGAAGGAAATCCATATTTGAAACCCCAAACGACCCATTCATTTGAAATCACACACGTCTTCAATCAGAAAATATATTCGACACTGAACTTTTCGAGAACGACCGATAATATTACCGAAGTAATCGCTCCATCAGAAAACGACCAGCAATTGACTGTTCAAACCAATAAAAATTTGAACACTGCCGATATTTATGGTTTGTTTGTCATTATGCCTTTGGAAATTACAAAATGGTGGTCGAACAACAACAGCTTGAATTTTTATTATGGTTCCTATTCTGGTACGGTTGCCAATACAACTTTAGAGAACGAAGGAAATTTTACCTTCAATTGTAATTCTGTGAACAGTTTCAAACTCGGAAAAGGCTATTCTGCTGAATTGACCGGAAATTATCGGGCACGTGAAGTGTATGCCTTTATGGATGTTGACCCGATTTGGTTTGTGAACATCGGCTTTCAGAAGAAATTCAAGAACAGCACTTTGAAATTGGCAGTAAACGATATTTTTTATACCAACAAAACAACAGCCGATACTGAATTTAAAGATTATCAGGAGAGTTTCAGGGTTCGAAGAGATGTTAGAGTTGCGACATTATCCTACACTTACAACTTCGGAAGCGGGCAAAATATGCAACGAAGAAGAACCGGCGGAGCGGATGATATCAAGCAAAGGGCTGGTTCTGCAAACGGATAATTATTCTTTAATTTTGAAAGAATCGTAAATTATTGTTAATTGCATCCACAATTGTAACAAACTAAAAGTATTTTTGACAAATCAATTAAATTTCAAATATTTAAATAATGAAAAGAGTAAAATTATCGTATTTATCTCTCGTGGTTGCTTTAGCATTAGCGAGTTGTGGCACATCAAAAGTAGCCACTTATAATGTTGACAAACTTCCGCTAAAAAATGCGAAAATAACAGATGACCAATTAAAAAGATGGAGCCATTTGGACATCTTGTCTGATACAATTCCTGGAATGAGTGTTGATAGGGCTTATGCCGAATTATTGAAGGACAAAAAAGGAGTAAAAGTAATCGTTGGTATCGTAGATTCTGGTGTTGATATCGAACACGAAGATTTGAAATCGGTAGTTTGGACCAATGCAAAAGAAATTGCCGGAAACGGAATTGATGATGACAAAAACGGTTATATCGACGATATTCACGGGTGGAATTTTCTTGGAGACATTACCAAAGAGCGTTTGGAGTATGAAAGAATCGCGATGGACAAAACCTTGACCGATGAGGCTACTTACTTGAAAGCAAAAGGAATGGTAGATAAAAAACTATCAGAATCATCTGAGGCTAAAACTCAAATCCAACAAACTTTAACTGCTGTAAAAATTTCTGACGAAGTGCTTAAAAAACATCTTGGAAAAGACGTTTATACAGTTGAAGATTTAAACGCCATTACTTCTAAAGATCCTTCTATCATCCAGGCCCAAAAGATAATGACTCAAATGCTTTCTTATGGTTTGCCGGTTGTAGATTTATTAAAAGAAATCCAAAAAGAACTTGATGATGCAACCAGTTATGATACACACATCAATAAAAACTACAGAACCGTTTTAGGTGATAATCCAAAGGATATCAACGACAAGAAATACGGAAACAATAACGTAATTGGTCCAGACAAGAAAGAAGCACTTCACGGAACCCACGTTGCAGGAATTGTGGCTCAAGGCCGATACAATAATCTTGGTGGAGACGGTGTTGCTTCAAACAATGTAGAGATCTTGACTGTTCGTGCCGTTCCAGATGGAGATGAGTACGATAAAGACATCGCCCTTGGAATCCGTTATGCAGTTGACAATGGTGCGAAAGTAATCAACGGAAGTTTCGGAAAATCATTTTCTCCGCAAAAACAATGGGTTTTTGATGCAATCAAATATGCCGAAAGCAAAGACGTTCTAATCGTTCACGCTGCAGGAAACGATGCAAAAGATATTGATGTGGAAGACAATTATCCAAACGATTCTGAAGACAAGAAAACAGAAATTGCAGATAATTTAATTACGATCGGAGCTTTGAATTTCGAATACGGAACAAACGTTGTAGCCAATTTCTCTAACTACGGAGCCATAAATGTTGACGTTTTTGCTCCTGGAGTTCAGATTTACGCTACTGTACCAAATAACGAATACCGCTTTTTAGCCGGAACTTCAATGGCGTCTCCAAATGTTGCAGGAGTTGCCGCATTGATCCGTTCTTACTATCCAGATTTAACAGCTAGTCAAGTTAAGCATATCTTGATGAATTCTGGAACAACAATCAATACG
>Ga0247808_10001648_pt1 | contig 10788 bp, 8 predicted proteins | sample UWRJL089202R1_FD_179914 | JGI IMG/M metagenome (GOLD analysis project Ga0247808, IMG submission 179914) | Plant litter microbial communities from Arlington Agricultural Research Station in Wisconsin, United States - UWRJ-L089-202R-1 | ecosystem: Environmental > Terrestrial > Plant litter >... | reverse complement strand
AAATTAATTACCAAAAAAGGAGACACCATTTCTTACGATCTCAAATCTTTTGAAAATAAAAATGATCGAACGCTTGCAGATGTTTTGAAAAAAATTCCGGGAATCGAAGTGAATAAAGATGGAACAGTTCTATATCAGGGCGAAGCAATTAACAAATTCTATGTCAACGGAAAAGACCTGATGGAAGGCGGTTACGGAACCATCAACAACTCACTCCCGAAAGACGCTGTTTCCAAAGTAGAAGTTCTGGAAAACCACCAGCCTGTTAGTATTTTGAGAGATAAAGTTCCTTCCGATCAGGCAGCACTTAATATTAAACTTAAAAAATCTGTGACGATGACCGGTCGTGGCGAAGTTGGCGCAGGATTCAGTCCATTACTTTGGAATGTGAAACTGACGCCGATGTTCTTCGGACAGAAAAACCAATGGGTTGTGAATTACAAAGCCAATAACAACGGAGAAAGTGTTGAAAAAGAAGGCAATTTATTGAGTTTTGGAAGCCGCTGGGAAGGCAGAAGATCTCAGACTTCACAAAAATCCTGGACCAATGTAGAAACTGCTGGAACGCCAGATGTTCCAGAAAAAAGATATTTGCTCAATAATGTACACTTCTTCTCAGCTAACCTCTTGACAAGCCCTTTCAAGAACAAAGAATGGGAACTGAAAGCGAATGTGAGTTATACAAATAACGATGTAGAAAGAGATTCTCACACCAAAACGGTTTATGATGATAATGAAATCAATGGAACACTTGCTGGAAGAACTTTAGAGCAATCCAGAAACAATGATTTCTACACTAATGCTGCAAAAGCAGAATTAATTTTCACTAAAAATGCTAAGAAAGGTTTCTTCAAAAACACCACAACCTGGAATGGATTCTGGAACGCCAATCGTGGTTTTTCTGAATTAGATACAAACGTTGATGCTTCACCATATATTTTCGGAAACCAATCTTTGGAATCACCTTCGGGAAGTTTTCAGAACTCATTGAGTACCATCATTCCCTGGAAAGATAAGCTGATCAATGTGATGAGTTATTTCAAATATCAAAGAGACAAGCAGACGATGAGTGTAAATCCTGCGAGTTATACCAATTTCTTTACAAATTTGAATACGTCCAATGTTTTTGACACTTACAGACAACAAACACTTTCTGAGACGATGGAAATTAACCATTCTGCATCAGTTGGATTTACTTTCAAGAAGTTGACAATTATTCCTGAAATTGGTCTTAACATGAACTTTAATAATCTGAAATCACTGTTAACCGGATCAGCTGGCGGAACGTATTACACTATCAATAACCGTTCTCAGAATAATATTGATTGGAACGAGTTGACACCTTACACGCAAGTGGCTTTCAATTATAAATCTGACAGATTGAATATTAATTTAACAGTTCCGATGAATTTCTACAGCATCAAATATCAGGATAATCTTTACAACCAATTGACTGACAAGACGAAAACTGCTTTCGAACCTACATTCTTTGCAAGTTATGACTTTGCATCGTTCTTCAAGTATTGGGTTTTTGCCAATCAGAGTTATGATTTTGGGAATTTCGGATTTCTGTATGGCGGAGATTTGTTGACTTCCGCAGGAAATCTATCAAGAAGATATGTGACTGATTTGACAGATTCTCAAATGCCGGATTATCTCAGCAGAAATATCGGAACCCGTTTGGAATACAGAAATCCGCTAAATAATCTTTTCTTTAACGTACGATACAACTACGGAACTTTGAAAAGGAATATTGCGGAAACATTTGATACAGCGGGCGGAATAGGTGGAACAATTGGAATTGTAGCGGTGGAAAATTCGACAAAATCTCAAAGTGAAAGTGCTGAGATTGGAAAATATTTACCAAAATTCAAAAGTAATATCTCAACAAGTTTTACCAATACAGATTCTAATTCTTTCAGTTTCTTCAACGGCAATTTCATCGAAAGTAAAAACAATATCCAGACTTGGGCAGCGAAGTTTAACAACGCTTATTTCAGTTGGTTAAGCGTGGATTACAATATCAGTATGAACTGGAGCAATAACAAAAACGTGACAAGTTCCAACTCTCAGAAAAACTCCGGCTGGAATCACAATCTTGCGGCCTACATCTATCCTTCCGAGAATCATACTTTTGGTTTCAACTGGGACAACAGCGTCACTTCTACCCAAGGCAACACTTATAAGAATCCATTCTACGACATTTCTTACCAGTACACTTGGGTTAAGAGAAAAATCGATTTCGAATTGAAGTGGCTGAATATTACCAACAGAAAAGTTTACGAAATCGTAAATGTGGATATTACCAGAGGATACACACAGACGCAGAGTTACAACATCCGTCCGAGCCAGTTTATGTTCACTGTAAAATTCAATTTCAAGTAACACACTATTTTAATTATACCAAAAAAGGTAGCATAAATTTTTGTCTGCCTTTTTATTTTTTTTAATTTTAAATCACTAAAAACTTAGTTATGAAAAAAACACTTTTATTTATGATGACTTGTTTGAGTTTACTTTCATTGGCTCAGGGAACAAGGATAATGTATGAGTACAAATTTGTATCAGATCTGGAGAAAAAAGATTCTGCAAATACGGAATTAATGTACTTAGATATTAAGAAAGACGGCAGCAAATTCTACAGCCGGCAGAGATTCTACAGCGATTCTATCCGCGACGCTTATATCCAAAAACAATTGGCTTCCGGCGCAACCAATTTCACCTATAATGATAACAGTGCCGGAAAGGTAGAATATTCCGTCAGCAAATCTTATCCGGATTTCAAAGTCAATCTGCACACTGCAATTGGCCCAAATCGTTTCAATGTTTCTGATGCAAAAAAAATGGATTGGAAAATCCTTCCGGATAAAAAAAAGATTGACAAGTTCGATGTTCAGAAAGCGACTCTGGATTTTGGCGGAAGAATCTGGACAGCTTGGTTCTCGCAGGATTTTCCTTTTCAGGATGGTCCGTATAAATTTCACGGATTGCCAGGTTTGATTTTGGAAATGGAGGATTCCACAGGAACGCACATTCTCAAGTTTGCCGGGAGCAAAAAATTTGATGAGATCGAAAAAATTGAGAAAAAAGATATTGAATCAACAGCTCCGGGCGGAAGAGTTGTGAGGCTTGGAAATATGGAAGGCGGAAAAGAACTGGAGGTTTCTGAAGAACAGTTTATCAAGCAGTGGAAAGAATATAAAAACGATCCGGTAAAAGATATGAGACAAAACCTATCCAGACCAGGCGTGAAGATGAAATTGAATATCAACGGAAAAGAAATGACAGATCCTGCAGAAATGCTGAGAAATATGGAGAAATTCCAAAAAGACCTCATCAAACAGAATAGCAACAAAATAGAACCTGCGCTTTATCCTTAGATTAATTAATAATCCATATTTTTATAGTCCTCTATTTGGAGGACTTTTTTATGCAAAAATTCAATCAACTACAATGAGTTATTTACCTAAACTTAAAAATATAAAAGCGTTTGTATTCGATGTGGACGGCGTTTTCACAGATGGCAGCGTTTATCTTTTGCCCGACAAAAATATGAGCCGTGTGATGAGCGTCTTAGATGGCTATGCTGTGGTTCAATCCATCAAACAAGGCTATAAAATCGGAATCATCACAGGCGGAAACGATCCAATGGTACAAAACAGAATGGAATATTTGGGAATCAAAGATTATTATGCAAAATCTTCGCACAAGATTTCTAACTATGAAGATTTTAAATCGAAGTATAATTTGAAAAATTCTGAAATATTAATGATGGGCGACGATATTCCCGATATCGGAATTATGAAACTGGCGGAGATTTCTGCTTGCCCTGCCAACGCCGTTCCGGAAGTGAAAGCAATTTCAGATTATATTTCTCCGGTTTTTGGTGGGAAAGGTGCAGTCCGAGATGTTATAGAACAAGTGATGAAAGTACAGGGAAAATGGAATCTGGACGAAGAAACAAAATCAGCCTAGAAATCTGAAAATGAAATTATTACTAGCTTCCCAATCACCCAGGCGAAAAGAATTATTGTCTCAGCTTGGCTATCAATTCGAAACTGTATCAATCGATGTTGATGAATCTTATCCTTCACATTTATTACCAGAAAATATTGCGGAATATGTTTCCAATAAAAAGGCTTCGGCTTTCAAAGTCAATTCAGATGAAATTCTTTTGACTTCGGATACCATCGTGGCGTTAAATCAAAAAATTCTCCTTAAACCAAAAAATGAAGAAGAAGCTTTTGAAATGTTGAAAAACCTTTCCGGAAAAAAACATCAGGTTTACACCGCTTTTACAATCAAAACCATTGATAACGAGATCAGCAAAACAAGCAAAACAGATGTTGAGTTTTCTGAAATAAGCGATGATGAAATCAAGTTTTACATCAATCATTATAAACCTTTTGACAAGGCCGGATCTTATGGAATCCAGGAATGGTTGGGAATGTCAAAGATTAAAAATATCTCGGGATCTTTCTACGCAGTAATGGGGTTTCCTGTAGATCTCGTCTACGAAGAACTCAAAAAACTGAACTGCTTTCCGGAGAATTTTTAAAACTCAATTCTTTAGATAATTTTCCTTGCAAAAATTCGTTATTTTTACAGATTGAATACTCAATTTCAAATTGAAATTAATTAGATGAGAAAATATTTACTAATCATACTTGCTGTCCTAGGCATATTGGCCTGTAACCCTCGGAATAAAAAGAAGAAAACCAGAAGCGGTCCGATCAACAGGTTTATGACTTATCATAATACTTTATTCAACAGCAAGGAAGCTCTGGCTGCGGAAATGGAAAGCCGGGACAAAGGTCACGTTGATAATTTTTACGATCCGTATATTTCTGTTTACACAACGGAAGATGTTGCTGCTGAACCAAGTGGTTTTTCCGGTACTTCCGATTCCAACAATGATAGCGGTGCACCAATGGGAATGAGTGGTATGAGAGGCGGATCCAGGTCTGCTAATTCTGCTACTTTTAACAATACTGATAATGAGAAGATAGCAATGGGAGGTGGTGCTGGAAATAATGGCAACAAAAAAGGTGCTAGTATTCTCCAAATCACCGAAGCAAAAGCTACAAAAGCCATCACAAAATACTCGGTTCTGGTAAATGGTGTTGAGAAAAATAAAAAAATATTTGATGCGTATATTCTTTTAGCGAAGGCGAGGATGTATCAGGGAAAATATCTGGAATCTCTGGATGCGCTTAGTTATTTGTTCAATACGATGGATAGAGATAAAAGAATTCCATTAGCCCACATTTATAAAGCTGCGAACTATACAAAATTAAAAGAATATTACCGCGCTGATGAGGTATTTAAAGAATTAGAAGATAATCCGAAAATTAAACTTAAAAAAGAACACCTCAGAATCCTTAAAGTCTATCAAGCAGATAACTTCCTGAAATGGGGAAAAAAGGAATTGGCTGCCGAAGTTCTGGAAGATGCCTTTAGCGTAAACAAAGACAGGAAAACCAAAAGCAGGATTGCATTTTTACGCGGTCAGATCCTTTCTGGGCTTAACAGAAAAGAAGAGGCAAGAGAATCATTTGCTGCGGCTTACAAATATGCAAATAGCTATGAATTCGAAGTGAAATCTCAGATCGAAATCGCTAAAACATTTGACGGAAAAGCCGACAGTTACGAAGAAGCAATGGCTTACCTTGCCAAAATTGCTAAAAAAGGAACTTACGCTTCCCGTAAAAATGAATTGTACTATGCAAGCGGCTTAGTTGCAACCTCTGCTGCAAAAGATTCTATAGCGGATTCTTTTTTCAGAAAGGCACTAAAAGAAAAACAGTCGGATCCGCAAATCCGTGGGCTTACCTATTCCGAAATTGCTAAAAAATATTTTGCTAAAGACGATTATCTTACGGCTGGTATTTATTATGACAGTGCTTTAGCTGTGATGAGCTATCAACCGGAAAAAGAACGACTGACGGACCTAACCGCTAACATCAAAAAATTATCAAAGAATTACTATGTCATCAAGAAGAATGACAGTATTCTTAATCTTTCAAAAATGTCGCTTGACCAGCAACGAGAATATTTTGCGAAACATATCGAGAAGATAAAAGCAAAAGAACAAGCCGCAGAAATTGAAAAAAGAAAAGCAGATCGCAGCAAAGGTTTTGATGACGGAGACTATAACGCCAATTCTATTTTCGCAAACAATTCCTCAGATGCCAACAGTTTTCAGAATTTTGGGATAACTGGCGGGTCAACATTTTACTTTGCGAATTCCAATAATATTCCGAGAGGGGAGAGTTCATTTAAACAAACCTGGGGTAGCAGAAGTTTATCTGACAACTGGAGATATTCTGCAAAGACGACAACGATTGAAGAACTTAAAAATGAAGCCTTAGGTTTGGCAAACGCTCCAGACCCAAGACGACTGGAACCTGAATTTTACATTGAGAAAATCCCAACTTCTGCCGAGGAACTGGGAAGACTTAAAAAAGACAGAGACACCGCAAGCCTTGGAATGGGAAGAATGTACGAATCATTTTTCGGTAATACAAAGTTAGCAACCAAAACACTTTTTGATTTGGTGGAAGCCAAGCCTGATGAAGAAACAGATTTGCAGGCTTTATATAATATTTTCGTTTTTAATTACGAGAAGAATCCGGCTGAAGCAGAAAAAGCGAAACAGCAGATTTTGGAAAAATATCCATACACTTCCTACGCAGAATTTGTAAAAAATCCAAAGAGTAAAGATTTTAATAAGTCAACAGAAGACGTGGAAAAACTATATGCAGATGCGTACAAACTTTATGAAACAGAAAAGTTCAAAGAATCCTCGGAGATGATAGACAAAGCTATTGCAGATCATCCGAAAGACGCCTTGGTTCCTAAGTTTTATTTGCTGAATGCTTATAATGCAGGGAAAAACGCTGGTAAAGAAATCATGATTTTGCAATTGGAACAGATTGTCCTGAATTATGCCAAAACGCCTGAGGGTATCAAAGCAAAAGAACTTCTGAAATATCTGAAAAGCGATGTTAAGCTGGAACTTACAGATGATACTGGAAATGTGGTTTCTCAAAAGCCTCAACAGCAAAACCCGAACATTGATGCAGAAAAAGAAAAACAGCTAAGACAGCAGGATCTGGATAAAAACGAAACCGGAAGCATTGCTGCTCCGGTAAGCAGCGGACCAGGAATTCCTGGAAATGACGCGATGTCTGGACAGAAAAACGAACTCCAAAATAAGCCCGAGCAAAAGAAATAAAGAAAAGAGAGCAATTTAATATTGCTCTCTTTTTTGTTATGTTTGTTTCAATTATACTTTATCCAGCTGCACCGTAAAGTGTCGCAGAATTGCTGGTTCTTTGGTGATTTTATAACCTTTTGTAATAGCGTTTCTCCTTTCAAACACATTGATGATGGCAGCTGCCACATAGTCCATGTGATTATTGGTGTAAGTTCTTCTTGGGATTGCCAACCTTAATAATTCCAGTTTTGGATATCGGTTTTCTCGGGTTTCAGGATCGCGGTCTGCAAGCAAAGTTCCAATTTCCACACCTCGGATTCCCGCTTCCTTGTAAAGTTCGATGGCTAAAGTCTGTGCAGGGAATTCCTCCCTTTTGATATTTGGTAAAAAGTTGAGTGCATCTATAAAAACTGCATGTCCGCCGATAGGTTTCTGAACCGGGATTCCGGCTTTCATTAATTTATTTCCCAGATACTCAACCTGCGAAATTCTACTTTCCAGATAAGCAAATTCTGTTGCCTCATCCAATCCGGTTGCCAATGCCGACATATCTCTTCCGGCCATTCCGCCGTAAGTGATGAAACCTTCGTAAATGATTGTAAAATTCGAAGCTTGTTCAAAGATTTCTCTATTTTTCAAGGCGATGAAGCCACCGATGTTTACCAAACCGTCTTTCTTGGAACTCATTGTCATCCCGTCTCCATAGGAGAAAATTTCTTTACAAATTTCTTTAATAGTTCTGTTTTCCTGTCCTTTTTCTCTTTTTTTGATGAAGTAAGCATTCTCTGCAAACCTTGCGGAATCAAACAAAACCGGAATCCCATATTTGTCTGATAATTCTTTTACAGCTTTAATATTTTCCAGAGAAACTGGCTGCCCGCCGGAAGAATTACAAGTAATCGTAATCAGACAAAACGGAATTTGTTCTTTTGGATGAGAACTGTAAACCGCTTCTAATTTTTCTAAATCAATATTTCCTTTGAAGGGATGAAGATCGTCGATGTCAAAAGCTTCATCAATTGTACAATCGATGGCGTGCGCTTTTCGGAATTCTATGTGGCCTTTTGTGGTGTCGAAATGTGAATTTCCAGGACAAATGTCGCCTTCTTTTACCATTACAGAAAACAGTACATTTTCCGCTGCTCTTCCTTGGTGTGTTGGCAATAAATAAGGAAATCCTGTAATTCTTTCAACAGTGCTTTGCAGCACTTCGAAAGATCTTGATCCGGCGTAACTTTCGTCACCGATCATCAGTGCGCCCCATTGCTTGTCGCTCATCGCACCTGTTCCGCTGTCTGTCAGCAAATCGACGAAAACGTGGGAACTTCTGAGATTGAATAGATTATAATCGGCTTTTTTCAGCCATTCTTCGCGTTGTTCTTGAGTAGATTGGTATATTTCTTCGACCATTTTGATTCTGAATGGTTCTGCGTAAGGTAATTTCATGATAATGAATAATTAAGAATGAATAATTAATTTGAAAGTTTAAATTAATTGGTAACATCTTGATCAGAAACAGAATCCCGCAGCCCGGCTTGAGTGAAAATCCTTTTTTGTGTGTAATTAAATTCTACTGAACTGAAAGCGTCTGCAAAAAAGATTGACTTCGTCGAACCACTTCTTTAGGTTTGAGAGCGGAAGGCGGATAAAGCTGCCCTAATAAAATGTATAATTAATTTTGTTGAAGTAATAATGAACAGAAACATTCATTATTAATCGTTAATTATTAATTCGAAACTACTCCGGTGCTTTGAAAATGTTATCGTCTGAATGGAATCCGGCAACGCCTCCGCTTACTGCAAATTTCATGGCTTCGGCAGCACTCATTCCCGTCACTTCCTTTACGTTATTGAATTTGGTAATAATGACCCAGCCAGAAACGGCGTAGGAATGCGGCAGATAAACGGCAATCATGTGCTCGAGATCTACGACGGACATATCGGATTGTGTCAAAAATCCAATTCTCCATATTTCCGGATTTTCATTGGTTTTTACCCAAACCGGCACATTGAATTTTTTCTTGTCGCCAACGAAAGATCCTAGAACGTCTTTCAGAGAAGTATAGAGAAATTTGATTCCGGGAATGTGTTCCAAAACATAATCTACGCCGTCAACAATCAACCTTCCGATGATAAATTTGTTCCCGAAAAATCCAATAAAAGTGGTTCCGAAAATCACGATGAAGAATATCAAGCCAGGAAATCTTTCCGATACAGAAGGTACAAGATTATCTATTCTGAAAACCACGCTCCAGATGACCCAAACCGTAATCGCAAGCGGACCGATGATAATCAATCCCTGGATAAAGGATCGTATAAATAACCGAAGATAATCGTTGAGATTTCTGTCCATTTTAGATTTTATCCGTGGATGGTTTCTTTGTTTCCGTAGGATTTCATAATGTTGGCTTCGTATTCCAGCCACTCTTCCCAACGTTTGTTCACTTTTTCCGGATCGCCAAGCTGTCTTGCAAACCCGATAAATGTTGTATAATGATTGGCTTCTGAAACCATCAGGTCGTGATAGAATTGCTTTAATTCTTCATCTTTAATATTCTCTGTCAGAACTTTAAAACGCTCGCAGCTTCTGGCTTCTATCATCGCTGCAAAAAGCATTTTATCGATAATCTGCTCGTCGCGATGTCCACCTTTTACCAGGAATTTGATTAAGTCATTCACATAATCGTCTTTGCGGGTTCTTCCAAGAGCGCCACCTCTCTTTTTGATGATCTCATGAACCTGGTTGAAATGGTCCAATTCCTCTTGTGCAATTGCCAACAATTCTGTGACCATTTCTGTATGTTCTGGAACCATTGTGATGAGCCCAATAGCATTTGTCGCTGCTTTTTGCTCGCACCAGGCGTGATCTGTAAGGATTTCTTCCAAATTATCTTCGGCAATATTAGCCCAACGTGGGTCTGTAAGAAGTTTAAGACGGAACATTTTATATTTTTTGTAAAAATAAGGATTTGTAGCTTCTTAATGAATATTTTATCAATTAAAATTAATTTCAGAATTATATCATTGTAAAAGATTACAGCAACGAATAAAAGTAATATTTGGCATAGATATTGAAAATATCTCAACAATCAAATAATAATATTATGAAAAATTCAACTATTGTAAACCGTGCTAAATTATTTTTGTTTAGCTTTTTAGCGATCTTTTCTTCCGCTTTAACTTATGCTCAAGATTCAACGGTTGTTAAAACTACTAATGTGACTACTTCTACAGAGGAATGGCAAACCAACCCAACGTACTGGATTATTGGTGGTGTTGTTCTGATCATCATTATCGCAATCATTGCATCACGCGGACGATCCAGAAGACAAGATTAAAATATCATAAAGCGCTTTCGAAGCGCTTTTTTTATGGATTCTTTGAAGTTAAGTGTCTCAGGAAAAGGAAAATACTAAGGCTTTGTATTTACCAATCTGTCAAATGAAATTAAGTTTCCGAAATTATTGACTTGAGATTCAATTTTTAAATCATTAAATTCCTTTTGCATTTTATCTGCATTTTCTTGATAGACAACTCTGAGATTAGGAATTTCACATTCAAAATTTTGGA
>Ga0247808_10001647_pt1 | contig 10790 bp, 21 predicted proteins | sample UWRJL089202R1_FD_179914 | JGI IMG/M metagenome (GOLD analysis project Ga0247808, IMG submission 179914) | Plant litter microbial communities from Arlington Agricultural Research Station in Wisconsin, United States - UWRJ-L089-202R-1 | ecosystem: Environmental > Terrestrial > Plant litter >... | reverse complement strand
GCCATTTCCATAAAATCGCTTAGGCTTTCGAGGGTCCCGCGGTGAATTTTAACCAACTCCCCGAGCGCGGACTTTTCCACCGTGATTCCCTTCCGCTCAAAAAATGCAACGGTAAGTTTCCGCATAATCGCGGCGGAATAACGCTCCAATTGGATATGTTTAAAGCGGCGCTCGAAAGCTTCCCGGTTCCCCTTCATGACTTTTTCAGGCTGATTAGTGATAAGCACAAGGGAGAGAAAACGAGTATTGAAGGGAATGGTCTTACCTTGGAAAGGAACGGTGCCGGAACGTTTCCAGCCTTGCCCGCTGCCGAAAATCAAAGTATTGAGAATCCGCTTCATCGCCTCCCCGCATTTGCCAATTAATTGCGCTTCGTCAATCAAAACAAGCGAATGCACGCCGCGGGCGGAATACTTGATTGCTTCAATCAAGGCGAGACTTTCGTCTGAAGTAATCACCGCAAGCTGGCTGGCGCTGGCAATCTCAACAACATTAATTTCCTTTTCCGTTTTCTCCAATGCCGCGACAAGGGATTCAAAGGAATGACTTTTCCCCACTCCCGCCGGGCCAGTCATCAGAATACTCTGCGGAAACTCGCCCGTAGCATGGAAAGAGTTAATGAAACCTTGAAAAGCGAGACTGGCTTTTTCCTGTCCCATAATGGAAATTTTAGGCGCGGCGCCGTTACATGGAATAGATTCAACAGGTTCCAAGTCAATAGTTTCTGTTTCGTCCTCTTCTTCCGATTCAACAGAAATAACTTTCTTGCGTTTTTTAGGAGCGGCAGGTTCCGGCACCGCATCCGCAACAGGTTTTTCCTGAATAGTCAACGCGGCTTCAGGCTCCGGGATGACAGTTTCAGCGGCAGGCGTAGGCGCGGAAGATTTCACTTTTTCCAGCCAGTTTTGCAGTTCCTCGAATCCGTGCCGTTCTTCCAATTTGACAAGGATTTTTTCCACGCGGGAACCGCCGCATTCAATAGTTTCGGCGAGCGCGTCCAAAGTAACGCCCAGACGGGAGGCAACGGCGAAAGAGTCAATTGTGTTTTTCATGAGTGTTTAGAGTAGAGAGTTTCTGTGAACGCCCGAAAGTAACACGCGATAAAATCCACGCAAGTAAAAACTTTAAATAATTTCCTTTTTTTCTTCCGCTGAGTTTCTTTAAAATAGTCGCGCCTTCGCGTGGAGTAGTTTCGGTTTAATTCAAGCGCGAATCAGGAAATTAATTCCATGCCAACCACTACAGAAAAATTTGTCAAGGGAGAAAATAATCGGAAAAAGAAAAATGCAGAAACTTTAAAGAAATCTCTTGACCTTCTCTTTTTCTGGTTTACTTTCCCTTGTCACCTAATCCCGCGCCGCCCGGTTAATGGCGGATTTATACGCCATATGAAAACTTTAATCAAAGCCATTGCAAGCGAAATTTCCCGCCTTGAATACGCATACAAACGCGAGAGGTCGCAAGGCATTATTGATTCTGCAAAAAATAACCTTGATACTTTGCAGGATGAACTGCCAAGCGGGAGCGGGATTGATAGCGGCTGCAAAATTGACCTTGATAATTCCACGCCAGAAAAAATAATCATTACTTTCGGATTCCATCACATGGATGAAAATGGGAGTTATGATGGCTGGACAGATCATAAGCTGACGGTGAAACCTTCCTTTTCTGGCATTGACATTAAAATCAGCGGGCGGGACAGAAACCAGATTAAAGATTATCTTTATGACGTTTTTCAAACGGTTTTGACTGGCGCCGCTCCGGAATTGAGTTTTTATCCTATCCCCGCCGCACCTGTTGAGCCGACTAATTGCGGCGTTCTCTAAAATCGCGGCTGAAACTTCCCGGTTTAGCGGGAATACATTAACTCTTTTTAATCTCGTGAAAGACAAACGTTACACCATTGCAAAGGAATTCGCCGGGCGTCCGGTTTCCGTTTGGGTCGCGCGATTTTGCTGGGAATGGATAGGATGCTCAGTAAATAAAAAGGAGGCAATCCAGCTTGCGGCGGACTATGAAGCTGAAAGGTGGAAATAAACTTTAAAGAAATAATTTGACTAATCCCGCGCCGCGCTTATCTTCCGTTGCCTACCTCACCTTTACTTTTTTAATCTTATGCAAGCCATAGAAACAAAATATTTTCCCACCACAAACATTCGCGGATCCCGGATCAAAGCAACGTGCGCCCGCGGCACCTTAACAATTCCCTACCCTCATGAATTCAACGCGGAGGATGCGCACAAATTCGCGGCGGAACAATTGAAAGAAAAATTCTGTCAGGAGGACGTGCGCAAAGGTCAGCCAGGAGTATGGTGGCGGGAATCCATTACGGGAGTTTTGAAAAATGGAAATCATGTTCACGTTTTCATTCCGATAGAATAAACTTTAAATAATTCTGTTGACTAATCCCCTTTCTCCCTTACCTTCCCAGACTATGAAAACACACGTTCAATACCTCGCCGGGGAAATCAGCCATCACGCCTATTATTCCCAATTTGTCACGGACTCTGTAAAGAGCGTTCTTCTAAATCGGATTCCGCTGGAAAAACTTAACGCCAGCCGCGACCCGCATTTTAATGATATTCCCTTAAAAGAATGGGACACGATTAAACTTCCCCATAGTGCGGAAAAATTGCTCTTGCAAGCCGGGCACGCGGGAATCAGCCTTTCGGATTCTGTTTGTGTTTTCAAAGCTGCCGCTAAGATTCTAATCGGGGAATAAAATCAAAGTGGATAAATCCCCTTTGGAACCCCAGCTAAAAAACTAAAATATTATGGGTCCTTACGCTTATCCTATCCAGATCAAAAAGGAAAAACAGAGTATTAATTTTCAAGAAACTAAAACCTTCGAAACATTGACTATTAAGGAACTGTCTCCTTTCGTGGGGGAATTCCCCTTTGACATTGAACAAGACAGATATGATTTTTATGAAGTGACTGTTTATAAATCGCGCCTTGAAACGATAGATGAAAGAGACATCCGCGTTCAAGGGGAGGAAAATTACATGGTGGAATACAACAAAAGAAAGAAAAAATGAAAACTCTTACTCTCAGCCAAGGAACCGCCCTTTTATACTTGCGGCGCAATCGCGGCTTTCAATCCTTCGCGGCAAGTCTTAAACCCGGCTTGAATTCGCTGGCTTTAATGGGCTTGGTTAATTATTCTGCGGAAACTAATCAGGCGGAAATAACGGCGGATGGCATTGCTTATGCTTACCAGTATCTTTAAATCCGCGCAGCGGGTATCTAATGAGGGTTCAAGGGAGTTTTAACTCCTTTGTTTAAACTTGTTGACTTTGGAGGGAAACCGCGCCACTATAACCAAGAAGGGGTTTGACTACGCTCTTTCATTAACCAAGTTCTAAGGAGTTGAAACTCCCTAGGACCCTCGCCGTTGAATCTGAAAAATAAAAAAATAAATAATATGAAACTTAATCAATCCAGGCCGCGAATCGGGATGAAAGTTAACTTCCGGGGCATTGAATGCCGGATTTCCGCAGTCCACGAGGCGGGAACAATTGATATTGAAGAAATCAACGGCGAGCGTGCCTGGCGGATGTCTGGACTTTCCTTTTAAGGAAAAACTTTAAAGAAATCACTTGCGGAGGCTCAAGGAGGGTTTACCCTCTTCGGTCCACCCTTAACCTAAATAAAAAATGAAAACCATAACTAAGACCTTCACTGTCCGCACTTTTGACGAATTAACTCCGGAAGAACAAGCCAAGGCTCTTGATAAGGCGCGTTATTATGACGTTGAAACGCTGGACTGGAGTCAAAGCACAATAGACGATTTCACTGCCATTATGGAAGATATTGGACTGGACGTTGAAAACGTTTTCTTTTCCGGTTTTTCCAGTCAGAGTGACGGCGCTTCCTTTGCTGGTTCCTACCGCTTCACTCCAGACGGTTTGGAAAACTTCCGGGCGAATACCGCCGCACCTGATCTAATTCCGCTTATGGAAGAAATTCACGCTCTGGGCTCTGCGGGTGCGGCGCGGGATGGAAACGAAGGAGAATTTTCTGTCATAATTACGAAATGGCGCGGGCGTTACTGCCATGAAAACACAATGGAATTTGAATTCCATCAGGAACCGAAAGATAAAACGCCGTGGATTATTGCTTTCCGCAAATTGGCAAAATGGGTTTATGCTCAATTGGAAACCGAATATAAATGGCTGACTTCTGACGAAGGCATTGCAGAATCCTTTAGATCAAACGAAGTAGTCTGGGAAACGGAAAAGAAAGAGTAGATAAAACTAAATATCTTAAACCGCCGTCTATTAGGGGAGACTCTAGTGGGCGGTTCTTTTATGATTCCAGTAATTACAGTTAAGGAAGATTAAATTTATGGTAGTTTTAATTATCGGGGTTCAAGGGGATTTTAATCCCTTTGTTTTAACTAACGGATTCGCGGGGTAGCGCTTAGTATATTAAGTTTTCATGAGTTCGTTATTCGCCCTAACACATTTAAGCCACGAAAAATCGTTATTTGGGCTTTTACAGATTTGAAATGAGGGCTTATTTCTGCGGACTGATTCGAAATAGGGAAATATTACACTTGTAATATTTAGGGCGGGCGGATTTGTTATTTAGGAGAAAAATAATTCGAAATTAGTGAAAATAATATTTCCTTATTTACGTGCCGCGCTGTAATTATAAGTATCTATGAAAATTAAAACTAAACGTTATAACTTTTCTTTTCACCCTGACGTTGATTCACTACTTAAGAAACTGGCGGAAGAAACAGAACTGACCTATACTAAGATTGTTGAACGTGGTATTAAGGCGATTGCGAAGGAGAAAGGGATTGTATGTTAACTGATAGGCAAATTCAATACAGGGCTTATCTTACGACTCCACACTGGCAAGCCAAAAGGCAGGAAGCATTAGAGCATTATGGTTGCATTTGCGGGTTATGCGGCGATTACGGGAATGACGTTCACCATTTATCCTATAAGAATATGTGGAAAGAGCCGCTTAAAGATCTACAGGTTTTATGCCGGGACTGTCACGAAGGAGTTCATCGGGCTCAAGATTCCCAGAAAAAACAAGGTAAGAAAAAGAAACAAAATAAGAGTGTTCACCGCCAAGCTATTTATCGCCTTATGTCTTTAAGGCAAAGAAAGATTACTTGTGAAAAGTTTTCTATTTCATTGAACATTCTTAACCTTAAATTGGCTCACGGAGAAGAAGAATCTGATTTAGAAATTGTTAGATTTTGCGTAAAGATGTTAGGAATGAAAACCTTCTATGATGATCGGCGCAAAAATAAGGGTAAAAGAAACGAACAGAATAAGGACAAACCTAAAAGTAAAAAGAAGGAAAAGAAAAAAGAAAAGAAATTCTTCAGTCAGGTGCGGCGGATTAAAAAGAAACCAGAATCTGATTAATCAGGCGTTGATACATATTCTTTTTTTATATTTTACAACCTTATTTATTCTTTTTCTATTTCGATCTGGCATAACTCCAGCCGCCTTTCCCTCGCCTCAATCTTCATCGCTTTATCCAGCCAACGGCGCCACATTTTAAGATGATGCTTGATTTTGTTAGGATCGCGGGTTTTATACAATCGCCGAGCGGCGGACAAAGATTTATATAGTTCTCTTTTCATTTCTATAAATTCAACCCCGGATTCCTCCAGCGCGGCCATTAACTCTTCATCACTTGTATTTTCCAAGTAAGTATCAATTTCTTCCGCCAGATTTTCGTAAGTTTTCATCCCAATTGTCTATTTTTACAGCGCCGCTCGTAATCTTTCCACCATTCTGCTGTAATGGCTTGAATTTTTGTCAATAGAATTACTCTTTTCTTATGCCAAATTTTAGATTTTGCCTGGCCGCGTTTATTCCGACAATTTAAAAGCCTCTTTACATTCGTATTACACTGATCTATTTTATCCCAATAGTCGGCTTCAAGGATTTTCCAGTTTTGAAAGTATTTCTTTTTCATTAAAGCGGAAAATCAATATGCCGAACTAGAAGGAAATTACGAACAGGAGATTTCGGCGCATTCCATTTCTTATAAATTTTTTCCCCACTTCCTGTCTTGGGATCATTTTCATTCAAAACTTCGGTAAAGACATCGCCCGCCTTACTATGCAAGGCAACGAGGCAATCAAAAAGGAAAAAGTCAATTACGCTGGAATTATTAATACAACCGAAAAACTTATCTTTTTCTTCTTTAAAGTCTTGCGTTTCCCGAGCGGAATGAAGATATTTAATCCATTCTTGTTTTGTTTTCATATTTTACTTCTTCTAAAGGCTTTGTGAAAAATTTTAGCATCTATTGCGGCCCTTGCCAATTTTCGACTCCTTTCCTGTTTCCCCGCATTATTTATGATTGCTCTTCGTTTCTTCCCCTGCTTCTTAGTGTAATTAAAAATTCCTCCATAAATATATTTTCTAACTCCTTCTTTGATAAAGCCGCATTCCATTAAACAACAGGCTTCACGATTGCATAATTTAAAAGAGTTCCACATTATATCAAAACAGGTTTAAGTTTATTTTCGGAATTTCCCATACAAGTAAAATGCCGGACGTTATACATTTCCATTTCTTTCCGCGCCAAACGTTTGTCTGCGAAAAAATTACTCATTGGCACCTCATGGTCGCATAAAACTCTCCAAAAGTTTTTTGGCATATCCTTCCAATCATAAAATCTTTCCTTTATATCTTCAAAAGAAATGTGGTAAACTTGCCAATTTAGCAATCCTGCGGAAATTTTAGAATGTTCTTCCAAAGAATATGGCAATTCATAAGTTTCTGGAATTACGCAGCCTTTAGAGGTTGCTGAATCCCATGCTTCTTTTTCCGCCTTGGAATAATTTGCGCAAGTTAATGGTGTTTTCATTTAATTCACAAATTCAATTTTAAAGTTTGGGGACATATCCGTTTGCCGGAGTTGAAATTCATGTTTCTTATTTTTAGCCGTTTCCTGCCCGCTTTCAACCTTGCCGCTGGCGACCGTTGTGATTTTGAATTTGAGTGTTTTCGGGTATGCTTTCATGTCTCAACATACACTCAATTTTCCGGAAGTAAAGGGAAAGTTTAAACAATCTAAGAGGGTAAACCATCCTGGAACCTCCCGCCAGATAGCTGGGTAGAGATAAAAGGAAAGGTTTAGTTGGTTGTTATTAGGCCGCCGTAAAGCTGCAAACACATTTCTTCAAATTCACCATTCCGTATTGATCTGAATAGGTATCCCAGGATTTACCGCAGCCCCGGCATTGGTAAGTCAGAAGTTTTCTTTTTGATCCATCTTCGCCCGGCGCGGGAGGACTCCAGCCCAATTCAATAAATTTTTGTTTTAACTCAGAAGTAATTTTCATTTATTTAGAATCATAAAAAACAATAATACAATAATCAAAATAACAAATCCTCCAATCGGCGGCAATGATCCGATTTCTGTATCATAGGAAGTTTTAGTTGCTTTTGGCGGTTTAGGATTCATTTTCGAAGATTCGTATTCCATAAACAATTTATTCCCTTGTCCACGTTCTAAGCCCCTGTGCCACCAATATATATTCCACCGGCGCCGCTGGGATATCATACGGCCCATAATAAGATCCCGCATACCCCTTGCATTCCAGCCATTTACCCTCCAAAGTATCTTCCTCCACTTTGATAAATTGAGGCACGCGGCCCGCTTCTGGATATTGTGGATACCAAAAATACCAGCCAGGTTCAGGGATTGTTTTTTCTGTGTAGGATTTCATAATTTTATCTTATATTGAATTTGCGGCGAAAAAGAAATTTTCAGTTTATCCCGCTCCCGCTGAAGAACAATTCTTTTATAATTATCTAATAGGTTAAGATGAATGGACATATTTTCTTTTAAATAAAAGGAGAGTTAAGTTCCAGCGCCTCCCGGAGAAGCTTTAATGCCTTCCCTTAACTCTCCCGATTCTGCTTGGGGACAATGATAAAACCAAACAGAAAATTTGTTAGATGATATTATCATCCCGGAAAGAAACCCATATTTTTGCCAAAATATTTTGTTAGGACCGCCGCCTCTTCCTCTGTAATATCTTCAACCGTAAACGCCTGACAGAAATCATCGAAAGATCCGTATGGAATTTCTTCATTAGTTCCTACATAAAAAGTAATTTTTCCTTCATCTTCAAAGCGTTTGAGCCACTTGGTTTCCCATTCTGCGAATTCGGGATCTGTTAGGATTTGGCTGCCTTCCAAATCCATCTCATCGGCCCAATTGTCGTTGTATTTAATTAGTTTCATCAGATGTATAAATCCATCTTTAACCGGATGGCGCGGGGTTTAATTTTTATGTTAGGGCGGCGCGAGGGTTCAAGGGAGTTTTAACTCCTTTGTAACAGTCACTTCCACCTCTACCTTGGTAAATTTACTTTCATCATCACCGAATGACTTCAAAGCAGTTTCACCGGGTTCTGCATAGATGACTCCAGTTTTAAGATTCATCAAAACAAATTTATGATAGTAAGTTTCCGCCAATACATAAACATTTCCGTTTTCATGTCTGTAATGTTCCCCAACTTTCGGCGCGAATTCCGGTTCCGGCTTCATGGAAAAGAATTCTTCAAGGGAGATTAGTTTCAGGCTTTTATCATGGTCCTGATTCACGCAAGAATGAAAATATTTAAACTTAGGACTAAAGAAGATATATTCATATTCTTTTAGCAGATCAATATATACATAATAAAGTTTAAATCCTAACTTAATCGCATGATTCTTCACGGCTTCGCGAACAACTGGCGGCGCATTAATATAAAAAGAATCTGTTGGAATTTTCATGTGGTGTATTTTTTTTAAGATTTATTTACTTTATTAAAAATCAGTAAATTTCAGTTGCTTTTTGACCTTAACGAATTCCTTTTCCTTTCCGCCGAAAGCCCCAATCAAAGTTCCCTTCATATCTGAATACCGATTACCATCAAACAAAGAAATAAGAGAAAATTTGAAATCATCTACGCGGCCCAAAACATACACTGTTCCGTCTTTGTATTTGTAAAATTCTCCCTGTTTTGGTTCAAACTTCAGTTCTGGTTTTAAAGAAAAGAATTCTTCCAGTGTAATAAGTTTACCCATTCCGCCGGAATACCAATAATGACTTTTCTTTTTATTAAAAGAAATAAATGAATTTTCATCAGGGTTTTCTTTCCCGTATTCTGAATAACCAAGAGTTTTGGCGTGACTTACGATTGCGTCCCTAGCGCTTTTCGGCGCGTTGACATGAAATGTATTGATCATAATGATTTTCTTTTTTTTATTTTTCCAGATTTAACGGAGCAGGCAGCTAAACCTGCCAGTTACTTCGGTATAAATCCCGAAGATCCCCTATGCTAGGAATTGATTGATTTTCGCCACCACTTCCTTAAATTCCGCCACCGGAAAACTATTATCTGAGATAGTCATATTATCTCCGTTAATTACGGTTTCGTATTTGAGAGGGCCGGAGGGAATTGTGTTAGGCGCGGCGTTAAACAAGTCTGAAAGGTGGATTTCTTTCCCAAATTTATACCCTTCTGCCGCTACTTCATATGAACTTTCGTAAGTAAGTGACTTTCTTCCATAAAGATTGTAAACAATACAAGAAAAATCCAAATCAATTACTTTATTCCCCGATTCCACCCAAGAAAGCCCCAATTCAAACAACTTTTTCTGAATTTCCGCCGAAATCACTTCATTCCCTGTATAAATAAACCATTTATCCGGCAACTGCTTTCCGGGGGAGTCCAAGAGGGTTTCAACCCTTTTGATATATTTCTTATATTCCTCAATACTCAGCTTTTCACAACCCACCCTAACATATTCCTTTGTGGCAACGCCGGGATATTTTCCAAGGGTGAATTTGAATTCTTTCGGAGAGGGAGCGGCGGCGAAGAAGGTTTCAAGTTCCAGTTTTTCTTTTCCAAAGTTATTAAAACAATCATAAAAAACATTTCTTCCCCCATAAGGTTCAAAAATAAAATTTGAATAATATTCTTCCCATCCGTGCCGCTCATATCCTAACGCTTGAGCATGGTTAATAACAGCTTCGCGGCAAAATTCATTTGGCGCATGAACGTAGAATTCTTTGGGAAGTGTTTTCATCTGTTGTATTTTTGGTAGAGTGTTTGGTGTGGGGTAACTTAGCGCGGATTTTGCGGAAGTCAACATCTTTTTTAAACTATTATCTATTTTACGTTCGATAAATATATCACCAATACTTGGGACGGGGATTATCTCCCCTGTTTTTATTTTTCCAGCGTTTTAAATGCACTAAATTGTCCTTAATTAATTTACCTACAGGGTCGCGGCTCCATGAATATAAGCCTTCTGATTGAGTGGCAAACCAATTTTCCAGATATTCCAATACAATTTTTCTTTTTTCTTTTTCAGACATTTATCTATTTTACCAACGTAAATGTGCAAAAGTCAATGGAAAAACAGCATTATTTTACATTTATCCCGAAAAGTTAACTAAAAAATGGCAAATTTTGCAAAAATTGAATAAAAGTTAAGGGAAATATAGGGAATTCGGAGAAAAGTGGATAAAATATAAGAAAAAAATCTATTTTTTAAAGAAAATTAACATACTATTTAGTATTTAAAGGGTTCGGTGGCACTATAATTTCCCCCTCCCCACCAAATTTCATCATTTTTATATTTCTTTCTTTACTCCCTATATGATTAATCTCTTTCCTATGTATATATTATCGTTTATAATCCCTTCCCTTTACTTTCTTTAATATTTCTTTCTCTATATTTTCAGAAGTGAAAATTCTCAATCATTCCATTTCCCCGTTTCAGCTATGATCAATACCCAATTCGTTT
>Ga0247808_10001646_pt1 | contig 10792 bp, 16 predicted proteins | sample UWRJL089202R1_FD_179914 | JGI IMG/M metagenome (GOLD analysis project Ga0247808, IMG submission 179914) | Plant litter microbial communities from Arlington Agricultural Research Station in Wisconsin, United States - UWRJ-L089-202R-1 | ecosystem: Environmental > Terrestrial > Plant litter >... | reverse complement strand
TCACTTGCATTTTGTTTGGGACATCATATTGGGGCAGTTTTCGGAAGCCTTGAAGCAGAAGGATAAGAAAGGCACCAAATCAAACTTCGAGAACTTCTGGAAAGTTTCTGTTGATGGTAAGAGAATTTATGTCATACATATAGCTCTAACTAACATCTGTTAGAAAACCTTTTCTCCTCGACAGCATCCCGAGAACGAAAATATTGGGGCTTTTTGCTCCTCCAGAAGGTCCTTCAGGATCCTGCATCATACGGCAAACTTTTCCCATTCATTTTTAGTCACAACCTTGTTAGATGTGTGATTAACCACAGTCAAGATGCGGATCGTTTCTTGCACCGCTCAGCAGAGAAATCCCTCAAGGTATTATCACAGACCGTGGAAGCCAACTCGAAGACTCTTGTTGCCATTCTTCCTCATCTAATTGGAGGCCATGGAGCATACAATTTTGATAAGATGACGAAGTCAAAAACAGTAGAGAGTATTCTTGCTAGTGTCAATGCAAAGAATGCGAAGGAAGTAATCGAGATATTGACTGCTCCTGTTCTCAACGTTGAAGGGTAAGCAGCTATTTCCTTTCTCGTCTTCGTCTCAAATGGGATAATACTATACACCCGTTGATTGAGTTACACTTATTGAACAATGAGCTGATTATATTTGGGCAGATCTGATATCGAAAAGGAAGCTGAAATGCGACGAACCATACTTGGTGACTACTTGTTAATAATTCTACGGAAAGCCGATATTGAGGAGCCCTCGAACACTCCATGGATAGAAGACATTGTTCTCCTACTGGCAAAACTCTCGTATAGCACAAGTCTCAAGTGCAGCCCACCGTTATCTCAAAAAAGCCGGAATCTATTCCGAAACCGTCTATCATCGGTGTTTACTCGTCTGGTCGCCGATTTAACTGGCTACTCCTACCCATGCTCTGTATTGTTCAACAGCGAATTTGCTCCAGATGGAGTAGAAATGGACAAAGACATTACTAAAGTCAAGGACGACGCACTATCAACACTGGAAAAGATATTGAAAAAGTCCAAGAAAGAGAAGTCCAAGAAATCTAAAGCGGATGATAAAGCTCCTCTGCAGGCTTTAGCCCTGCTATACTCTCTTGTAATTTTCCAATTATATAACAGTGAGGTGGAGGCAGTCTCAATTCTTGATGAATTGAAACTTTGCTATGACAAGCTCATTAGACACAAAGCCGATGACGAAGAGGACTCCGAGGTGGAGGCTTCGGAGGTTTTGGTCGAACTCTTGTTGTCACTCGTATCAAAGCCATCTGCGCTACTACGAAAAGTTGCTCAGCATGTCTTCCAAGCATTTATGGAAGAAATTTCCGAAGGTGGATTGCAACTCATGACCGACGTCTTGGAATCTGGCGAGAGTTTACGAGGCCAACAAGAGCTATTCGACCAACAACCTGAAGATGGTGAAGAAGTGTCGGACAATGAAGAAGGAAGCGAAGATGATGACGAGGACGAGGACGTAGAAATGGATTCAGATGTTGAAGTCATCGACACGAGTGGCGCTCTCAATGGCCACCTCATTAACGAAAGCTCATCAGATGACTCCGAAGACGACTCGGCTGAAGAAATTGAAGAGGATGAGTCGGAATTCAAGAACGACATTGAGGTCCAGAAGCTCAACGACGCACTTGCCCTTGCTCTCGGAACCAAGTCGCTCGATCCCGAAGCAGAAGAATCTGACAGCGATGCCGACATGACCGATTCTGAAATGATGGCTCTGGACTCCAAGCTTGTGGAGATTTTCTCCCAGCGCAAAAAGATCCCTAACAAGAAGCAAGAGCAGAAAGACGCCAAAGTCACCATGGTCAATTTCAAATCCCGTGTGCTGGATCTTCTCGAGATATACGTCAAGAAGCAGGCGGCGAACCCGCTCTCGCTGGGTCTTTTGATCCCACTGCTTAAGCTCATTCGTACCACCAACACGAAGCAGCTCGCGGATAAGGCACACGGGATCATCACCTCCTTCCAAAAGGCCTCCAAAGACGCTAACAAAGAAGGGATGGCTGGCATCAGCGCTGATGCGCAATTAGCGCTTATCAAAGCCATCCATCTCGAAGCCCAGAATGATCAGTCGCAAAGATTCGCCAAGGCAGCCAGCTCTGCCGCTCTGCTGATCGTTTCGAACCTGTGGCGAGCCGACCGGGAAAGCTTGGAGGAGACTGCAGCAGTCTATACGGAGATGATGGTGGCACGGGCAAAGGGGGAGATCGAAATCCACGCAGAAATGCAGACGGGATGGTCGAACTGGTTGATTAGTGTAGCTCCGGTGAAGAAGTAGAAGAATAGAATGCGTTCGGCGTCAAAGATGCATTATCTCTTGTTTTTCTACAGGTTCTTCCCATCGTAAACATAAATCGCTATTCCAGATAAGCTCTTTTCTCACTCACGACCTACATTGTCTTCTTCAGTCCAAAATGCTATCATATAACGCCATATATCCTATTCCTGCCAATGTACTTACTTCGACGTTTAACTGGCTTACCGTTAGTCAAAGTGTCACCGACAATCGGAGTGACACATAACTGAGAAGGGCCTTCAAAGGAAAAGGGGATACCGTGGACTGCATAGCAATACGTGAGATTTAATAATAAGCATTTATGGGGGGGGAAAAGGGAAAAAACAGAAAAGTCACTCAGTCATACGCGAAAGTGCTGTGAAGTAGGAGTGCGCCGAGGGTATCAATGCAATTAGAGGTCTCTGCATATTTTGAATTGAGAATCAACCAGGAAGTATGGGATGATTAGCTAGACAAGTCTTGCTATTGTACGCGTTATCAATTCCTATAATTGGTTTTCAAAAGCACATACATATCCGCAGAAGATTCGCTCACTTGCTACAAAAGTAAAAATGACATCATAAGCTATAATGGGATTTTCTCAAGTAACCCCAAAATCACTGTCAGATAGCCAAGAGCAAGAGATCAGTGCTTTCGCACGCGAATTTGAGAAAGCTACCACTGAGAGCTGGATGCTCCGCCACCCCACGAATTTGTAGCAGCTGCTGCAGCAGTGGTACCAGAATCCTTAGCCCAATCACCAACTGGCTCAATAGGAGCAGGTTCAGCCCATGAGTCACCACCCGTATTGGTAGAACCGTAGTTGTCGGTACTCTCAGTGTTGAACTCTCGGCGTGGAGGACGTGGACCATTGGCCCAATCATCAACAATGGCTTGAACCTTGACCTTCGCAAGCTCGATATTGTCTTGGGTACCACGAAGAGTGACTTTTTGGCTGTCAGTTGTCGAACGTTATCGAAGAGTGTAATAGACTTACCAGTGACAAGTTCACGAGCTCGAGGCTTAGCTCCACTCTCATCCTTCTTTGGCATATCAAGCTTGGCATGTGTAGCATCCTTAAAAGGTGTCAGAACAGTGCTTCTTCAAATGAACTCTTATCACAATCGATGTCAGGAGTTGATACATACTTGAATCTCATACATAGTTGCTCCCTTTGGACCGATGATTTTGCCTACGCTGCCAGCAAAGATCTGCATTGTGTCCTCAACCTCCTCCTTGGAACCAGTAGGGATGTAACCGCCCTTACCAGTAGAGTTTTCAACCTGGTCTAATATTAGTTTCATACATAATTTATTATTGGAGAATCGAGAGAGCTTACCTGAATTTCGGCATCAGAGACGTAGTCATCTTCGACCACTTCGTACATCTCCTTGCCCCACTTGTTGAAGTCCTCATACATACGATCCTGTCAATCTCAGCATCAATCTCCTCTCGTAGATCACGATACATACCTTCAAGGCTGTGACTAATGGGGTCCAGCGAGGGGCCCAATCATGGTTCAAATATCGACGAGTCTTCTGTCCTACTAAACCGGGAAGTATTTCCTTTTGAGTAACAGCAGGTGCAGCCGATGTCTCGTCTTTAGCACCATTTGTCTCTACAGTAGAATCTCCCTTGATTAAAGCTCCACCCTTGGTGTGCTTGTTCTTCTTGATTGTTTTAGTAGCAGCATTGTTGCATGTGCCATTGACTTTGGTCTCCTTGTGCTGGTCGTAATCGACCGCCATTCCATCCTCGCCGACAACTTTGATAGTGGCATAGCAGCGCTTCTTTTTGAGGTAGACGACACATACTTGAAGCTGGAGTCCTTCAAACTCGGCGACGTGGAGGACCTCGGTCTCCTCATTAACGTTGGCACCGGCCGGGATCGAGCGTGCCATGTTATGGTCGAGAACGCGATGGATGAAGTTGAGAACCTTACAACCTGATGAAGCATGAAGTTAGTTGAGAAATGCTTGGGATTCAAAATTGAGGGCTAGGAATATAAGCCTCGAAGCAGCAGAAGCCAAACTTAAAGACCGTCATAGGAGTATGTATTTGCCATCTACTTACGATCCTTATCTTGCTGTGTAGCACCATCGCGGGGTCGGAAGAAAAACTTTCCCTTGTTAGACGGCTGTAGTTATGGGGTTAGCATATTGTGGTAGTGTCGGGATACTCGTTTGACTTACAATTTCCTCGAACTCATGAGGAGTGTCTGGATTACCGTCCTTGTCGAACAAAATATCAAATCTTGTAGGAGCCATAATCACGACTTCAGTATGAGGAAAGTGGTATGACGATGTTGACTGATTGTGTCTGGTGTTGATGAGGAGAGCTGAATGAAATAAGAAGAGGGTATAACTTAAGTGTGTTGAGGTGGTCGCCAAGACTTCGCGCACTTTCTTGTTCAGGAACGACAGCCTCTGATGATTTAATTCGTTTCTACTGAAGATGGAAGGAAGCAGCTGGCGGGAAAATATAATTCCGTCTGCTGACAAGCATTTCCTCTGTTTGTTTATGCTTACATATATATAGATACTGGTCAAGGAGGTCTTCCGAATATTCTGTTTGCATTTCGATTGTGACTTGATCACTCCTCAGATCCTTTCCTCCTCCCCCAAAGCAGATCGTAATTCAGAGTTTACACACCAGATCCTCAGGAATCCGAAGGGCTACAGTATTTTGAATTTTCTGGCCACCTGTTTATGCATATTATAAACCTACAGTTCCATTGTCAGCTTCAGCGGTATGTAAAGAATGCTTTTGAACAGCTCCTTTGGAAATTGAATTCATTTCAAAAGTCTGACAGTATCTCTTCCATTAGCCTCCCCTAAGCTCCTTCTAGAGTTTCAACCTTGAAATTCTCAAGGCAGCGGATCCCTATATATCATACCCTATATCTTGGGATAGTAAATGTCACATTAAAGAAACCAGAAAGCCCTACTGAAATAAATCGCCTATATTTCCAATGTAAACAACAATTGAACTACCTTAAATTATTTCTATGATGCTTTTCTCCCCCTCCAGGTCTCCAGGTCGGATTCTTTCAAATATAACTGTATTTCTCCTTATATATATATGATCGTTTCCATCTAATAACGGCTGTTGTGGTTCACTCCCGACCCGATCCCGACCCGTCTGGGCATAAATCCACCCCGCCTTCATTTTCCCGACCGTCAACACCTCATCCTCCACCAACAAAATGGCGCCTGTCTACGCTTCTTTCCCGGTAAACAACTCTGGTCATCTGAAGGTTTCTGATATCCATGATATCTACTATGAAGAATGCGGTTTGCAAACAGGTGTCCCCATAGTCTATCTACACGGTGGCCCAGGTGGAGGAATTGACGACACCGATCGGTATATCAGACTCCCCTTGAGCTCTCAAATGCTAAGGGTTCGGCACTGACAAAATACAGCCTATATTTCGATCCCTCCCATTATCGTAGTATCCTCTTCGACCAACGCGGGTCAGGAAAATCTACTCCTCATGCCTCTCTCGAGGATAACACAACCTGGCACCTAGTTGCGGACATTGAAGCTCTCCGGCAACACCTCAAGATTGAGAAATGGGTGGTCTTTGGTGGCTCTTGGGGATCTACTCTCTCACTTGCTTATGCTCAAAAACATCCTGACCGCTGCTTGGGTTTGATATTACGGGGTATCTTCACGTTGAGAAGAGTCGAGCTGGAATGGTTCTATCAAAGTGGTGCAGACATGCTGTTCCCGGACTACTTTGAGGAGTACAGGGAGGCAATACCAGTTGAAGAGAGGGGTGATATGATGAAAGCCTACTATAAAAGGCTTACAGGAGATGATGAGGAGGAAAAATTGAAGTGGTATAATTCTACCGTGATCACAAAGATGATAATTGCTAACACTTTCTAGCGCTGGTGCTTGGAGTAAATGGGAAACCGCTACGAGTAAACTTATCGTTGATGCTGAGTATATCGCCAAATCAAACGATCCCAAATGGTACAGTCATTGCTCTCTTAACTTCAATGGAACTAACGTGCAGCTTAGGGCATTGGCATTTGCCCGGATCGAAAGCCATTTCTTTGTCAACGGGGGCTGGATGGCTGATGGCCAACTCCTCAAAGACGCCTACAAAATCAAGCACCTACCTATCGTTATCGTTCAGGGCCGTTATGACATCGTTTGTCCTGCAAAGACCAGTTGGGAGCTCTACCAAGCTCTTGGTGGTGTCGAAAATTCCAATGTCGAGTACAAGATCATCAACGATGCAGGCCATAGCGCACATGAGAAGACTATTGAGCTGGCGCTTGTAGATGCAGCTAACAAATTTAAATCTCTGCATACATAAGAACAAGTAGTGTAGGTATCACTAGAAAAGCAATGAACCTCGTTCCGCTATAAGCGTTATTTTCGACTCTTTAATTTTCGTTCTTTCACATTTGAAGGGTATAGCCAGGCAACTGTTATTCGCCATTATCCTTCCATATTTTGCCTTGTTTCTCACCACATTTTCTTCTTTTGGTTGATTCATACCCAAATCGGACGTTCTTCTATTGCAAGAAGTTTTTCAAGATTACGAATTATTTTGGGCTTTACGTCAAGTTGTATGTAAACCTAGACCAATATATGAATAGTGAGCTCACGTTTATTTCCGCGAATTCCTTTTTATGCTTTGCAATAGTGTAATGACTTAAAATATCGTAGCTATTCATTTAAGATCAACTGACTTAATTGTTCAGAATATTTTTATAGAAATAATTAGCTTCACCGCATGCCGTCTCATATTACTTGGAGTTTACATCCCTGGAACCCACTATGAAGTCGAATCAAAGTCCTCGAAACATTTCAACGCTTCTCCCAAATGGGCCTCGAGATCTATATCCCATATCCAACCCGTCACGCTTCTCAATTCTTTCTCTAGCTGCGTCAGATCATCACCCGCCGTCTCGCCTTCCATATCCAGTCGCATACCCTCCTCCCGGCTGGCTATAATTACCTTGAGTGCACGAGGGAGACGAACTGCATCATATGCTTTGAAAGCCTTGGTGATATCTTTGCTGGAAGAGCATTTCGAGAGAAGATTCGACAAGATATATGCGTCTTCGATTGCCATGCCAGCTCCCTGGCCGAAATGAGGACTTGTGGCATGGGCGGCATCCCCTAGAAGACACAAACGATCCCGGTGGAACGTGGGGACTTGAGGGTGGTCGAATATGGCCCAGAGGTCGGTATCTTGAATAAGCTGTCAAGGTTGTTCGTTAGTCAAAGTCAGCCCAATGAGACGAAACATCACCATACCCCTAATATCTTTGTGACGTTTTCACCCCAGCCCTGGAAAGCTTTCTGTGCAGCTTCTTTCTGCCTTGGCTTTATCCACTCTCCTTCCCACGTATCCTCTTGAACTCCAGAAAAAGCTACTACGTTCATCAACTTGCCTTTCGCTACCGGGAACGTAATACAGTGACGATTATGGCCGAGATACATCTGTCTATTCTTCGCTTTCTCATTACCGAGCGCCTCTTCTGCAATATCCATAGGCACCAGTCCCCGAAATGCAACCTTCTTAGTAAACACCGGCGCAACGAGCTCTGGCTCATAAAGCAAACCTCGACAGGCCGAGCGTATACCGTCACATCCCACCACAGCATCCGCTTCCGCCTCAGTCCCATCCGCAAACTTCAGTAAGACTCTTTCCGGGCTCTGCTCAATATCCACCAACCTCTTCCCAAACCGTGCACACCCCTCCGGCAGCAACGCAACCAGGCGATCCAGGAAATGCGCTCGGTGCGTTGAGCTCTGACAGATGTCCGCGCTCATCACAATCTCCGCAATGCGCCTCCCCTCATCCGCACCACGCTCGCCGACCTGGAAGTCAAACCAGACGTTCTGCTTCTCCGGCCAGCCGTTGAACGATGCCACGGCGGTGTATCCCTCCCAGATGGCCGGCGAGATCAGGCACATGGCGCGATGTGCGTTTGCGCCAAACCCGAGCCCGGCACCGATCTCACCGAATGCAGCGCGCGATTCGTAGATGGTGAATGTGATATTGGGGAACTGCGAGAGGGCGATACCGAAGACGGCGCCGCCAATGCCTCCGCCAACGATGGCGATGTGGATTGGCTTGGACGATGTAGAAGGAGCCATGTCTTTTTGAGCACTGGGTAAACTTCTTGGTCTCTATGGAACTCCTGCTCAAACACAGAAGTTCTATCAGGTAATCGAGCTCTGCACTTTGGACTCTTCTCCCCTACTGTCCGCATCTAATTCCCTGCCGAGTCTTTCAAAACTAAACCCATAAAGACGCACTTTTAGAAGATATCAAATGTCCCGAGGGGGCTCGTGTATTAATATACCGAGCTCCTTGCCAAACCTACCGTACATTAAATCATGCAATATGACAGCCAAACAGACGCCACACCCTCAAGTCAGTAGCCGGTATTTCAGACCTGCCGTGAATCGAATCGTCCATATCAGTCCCGCAAAGTCCGACACCACCCAGGTGTACTACAAAGCACTCGGGAAGATACAAAAAAAAAACACCTCGCAAAGAGAAAAAGACCCATTCCCCATGCTCGCGAAATTTGGTTACCGCATCGCTGTGGTGCGGGGTTGAGGCATGGGTTGGGCTAGCTCGTCCTCCCCATTTCTCAAAGCCGGACGTACGATAGGTGAATGTGTATGGCACCAAGTACTTTAAGCCCGGCGGCATTGTCTTATATATCTAAACAAAAAAAAGCTGATAAACAATGTTTGCGATCCTTGCTTTCTGAAATGTCCAGTGGTGATATCAATGATCTATATATATAAACCTAGGGATTACAATTCTGGTGCAATGGCTATCTTGAAGGTGTGAGAAATGGAGGTTGCTTGATATCCGGGGTAGGATAGCGGGATCATGGGGCTGAGGGGGGGTCCTGGCTAGCTTCCCCGCAATCCCATGGTTTTGGGCGCTGGGGACGCAATACGGTGGGTGTATATATATATATAGGGATTGAATTAGAAAGAGAAGAGAAGGAGTGGGAGGGTTATACAACATGTCAAACCAGCTTGAAGACTGAATTGCAACAGCTTTTTGATTGAATGCTATGAGCAGATCGACGGAGTTGATATCACAGATGTATTGAGAAGGTCTAACATAGGTTTTCCTCCCATGTTTCCAGGACCACACACCAAGTTCTTCTATACGCATGAGAGTGGAAACTCGTTTTGGAAAACTCGCTTCGAAGCTGATGACACGCGTGGGATATAGTTTACAAGTGTTCATTATTAAGGGGTATTAGACTAGACCAGCACTACTTTCTTTTTCTTCCTCTTCAGCCCCAGCTCTTAAATCATCTATGGACTTCAACTCCTTATTAAGATATTCACTCGCCCTGACAAACACCGGCCGTCCCCTGGGCATGTCCAGGGTTTGCATATCAATCTCCTTAAACATCGCCGACTCCTGGTATTGTGCTTTGATAACTGTCTCGCCCTTGAGCAGCGCCCCCAGATTCAGCCGGACCGGATACATCAAGCCTCTGGATACGGACGTCTTCGTGAATGGCTTGTTCACTCTTTCCGTCCGGTCTGAGTATTTGGCCGGGTCGCCCGCGGGGCGATGCGTTCCGGTGATCATAGGATATGCGGCCAAGCAGGAGTTGTAGCCGTACGGCATCCTCTTGCAGAGGCCCCCCAAGGCCATATCAATGGCAGCTGCGTTGGGCAGGACTTGCTGGTCGTAAATCATGCGCGCGGCACCCTGCAAGGTGATCGCATATGAAGCCGTGCAACTGAATTTGCCCTGGCTGAGGACGACCCGCGTTTGGTTCCCAGATAATACCGCCGGGGTGAGGTTGGGCTTTCTCCAGAAAGTATCGTGCCGTTTATTTGGCACCGTCGGGTCGTTCTCGATGACCCAGTACTCTTGATCATCGTTGACCTTGTTCCAGAGGCCGCAGTGACCGGTCGAAATGATATCCCACCCGTCGCCGTAGGGAGAGTGGTCGGTTTCGCTCGCTCGTTGAATGTATCGTGTCCCTCGCGCGAGCTCCGTCATTTGTGCCTTGAGCATAACATCCCAATCAATATCGTCTTCCATGATCAGTGCCGTCTGCACACGGTCTCGTAACATCCTGAGTAGAAAACTTGTCAGTCTCTTAATCTGGGAACGGCAAAGTGTAAATTACTTTTGATATATGTCTAGATGGCCGCGCCAACATCCGATTGTTCCATCTGGCTCCTCGTAGTTCCAATTCTGTTTTTAGGGTTAGTGGCCACCCCCAAAATTGTTTGGGTATTGTATCTTACATTAGGATACTCCTTGCGAGAGAAGTATGTAACATTCACGCCGTCCACGAATTCCACATCAATGCCAGTTAAATATGCGGAGAGGGTTAGGGTGTCTCGCTTGTCCCTCCGATTTGGCATAGATAGTACATAGATTTTTTGAAACTATGGAATGTTAGTCCATCTCTCTAGAAATTCATTCGGAAGTGGACCGTACACCAAGCGTCGAGTTTTGGATATC
>Ga0247808_10001645_pt1 | contig 10793 bp, 8 predicted proteins | sample UWRJL089202R1_FD_179914 | JGI IMG/M metagenome (GOLD analysis project Ga0247808, IMG submission 179914) | Plant litter microbial communities from Arlington Agricultural Research Station in Wisconsin, United States - UWRJ-L089-202R-1 | ecosystem: Environmental > Terrestrial > Plant litter >... | reverse complement strand
TAGTACAGCAGATCGCACACACGCAACTAGAGCCGAAGACGTAGCACCCACATGTTTTCGAGAAGACATTTTAAGTCTCTTCAAGATCAGAACATATAATGGGAAGGCATCCTTACGAAAATTCAGAGCAAAGAGAAAGTCGGCTGCAAGGTGCATACTATCCATCTCCTCCGAGGAGAATGTGTCGATGGGGCGGTTGATATCAAAGAGAGCATCGCTCTGAGATTTGCGGCGATCAGAATCTTGTCTGTTAGCCCACCGCTGAAAGATTTCCTGGATTAAAGTATTGTGGCTGGGCTCCGGGCTTGACTGTGCTTCCATCCTCTTGTTCTCACTACTATCAGCTGGAGCAGGCCCAACGCTATCATTTTTCAAAAAGAATGCAGCATCGAAGTTTTCGAATTCCAGAGGATTATCGTCCGTAATGGTTGTAGCAGGACTACGATATATCGTGTCTATAGTGCCTGCCGGGGAAAGAAAGTCCCCTGTCACTGAGTTTGCATTTGGGGTTGCTTGCGATTCATCCTCAGACTGAGTTACTGATACATCCGGAGACCTATAATCTGATAGGACTTGGCGTTTGGCTGGGATTAGCGCCGAATCATGTAAGCTACGTTGCCTTTTCGTAAAGGGAATAGCAGGGCTGACTGCGTCTGGTTCGGTGGAACTGCTCTTGATTTGGGAAGCCTCTAGAACTTGGACTTGTTGAGCTTGCTGACCCGGAGATGGCTGCGTAGTATCCTTGGTAGAGACTTTGTATTTGTGGGTTCCCCACCTCTCGAACTGCGAGACATACTGCCGCCGACTTGGGTAGATTAGGAGTAGTTCCTCATCAAGCCTTATGCAGGGCGGGCTAACGGTGTGTGGGGGAGGGGGAGTGTACATACGAAGCATGGAAGTTATGAGTTACTTTCATCATAGCCATCAAATTGTCTAAGGTGTAGTTCTGGTACATTGCACACAACTCCTCTCTGTGCGTTTCCCATATCTCTTGTGGAATTGGCTTTGCACGAGGAGCCGGTGGACCTTTCCATTGCAATGGCGGCATACCGTACTTCAGAATCGTAGGTATTGAAGTCACCTATGCAGTGCAACAGAAAGCATCCTATGTAGACTCGCACCGAGCCTGTGATAAGCTGATGATCTTAACCTGAAGCTGTTCAAAAGCAGAGTACGCTAACGGCACGAGAATTGGCGGACATAAGTCGGAAACAGTAGAGCAAACAAAGCGTATATCTCGTTCACAGAACGATCAAACAGCTGCAGCTGGACGTTGCTCGCTCGCTTATTTCGGTTAAAGACAACACATCTTGAGGGTATGCGAAGGAAATTCCCATTTCCGAAAGTAGTCTAGCACGGCCAAGTTCCACAATACCAATTAAATTGAGCCATGGCCGGTCGCATAGCAAAATCGTATGTTCAACTTTGTGAGTTTCGACTTTCACTCGGAAACACCGCAGCGTTGCAGATATTTGCTGGGTGCAAATATCCCTTGTATCCCTCTGACCCTTCCAAGAGTACTAACTTTGCTGGTACGAACGGGTTCTCGGAGATTAGAGGATCTACTAGTGCCAAAGTCGTTACCCGATCATGTCACTAGAACTCATGGGATTTGGACCCCAAACGCCCTCATTGAGTACGTGCCCTGGTCTGGGATTGAGGCGCAGATCCGGTAAATTGCAGCCAGACCTGGAAATTGAACGACGGAACCAGCTTCTCGGGTTTTACAACTCCCTGGCCTATTTTCTCGCTTACTAGTACGAGTATAAGTAAGTATTAGGGTCAAGGTTACCAAGCTAACTAGTTTTGAGGTGCACTAGTGAATGTTGCTTAATGCTTGTCCATACAATGCTCTTCTTACACTGGCCCAAATATTGTAAACTCTCAGAATATTTGCGTATTTGGACTCCATGACTTACTTTCTAATATCAAGTCTAAGTCAAGTTTCATAACATTTCAATCCTGATCAAACTGGAGCTTGTTGACTCAACACTGCTAATTGCTACCGGGTCTGAGGGGAGGCGAATTGTCGTGACAAGCTTCAATCATATTTATTTAGTGCTCTCAGCCATCTAACCATCCCATTAACTCCACACTCTAAGCCAAACAATGCTGCCGCCAATATCTACAATGGTACATAAGTCTGCAAACTACTACGGTTGCATGCTAAACAATTATGCTCTTTACCTTCCAAAGAGGCCGGGGAAGAATCGACCAGAAGTTCTCCTGAACTTATACAAAGCAAGCAATGACCCAATAAACACTGGTCCGGCAACAAGAGCTGCCAAGCCCATCAACAGTACATCTGTCTGCCTTTTGCCCTTCTCGATAACCTGCGCGTATGGTTCATTTCCAAAACTGACCCGAGAATACTGGGTCTGCCACCCTAGGCTTGGAGCATATACGCTCAGTGTTTCCTCTAGCCATTTCCGAAGCTTGTACACAGGTGAAGTGACAGATGCTCGCATCTCAACGTAATTCTGTAGCGCCAGATCATTGATGGAGTGAGCATCTGGTGCTCTGATGGTCGAATACTCATTCAGTGCTGCAGTCCGGATAGACTTGCCGCCTGATGCAACAATTGATGTTTGCTTATCGAGTATCTCAAAGAGGACATTTACATCTTCAAGACCAGCATTCATTCCTTGCCCATAAAATGGCACCATGGCATGAGCAGCATCTCCTACTATAACAGCACAATCTTTGTAATGATATGGGCTACATTTAATGCTTATCAGAGGAAGATGAGGATTGGTCAAAAACGAGTTAACTAGCGCATCTGGCTCGATCACAGAGGTGACGCCAGGGAAGTGTTTGTCGAAGAATGTCGGAACAGTGGTCGGTTCGCCTTCAAGTTGCTCAAATAGAGCTGAAGGGAGGAAAAGGGTGCACGTAAAGGAACCATCTGAGCTAGGAATGGCAATAAACATGAAGTCTTTTGCCGGCCAGATATGAAGGTGGTTGGGTGATATTGCCCACTTGGAGGATTCTATTTCGACCGTTCCAGGATTTACTTCGCGGGCTTTCGGTGGAATGGTGAATTCACACCATAGCGTATCGATGTACTCTTGTTGGTAGTCCTACGTTGATAAAGATCAGCTCATAATTAAGTGCTGCAAAAGGTGTCGTATTAAAGCATCAAGCCTATGAAGAATAATGTTTATCGAACAACGTACCATTCTTACATACTTCATGAGGTGATAGCGAGTGGCTGAATGTGCACCATCCGCTCCAATCATGAAGTCGAAACCTATCTCCACTTCCTTATTCCTTCCTTCTTTTGGGCTCTTTTTTGGTGTCTTGGATAAGTTTGTATCCTTGGCATCAGATACTTCGAACCACGCCCTTCTGAGTTTGAAATCGGCGCCCTATAATGGGATTACTTAGTATCTGTCTTTAAAATTGAGATCGTCATTGAATTTACTGACCGTAAGTTTGTGATTGAAGTACAGTTTTACATTAGGAAACTGTTCTAACGCATCTAGTAGGGTTTTATTGAGCTCTCCCCGGTCAGCCGCCAAGAGAGCTCTCCCATTGACATCTGACTTGAATATTAGGATATGGACCAACAAGTAAGATGCTGCTTGCACAGTCAGTCTTACCATAAGCTTGAGCCTTGTCTGTGAGCTCGCCCAATGTATCCTTCCCGTGAATCATGCGGCCGCCCATGGGCACCGTTTCTCGGACGACTGATGCTAACAGATCTTTTCCGCGAGCACCTGATCTATATATTGCATTGGTCCCTCTTTCGGAGAGTGCAAGATTAATAGATTTGGTGAAGTTTAATGGAATAGTAGAGGCATCACGAAGGTCTGTCATAGATCAGGGCTAGTCGTTGAGATGAACACTTGCTTTGAAACCCAAAACATACCTGCTCTTAACTCATACACTTCCACATTGTGACCTCTTTGGGCAGCATACAACGCCGCAAGAGCACCCACAGGACCAGCCCCAATAACAATGGTCTTGGTGCTATCTATGCGCTGTTTGCCCGCGCTAGCACTAGTGTCGTTCTCCATTCAGCCGATGAGGTCTTGCTTAAAATGGCGAGCCGAAGAAGAAATAGTGAAAGATAGCGTACGCAGATGGACGGCAAATTTAAAAGAAAACAAAATGAAAAGTCAACCTCGTCATGAGTTACCTAGTAATACCATTAAATAACTCACGTGTATCACCAGATTTATCATCTTTCCAGAGACCGGCCGGGATCGGGAAGTTCTGGATTTTCTTGGCGGTGCTCGCCCATCAATTGTTTATAGCCACACTCCTGTCGATCCATAATCCACATTTTGTTAGAAAAGGCCTCGGACCACATTCCTCTGGAAATCTGCCACCAAGGCTGACGAGATACACCACATTAAATTTTCACCTCTGCTTCTGCTATTCCACAGAAACTATGGACGTGGAGCCACCTGCTAAACGGAAATGTATGGGGGACGACTGTGACAAAGATGCTGGGACCCTACAATGTCCGACATGTTTGAAGCTGGGCATGAAAGAGAGTTACTTCTGCTCGCAGGACTGCTTTAAGAGAAATTGGGCAAGTTTGTCCTTTACCTATTATTTGACAAAATACACTGTCATATTTGCTTTTTGATCCTCCTTGGAAATAAGTATTCACAGACAACTAACAATTTCCCAGGGTACACATAAAGCGCTCCATAAGAAGGGTAACTTCCTCAGCAGTTTCCTTACCCCCAAAGTCGTTTCTGAACCTGATCCAGTTACCGGGTTATACAACCCATACCCAACCTATCCATATACAGGCTCTTTAAGACCGGTTTACCCTTTATCAACCCGAAGAGATGTACCGAAATCGATACAACACCCCGATTATGCATTAGATGGTGTACCTAGGAGTGAGATGACAATGCGTGGACGAAATAAGATTGATATTTTAGACAAAAAGGGTCAGGAAGCCATGAGGAAAGTCTGCAGACTAGGAAGAGAAGTTCTGGATATTGCTGCGGCTGCCTGCAAACCAGGAGTGACTACAGATTATCTCGACGAGATTGTCCATAAGGCCTGTCTGGAAAGAGATGTACGTTTCCCATCCCGGTTAATACTTTAACTTATAATTTGCAGTCATACCCTTCCCCTCTGAATTATCACAACTTTCCAAAATCAGTGTGCACTTCACCTAATGAAGTGATATGTCACGGTATTCCGGACCAGAGGGTGCTCCAGGACGGAGATATCCTGAACATTGATATCACCTTATATCACGGTGGTTACCATGGAGATTTAAATGAGACATACTATGTTGGTGACAAAGCAAAGGCTGATCCCGATGCAGTCCGCGTTGTAGAAGCTGCAAGAGAATGCCTTGATGAAGCCATCAAGCTTGTTAAGCCTGGGGGTCTCTTTAGAGAGTACGGAAACGTCATTGAGAAGCATGCCAAGTCCAAGGGATGTAGCGTTATTAAGACATACTGTGGCCATGGTATCAATACTTTGTTTCATTGCTCGCCAAATATTCCTCACTATGCTAAGAATAAAGCTGTGGGCGAAGCAAAGGAGGGCATGTGCTTCACGATTGAGCCTATGATTGCGTTGGGAACGCACAAGGACAAGACGTGGCCAGATGACTGGACCAGTGTGACGCAAGATGGGAAAAAAACTGCCCAGTTCGGTAAATCAGCCTTGAGATTTCTCCTTCCTACCGGACTTTTACTAACCATAAATAGAGCACACTCTTTTGGTTACCGCTGATGGAGTCGAAATTCTTACTGCACGAACTGCAACTTCTCCTGGTGGGCCAGAACCAATGCCAGAAGTCAAGGCTGTAGCAGATGCAAAGAGCTGATAAGAACATAATATACCCTAAGCCTTCTACTTTTTGGTTTATAAAAATAAATGGAATAGTCTTTTGGTGAGCTTTCCTTAGACAATTTCCGCGACCCTCGTCCGTTAAACCTCGTGTAAAGGAAGTGAACATGTCTATAGTTGTAATATGTCTTCATCACCTACAAAAAACCATGCTGTTGATGCCTACAGATCAGGATTCACTAGGGGTGGTAGGAAATTTTACCAGATTCGATTTTACATTTTCCATTTGATTTTCACATGTGCCACTATATATCAAAAGCCTTTTTTTCAGCAACAGAAATTACAAGCTGTTAATCCCAATAACTCATCTAATTTGCCTTAATTTTTGATAGAAAATTGAGTACCTGTTAGATTGATTAGTTATATATTCTACTCCTTCCACGTGGTCCTCACAAGGGGGTAGCTTTATGAAGCTGTGGTGTATTAAGCGAACCAATGATAGCTTCAAAAAGTCGTGTCCGAAATCAAGCTCTCTGTTTTCGAGCCTCGCATTTCATCATTCCGCTTTCCTTTCCCCCAACTTCAAAAGTTCAATACTCCACGACACCACTCCAACCTCTGTACAGTCGTCGAACACTTCGCCAGACCTTCCTCAGCGCTTGCTATTCGCACAGCCTATCAGTCGCAGATCCTCGACATCTATCAGACTCGGTTTTTTAATCCAGCCCCTCAACTTATCTAAGCTCGCACGAATCTCCCGCCACGAGATACTTTGTTCTTCGTTACCAAAGGCAATAACCGTATTAGTTCTTATCGAAACGCGTATTTGCGCGATCTAATCTGCGCCAAACATGATGTCCGGCGAGGCTTGGTTGTACCTGTTGGCGGTTTTGATAAATGCCGTCAATTTGTTCCTACAGGTCTTTTTCACGATCATGTATAGCGATCTCGAATGGTAAGCTTTCGTCTTGATTTCTATGCAGATTCCTCTCTGGCGCAAGTTTTGAAGCTACTTTGTGCCGAATATTACGATAACGGCGAGCTATCGGATGAGGGCACAAACTTGGGCTACTTGAATGGTAAATAACTAACCTTATCGAATAGTGACTACATTAATCCTATCGACCTCTGCAACCGTCTAAACACATACATCATTCCTGAGGCCGCCGTCCATGGCTTTTTGACTATCTTATTCCTTATCAACGGGTATTGGATTGCCTTGATATTGAATCTGCCACTTGTTGCATTCAACGTAAAGAAGTACGTACCCCCAAAAAGATACGGAGGCAAATTGGGCCTCTACTGGCTCTCTTGACGCTCCACTGGCTCTCTTGACGTGATCAGTTGGCAAAGGTGTTTCTCCAGATATGTGCTGATGATTTTGCAGAATTTTGGATAACACGCATCTCCTTGATGCCACGGAGATTTTCAGGAAGCTGAATGTACACAAGAAGGTAATCTTCCCACAAGATCTATTCTACCATGCTCGATACTTTGCTAATCATTACGCGTTTAGGAATCCTTTATCAAACTTGGTTTCCATTTGATCATGTTCTTCTTCTACTGTAAGACTGCCTTGTTCGATTAAAGTGTATAAAACTAACCTCGAAAACAGTGTACTCAATGATCGTGGCTCTAATTCGTGACGAGTCTCACTGACTTGCCTCCTCGATTGACGAGAAGTATAAAGAAAGATTGTGAGACGGAGCTAGGTATGATAAGGAGGGTGAAGATACGGGCTTTAAGGTGTCCGTAATGGATTATGAGAGGGCAGTTATATATACGGGAGTGAGGATAATACGGACTTGTGGAATCTTCAGCGATTAGACATGGTTGATGAAGGTGTCTCGGAGTTTGTGCTTGCTTCGTGTTGGTGCGGGCAGGTTGCATATTCTATTGGTGACCTCATATTGAAGTCACGCGTGGATAGATACTTTAGGTATGCTGACGGTAGCATGCAATGAATAATTCTGATTTTCAAACACTTCTATTAACTGCAAGATATTCTTGAAGTCTAACAGTAATGGCATCTCGTGCTCAGCAAATCATAAAATATTGCCTCAGGCCATAAGGCCATAAGGCTAACAGCGCAAGGCTGAAAACCCAACATTCATGACTGGGAAGGAAACAGGGCCATTATTTCGATTTATAGACCACATCTAGCATTTTCTAACCAACAATCAAGATGGCAGACTTTGGCGCATATCCGCCGAATATGGCACCTCAGAATGCTTTGATCGTGCGACAAGCGGCCGGAGCGGACCATTCTGTTGTCCCGTACACGGCAGAGGTTCTCTCCAGACCAGCTCAGGGCCCGACCAACCCTTTCAAGGATGAAACATCGAGTCTGAAGCGCAAAAATGTGCCTACTGGATATGCCGAGGAGATGTATCTGAGTGAGCACACATTTCGAACCCAACATAGAAGTATAGAGCGTGGTCCAGAAAAGGCATATCTTGGAGGACAGGCTGCAAAGGATGAAGCTGCTCGGATACGAGCGAAGCGACAGAAGAAGGGCGATGCGACTGTTGCCGAGGGAGACGATGCTTACGTGGGACCGTGGGCGAAGTACAAGCAAATTGAGTATGAAGAAGTGGCCGAGGATGAAGAGTTAGCAAGCGATGAGGAGTACGAAGAGGTTGAGGAAGAAGAGACTATCGAAAGTGGTACTCTAATACCGGCAGCGCCACAGGCCCTAGAGCGACGTAAAGAAGCTGAGAATGAGGGCTCGGAAACCACGGTGTTTGAGGGGAGTGAGCAGTACGATTACCAAGGACGAACATACATGCATGTTCCCCAGGATCTCAATATCGATTTGCGGAAAGAGCCTGGAAGCGTGAAAAATTACGTGCCCAAAAAGCAAGTACATACCTGGAAAGGTCATACCAAGCAAATTACAGCCTTACGATTCTTTCCTGGATCCGGACATTTGTTGCTCTCTGGTAGCACAGACACAACAATCAAAATTTGGGATGTCTATCATAAGAGAGAGTTATTACGAACGTATTCTGGCCATAACAAAGCGCTATCGGATGTTACATTCAATACCAGTGGTACACAGTTTCTTTCTGCTTCCTATGATCGCAAGATGAAGCTCTGGGATACAGAAACAGGGCAATGTATAAATCGATTCGAAACCGGCGCCATACCTCACGTTGTCCGCTTCAATCCATCCATCGAACATGCTAACGAATTCCTGGCTGGTATGTCTGATAAGAAAATCGTACAATTTGATATTCGTACCAGGGAAAAGGTCCAAGAATACGATCACCACCTTGCCGCAGTCAATACCATTACCTTCGTTGATGAAAATCGTCGTTTTATGACCACCTCCGACGATAAATCTTTGCGAGCGTGGGACTACAATATTCCCGTCCCTATCAAATATATCGCGGAACCATATATGTACCCAATGACACGTGCCTCAGCCCACCCTTCTGGGAAATATGTCGCATATCAATCCTCCGACAACAACATATTTGTCTACGGTGCCACGGATAAGTTCCGCCAAAACCGCAAGAAGGTGTTCAAAGGACATAATAATGCTGGATATTCGATTGATGTGTCGTGTAGTCCAGACGGTCAATTTGTGGCCTCTGGCGATAGTGGTGGATATGTCTGTTTCTGGGACTGGAAGACCTGTAAAATGTATCATAAATTTCAGGCGGCGGATGGAGCGGTTACTTGTTTGGAGTGGCATCCACAGGAAAATAGCAAGGTTGCTACGGCAGGGTTGGATGGAGCAATCAAATACTGGGATTAAATAAGCCACCTAGAATGCAATAATATTAGGCAGGAAACACCATGCGCTGAGAGCTTATGTTTGTTTGATCAGAGTCAACAAGTCTGCATTGTGAAAATTTCAGATATTTCAGGCTCTAGACACACTGAATCTGGAAAGTGACGTTAGCTGGACGCGGAAGTAAATATCACTTGTTCCCAGACTGGGACACAGTGGTACATAGGATTTGCAAGTGAAATGAGCCCGGGATTTTTGAATATGTATCGTGGCAAGTTAATCTCTGGAGAGTGTCAGGAAACTACATTGAATCAGTTCCTCTCGGCTTAGTTGGAGATAAATGGTTCTTCAAGCCAAACAATCAGGCAAAAGTGCTATGTTTCCTATGTAGGATGGTTGCATCTCACTTGATACCTCAGCATTCCCACAGGGGGAGTCAGTCACTAGATTCACTTACAGGCCACTTCTTCCAGACATTAATGGCGTAACCATTTATCACGTAAAGTCAATTTGGCTAGAAGCTACAGATGGAGAGACATCAAGAGCTTCAACTTGAATCTCATCATAAGGCAAGGATATTGAAACACTTAGTCAGAAAATTCTTTAATTACGTTCTTATTTAGCTTGTAAATGGTATGATTCAGCTCCCGAATGAGTAGGTGCGTCCCTTTCTCTAGCATTCACTGAACCATTCACTTGATAGAGACCTTGAAGATTTCATCTTTGGATTTGTCTCGGCTGGAGCTTGTCTACAAAATTTAACAGCTTGGCCAAGCACGAGAGAGTTTGACGTAGGTTCCTATTACACCAAGTTACAATTCTCTTTCTCAGGGGCAAGAATTCACTAAGGTGATGACCCACAGACGCGTTTATAGATTGAATTCACTTATGTTTCGCCTTCTCTAACCTCCGAGCTGCAGACAGGTTCTATAAATTATCCTATATAATCAGCAAGTCCCCCTCTTCCCCGAACTCATCCTTTCTTCTTACACGCCACAATCTCTCATTATTCTTCACTTTGTATCACACCCTCTCCTTCTCCATTAGCACAAAGCAACAAGACACCAATTACTGCATCACAAACATCACTCAACCCGAATCATGAAGCTCCAACTTCTCTGCCACTTTGTTACTTTCTTCACACTCCTCGGCCTTGTCGTCGCAGCACCAGCTGTGATGGCCACGAAGGATGTCAGTCTTAACAAGGGTGACTGTAGCAAGGTCTGGTGGCTTTGCTTTAAGCAAGCCAAGACTCCAACCATCAAATCTGTCCCAGCTCTCAATG
>Ga0247808_10001644_pt1 | contig 10797 bp, 10 predicted proteins | sample UWRJL089202R1_FD_179914 | JGI IMG/M metagenome (GOLD analysis project Ga0247808, IMG submission 179914) | Plant litter microbial communities from Arlington Agricultural Research Station in Wisconsin, United States - UWRJ-L089-202R-1 | ecosystem: Environmental > Terrestrial > Plant litter >... | reverse complement strand
AAATGATTTTGGAAAAATTTATCGAAAATGATTCCTCCAATTTTAAATTCTTAAACTATAAAAACAATCGAGTTTACTATTCGACTCAGAAATACAATTGGGGCGAAATCCGCTCTTTTGATTTGAATAATCCGGCTGAAAATTCCGTCGTAATTCCGCAGATTTATAATCATCTTTTGCAGAAATCGCTTCTGTACAACGATTACATCATTTGCAAATACAAATCAATAGGGAAAAATTATTTTATTGTTTATGATTACAACGGAAAACTAATTCGAAAGGTTGAAGCTTCTCAAGGGATGGATTTGGATATCATTACGTTTGATGCATTAAGGAAAGATATTTATTACGGCACCTATTCCTATGTGAATCGATATGAAAATCATCGCTTCAATATTGACACGGATGCAGATATTCTTTATTTTACAAAGTCAACGCCAGCTAAGCCAAGTCTTTTTCCTTTTGATTATTTTGAAACCAAAACCATCACTTACAAAAACCGTGATAATATTGATGTTCCGATTACCATTGTCCATAAAAAAGGGATTCTTTTAGATGGAAATAATCCCACTTTGCTAAAAGCCTATGGTGGATTTGGAAAAATAAACAGCCCTAATTATGATACCGGTTTGATTTATTTCTTGGAAAACGGAGGTGTTTTCGCTTACGCAGGAATTAGGGGCGGTGGTGAGAAAGGGGTAAAATGGCATACCGATGGAATGGGTTTGAAAAAGATGAATTCCTTCAATGACTTTATAGATGCCGCTGAATTCCTAATCAAGGAAAAATATACTTCTCCAAACAAATTGGCCATTACGGGAGCTTCACAAGGAGGTTTATTGGTTGGTGTAGCAATGACACAAAAACCAGAACTCTTTAAGGTTGCAATTCCTGATGTTGGTGTCTTGGATATGGCCATTTTTCATAGATATACCATCGGAAGATTTCATTACGATGAATACGGCAATCCAGAAAAGGTAGAAGATTTTAAAGTGATGATGCACTATTCGCCTTATCACAACATCAGGGAAGATGTGAATTATCCAATAACATTAATTATCACCTCCGAAAATGATGATCGGGTTCCACCAGTTCATTCCTATAAATTTGCCGCAAAATTGCAAAATAGGATCGCCCAAAAGAATCCCGTTTTCATCAAAACCTTGAAAAAATCTGGACACTATGGCAATAATTCTAGCTACGAGAATAGAATTCAGGAAAAGTCGGAACTTTATGCTTTTCTTTTATACCACTTAAACCAATAAAAAAAGCCGACTTTAAAGTCGGCTTTCAAATATAGTTTGATAAATTTATTATCCTTTTAAAGCTTCAGCTCCACCAACAATCTCAAGGATTTCATTGGTAATCGCTGCCTGACGGGCTTTGTTGTAAGTCAATTTCAATTGATTTCTCAACTCGGTTGCGTTATCAGTTGCTTTGTGCATTGCCGTCATACGAGCTCCGTGTTCTGAAGCGAATGAATCTCTGATGGCTTTGTACAATTGTGTTTTTAATGATTTAGGAATCAAAGTAAGAATGATTTCTTCTTTCTCTGGTTCGTAGATATAATCAACTGTTGAAGCTGCTTTCTCAGAAACGATTGGAGCCAATGGCAAGAATTGTTCTGTTTGAACGATTTGTGTTGCGGCATTCTTAAATTGGTTGTACACCAATTCAATCTTGTCGTATTGTCCAGACGTAAACTTTTCCGTTAATGTCTGAGCAATTTCAGCAACGTTCTCAAAAGTCAAGCTATCAAAAACAGCACTTTGATTATCGGTAATCTTGCACGTTTTTCCCAGAACATCGTTTCCTTTTTTACCTATGGCAAAAACGTCAACTTGCTTTCCAGCATAAAAATCGGTACGGTTTTTAACTTCCTTGATTACATTCGTATTGAAAGCTCCACACAAACCTCTGTTTGAAGTTATGGCAACAATCAATACTTTTCTTACCGCACGTTGTGTAGTAAATTCTCCACCTACATCACCATCAAGAGATGAGGAAAGATTTTGTAATAATTCCGTTAATTTTTCGGCATAAGGTCGCATTGCTGTAATCGCATCTTGTGCTTTTTTCAACTTTGCTGCAGAAACCATTTTCATCGCAGACGTAATCTGCATCGTTGATGAAACGGAAGTAATTCTATTACGGATTTCCTTTAAATTTGCCATCTATTTTGTATTAAGACTTTAGTATTAAGTACAAAGACCATCTTGATACTTTGTACTCAATACTTAATACTTTAATTAGTTATATTTCGCTGAAACTTCTTTCGCTACGTTCTCGATAACATCAGTAATTTTGTCATCAAGTTTACCCGCTTTCAAAGCATCAAGAGTATCTCTGTGTTTTGCATTCAAGAATTCCAAGAAATCTTTCTCAAATTCTTTCACTTTGTTTACAGGAACATTTCTCAACAAGTTTTTAGAACCTGCATAGATAATTGCAACCTGATCTTCAACTGTGTAAGGATCGTTCAAACCTTGTTTCAAGATTTCAACGTTTCTCTTACCTTTTTCAATTACGTTCAAAGTAACAGCATCCAAATCTGAACCGAATTTAGCGAACGCTTCCAATTCACGGAATTGTGCCTGATCCAATTTCAAAGTACCTGATACTTTTTTCATTGATTTGATTTGAGCATTACCTCCAACACGCGATACCGAAATACCTACGTTAATTGCAGGACGAACCCCAGAGTTAAACAAATCTCCATCAAGGAAAATCTGTCCATCAGTAATCGAAATTACGTTTGTTGGGATATATGCAGAAACGTCACCTGCTTGAGTTTCGATAATTGGCAAAGCGGTCAACGAACCACCACCTTTTACAATTCCTTTGATAGAATCTGGCAAGTCATTCATGTTTTTAGCGATGTCATCATTAGCGATCACTTTACAAGCTCTTTCTAACAAACGAGAGTGTAGGTAGAAAACGTCTCCAGGATAAGCCTCACGACCCGGTGGTCTTCTCAACAAAAGAGAAACCTCACGGTAAGCAACTGCTTGTTTAGACAAATCATCATAAACAATCAAAGCTGGACGACCTGAATCTCTAAAGTATTCTCCGATTGCAGCACCTGCCATTGGAGCATAAACCTGCATTGGAGCAGGGTCAGAAGCATTTGCAGCAACAATAACTGTGTAAGCCATTGCACCTTTTTCTTCCAACATTTTAGCGATTGAAGCTACAGTTGAAGCTTTTTGCCCAATTGCAACATATATACAGAATACAGGCTGACCTGCATCATAAAATTCTTTTTGGTTTAGGATGGTATCCAAACAAACTGTTGATTTACCAGTTTGACGGTCACCAATCACAAGCTCTCTTTGTCCACGACCAACCGGGATCATCGCATCAACTGCTTTTACTCCTGTTTGCAATGGTTCAGTAACTGGCTGACGGAAGATAACTCCAGGAGCTTTTCTTTCCAATGGCATTTCGTATAAAGTTCCACCGATTGGTCCTTTTCCATCGATTGGAAAACCAAGTGTGTTTACAATACGTCCTACCATTTCTTCACCTACTTTAAGCGAAGCGATACGTTGTGTTCTTTTAGCAGTTGAACCTTCTTTGATACCTGTTGATGGTCCTAAAAGTACCACACCTACGTTATCTTCTTCAAGGTTCAAAACGATAGCTTCAAGACCATTATCGAATTCTACTAACTCTCCATATTGAACATTTGATAACCCGTAAATACGAGCAATACCATCTCCAACATTCAATACTGTTCCAACTTCTTCCAGCGTTGCACCAGATTCAAAACCCGATAATTGCTTTTTTAATATTGCTGAAATTTCAGCAGGTTTAATTTCCGCCATAATTATATAAATAACTAGTTACTTAATTCTCTTTTTAAAACTTTTAATCTATTAGCAATTGAAGCATTGTATTGCTTGTCGCCTATTCTTAGGATAAAACCTCCGATGATTGACTCGTCAACAATGTTTTCAATTGTAATTTTCTTGTTTGAAAATTCTCTGATTTTTTCAGATACTTTCGCTTCTAATGCTGCATCCATCGGAATGGCTGTAGTTACTTTTGCAACTTCAAAACCATTCATCTCATCTGATTGCAAAACATATTGTGAAGCAACACTTTCTAAAATCTCAAATCTTTTATTTTCGAACAACAAATGGAAAAGACCTTTTGTCAATCCAGTTGTTGAAGCAAAAACTTCTGTCAAGGCACTTTCTTTAACGCTTACAGAAATCGTCGGGTTTTGAATAAAAGTACTCAATTCCGCGTTTTCTTTAATTGTAGAAGAAATCAAAACCATATCATTATAGACTTCAGTGGCAACACCTTGAGAGATGGCCAAGTCTAAAATTGCTTTTGCATAACGAATTGCTGCTCTGGTTCCTGACATGATCTTAGTTTAATTTTACGTCACCCAACATACGCTCTACCAATTTGGTTTGAGCTTCCTTGTTCGATAATTCGTCTTTCAATAATTTTTCAGCGATATCAAGAGACAATGATGAAACTTGAGCTTTCAATTCAGCCATAGCTGCATTTTTCTCAGATTCGATAGCCGCTTTCGCTTGCTCGATCATTCTTTCTCCTTGAAGTTGTGCTTCGTGTTTTGAATCAGCAATCATTTTATCTTTCATTTCACGTGCTTCTTTCAATAAAGCATCACGTTCCATTCTAGCTTCCTGCAAGATACGTTCGTTATCAGCTGTTAAATTTTGCATCTCTCTACGAGCTGCTTCTGCAGATGCCAAAGCATTGTTGATAGATTCCTCACGGCTTTTTACAGCTCCCAAGATGGGCTTCCAAGCAAATTTTGCCAAAAGAAAGAAGAAGATAACAAAGATAATTGTTGTCCAAAAAATTAAACTCTCTGGTGAAGTTAATTGCATAACATTATATATTTAAAATTGTTTGTCTTGTTTTAAAAAAACTTCCTGAAGCCAACCGCTGCAGGAAGTTTTAGTTTTAATTAAGCTTTTGCGATTAACGCAACAACTACTGCGAAAAGTGCAACACCTTCAATAAGTGCAGCAGCAATAATCATAGCAGTCTGGATTTTTCCAGCAGCTTCTGGCTGACGAGCAATAGCGTCCATTGCAGAACCACCAATTTTTCCAATACCAAGACCTGCACCAATTACAGCTAATCCAGCTCCGATTCCAGCTAATACCATAATAATAAATTTATATAGTTAATAATTAATAAAACACAAATTAATGATGATCGTGCTCTGCTACAGCCTGACCAATAAATAATGCTGAAAGCAATGTAAACACATACGCTTGCAAAGCAGCAACCAACATTTCCAATACACTCATAAACAATACGAACGCTCCTGAAATTGGAGAAACCGCTACTGTTTCAAAAATGAAAATCAAGGAAACCAAACTCAAGATGATGATGTGTCCTGCAGTGATGTTTGCGAACAAACGAATCATCAAGGCGAAAGGTTTTGTTAGCATACCGATAACCTCAACAGGAATCATAATTGGCGCCAACCAAACTGGAACTCCTGGCGTATTGAAGATGTGACCCCAATAGTCCTTGTTTCCGCTGAAAGTTGTAACCACAAACGTAATAAATGCCATTACAAATGTAAAGTAGATATTTCCTGTCAAGTTAGAACTGAATGGGAAGAACGGAATCAATCCGATAAGGTTGTTGATCCAGATAAAGAAAAAGATAGTCAAAAGATACGGCATGTACTTAGCATATTTTTTCTCTCCGATATTTGGTCTAGCGATGTCGTCTCTAACAAAAGTTACCAATGGCTCCAAGAAACCAGCGATTCCTTTCGGTGCTTTTGGGTTTTTCTTGTATGACCTTGCTACAGCAAGAAACAAGAAGAACAACACAATTGCAGACATTAACATTGAGAAAACATTCTTTGTGATAGAGAAATCCAAAGGTCTTGCATCAAATGCAAAAGCACCATTCTTTTTTTCGTCTTCTGTTAGGGTGTCAAATTTATCTTTGTAGAAAATAATTTCTTTGTAACGCACTAATTCTTGACCATTTGCATCTACAATGTGATGACCTTCATTATCATGATGAAATCTTTCAGAAGAAAAAATCTCTAAACCATTGTTAGTCCACAAAATAACTGGAAGGTAAAAAGAAATAGGATGTCCGCCCCAGTCAGCAATATGAAATTCGTGAGCGTCACCAATGTGAGAATTGATTAATTCCGTAGCATTAAATTCTTTCTCTCCATGAGCCGCTTCGCCGTGATGTTCAGCAACAGCTTCGGCAGAAACATGAGTACTGTCAGCAACTGGATTTGCGAATCCGATAAAAGGAATACAAGCTACAAATGCTGTTAATAAGAACTGAAGTGGTTTATTTGAAATTACCATTATTAAATTGTGTATCTAATTTTACGTTTCAAAAATTTTTGCAAAGGTACATATTTAATTCACAATTGAAAATATATCAATTAATTTTTAGAAAATAAGCCTTTGATTATACAAATTCGTAATAATGCTATGCTTTACTTCTTGTTTATTAAACGAATTGCAAAAATTGTCTCAAAAAACAAAAATAAAAAATAGGGTATAAAAAAGGCTGCAACATCCGGAATACGGTCAATTGTGTCCGATTGTAGCAACGGAATTAAAAAAACCACCGACGCCATCATCTTTATTACACTAATTCCCATAAAGGTATAGCCTGTATAATCTGAAAAATTTTTGTTTACAAAAAGTAGAAAAACATAGGATATCATTGTGATAATGATATGGAATATATAAATACTCCAAGTAGAATAGAAAAAAGGAATGTCGGCAAAAAGATTTTCAACTATGAAATGCTGTCCAAGGAAAAGCACGATTGAAAAAGGAACAAGGTATTTTAAAAAATTTAAAAATGGGGACATTACTCTTTGTTTAAGTTTTTGACCTGCCTTATCACATTGTAAAGTGCAATGAAAACAGAGAGAAGTGATAATACTATTGTGAAAACGGACGAATCTGTATATTTTTCATCCAACCAAATTCCGAGATAGGAAAATGCAAATATGATAACCCCCATTTGGATGGGAATATTGATAAAAGTCAACCATTTTTTTGATTTATTGTCCTCCTTGTTCTCCATCATTTGGTTTTGTGTTTTTGATAATGGGCCTCATAAAACAAGATGCACTGAAATCGGCTCCTGGTTCTACCGATAATTTTCCGCAGATCACTTCTCCGTGGATGCTTGCCTTTGATTTTACGTTTAGAATCTCTTTAACCTCTATCTTCCCATCGAATTTACCTTCGATATCGGCATTCTTACAAATAATATCGCCAATGACACTTCCGGCGGGACCGATTACTATTTTCCCTTTGGAAGAAAAATTTCCAACAAGTTCTCCATCCAAACGAAAATCAGCCTGTGAGATAATATCACCTTTTATGAGCGTTCCTTCAACAATTCTATTGGTTTTTCCTAAAAGGTCTGTATAAGATTTTGGGCTTTTCTCAAACATTTTTTATGGCTTTTTTGTTTTTTCCTCTTGTTGTTTCGATGCCGGCTGTAAAGAAGGAATAGCATTAGGCTCTGATTGATTTCTCAATCTCGATGGCCTTTTATTTGGCTCTTTTTCCTTTGAGTTGTTTTTTTCTTCCTCTTCTTCATCAGAAGAAGGAGGTCTCATAGAACCTTGTTCTTCTTTTTGTTTTTCCCTCGCTCTTGCTCTTTCCTTTGGCTTATTGTTTGGTTTTTCTTCTTCAACTGGTGCAGCGGGTTCCGGAGTTGCAGGAGCTGGTTCTACTTTTGGCCTTGGCTGTAAAAACTCTTCAATATTTTTCTTAATCTGAACAATCTTATAATTTTCGCTTGAAATTACAATTGCAGGTTCAGTTATCTTATAATCCTTATAATCTTTTAGGATAGTATTGATATCATTAGCATTAATTTCGGATTGCATTCCGTGTATTACCAGAAATTTTTCCGTCATTGTATAAATATCTACAGAATAAGTAAGTTTTTGAGCTGTTCTTTCAGTAGTAAATTTCTTGATTTTATCAATCAAAACCTTGGTCTTAGGGTCATCAATATTGGTGATTTTATAGATGATGTTCCAATTTTTTGCTGGTTCTGCATCAAATTTTAATTTCTCTAAATACGGAATGTTCTTTGCCAACAATTGCTCGGCATCTTTACCTTCTGAGCTGTTTGGATAATTCAATGCCACGAAATTCAATGCTTTCTTGTATTCTGCCAATCCCTTTAATTTTCCAACGGTATGGGCTTTCAATAATTCAAATTTCGAAACAATTTCTTCGCCCGTATATTGGTCTATTGCCGATTCCGTTTCTTCTAAAACAGTAAACAAATCGCCTTGTTCGTATTTGGCATACAAATTTGCGTATCTAGTTTCAGGAGATTGACTCAATGCCGTTTCTGCAGGGTTTGTACTGTTCAGGATTTGTGCATATCTGGATTCTGGATATTTAGAAATGATTTGATCCTTCATCGCAAGCGCTTTGTTCTTATCGATGATTTCATATATTTTATATAAATGATACATAGACGGAAGCACCAATCTTTCCTCAGGATTGTTTTTCAGCAACTGCTCCAACTTATTGGCGGCCAATTGATATTCCTTGAATTTTTCCTTATAGATAAGACCTAATTGATAGTAGGCAAAATTCCTGTCCTTAACGAGTTCATCTATTTCTTTTTGCTCTTTTGGAAGCTGGCTTATATAAAATTCAGGAGTATATTTAGGTTCTACTGGTTTTTCTGTTTCTTTTTGATTTGGGTCTTGTTTGTCTGACACAGCTTCTTCATCTGCAACTTCTTCAACTGTTTTAGACTGTCCTGCAGATAGCCTCCAATTGTCCTGCAAAGCCCTTTGTCCCCATTTTTTTCTAAACTCGTTTTTCCCGTAGGAAACCGTTGTTGGGTTATAGAAATAAAATGTTGCCGAACCGCTTGTAGGTCTTGGTCCGAAATTTTGATCCGGTGGCGCTATCGGAGATTTTGCTTCCTCCTTATTACTTGGATTGTTATTTTGCTTGATATCGCTTGATGCTATATCTCCTCCAGAATTTCCTAATCTTTCGGCAATTTCCTGTCGTTTTTTCTCTTCCGCGGCAGCTTTTTCGTCGGCTATTTTAAGCTTTGCGATATAATCCTCAAAATATTGTCTTCTTCCGTTTTCAGATAAGGCAACAAGATTCAGGATGCTGTCGTTTTTTTGTGCAATTGCTTCATATTTAATTACATCTTCAAGATTTTCTCTTTTCTTTTTGATGAATTTATGCTCGCGTGTTCTTGGGTCTAATTTTACTAACGTACTGTCGTAGTATTTCCCGGCAGTTGGATATTTTGCATTATCAAAATAAATATCGGCAATATTCCTGTAGTTGGAAGCCCCTAGATATTGGTCTTCCGATTTTGTTCGAAGCGAGGCATTGTAATATTTCTTGGCCTGATTATCATTGTCCTGTCCATCATAAAACAAGGCAACTTGATGATTGATGAAATCTAAAAAAGGTCGGTTTTCGCGGTCTTCCAACAATTCCTTGTATTTTTCTACAAAGGCCAAAGTATCGCCGGTCTTGTAATTAAATTGTTTAGCTTGCTGGATATGAGCCTGAATTACATAACGTCTTGGTGATTTTCTTTTCATATCAATTACCGCTTGATACGATACGAAGGCACTGTCCTTTTGACCCAATTCATCATAAACTTGTGCTAGGATAAAACGGTATCGTGCCTTTTCCTCGTCAGATTTTGTAAATTCTGTCGCCAAACGCAATTTTGCAATTGCACTGTCTTTTTCCTGAAGATTCAAGAATGCTTGAGCCAGAGTAGCATTTGCATCGGCAAAAATCTGATCCTTGAATTTTATTTCTTTTAATAATTTTCTGAGGTTGGTTACCGCCAATGCGTCGTTTTCCATTCGCATATTGGTTTTTTCACGCCAAATTTTTACTTCATAAATCTTGTCGCTTTCTGGGTATTTGTATAAAACATAGTTGAAGGCTTCCAGAGCTGGAACAAAACGTTGGTCATAATAACGTGATTTTCCCAGCAGTAAGTGAGCTTCATCCATTTGAGGATTTTTCTCTTTTCCTTCAATGTTCATCGAGCGTTTTTGGATGGCCTTAGTTGCTTTTTCTTCGGCTCGTTCAAAATTGGCGTTTTTTTGAACCTCTCCTGGCATTTTGTTTTCCTTTGCAACGGTCATTCTTTCTACAGGAAGACGTTCCCAAAAATTGTCTTTGTATTGCAGTTTCAAATCGGCTACTCCTTTTTCAAGGGCAACGTTTCCGTGATAAAGCACATTGTATTTGGTGTTCAAAGCTTGGAATTCTCTATTGACCCACTTGTCCTTTTTGGTAGAACAGGCAATCATCAGAACAATAAATACTATTAGGGAAAAATATTTTAGTAGGCTGGTTTTCAATTTCAAAGCATTTTTATTCATTTGTAACACTACATTTTACATCGGTCGTATCTTTTTCTGCATACTATAAATGATTTTTCAACCACGATTAAAGTGATGCTCCTTTCATTAAACTTTTAAAAGCCAATTTTAGTATAATGACTGGTAAAAATACGTTTCTTTTTGATATGTGGAAAAAAAAGGCTCTTTTTTTGTTTGGGCAAATTCCTTACTACATTTTTCGGAAAAACAAAACCATTAAGAGATTAAGAAAAATCAAGACATAACGCATCTTAATGAATCTTAATTCCTAATGGTTCAAGAAATTATAATTTTATTTTAAACTGCGAAAAAGGCTTCCAGTTCTCTTAGCGTTTCGGCTGAAGTTTGGATATCCTTTACGATTTCGCCTTTATGAAGCGCCACAATCCTGTCGG
>Ga0247808_10001642_pt1 | contig 10802 bp, 8 predicted proteins | sample UWRJL089202R1_FD_179914 | JGI IMG/M metagenome (GOLD analysis project Ga0247808, IMG submission 179914) | Plant litter microbial communities from Arlington Agricultural Research Station in Wisconsin, United States - UWRJ-L089-202R-1 | ecosystem: Environmental > Terrestrial > Plant litter >... | reverse complement strand
GGTCACGGTGGTCACTGTGATCATGCCGTCGGGGTGAAGAATTCGAACCGGGATGGGGCCGCCCTGCGTGATGCTGTCGCTGGGTGCATCCACTTCGATCCGGTCTCCCGGGGACACCCCGAGGAAGGCGGCCCGGTCGACATTCGCAAACACCAACGGCAAGATACCCATTCCGATCAGGTTGGACCGGTGAATCCGCTCGAAGCTGGCCGCGATCACGGCCCGAACCCCGAGCAGCCGCTGGGCCTTCGCTGCCCAGTCACGCGACGATCCCATGCCATAGCGATCGCCGGCGATCAGAACAACGGAGTCTCCATCGCGTCGGTACCGCTCGGCAGCATCCCAGATCGGCAGGATGTCGCCCGACGGAACATGGACGGTACTGGCAACGGGGGCATCCGGGGCGAGAAAGTTCGTCAGTGATTTGTTATGGAACGCGCCGCGCACCATCACCTCCCAGTTGCCGCGGCGTGACGCGAAGACGTTGAGGTCCTTACGGTCGTCGCCGCGCTCGACAAGAAAATTGGCGACCAGGCTGTCTTGGGGGATGGCGCTCGCCGGGGAGATGTGGTCGGTCGTAACATCGTCGCCGACCACAAGAAGCGGGTACGCGCTGTAGGTGCCGAGTTGGCTGCCCGCCGAGCGGCTGGCGAACGGCGGTCGGCGAAGTGCAGTAGAGGCAGGGTCCCACTCAAAGAGCGGTCCATCTGGTGCCACAAGTTTGTGCCAGAGCGGGTTGCGGCCCGCGATCTCGAAGTCGCGGCGAAAGTCCTCAGGATTGTTCGCATTTATGGTGAGCTGGTCGACCTCGTCCCTGTCGGGCCACAGGTCCGACAGGAAGACCGATGTTCCGTCGGCCAGCACCTGCACCGGCTCGACGCTGAGGTCCCGCTGGGCATCGCCGGCGAGGGCAAATGCGACCACGAGCGGGGGCGACATGATGAAGCTCAACTCGATGTCGGGATGTACCCGGCCAGGAAAGTTGCGGTTACCGGAGAGGATGGCGACCGGCTCTGAGCGACCTTCGTCCTGCGCCGACTTCATGACCGGGGTGAGCGGGCCAGGATTGCCGATGCAGGTTGTGCAGCCGAATCCAACGATGTCGAAACCGACCCCGGCCAGAGCGTCGCGCAGGCCTACTCGCTCCAGGTAGCTGGCCGCCGCAGGAGAGCCGGGGGCGAGCGAGGTCTTCACTCCTTCGGGGATGGTCATTCCGAGTCGTAGCGCGTTGCGTGCGAGCACGCCCGCAGCGATGAGCAGGCGAGGGTCGGAAGTATTGGTGCAGCTAGTGATCGCTGCAATAGCCACGGGAAAAGCCGGAATTGATTCGTGGGGGTGCGGTGGTGGTTCTTCGGCCTCCAGCGCCCGCGGGATGTCACCAAACGGCAGAAGGTCCTGTGGGCGGCGTGGGCCAGCGGCGTGCATGCCGATTGTGTCGAGATCGATCTCGATTGTGCGAGTGAACCGCGGCGAGGCGTCCGGCGAGAACCACAGGCCGGCCCGCTTAGTGTAAGTCTCGACCAGGGCAATGTGGGAGGGACTGCGGCCTGTTTGTGCGAGATACGCGAGCGCCGCGTCATCCACCGGAAAAAAACCAGTCGTTGCACCATATTCCGGCGCCATATTGGCAATCACTGCACGCTCACCAACGGTCAGGGTCGAGACCCCCGGACCGAAGAACTCCACGAACTCTCCCGTGACGCCTAACTTTCGCAGCCGATGGGTGACGGTGAGCGCAAGGTCGGTGGCGAGGATCCCTGCAGCGAGGGAGCCTACGAGGCGCACACCAACAACGTCAGGGATTTGCAGTGTTGTGGGCATGCCAAACATCACTGTCTGGGCTTCGAGACCGCCGACTCCCCAGCCGAGCACACCGAGACCGTTAATCATCGGTGTGTGGCTATCGGTCCCTAACATCACATCGGGAATTGCCCAGAGTTCGTCGCCGCGGGCCTGCGAGGTCACCACGGTAGCCAATTGTTCAAGGTTAACCGTGTGCATAATGCCTGTGCCGGGTGGGTTGATGTGGACGTCTGCGAGCGACTTTGATGCCCATTTGAGGAATGTGTACCGCTCCCGGTTGCGGCGCATCTCGTGCTGCACGTTGCGCACGGCGGCGTCCGGTCGGGCAAACTCCTCGACAGCGAGAGAATGGTCGATCGATACGTCAACGCGAATCCGCGGGTTGAGGGACATCGGGTCGCCTCCCGCCTCAGCGACTTCGTCGCGCATCGCCGCGATGTCGACGAGGGCGGGGGTGCTTGTGGTGTCATGCATAAGAACACGATTGGGCTGAAAGGCAATTTCCGCGGTGCTTGTACCCGCGATCAGCCACCCGCGAATGGCGTCAAGCGCCTGCGCTTGCTCATGGCCGACCATGGTGCGGGCGACGTTCTCTGCGAGTACGCGAAGCACTATGGGGAGGCGTTCGAAGTCGTTGCCGAACAGCGCCGTAAGGTCGATCATCGTGTACTCGGTGTCGGCCACGGAAAATGTGGACCTGGGAATGAACATCGTCACTGGAACCCCGTCTGCTGATATTCGCGTGTTCGAAACAGGTTATAGCTTATAACCTGTCGTCTATCCTGGCTATAGGATGGCGGTCAGACGAACGGAATGAGATGTCGCAACCGCTGAACTTCGCCCCCACAAAGAACGTCTACGCCTACCAGGAATTGCGTCGGCGCATTCTTAGCGGTGAGCTCGATCCGGGATCGGTTATCGGTCAGAGCGCGCTTGCGAAAGACCTCGGAGTGAGCACCACCCCGCTCCGGGAGGCGCTTCGTCGACTCGCGGCTGAGGGGCTCGTTGAGATTGAGTCTCATCGCGATGCACGAGTGACCCCGCTCACGGCGGATGACGCGCGCAATCTCGTTGCGATCCGCGAGAGCCTGGATTCCCTTGCCGGAGTGTTGGCTGCACAGAATCGAACCGACGAAGACATCGCGTCGATCACCGCGCACCTCAACAGACTTGTGCCCCTTGATGATGCAGGCGATGTAAATGCGTTGGCTGACCATCGTGATTTCCACCGCGCTATCTATCGGGCCGCCCACAATCCGCAGTTATTCACGATTCTTGAGGGTTTGTGGGACAAGGCCGACCAGTATCGGCAATTTGCCTTGCGACTACGGGAGCGGAGCGAGGTCGATGTTTCTCGTGTGGAAACGGAACACGCCGAGATCGTGGACGCAATCACCGCGGGCGACAGCGATCGTGCCGAGCGTGCGATGCGACAGCACGTTCAGGGCAGTCTGGGGCAATTTGTGATCGATGCTCTCGAGTCGCGTTGAAAGGTCCCCGAGGTGACGCCCTTCTGGCCGGCGAACCTGGGCGACGGCCCCGGGCGTTCGCAGTGTGCTCCTCCTCGGGCTGGAACGGTGTTTCCCGTGGGCGACAACGAATATCACTGAGTGGTTGACTGGTCGACCACTTTCCGTTACCGTGGTCCTGCGGCGCCTCCAGGCGTTGCGCCCGACCGTGGAGCCGAGCGCTTCCGGTGGGGCTAGCTGGAACCGTTTCCAATCTCATCGAGGAGTCCCGTGCCACGTTCTGCGGCCCGATCGCGCAACTGCTGCGCCGGTGACTCTCGTGTCCAGCGTTCCGTTTCCCGTTCCATCGTCCGAGCGGAAGCGTCGAGTCGCACTTTCTGAGTCGGCCCGCGCAATCGCCGTGATTCCACAATTTCGCAGCCCGTCAAAGAGGCTCCGAAGAAAAGAAAAGGAAATCTATCGTGTCTAAGCAGTATCGCCTGGCCGTACTCAACGGCGACGGAATTGGTCCTGAGATCGTTCCTGCGTCGGTGAAGATCCTCGACGCGGCTGTGGCCGCTGTCGGAGCCCCCGCCATCTCATGGCAGACACTCCCGCTGGGACGTGAGGCCATTGAAACGCACGGCAACCCCACCCCAGATGAGACTCTCACCGCGCTGAACGACACCGATGGATGGTTGCTCGGTCCGCACGACTCTGCCGGGTACCCCGAGCCGCACCGATCGGCGCTCAATCCCTCCGGCACAATCCGCAAACACTTCGGTCTCTTCGCGAACATCCGCCCGGCTAAAGCATTTCCCGGCGGCAACGCGATCGTGGAGAACACCGACCTCGTGATTGTTCGCGAGAACACCGAGGGCTTCTACGCGGACCGCAACACCTTCCGTGGCACCGGCGAAATGATGCCGACCCCCGACGTTGCGATCATGCACGGAATCATCACGCGTGCGGCGACCACCCGCATCGCTCACGAAGCGTTCAAGCTGGCCATGACCCGCGATAAGCGCGTCACGATCGTACACAAAGCAAACGTTTTGAAAATGACCACTGGTCTGTTCCGTGACGTCTGCCGCGATGTCGCGAAGGAATACCCCGAAGTCAGCGTCAACGACTTCCACATCGACGCCGTGACCGTTCACCTCGTTCGCCGCGCGGACAAGTTTGACGTCATCGTGACGGAAAACATGTTCGGGGACATCCTTTCGGACCTCGCCGGAGAAGTTGCCGGCTCGCTCGGAATTGCCCCGTCGATTAACTCCTCGGACACTCAGGCGATGGCTCAGGCCTCACACGGATCTGCTCCCGACATCGCTGGAAAAAACATCGCCAACCCGATTGGCATGATTCTGTCGTCGGCAATGCTGTTGCGCTGGCTCGGAGCGAAGTTCGACGATGCAAAGATCCTTGAGGCTGCTGACCTCGTTGAAGAGACTGTCGCCGCGACCGTTACGTCCGGAGTAGTTACTCCGGACATGGGTGGCTCCACGGGAACCACCGAGTTCGCTGACGCGGTTGTCGCTGCGATCGCAGCTCGCTCGTAGAACCAACCAAACAAGGGGCGCACGGTATTGCCGTGCGCCCCTTGTTGCGTCTGGGACCGAAGGTAGTTTATTTCAGGCTGGGGATGACGCGGTCGAACCGTGAGCAGACCTAGGTTCGCGCGGGACGCTCGGGAATGCGCTCGGGGAACACCGGCTCGGCGAACACGTTCTCTGTTCCCGCGGGAACAGTGCGGGAAACTACTTCTCGGAACGCCGCGTAGTGCGGGGCGCCACGGTGTTCGACGAAAAATGCATCCTCGTCCCGATAAATCTCGTAGAGATAGAACCGATTCGGGTCGTCCAACGCGCGGTGAACGTCGAAGCGCAGGCAGCCGACTTCGTCTCGGAGTGAGGCTTCGCTGTTCACCTTGATTGCTTCGACGAACTCGTCGACAGAAGCGGGATCGACATCGATAGTGACGAAAACTGTGTACATGGCGTGCAGTCTAGAACTCAAGGCCGGTGTCGGCTGCGAGTTTTGTGAGATGTTGCACTGTCGTCTCCGCCAGTGCGATATCACCGCCGTTGTGGAGGTTGCGATTTTCGATCTCACCGGGATAAAAGATGTCATCGACGCCCGGGATGGTTCGGGAACTTTTTACTTCGCTGATGAGGTCTTGCATTCGTGAGTCAAAATCAGCGAGTGGTTGGAACGCGCTGATGTCAATCGCAATGGCGAGATGCCCAGCGCCGCTGTGGCTCGTGGGCTGCCACGGTCCAGCGACGCCTTTGCCAAAGCTGCTTCCGGTGAGAACCCCGGAGAACACGTCCATCATGAATGAAATTGCGTACCCTTTATGGCCGGCCATGGGGAGGACAAGCCCGTCGTCGAGCGCGGCAGACGGGTTCGTCGTTGGATTGCCGTTTTTGTCGAGCGCCCAGCCGCTGGGGATCTCCACGCCCTTCTCCTCAGCGGCGTAAATCTTGCCCCGCGCAACGCCCGTGTTCGCGATGTCCACCACCGCGGCATCCCCAGAGCCGTCAGGTGCGGCGAACGACCATGGGTTCGCGCCCACCGCCTTATCCATGCCACCCCACGGGGCCATTGCCGGCGAGCCATTGGTGGTGAGGATGGCGGCACACCCCTGCGCAACGGCTCGCCGGGTGAAATACGCGGCCGTGCCGAAGTGGTTCGAGTTGCGCACGCCGACCGCGCCGATGCCGTGGATCTTCGCGCGGTCCACGGCGAGCCGCATGATTCTCTCCGTGATGACCTGCCCCACCCCGGAGTTCCCGTCGGTGGAGACGAGCGCACCCCTGTCTTCGAGAACAGTGAGTTCCGTGACGGGAGTGATTGTGCCTGCGCGGAGCCGCTCAACGTACCAGGGGAGGCGGAGCATGCCATGGGATGGGTGACCCCACTGCTCTGCCACAACCAAAGAGTCGGCGACGAGGGTCGCGTCGGGTGCAGGGACGCCGAGGCTTTGCAGGACGCGGGAGCCGAACTCGGTGAGTGCAGCGGCGGACATTGACGTTGGTTTGGACATTCGGTGGTACCCACTTCTCTGTGAGAAAACGAATTGGTTGTCGGGGTGAGCTTTACGTGAGGTCTTTCGGTGTCGCGCTCCAGTAAGTTTTTACTCCCAGAGGCGCGCCTGGTGGTCGGCGACAACACGGCGAATCGTTCCGGAGGTGCTGCGCAGGATGATGCTCTCGGTGCTGATAGTTGCACCCCGACGTCGGACTCCGCGCACGAGACCGCCGTCGGTTACCCCAGTTGCAACAAAATACGTGTTGTTGCTGGAGACCAGATCGTTGGCTTCGTAAACGTGGTCGAACCGAAGGCCAGCGGCGAGGCCGCGCTCGCGTTCTGCGCCGTCCTGGGGGAGAAGCATCGTCTGGATAAATCCATCCAGTGCCTTCACCGCGCAGGCTGTTGCAACCCCCTCGGGGCTGCCACCTTGGCCGACGCACATGTCGATGCGGCTGTCGTCACGCGCAGCATTGATTCCGCCAGCAACGTCACCGTCCAGCAGGAGGTCGGTGCCAGCGCCTACCGCGCGAATGTCGGCAATGAGTTGGGTGTGCCGGGGCCGGTCGAGCACAGCGATTCTCATATCAGAGACCGCTTTTCCCTTCGCTCGGGCCAGCGCGATGATGTTTTCGCCGATGGGCTTGCGAATATCGATCACCCCGCGGCCCTCACCCGAGGTGACGATCTTGTCCATGTAGAAAACGGCTGAGGCGTCGAGCATGCTTCCTCGATCCGCGACGGCGATCATGGAGATGGCGTTTTGACGCCCCGCTGCGACCAGCGAGGTGCCGTCAATGGGATCGACCGCGATGTCGCACTTCGGTCCCCGTCCCGCGCCGACAATCTCGCCGTTGAAGAGCATGGGGGCGTTGTCCTTCTCGCCCTCGCCGATAACAACGAGCCCCTCGAAGTCCACAGTTCCAAGGAACGCCCGCATCGCATCGACGGCGGCACCGTCGGCGGCGAGCTTGTCGCCTTTTCCTACCCAGGTGGCCGCTCGGATGGCGGCGGCCTCCGTGGCGCGCACGAGTTCCATGCCAAGGTTACGGTCGGGGTGAAGCGCGGGATAGGACGTATTCACGATGGTGTTCTCCTCAGTGAGTGCAGCAACAGCAGTTCAGGGTCGCGACGTTCCACGTGCCCACCTCACCAGTATGGCAACTAGTGGTTGACTGGTCGACCACTTTCAGGCAGGATATTGACGAGCGCAACGCGGCCGATATTCCGATCGTGAGCGCGTTCTGGTCGGAAAGGACGATTTATGGACTCGGTACGCGTTTCCCCACTCATTGCACTGATTAGCGCGACCCCTGCGGCAATACCCCCAGCGGTCTCCGCGTTCTCGGACGCCTTCCCTGACGCCACGATCTGGAACCTTCTCGATGATCGGCTTCTCCAAGACGCCAGCGCGCGGGGTGGCGTCACGTCGGATCTTTCCGACCGGATGGAGCGACTCATTCAGCACGCCGTTACCGAGGGCGCGGAGGGGATTTTACTCACCTGCTCCCTCTACGGCGCCGTTGCGCACTCCGCCTCAGGGTCGCTTGCAATCCCAATATTTGCTCCGGATGACGCGGTGTTCGCCTCCGTCCTTGCCGACGCTCCCAGCGACGTACTGCTTGTCAGCGCCCAAGAGGGTCCGCTGACTGATTCCCTCACGCGATTCGATCACGCCACGGCCTCGGCGGGCATCAACACCGTGTCATCCGGGGTTGTTGCCGACGGTGCTGCCGCAGCCGCTCTCGCCGGCGACGTTGATGGACTCGTGGAGGCCATCGTGCAAGCGGTCGGGTCCGTCTCGGTCAAGCCATCGGCTGTGTTGCTCGCACAATACTCCCTCGCCCCCGCAGCGGAGCGACTGGGTGCGATCCTCAACGTTCCCGTGTACTCCGGTCCGCAGAGTGCGGCAACCGCACTTCGTTCGGCGCTTGGCTCGGAGGAAAACAAATGATCGGCGCAATCGCTGATGATTTCACCGGTGGAACGGATGTTGCTGTTGCCTTCCGTCGCGCGGGACTCCGAACGATGGTCCTTTTTGGGATTCCGGCGAATGACGAGGCCCTCCTGGCCCATGACGCGGTAGTGATCGCGCTGAAGACACGCACGGTCCCCGCGGAGGAGGCCGTCACGGCGTCTCTCGCTGCCGCAGATTGGCTACTTCGCGCCGGCGCCGAGCAGATTTTCTTCAAGTACTGCTCTACCTTCGATTCCACTCCCAGCGGCAACATTGGGCCGGTGGCGGATGCGCTGGCAGACTTCCTTGGAGCGGGACAGACCGTGGTTGTCCCCAGTTCTCCTGAGCACTTACGAACTCAGTACATGGGGCACTTGTTCGTCGACAAAGTGCTCTTGTCCGATTCGCACATGCGCCACCACCCGCTCACTCCCATGACCGACTCGCGAGTCGCCAACGTGCTCGCGTCCCAAACGGCGCGACCTATCTCACTTACTACGCACGACGTGGTGAGAGGCGGTCGCACCGCGATTCGGGCAGACAGGCGAGAGTCCGCTGCTGCGGGTGTTCGCTACTCCGTAATCGATGCGGTGAGCGACGACGACCTCGTAGAAATTGGTTACGCGAGCCTCGACGACGTATTTGTTACGGGCGCGGCGGGTCTCGCTGGCGGACTTGGCGTCGCGCGCGCAGCTCGGGCCGCCAGAACGCAGCAACTTGTCACGGCCGACGACCCGGCGGACCTGTTTGTGGGTGCCCGGTCGGCGGTTCTTGCCGGCAGCTGCTCGAGACGTACTCTCGAGCAAATTGCCGTGATGCAAGAGAGCCACCCCTTCTACTTCCTCGACGCGGTAGCAACTCCGGATGCGGGCGCTCTCGCTGAGGCAGCCCTTGCCTGGTTCGAGACCATTCCCGAGAATGTTGCGCCCCTCATCTACTCCTCGCTGGCACCGGAGCCGCTCCGGGTCTCACAGCAGCTGCTTGGCGTTGACGCGTCTGCGAATATCCTCGAGACAGCAATGGGTCTGATCTCTCAAGGGCTGATCGAGCGCGGCGTGCGGCGACTCATCACCGCCGGGGGAGAAACGTCCGGCGCGGTTGTGACCGCCCTTGGTGTAACTGGTGGTCTTATCGGGGAAGAGTTGGCAGCGGGAGTGCCCTGGATTTACACAGCAGGTGACAAACCGGTCGCGCTGCTGCTCAAATCAGGAAATTTTGGTGAACCCGGGCTCCTCGCTGAGGCAGTCGCCCCCACAACAGACGCGGAGACACGAGCATGACCAGCCCATCAGAAGACTCCGTTCGCCACTCGATCGTTGCTGCTGCCCGTTCCATCTTTTCGCGCTCCCTGACCCACGGGAGCACCGGCAACATTAGCGCTCGTCACGGCGATGTCATCCTGGTCACCCCAACCGGAAGCAGCCTGGGCACGGTGACCGCGGACGAACTTTCGGTCATCAATTCCGCGGGCAAGCACGTCGGTGGAGCGAAGCCGTCAAAAGAGTCGTTCCTTCACGCAGCTGTTCTGCGCGCTCGCCCCTCAGCCAACGCCGTTGTGCACACCCACTCCACCTATTCCGCTGCGGTGTCCTGCCTCGACGGTCTCGATCCAGCCGATGCACTTCCCCCTCTCACCGCGTACTTCGCGATGCGTATCGGCAAACTTCCGCTCGTGCCGTATCACGCTCCTGGTGACGATTCGCTTGAAGCGCTGGCGGAAGAGACGGCGAAGAGCCACCTGGCACTGCTGCTCAGCAATCACGGCCCGGTAGTTGCGGGCGCCAGCCTCAACGCCGCCATGGATGCGATTGAGGAGCTCGAAGAGACGGCAAAGCTGTACCTGCTTCTGACCGGCCACAAGACGCGCCCGCTGACGCCGGAGCAGGCGGAGGCATTGCGCCCGCACTAGAGCGCGCTGACGCAGTAGACGCACATCAATTAGTTGGTTGGATGACGCGGCCGCAGGGTTACAGCAGTCGTTCACCGATGAGCACAAGTCCTATCACGATCATGGCCGTCGCTGCCACGCGACTCACCACCCGGGCGGCTGCTTGCCGACTTCCCAGCACCGCTCGCGCGCCGGTTCCGACGATCGTGTAAATGACGGCGCAACTTGCGATGTGAACGAGGCCAAGCGCAATAAGCTGCGCGCTGACCGGCCAGTCCGCATCGGGGTTGGTGAACTGAGGCAAGAGCGCGAGAAACAGGAGGAAAACCTTCGGGTTGAGGCCGCTGATCCCTGCGCCCTTAAGTGCCCACCGCGTCCAGCCCCGATCTGACTGCCTCGTGGCTGAGCGAAGCACCGCGGGCGTGATCAATGTGCTCACGCCCAGCCAGAGCAGATAGAGAGCTCCCAGAACCGTGAGGGTGGTCAGTACTACTGGGACGCGAGCCACAAGGGCGCCGACACCCGCGGCAACGGCTAGCGTTGCAACGAGGTGTCCGAACAGCAGTCCGATCACCGCGGGTGTCACTCGATTCTGGAGGCCTGCATTGATCGCATAAGCCCAGTCGGCCCCCGGGGTGATGACGAAAAGGAATGAGACACCCCAAAATGCCAC
>Ga0247808_10001641_pt1 | contig 10805 bp, 14 predicted proteins | sample UWRJL089202R1_FD_179914 | JGI IMG/M metagenome (GOLD analysis project Ga0247808, IMG submission 179914) | Plant litter microbial communities from Arlington Agricultural Research Station in Wisconsin, United States - UWRJ-L089-202R-1 | ecosystem: Environmental > Terrestrial > Plant litter >... | reverse complement strand
AACGCCACCCTGCCCTTCGGACTGGCGCTCGCCGACCACGGTCTGGATGCGCTGAAGAAGGACCCGCACCTGGCGCGCGGCCTGAACGTGCTGAAGGGCGAGATCACCTATCCGGCGGTGGCTGAAGCGCTCGACATGCCGTGGAGCGATCCGTTCGGCGTCTGGGCCAGGGGCTGACCCGAAGGGCTAGACCTGTAGCGAGAACCCGAGGCCGGCCATTGGCGACGCGATGTCCCCCAACGCGTCGTCGATCTCGGCCAGGGCCTTGTCGGCGGTTTTCTGATCCGGCGACTCCGAGGTCTCGCCCTTGCGCTTCGCTTCCTCGGCGGCCTTGCGCAGGATGGCCTTCAGCTCGTTGACCAGACCCTTCACGTCCGAGGCGAACTTGTCGTCGGCCTCCTTGTCCGCGTTCTGACGCGACTGTTCGGCGGCCTGGGCCTGCTGGCGCTCGATGACCTGACGATAGGGGTCGTTGCGGGTCGAGGCGTCCTGCGCGGCCTTGTCTTCTCCCGACGTCTCGTCGGCGTCACCTGCAGCGGCTTCAGCCCCGGCTGTCGCCGCCTGGGCCTGAGCCTCGCCCTCCGCGCCGGACGCCTCGGCCCCGGAGGCTTCTCCGGCCGATGCATCGGCCGCGGGCGTCGCCGGAGCGCTCATGCCTGCGGGCGAGCCGCCGGCCGCCGCATAGGCCTTGACCGCCGCCCCCAGTTCGCGCGCCAGCTGGGCCGCCATCTTGGCCATGGCCTCGGGATTTCCGACCATAGTCATTCGCAGCGAGCGAATGCGTGCCTTCAGGTCGTCGACCTTCTTGCGAGCGGCCGCCTTCTTCTCCTCATTGTCCGAGGATTTCTGGCTCTTGAGCGTCTGCAGGGCCGTCAGGGCGTCCTTGGCGCGCGCCTCCTGACGCTGACGCATCGCGTCCAGCGCCGACGTCGAGGGCGTCGTCGGGGCGGTCGAAAGCGTGCTGGTCAGGGAGATCATGGGTACGCAACCGGTCATTCAACCCTTCGGAGAATCGGGCGCTTTCATTGACGACCGGTAAACGCCCCGTCGACCGAAATCACGCCGCCTGTAATTTGGCGCCGTCCTGAGGCATAAGCCCGCGATGAAGTTTCTCGACCAAGCCAAGATCTATATCCGCTCCGGCAACGGCGGCGCGGGCTCCGTGTCGTTCCGGCGCGAAAAGTTCATTCCCAACGGTGGTCCCGACGGGGGCGACGGCGGCAATGGAGGCAACGTCTGGATCGAGGCGGTCGATGGCCTGAACACCCTGATCGACTATCGCTACCAGCAGCATTTCAAGGCCGCGACCGGCGTCCACGGCATGGGCCGCCAGATGCACGGCGCAAAGGGCGAGGACGTGGTGCTCAAGGTCCCCGTCGGCACCCAGGTGCTGGGCGAGGACAAGGAGACGGTCGTTCTGGACATGGACGAGGCGGGCAAGCTGGAATGCCTGCTGCGCGGCGGCAACGGCGGCTGGGGCAACGTCCGCTTCAAGGGCCCCCAGAACCAGGCGCCCCGCCATGCCAACCCGGGCCAGGAAGGCCAGGAGATGTGGATCTGGCTGCGGCTGAAACTGATCGCCGACATCGGTCTGGCCGGCCTGCCCAACGCCGGCAAGTCGACCTTCCTCGCCGCCGCCTCGGCGGCGCGGCCCAAGATCGCCGACTATCCGTTCACGACCCTGGCGCCCAACCTCGGCATGGTCGATCTCAGCCCCGGCGAGCGGTTCGTCATCGCCGACATCCCCGGCCTGATCGAGGGCGCCAGCGAGGGCGCCGGCCTTGGCACCCGCTTCCTGGGGCACGTCGAGCGCTCGGCCTCGCTGATCCACCTGATCGACGGAACCCAGGACGATGTCGCCGAGGCCTATCGCATCATCCGCCACGAACTGGACGCCTATGGCGAAGGCTTGGCCGACAAGACCGAGATCCTGGCGCTCAACAAGATCGACGCCCTGACGCCCGAGGCGCGCCAGGAAAAGGCGGCCGAGCTGCAGGCCGTCGCCGGCCGTCGTCCGATGCTGGTCTCTGGCGTCTCGGGCGAGGGCGTGCCCGAACTGCTGCGCGCCGCCTGGGCCGAGGTGCGCAAGACGCGTGGCGAGATCGACGCCGAAGGCGACGAACTGCCCTCCGACGCCGACGAATGGCGGCCCTGATCGCGCGCGCGACAGGGAACTGACCGTCGCTCCCGTTCGCTGATCCCGTACAGGAGATCAGCCATGAGCGACGACCAGACCGAGGGACGCAAGGCCAACGGCGCCGAGCCGGGAGGAAAGCCCGACGCCTCCACATCCGAGGCCAAGGTAAAGGCGACGGGCAAGCACGAGACGGAAACGGCGGGTCCGGACGGTCCGGACGCCGGCGAGGTCGGCGAGACCTTCAAACGCACCGGCGGCTGATGGCGCGCGACACGGGCCGTTGCGCATGTTAGCGCAGCCCTGAGCATAAGCCTTCCGCGAGCGCGTTCCGTCTTGTCCTTCTTCCACGCCGGTCCCGCGCCCAAGGCCACGGGTCCCCGACAGGGGGCGCTGAGGGATGGACTGGACCTGCATCCCGGCATGCGGGTCGGCCTGTTCGGCGGCTCGTTCAACCCGGCCCATGACGGTCACGCCCATGTGGCCGAGACGGCGCTCAGCCGGCTGGACCTCGACCGCGTCGTCTGGCTGGTCTCGCCTCAAAACCCGCTTAAGGCCCGTCACGATACCGCGCCCCTGGCGGACCGGATGGTCTCGGCCCGCGGCATGGCCAAGGGGCCGGCCATGATCGTCTCGGACGTCGAGACCCGCATCGGCACGGCCTGGACCGTCGACACGGTGCGGTCGTTGAAGGCCCGTCATCCCGGGGTCCGCTTCGTCTGGCTGATGGGATCCGACAACCTGGCCAGCTTCCACAAATGGCGCGGCTGGACCGACATCATGCGGATGATGCCCGTCGCCGTCGTCGCTCGCCCGGGCTCCCTACTTGAAAGCCGCGCGGCCCCGGCGGCCCGTCGTTTCGCCGGAAATCGAGTCTCCTCGGACGAGGCCCGGATGCTGCCGATGATGACCGCCCCGGCCTGGACCTATCTGACCGCGCCCCTGAACCTCAGTTCCTCGACCGCCCTGCGCGCGGGGCGGACCTAGCCGCCCGGCCTTTAGCCTCCCGTCAGGGCCTTCCAGTCGATCCGGGTGTCGCAGTGTGGCGTGCGACGGCGGGGAACGGGATCGCCGAAGTCGGTGCTGACGGCGCAGGGCGAGGCGGTGAAATCCGGAAAGACCGGGGGGGGCATGATCCTGTCTCCGACCGTGGAAAGAGTTCCTGCTTCACCGCGCTTCACGCCCGTCCGACAAGGCGTCCCGACCGGCTTGCGACGTATGCGTGACCCGCGCGCCCTTTTGTGATAGACGACCGCTTTAGTAGTCTCTCTGGAGCCCTCCGCTGACCCCCTCGCCCGCGTACGATACGCAAGACGAAGCCGTTTCGAACACGGCGCACGAAATGGACGGGTTCGAGCCCATCCACACCGAGGACGGCGAAGAGTCTGGCGGATTTGACGGTCCGCGCGCGGCCCTGCCCGCCGGTTCCACCAGCCTTGAGACCGCCATCCTCGCCAAACTGGACGACGACAAGGCCCAGGACATCGTCCTGATCGACCTCAAGGGCAAATCGCCCATGGCCGACACCATGATCGTGGCCTCCGGCCGCTCGCATCGCCACGTCGGCGCCCTGGCCGACCACCTGCTGCGCACGCTCAAGGAAAACGGTCTGGGCAAGGCCAAGGTCGAGGGCCTGCCGCATTGCGACTGGGTCCTGATCGACGCCGGCGACGTGATCATTCACCTGTTCCGGCCCGAAGTGCGGATGTTCTACAACATCGAGAAGATCTGGGCCGTCGACAGCGCCCACCGCACCGCCACGGCCTAAAGCCCGCGTGAAACTCGCGATCGCGGCCATCGGCAAACCCGGGCGCGGCCCGGAAGCGACCCTCGCCGCCGATTACGCCCAGCGCGCCACTCTCGCCGGGCGGGCGCTGGGCCTCGGGCCGCTGGACCTGATCGATCTCGAACCGCGCAAATCGGGCAAGGCCCCGGAGGCCGAAATGCTTCTGGCCGCCGCCGAGGGCGCGCATCTGATCGCCTGCGACGAGCGCGGCAAGACGTACGGCAGCCGCGCCTTCGCCGACCATATCGCCCTGCTGCGCGATCGCGGCGAGCGACGGCTGGTCTTCGCCATCGGGGGGGCGGACGGGCTGGACACGTCGGTGCTGGACGCCGCCGGATCGACCCTGGCCTTCGGACCCCAGACCTGGCCCCACGCACTGGCGCGCGCCATGCTGGCCGAACAGCTGTACCGGGCGGTGACGATCCTGTCCGGCTCCCCCTATCATCGCGACTGACATGCCGCGCCCCATCCTCCTCATAGCCTGTGTCGCAGCCCTGACGGCCGGACCCGCCGTCAGCCAGAGGGCGGAGCCGCAGCCCAGCGAGATGGCCGGTCTGCAGGCCGAGTACCGCGACGAACAGGCCCGGGCCCGCCGCCTGCGCGCCGACGCCTCCGACGCCGCCGCAGAGATTGTCGCCCTCGACCGCCAGCTGGCCGCCCTGCGCGGGGCCCAGAGCGACGACGACCGCCAGATCGCCGCCCAGCGCGCCCGGCTCGACCAACTGGGCCGCCGCGAGGCCTCCCTGGTCGCCGAGCTTTCGCGCGCCAGGGCCAAACAGGGGCGGCTGCTGTCCGCCCTGCAGATGATGAGCCGCGATCCGCCGCCGCCCCTCCTGGTCCCCGCCGACAAGGCCGTCGACACCGTCCGCGCCGCCATCCTGATGCAGGCCATGGCCCCCGAATTGGAGCGCCGCGCCGCCGTCTTGGTCGCCCAGCAAGGCGAGATCGGCCGCATCCGCCGGCTGGCGGTCCTGTCAAGCGAGCGCCTGCTAACCAGCGAAAGCGCCCAGGGCGATCGCCGCTCCGAGATCGAGTCCCTGACCCGCCGCAAGACCGCCCTCGTCGCCGTCCTGCGCGCAGACGCCGAGCGCAGCGAACGCGCGGCCAAGTTGCTCGAGGCCCGGATCCGCAGCCTCGGCGGCGCAATCCGCCCGACCTCGGAAACCGACGATGTGGCGCCCGTCGCCACCCGGATGCCCGGCGGGCGCTCGCGCCTGTCCGCCCCGGCCCCCGGCGCGCCCGATGTCGATTTCGGCCGCGGCTCCAGCGGCCTGCGTTGGCGCACGGGCGCCCGCGACGTTCCCGCGCCCGCTGCGGCCACCGTCGACTACGCCGGACCGCTCAGTGGCTGGGGCGAGGTGGTGATCCTGAACCTCGGTCCAGGCTGGCGCGCGGTCATCGCGGGGCTGGACAGCGTCGCGGTCGAGGCCGGCGGTCGCGTCGCCGACGGCCAGACCCTGGGCCGCTCCGCCGACGACGGCGAGGTCTATTTCGAACTGCGCCGCGACGAACGGCCCGTCGACCCTGGGCCGTGGCTGGAATGACCCGCGCCGGCGGACTGAAACCGCTTCCCAAGGCTCCCGGACGCTGATTTTATCGCGGGGACGTCGCATCGCCACGATTTCGTCGTGACATCAACGTCGTGATGCTTACAGACCGGATGAACCCGTTCGCGGGCGTCCACCGAAAGAGACCGAATGCGCAGACTGCTTCTTGGCGGCGCCGCCGTCCTGGCCCTGGGCCTCAGCGGCATGACCGTGGCCAGCCAGACGCCCCGGAACGAGACGGTCCGGATGCTTCAGCTCTTCGGCGACGTCCTGGCCTTGGTCGAACAGGCCTATGTCGTCCCGGTCGACAACAAGAAGCTGGTCGAGGCGGCCTTGGCCGGCATGATGACGGCGCTCGATCCCCACTCCAACTATCTGGCGCCCGTCGGTTACCAGCAGATGCAGGAACGGACCTCGGGCCAGTATTCCGGCGTCGGCCTGACTATCACCGCCGAGGGCGGTCTGGTGAAGGTCATCTCGCCGATGGACGACAGCCCCGCAAGCCGCGCGGGCGTACAGGCGGGCGACGTCATCTCGGCCATCAACGGCCAGAACGCCGCAGGCCTCAGCGTGTCGGCGGTTTCCGACAAGCTTCGCGGCGCCATGGGCACCTCGGTCACCGTCACCTTCCTGCGTGACGGCGAGGAGCCGCGCGAGGTCGTCCTGACCCGCGAGGTCATCAAGATCGAATCCGTGACCGGCCGGGTCGAGGGCGATTTCGGCTATGTCCGCATCTCGACCTTCGGTGAAACGACCGGCCGCGAACTGAGCGACACCCTGACCCGGCTGAAAACCGAGAAGCCCGGCCTCAAGGGTTTCATCCTCGATCTGCGCAACAACGGTGGCGGCTTGCTGACGGCGGCCGTCGATGTGTCCGACGCCTTCCTGGAGCGCGGCGAGATCGTCAGCCAGCGCGGCCGCAAGCCGGACCAGATCGATCGCTACGCCGCCAAGCCGGGCGACCTGATCAACGGCCTGCCGCTGGTGGTTCTGGTCAACTACGGCTCGGCCTCGGCGTCCGAAATCGTCGCCGGTGCCCTGAAGGATCATCAACGCGCGACGATCGTCGGCCTGACCAGCTTCGGCAAGGGATCCGTCCAGACCGTGATACCGCTGGGCGGCGGCCGCGACGGCGCCCTGTCGATCACCACGGCGCGCTATTACACGCCGTCCGGGGCCTCGATCCAGAAGATCGGCATCACCCCGGACCTCGAAGTCGCCCGCACCGAGGCCGAGGCCCGGATCGTGTCGCGCTCAAGCTTCATCTATTCAGAGGCCGCCTACGCCACCGCGCTGGACGCCTCGATCGGCGCCGAGCGCAAGGGCCCCCACGTCCCGTTCGAGGCGCCGGGCGACGCCTATGACAAGGAAAAGGACTATCAGCTGGAACGGGCGCTGGACGTGCTGCGCGCCGGCGGCGACCTGACCCGTCTGGCGGCCGCGCCCGACACCGTGGTCGTGACCGCGCCCGGAACCGTCGCCGTCGCCGTCGCCGAAGCGGCCAACGACGACCTGCCCGACGCCGCGGTCCGGCCGGCCGACGCCGCCGACAAGCCGCGCTCGCCCGAGATCGTCCCCGGCGAGGCGCCGACGCCGCAACAGCGGCGCTGATCTCACGACGGCTCCGGCCATCCGTAGACATGGCTAATGACGCGTTAGGGTTTCTTAACCGCCGCCCGTCAGACTGACGCCGAAGGACCGCCAGGAATCGGCTTTGGGCGGTCCCCATCGAGCGTTCCTCCGTGTCCATGTTCGCCAAGCGCCAGTCCGCCCTCGCCGCAGCCGCCGGAACCCCTCCGGCCGGCAAGGCCTTCCGCCTGTCCTTCGCCCCGGTTGTCGAGGCGCTGAAGAAGCCGCCGGTCGCCGTGGGCGCCGCCGGCCTGTTGCTGCTGGCGGCCGTCGCCCTGTTCCTGACCGTTCTCGGCGATCCGCGCGCCGGCACGCCCTCGGCCCGCGTCAGCCTCGAACGCCCCGCCGCAGCCCCGCCCGTGGCCCCCAGCGGCATGGACGCCTTCAGCATGGATGCGTTCGGCGGCTGGCAGGACATGGGCGGCGATCCAGCCGACCCGATGTCCGGCGCGGCCGGCGGCGACGCCCTGATCACCCTGCCCGACGGCGCCACAGCAGCCGGCGGCGGATCGGCCATCACCGCCCCACGCCGTCCCGCCGCGCCCCTCGTCTCGGCTCCCATCGCCGGCCTCAGCCAGCCGGGTCCCAGCGGCCCCCTGCCGGTCATCGCCACCGACGGCCGCGTTCCGGCCCAGGCTTATGCCCGCCCCTTCCGTTCGAACGGCAAGCCTCGCGTCGCCCTGATCGTCGGCGGCCTGGGCCTCAACGCCGTCACCACCCGCGCCGCCATCGAACGCCTGCCCGCCGAGGTGACCCTCAGCTTCGTGCCATATGCCGACGGCCTTCAGGGCTGGATCGATCTGGCCCGCGCCCAGGGCCACGAGGTCATGCTGGAAATCCCGATGGAGCCCAGCGGCTATCCCGATAATGACCCGGGCCCGCAGACCCTGCTGGCCTCGGGCACGCCCGACGACATCACCGCCCGCATGACCTGGCTGCTGGGCCGCGCCACCGGCTATTTCGCCGTGACCAACTATCTGGGCGACCGGTTCGTGACCTCGGACAATGGGATGGGCGCCTTCCTGTCGATCCTGCGCCAGCGCGGCCTCGCCTTCGTCGACGACGGATCGGCCTCGCGCCGTCCCGGCGCCTGGGCCCGCGCCAGCGCCGACCAGATCATCGACGAGACCCAGACCCCCGCCGCCATCGTCGCCCGCCTGAACGCGCTCGAAGCCTCCGCCAAGATGCGCGGCGCGGCCCTGGGCGCCGGTTTCAGCTATCCGGTCACCGTCGAGGCGGCCGCCCGCTGGACCGCCGGTCTGGACGCACGCGGCCTGCAACTGGCGCCGGCGTCGTCGATGACGCAGCGGCCGGGGAGATAGAGGCAACAGGCAACAGGCAACAGCATGGTGGCTTGATCTGGCGCGGAAGCCTACGATCCTGTCGTCTTCCTCATTTCTGTTGCCTGCTGCCTGATGCCTTCTCCCGACCTCTCCCTCTATCGCCCCAACGTCGGCGTCGTCCTGTTCAACGCCGCCGGCCAGGTCTGGTACGGCCGCCGCGCGGGGACGGATGGGCCGCACAACTGGCAGTTCCCGCAAGGCGGCGTCGACAAGGGCGAGGACCTGCTGGAAGCCGCCCTGCGCGAGCTTCAGGAGGAGACCGGCGTCACCTCCGTCGTTCTGCTGGGGCGCACCGAGGGCGAGATCCTCTATGACTTCCCGACCGAATTGATGGCCCGGCATGCGCGCGAAAAGCGCAAGCCGTGGAACGGCCAGCGTCAGGTCTGGTTCGCCTTCCGCTTCACCGGCGATGAGTCCGAGATTGACCTGAACCAGCACGAGGACATCGAGTTCGACGGCTGGCGCTGGGGCTCCCTGTCCGAGGCCTGCGACCTGATCGTGCCGTTCAAGCGAACCGCCTACGAGCAGGTGGTGGCGGCGTTCGAGGAGTTCGCCGGCTAGGCCGGGCTGGACAGTTTCATCAGCACCAGGCCCGAGACGATCAGCACCGCAGCCGCGACCCGCATGACGGTGACCTGTTCGCCCAGCACCACGATACCGACGACGAAGGCCCCGACGGCGCCGATGCCGGTCCAGACCGTATAGGCCGTGCCCAGAGGCAGGGTCTTCATCGCCACCGACAGCAGGCCGAAACTGATGGCCATGGCGACGAAGGTGATCAGGGTCGGGACCAGCCGCGTGAAGCCGTGGGACGACTTCATGGTGAAGGCCCACAAGACCTCCAGCAGACCGGCGATGAACAGCAGAATCCAGGCCATCAGGGCCCTCCACGTTGAAGACGCCGGGCCGTCCCGGACTTCAAGCCCCGCCGCGGCGGGGGAGGACGTGGCCTCTGACGCCAGATATGGGACCGACCGGCGGCGGGTCAACTCTTCCGATCAGGGAAGCGGTTCAGGGCGCCTGTCGAAGCGTCAGGACCACGATCTCCGGCGGCGCGCGGAAGCGCACGGGCAGGACCGACACCCCGACGCCGCCGGTGACGAACAGCTTGCGCCCGCCCTCGTCATAAAGGCCGCAGGGCCAGCGGTATGAGGCCGGCGAAGGCAGGATCGGTCGACCCAGAAGCGGCAGGTTCACCTGACCGCAGTGGGTATGGCCCGCCAGCGTCAGGGCGACGCGGTCGGGAACCTGCGCGAACGGGTCCGGCCAGTGGGTCAGGACGATCACCGGGGCGTCGGCGGTGTTCGCCAGCGCCTTCGCGACCTCGGGCCTGAGGCGAGGCGATTCCATGTCGGCCAGTCCGGCGACCCAGAAGGCGCCGCCAGGCCGTTCGACGCGGACGGCCCGGTTCTCGAGAACGCTGGAGTTCGCGCGGCGGAGGGCGGCGGCGATGGCCCTGTCGTCGAACCAGCTGTCGTGATTTCCCAACACTGCATGGACGCCCAGGGGGGCGCGTAGACCGCCGAACGCCTCGACCCCCTTGAGGATCTCGGACTGCTCGGGTCGGGCCCGGCGCGACGCCGCCTCGTTCCCGCCCGTATAGTCGCCCAGCAGCATGACCACGTCGGGATGCTGGGCGTTCATGCGCGCGACCAGCCGCTCGATCCGCCGGACGTCCGTATGGGGCGCGGAGACATGGGTGTCGGAGATGACGCCGATGCGCAGCGGCGGTCCTCGCCACTGCGTGCTCTCGACCGTCACATGCCGCACCGTCATGGTCGCGGGCTCGATCAGAAAGCCCCAGACGCCGAGGCTCCAGAAGACCGCGACCATGACGCCCAGACCCGCGGCAAGAAAAATCCGGCGACCGCGAAGCAGTCGCCGGATGATCCATGCACAGACGATGGGCCCGGCGACCGCCGCGATCCAGGCCAGGATCAGGACGACGCCCGGCCCGTTCATCGGATCAGCCCGTCAGGACTTCCGTGGCCTGTTCGGCCAGGATGGTGAGGCCGGCCGGGGTCACGTCGGCGAAGCCGCCATGGACCTCGAACACACGACGCGCCGCGCCGTCGAACACGGTGACCCTGCCTTCGCGCAGGGCGGTCATGAAGGGCGCGTGCTCGGGCAGGACGCCGAAGTCGCCCTCGACGCCCGGCGCGTCGACCTGATCGACGAGGCCGTTGAAGACCTCGCGTTCAGGCGCGACCAGCGAGAACTGAAGCTTGCCGGCCATGGATCAGGCGGCCTCGGCAGCCATCTTGGCGGCCTTCTCGACGACTTCCTCGATGGCGCCGACCATGTAGAAGGCGGCTTCCGGCAGGTGGTCGTATTCGCCGGCGACGATGCCCTTGAACGAGCGGATC
>Ga0247808_10001638_pt1 | contig 10809 bp, 10 predicted proteins | sample UWRJL089202R1_FD_179914 | JGI IMG/M metagenome (GOLD analysis project Ga0247808, IMG submission 179914) | Plant litter microbial communities from Arlington Agricultural Research Station in Wisconsin, United States - UWRJ-L089-202R-1 | ecosystem: Environmental > Terrestrial > Plant litter >... | reverse complement strand
TACTTCCGTATCTGCACTAATGGTAATTGGCTCATTTGCCCTAAACATTGCGTATCGATTCGCAGGATAGTTGCCGGACGAATTGTTGTGTGTGGTTGAGATTAGCCGAGTGAATTGATCACCAGACCTGGTTGCCCAATCAGAAGTCGGCGTGAGTGATGCGGCGTTTACATCACGAACGACGCTCCAAGCACTTGGTGATGCAACATACTCAGGGTCAGAAAATGAAACGACATCACCGTTACTCACACGCCAGCTTGAATCAGTGATAACTATGGGGGCCATCGTCGCGGTTGCTACGGCAGCTTTGATTGCTCCAGCGACAGCAGTGTCTTGGGCTTCGAGCGTATCGCTTGATACTACTGCAGTAATAGTGTGGCAACCTGGTGTCAATGCAACAGTACTCGTCGCACCGCCCGAGCCAGCAGAAAGCCTTAACGTACCGTCAATATAAATCTGCACCGTTGCACTCGGTGTTGTCTTGAAATAGAGTGCGTAGGAGCCAGCTTCGTTAATATTGAAGTCTTTTCTGAAATATGCCTTTCCTGCATACGATGTCGATGCGGAAGTCGATTCAGAGATTGCTCGTGCCGATGATGCATTCGCAACCGCCACCGTTGCGCCAGAATAACTTGCGTTGCGCCAGCCGAGCGAACTCTTTGTTGCACCAGAGCAGAGCTCGGGTACAACCGTAGCTTGGACTGAAGGCTGTGAGTATCGCCGCCACACAGCTCCGTTTGAACTTCTTATGAGTTCAACATATCCACTGTTAGCTACTGCAACTGCTCGACCGTCGGAATCAAGAGATGGCCTACTGGCGCTAAACGACGTCTTAATTGTATCAGCTGACAGCACCCAGCAGCGCGGATCGGTAGTCCTTCTGTCGATAATCGTATCTGTTAATGAAGGACACGTAAACCCATCGTACACACCACTACAATTCGTACCCGGGCGAAGAGGATTTGCATCAGTCCATAAGGGCACATTGTTATTTTGCGCAAGACACGCCTTGGCGTACTCAACACCTGCTTCACCAGCAGTTTTAGCGAGCTGCTCGTAGTATTGCGTCTTTAGTGAAGTACGAATTCCGACAACCGAAGTGACAGAGACAGTTAAGACCATTAAAAGGACAATCGATGCTACGAGCACCGTTGGTAATGCAAACCCACTCCTGCCACGATTGACGTTGTTCATTTCACTAAATTATACCACAAGCACCATAGAACAACTTGGCAATTACGATCATTCACTGTACAATGTATAGTAACTAGATTAAGGAGTCGTCATGAGCACAGCTACACCGCAAATTACTATCTACCGTACCAGTTGGTGCGCATTCTGCCACACTGAAATGCAATGGCTTGACCGCATGGGCATTCCTTATATTGCAAAAGATATTGAAGAAGACCAAGAAGCTCACGATGAGCTTATGGCAAAGATTAACGGCGACTTCCGCGGCGTCCCCGTCACTGATGTTGCTGGAGATATTGTTCTCGGCTTCGACCGACCTAAGCTTCAAGACGCAATCAAGGCTCACAATATTCAGCCTGTTGAAGCTGAATCAAAAGACGCATAGCGTATACTTATAAGAGTGAAAACTCCCACCACTCAGACTATTATTATGATTCATGGCTTCCGCGGCACGCACCACGGGCTTATTCCTATTGCCAAACACATTAAAGACTTCCGTGTCGTTATCCCTGATCTTCCTGGGTTCGGTAAAGGCGCAACACTTACAGACTATTCACTCGAGAGTTATGTGAAATGGCTCCACGGCTATGTGCGTCAGCAAAAACTGACACAGCCACCAATATTGCTCGGACACTCGTTCGGAAGTATTGTCGCCGCAGCTTATGCAAAAAAATATCCTGAAACAATTCAGAAGCTCGTTCTTGTAAACCCCATTGGTGCACCTGCACTTGAAGGCCCTCGTGGTCTTTTGACAAAATTCACTGTCTTTTATTACTGGGCCGGTACGAAGCTGAGTCCAAAGCTAGGACATAAATGGCTTTCATCACGACTCGTGACCGACGGAATGAGTTTCGTCATGACGAAAACCGATGATGCAGAGATGAAAGAATTCATTAAGACGCAGCACCGCCAGCACTTTAGTCGATTCCATACTCCAGAATCGGTTAGTGAAGGATTTAAAACCTCAGTGACCCATAGCGTGCGTGATTTCGCAAAGCAGATTTCCGTCCCAACACTATTGATTGCGGGAAGTCTCGACGACATCACGCCGCTTAGCAAGCAATACCAGTTGGTAAAATTATTCCCGAAAGCAAAGCTCCGGGTAATTAACGATGTCGGTCATTTAACTCACTACGAGACTGCCGAAAAAGTGGCGCAGTTAACTCAAGCGTTCTGCAAACTCTCGTAGATTGCTTCAAATCGAGCAAGTGTTGTATGGATATCGTGTGTCCGTGCAATCGCCAGACTTTCTTTACCCATCGTCACTTGTAGCTCTGGGTCAGAAATAATCGCAATGAGCCCTCGGGCAATTGCTTCGTCATCATCTCGTGCACAAAGGTATCCGTTTCGGCCATCTTGGCAAAGTTCAGAAAGCGCACCAGCATCAACCGCAACAATCGGACGACCACTCGCCATCGCTTCAAGCGCCGCAATGCTCTGCAGTTCAGCAGGGGATGGCATACAGAAAACAGTTCCTATTTTGTGGAGTTCAACGATATCTTCGTCACTGACTCGACCAGTAAACGTCACATTATCAATGCTGTATTCTCGACACATTGCCTTGAGGTTTTGCGCTTCTTGGCCGTCGCCGACAAAGACAAGGTGAGCGCCAGGGATGCTTCGTTGCACACGTGCGAACGCTTTGACGAGGACATTTAGGTGCTTCTCGGCATCCATGCGACCAACATACGAAACGATTGGCTTATCAGTTGGAATTGAAAACTTTTCGTAAATGTATGGCTTTGGTTTTGTTGGAGTAAAGTGACCGAGGTCGATGCCGTTTGAAACAGCTTCCATCGGAACAACGATTTTGTCGTTCGCACCAAACATATCGATTGCTGATTGCGTCGGAAGTGTCACGAAGTCTGACTTGCTGTGGAAGCGAGCGCCATATTCTTTCAAGATGTAGTTAATCGGGCGAGAAACCGGAGCGAGCAGCCGGAGGTTATCCATAAGATTCTCTGGCATTGCGTGGTTTGTACTGACAATCGGAATACCCATCTTATTACCAAAGCGCATCGCACCTTGGCCAATCCACATTAACATTTGAATGTGGATCACATCAGGCTGGAACTCTTCAATAATCTTTTTCACTTCACGGTTCGGTGTGAGCGACACGCGAATATTTTGATAGAGAGGAAAGGGGATTGAAACCGTTCGAATAATAACGTGATTTCCATCAACTTCTTTTGACTTTTTACCCGTTTGACTTGGGGCGATCACCAATACTTCGTGCCCACGCGCAGCTAGGCCCTGGGCAAGGCTTCGACTAAACGTCGCGACACCGTTGATAATCGGATAGTGTAAATCCGACGCAATTAGGATTTTCATAACTGAAGTCCAGTATACCATGCTCCGCGCAGGCCTATACGCTCATGCTACAATAATTACTATTATGAACATCTTTTTTGATGCACGTTACATCCGCACCGATTTTCACGATGGCATTAGTCGATATACAACCGAGCTCGGTAATGCGCTCGCAAAGCTGACACCCATCACGTTTATTATTTCCGACCCAGCGCAGCTGACATTTCTTCCAAAGAAAGCTAAGCATGTGCTCATTCATCATGTCACATCAGTAAAAGAACCGTTTACTGCACATATCTTAAACAAGTTTCAGCCTGATGTCGTCTATTCACCGATGCAAGTCATTGGATCGATGGGTCGAACGTTCAAACTCATTGTCACCTCACACGACATGATTTATTTCCACCATAAAAAAGCACCGTACGGACAACCAGCAATTGTGCGAGCCGGGTGGCGAGCATACCACGCAACAAAACTTTTTGAACGACTCGCGTTGAATAAGGCAGATATTGTTGCAACGGTTAGCCATGCAGCTCAGCGTCAGTTCCAAGAGGCAAAGCTCACAAAGCGACCGATTATCGTAATCCCTAACGCACCTCAGGCATTTTCGCATCATGCAGAACTACAGCGCGCGGAAGGCGCACCACGAAACCTAATTTACATGGGCTCTTTTATGCCATATAAGAATATCGAAACGCTGCTTAAGGGGATGGAGTACCTCCCTGATTACACGCTCCACATTTTGAGCAAAGGCCCCGCAGCACGAAAACGAGAACTTGAAGCGCTTGTTCCTGCAAAACGAAACGTTGTTTTTCATGGCGGCGTTTCTGATGGAGTATATGCACAACTTCTTACCGATAAAGCAGCCTTGGTTAACGCAAGCCTCGACGAAGGCTTTGGCCTTCCGGTGGTTGAAGCATTATCGCTCGGCGTCCCAGCGGTTATTAGCGACATCCCTGTGTTCCACGAAGTCGCAGCTGGAGGAGCGCTGTATTTCCAACCTCTTGACCCTAAAGATTTTGCAGACCAAGTGAAGCAACTCGACTCAAAAGCCGTTCGCGACCGCGTCATTTCGCATGGCAAAACCCATGCAGCAACATTCACCTGGGAACGCTCAGCACGCACGCTCCTTAACGCCATTACATCCCTTCGGTAACCTGTTACAATAGACTATTATGGCAAGGCAACATAAAAAAGTTGTGAAATCTGGAGCGATTCTTAATCGGCGCGCTTCTTTTGATTATTCTCTCGAGCAAGATATAACAGTAGGTGTTGCGCTAACTGGCCGTGAAGCTCGTGCCGCACGCGACGGGCGAGTGCAACTCAAAGGCTCATTCGTGACCGTCCGCAACAATGAATTGTGGCTTAATAACGCGAGTTTTAGTCTCGTCCTCAACACGAAGAATGCGGATGAAACCTCTGTCGATACGTCACCCCGTAAACTCCTTGCACATCGCAAGCAAATCGATGAACTCGTTGCGCAAAAGCAAACCGGTATGACCATTGTACCCCTTCGACTCCTCACGCAGGGTCGTTTCATTAAGCTCGTCATCGCACTTGGTAAAGGTAAGAAACTCTACGACAAGCGTCAGACTATCAAGGCCCGCGACCAAGAGCGCGACGTCCGTCGAAACGAAAAATAATCAAAAAAGAGAAAACCCGGCTCGTGATGAGCCGGGAAATCTCTGCCGATAGGTCATCCGAAAAAGCGACGGACCACTCTTCCATTAACCTTAATGGTGATTTGGCGATTAGCCTTACGGAGGAAAATCACCGCTGCGGTGACATCGCCGGGACCTTGGAGCGTGAGGTTGCGGTAGATTGTCATCGATGTTGATGCCGGAATAACCTCAGAAGTGCCATCCTTGAACAGCACTTCGATCTCTTCCTCTATCGATACTTCGAGATTTCCGTTCTCCTGGCCATGCACGCTGCCAGGCTTTTTAAACTTGTGATTACCAATGTAGCCCGCAAGCCACGACCAATAATCAACAACTTGCCTCGTCGATCCCATGACACTTCCTTCCTATCGGTGCAGAGATTAGCATAGTTATACCACAATTATCCTTTGCAACCAACCCCTCTGCACGGTATACTGAAGAGATGAAATTATACTCTTGGAACGTTAACGGAATTCGCGCAGTTGTAACAAAAGGGACGTTTCAAACGTTTATCTCCGAACACCAACCTGACGTCTTGTGTCTTCAAGAGACAAAAGCAAAAGAAGGCCAAGCGATTCTTGATCTTCCTGATTACCACGAATACTGGAATAGCGCCGATAAGGCCGGGTACAGCGGAACAGCTATCTTCAGTAAGGTAAAGCCACTTCAGGTTATTAACGGATTCGCCGATGACATCGCCGCAAAATATACGTTCAAAGACCAATACGGTGATCCGCTTACCGAAGGTCGCGTTATCTCTGCAGAGTTCGAGAACTTCTGGGTTGTGACCGTTTACACACCAAACTCAAAAGGTGACCTAAGTCGTCTCGGGCTTCGTCACACCACATGGGATCCTGCCTTTCTTGAACACGTACAAAGCCTCGAGAAAACAAAACCCGTGCTATTCAGTGGCGACCTCAACGTTGCACACGCCGAAATTGACCTTGCAAACCCAAAGCCAAACATCGGTAAGCACGGATTCACCGTCGAGGAACGCGCCGGTTTCGACGCATTTGAAGCGGCCGGCTTTGCCGACACATTCCGCGCAGCCTTTCCCGATAAAGAAGGGGCATATAGCTGGTGGACTCACTGGGCAAACGCCCGAGCGCGCAACGTCGGCTGGCGTATTGATTACTGGCTTGCGAGTAAAAGCATTGCCGACAAGGTTTCAAACCCGCAAATTCACCCCGACGTCATGGGTTCAGACCATTGTCCGGTCAGTATTGAAGTCGTCCTCTAATGGATTACTCGTTCTGGCACCGTCAAGCAGCAGGAACGCCACTTTACCCGGATATTGAATGGAGTAAACCGGAGCAGCGGGGGTTGGCGGGCAAACTTGGCATTATTGGCGGCAATAAACTTGGCTTCTCTGGAGTTGCCGAGGCGTTTACTGTTGCCGAAAAGGCCGGGGTAGGCGAGGTAAAGGTATTGTTGCCTGATGTTTTAAAGAAGACAATTCCACCAGTCATGACGAATGTCATATTTGGGGCAACTAACCCTTCGGGGAGCCTTGCCAAGGACGCCGTGCGAGATATGGGCGTTATGAGTTCATGGGCACAAACCGTCCTGCTTATTGGTGATGCGGGGCGAAGCAGCGAAACGGCAATTGCGTATGAAGAGTTTATTCGTTCCGATACAAAACAACTCGTCATTACCCGTGATGCATTTGACCTAGTGAAAAATAGTGCACAGCCGTTACTCGACCGACCCAATACTGTCCTTATTCTTGCCTTCGCGCAGCTGCAGAAACTTTTTCAGTCAGTCTACTACCCGAAAGTTTTGACCTTTAGTATGCAGCTCACAAACCTTGTCGATGCGCTCCATAAATTCACAATTACGTACCCAACTACTGTTGTGGTGCTCCATAAAGAGCATATCGTCATCGCATCAAACGGTGAGGTCGTAACCACACCATGGGACAACCCTATGGCAATCTGGCGGGGGACAGTCGCCGCAAAAGCCGCCGTGTATTGGACGTGGAATCCGAACAAGCCTCTCGAGGCCATTGCCACCGCAATCATTGCTTAATTATTTAATAAAATAACACCCTCGATAAAGAGGGTGTTTTCATATGCACTTGGTGGGCGAAGAGGGACTTGAACCCTCACTCCCTTACGAGAACAAGATTTTGAGTCTAGCGCGTCTACCAATTCCGCCACTCGCCCAAATACCACTTTGCGCTAGCGCGTCTACGATTAACTTACGTTCACGCAGTCGCCACTCGCCAAAATATACAACCAGTGGTTGAAAGTGCCTTAGTATTGTACAATAAAAGGGAATAGGAAACCATAGATGAACCCCGATAATCGCAGCCCTGGTGGGGCGCTGCCGTCTCAGGACCGCACCGCTACTCCTCCACCACAACAAGATACCCAGCAAGAAGCCGCGGCGAACGTGATTCGTACGCAGATTAGCGCACTCTATGATTCTCCCGCCTCAGTAGACCCAGTTGCTCAAGCTGCCACACAGCCTGTGGCAGCTCAGCAACAGCAGCACGACACCAACCCGTACCATCGCACTCACACGGCCCACACAGAGCCAACAGCCGATCAGTGGAAAGAGTACCACTCAGCATGGCAAAACTACTACCAGAAGTACTACGAAGGCTACTACACTCAGCAACAAATTCAACAGCAGCACGTTCTGTCGCAGCAGCAAGAAACCGTCGTCACCCCAACGCCTGAGCGTCAAGGATTCTTCTCATCTCATATTGAACCCGAAGAAACAATCAGTACTGAGCCAATCACAAAAGACCAAGCGCTCTTTGAACTTCGTCAAAAACTACTTGGCCGCATTAAAAAATCTGCCCGTAAGGTTCGCAAGAGTCGTCACTTTGTACCAATCGCAGCATCACTTGTTGTGGTGCTCATCTTTGTATTCATTCAGTACAACCGAGTATTTATTGCATCCGTACAAGCGTATGTTGCGCCAGGTAATGGAAATGTTCAGAACATCGTCATTGACCCAACGGGCGAGGCGCTTATTGGTGCTGACCCTCGATTGATCATCCCAAAGATCAACGTTGATGTACCTGCTATTTATGGCATCGGCAACGACCACAACTCGCAGATGTCAGCGATGGAGAAGGGGGTTGCACACTTTGCAATTCCTGGCGCAAGCAGTCACCCTGGTGAAATCGGCAATACCGTCCTTTCTGGCCACAGCAGCAACGACCTGTTTGACGGTGGCGACTACAAGTTCATCTTCGCACAACTCGACAAGCTTGCTATCGGCGATAGCATTTACGCGAATTACGAAGGAAAGCGCTACACGTACGTGATCACAAAGAAAGAAGTTGTCGCACCAAACGAAGTGAATAAACTCGTCTACCCAACCGACAAGCCTATGCTCACACTTATTACTTGTACACCACTTGGGACCGCTCTTAACCGGCTCCTTGTGACTGCAGAGCAAGTCAGCCCAGACCCAGCAAAAGCAGCGGCAGCGCCATCTGAGGCGAGTGCTGAAGAATCTGCGATGCCAGGCAATTCACCGACATTCTTACAGCGACTATTCGGCGCTCGGTAATCTATTCAAGAATCATTGTAATACGTTGTAACTGATAGCTCGTGCCGCTCTTGCCGATACTATAAATGAATCGGCCGTTCTGGCTGAGCGTAACGCCATAACCAGGCGCGACAGGATTCAATACGTTTCCGTTCAAGCCGTCGAACTCACGGATTGCGAGTGTATCACCGCCATCATCCCAGAGGTACGCGCCATCAAGCCATGATAGCTGCGATTGAGAAGGTTTAATAGAGCCGCTGGCGAGTCGTTTGTGTTCAATCTCGTAACTCGTAAAATCACTGGTTGATTGGGCAACGAGGAACATACTATTCTTCGGACTAAATGAAAGATTTGTTACCGGAGAGGCGAGCGCGAAGCTCGTTAACTCCTTAAGGCTTGTTGCGTTCATTTGGCTTGATGTTGGATATGAACCCTTGAAAAGCGTTACTTTTGCGCCTTCTGCCACTGCAACATAATCATCGCTGTAGTAGCGACCAACTTGAATTCGGAGTGGGGTATCAAGGGAAGGGACGGATCGAAGAATATGAGGTGTTTCGTCACCTTCGCGGTAGACTCCTGCAACTTGCGCGGTGGCGTCGGTCGCATCGATACCAATATAACTAATGACATTATTTCCAAAAAGACTGTACTGAGATACCTGTGTTATGAGTGGGTGAGAGATTGTTCGGGCGGTAATATCGATACGACGGAGTGAGTTGTCGTCGGTGAGGCCATAGAGGACTTTACCGTTTGTACTTGCGAATTGAATGTTACGAAGCGAAACACCAACCACACGCGAGATATTCACACTTTCAGCAGGTCGTTGTGTATCAAAGATGATCCACTCAGTACTTTCACCAAAGGTATGCTGGACGAGCAGGTAACGACCACTGTTATCCCATTGTTGCATGCCAAAGGCGTGGGCAACTCCAGCAGTTTCGGCTTCGCTATACACTTCAACTGGTAGTAATGTTTGCTTGAAGGCGACCTTTAATGACTCAAGGTTCGCGAGATGGAATAATGGCGTATCGGCCTTCTCTTGAATAATAAAAGTCTTTTTGTCTGGGGATGCTTTTGCACCGTAGAGCGTTTCATATGTAGCAACACTTTCAACCGGAAGGTCTTTTGGCACCAAACGGATGTAATCAAGCCACGTTAATGTACCCGCAGTCAGTGTGAGATCTTTTTTCCAGTCGTGATACAGTGCTTTTGAAACCACAAAACTATGGTGACCGGCAAGCACGGTGTGCTTCGTTGCAGTTCGGGTGCCCGTATCTTTGCCATCAATTGAGACGTTTGCCGCGTTCGGTGTTGAATCAAATTGAAGCAGGGCTCCTTGCTGGAGGCGTCCGTTGTCGCTATCGAGTCGGAAGCCGAGCATAAAGAGAATAAGTGTCGGGACAATAATACAAACGGCAAGCACAGCAAGGATCGAAGGAATGATCCGTTGTATCAATAATTCTTTTTTCGTAAGTCGTGGCATAAATGTACCAGTATATTATAGCAAGAATTAAAGATTTTTATGCGAGATACTTGCATAAGCATGATAGAGGCACTACTATAGGTTGTAATGTACGTGGGCGGAGTTTCCATGTACCAAAATGCGAGAATCTGCGAGGAAGCACCACCATGCAAACGAATAAAACTATTACTATCAACGGTCGGGCATATGATGCCGTGACTGGTTTGCTTGTTTCAGAAGCAAAAAAAGCTGCTCCGCCAGCACCCGTCAAGCCTGCAGCTGCTAAAAAAACGCCTGCTGCAGCTCGTCAATCAACCCCAAGTGCCGCTGTACACTCACAGACCCAGCAACGTTCGAAGGTCCTTTACCGTCGAGCAACAAAGAAGCCAGCAAACATCGTTCGTAAAACCGTTCCAGGCCGATCAATGGATATCGCAAAGAGCGGTGGTGTTACTCGTTTCGCTGCGCATCCTGCCTCAAAGGTACCTGCTGCAACCGCAGCCGCTACCCCGCAAGCAGTCATTAAAGATATTGCACCAAAAGCTCATCCACTTGCTCGCAAAGCTGCACAAAAAGTTCAGCCAGTTCAAAAGCCTGCTAAACAGACGTCAAAGCAGATCAAAGATGCGCACATTGCCAAGGCACTTGCTGCTCCGAGTGCGCCAAAGCTTCACGAAA
>Ga0247808_10001635_pt1 | contig 10825 bp, 9 predicted proteins | sample UWRJL089202R1_FD_179914 | JGI IMG/M metagenome (GOLD analysis project Ga0247808, IMG submission 179914) | Plant litter microbial communities from Arlington Agricultural Research Station in Wisconsin, United States - UWRJ-L089-202R-1 | ecosystem: Environmental > Terrestrial > Plant litter >... | reverse complement strand
GCAAACGTATTCTGATCGTAGGTGTTAAGTTTTACCACTATAACGATGAAATTATCAAAAAGCTGAAATCTCGCGGTGCGGATGTCAGGTTCTTTTATGAGAGAGACGTATCTATACGACATGCTTTCATTGATGCTTTTTTTAGTGATTATATGGATACCTGGCAGGAACGACACTATCAGCGTATACTGAAAGAAATCAGCGGCGATCAGTTCGATTACTTACTCGTCATTAGGGGATACAAGATGCCTGCCCTGTTCGCTGATGCCGTGCGGATGATTAATCCAGGAATAAAAACGATTTTATACCAGTGGGACTCGATGAATAATTGGGACTATCAAAACGTCATGGGAGCTTTTGACCGGGTGTATTCTTTCGATTATAAAGATGCCCATGATTTAAACATTAAGTACGTTCCTACATTTAGTACAGATGATTTTGCTGATTTACATCCCGTACCGCTCAGGTATGATCTGTTCTTTTTTGGGAATTACACCCACGAGCGATATCTGCATGCACAAAAAATACAGGATTTCGCTGAATTGAATGGATACAGATTGAAAATGCATTTATTCCTAAGCTTCAAACGCTATATCCGGGAGCGCATTAAGGGCGTTAAAATTGACCGGAGATACATTGAATTTCAAAGAATGAATAAGGAAGAATACCTGGAAAATTTCAATGAAAGTAACATCATTGTCGATATCACTACTGAAACGCAGTCAGGACTGGCTATGCGTGTCTTAGACACCCTGGCAGCAGGAAAGAAGCTAATCACTAACAACAAGTATATTAGCGCAGAACCATATTTCAATCCACAGCAAATATGCATTGTAAATCCTGCTGAATTTGATGCTCCTGCCAGTTTTTTCAAAGTAGCGCATTTCAAAAAGATCAACTACTCCATTGATAGCTGGATCGATCAAATTTTCGGAGATTGAATTAACCGGTAACGTCGCACCAGATAAAACGGTCTGTCATTACTTTTTTAGGATGCTCTTTGCCAATTCTAAAGCCAAGCCAGTTTTTAGGACCATACACCGTATTTTTCTTGGTCGACAGGTAGCATGCCCACCAGGCGAAGCTGCTGTTGGAAATGATTGCAATGTCGGCATTGCTGATCAATTGAAAATCAACTATTTCAGAATTCGATGAGTAGGTATAATTTGGCATCTGTGTAAAGAAGGATTTTACGTCGTCCATGTCATCACTTACAAAAAACACTTTGTAACCGGAAATGTCGCCTAAGGCATCAAGGCGGTCCTTGAAATATTGCAAAGGCAGAGAAATATCCCGTTTTCCGTAGTTTTTATAATCTGTTCGACGGATGTGAACTACGATCGTTTTATTATCGGCAAAAATTTCACCAAACTGTTTTTGAAACTGATCCAAAAATTCTTGTTTGAGCTTGAGTTTGAATTCACCTATAATTCGCTTTACATACCAGTCTGTCTGAAAAAATCCTTTATAAATTGTCCAGTTGCTAACATCAACAGCTCTTGGAACCTGAATGTTCTGAATATAGATTTCTTTAAAGCGGATAATTTTAGGTATCGCTCTGGCCAGGACAGAGTAGAATTTGGATCCCAGTGTTAGGTTTTGAAAAGATTCAAGCTCAAAATACTTTGTCAGGTACCCATGATGCGGGTTGATAAAAAAGAAAGACTCTTTAGAATTATTCGTCTTGAGGTACTGAAAAAAAGCATATTGAAATATTTGATTTCCCAATCTTCCATTAAATTTTACACCAATCATAGCTTTAGTCTAATTTTCCTCACTCTGTTTCTTTTCGCCGCGAATATATTTATAATATACCTCAGGGTAAAATCTGTAAGCATATATAAACGTATGGAGCACATTAACATGCAGCTCCTTGCGCAGGATGTATTGCGCAATCGCAAATCCGATTACATTAGATACCAATGTAGCATATGCTGCGCCAATTACCCCAAACTGAATAATAAAAACGTAATTAAGCGCCAGGTTTAGGCTGGCCGTAATTAACACAATCACGAAGGTCAGGCGTGTCCGGCCAATTGAATCCAAAATTGTCCCAAATTGTCTTCCATAAGGAATGAGCAGGCAATATAGCAGCGTCACACGGAGCAACGGGATAGAATCGTCGTACTTTCCGCCAGCAATGAAATGCACTACAAAGCCTGAACAAAAATAAAGGACAATAAGTCCGGGTACCAATATTGCCAGAATGGTACCTACCGATTTTTCATATAAATAACGGATTGCATCTTTACCCTCAGTTTCCATTCTTTTCGCACTTTGAGGAAATACAATTGTCGCAACTGCACCGGTGGGGATATCGATCAGATTGGTTATTCTGACGGCAATGTTAAATGCCCCTGAAGCGGCAGGTGATAGGAGACCACCTAACATCATTTGATCTATTGTTCCGGAGAGAATGGAGCTTATCGAGGTGCCAAAAGCATACTTGCCATAGTTGAAAAGCTTTTTAATCCATTCAGGATAAATTTTGAAAACTATCTTAAGATATGGACGCGTGTAATAAAAAGCCACAATTGTAGATAAAAGGGCACTAAAAATCTGAACGTAGATCAGATGAATTAACGGCATGTTGTAGTTCGTTAAGAAACACGTGGCAACGTAAACGAAGAAAGATGCCTGTCTGATAAAGTTTGTGATTACTATGCCTGTAAAACTCAGGTTAGCTTGCTCTATACAGTTGAACTGGGTAAGCAGACCTGATAGCAAGAACACGATGTTATAAGTGTAGAACATAGAAGTCAACTCTGGTGACTTCCAAATGAGTGATAGCGTGTGTGCAAAAATAAGGTTGGCAATGATACAACCGATGGTAAGCGCACCACTTATTGTAAAAGATGCTGAAATAATTTTATGATGTTCAGATTTGTCTGATGAAGATACAAACTTAATCAGGGCATTCTGGATCAGGCCGCTTCTTATAATTTCCAAAATGGTTGTAGTTGACATAAACAAGGTCCAGGCGCCATAATCCTGTTTGCTGAGTAAGCGAACGAGGAAATAGAAGCTTGCAAAGCCAAAAAATACGCCGGAGAAATTTTGCACAACATTCAGGAAACCCGATTTGATCCAGTACTGATCTTTAAATTTAAACTTCATCGAACGTGATTAAAAGTGTTGCTGTACAAAATCCCTGACTGCCAGGTCTGTTTTTGCGTGGAGAATAGTTGCCCCTGAAAATTTAGGATATAATTTCTCATAGCATTTGAAATGATGTTCAGGTCCCTTTTTTGACAAAATCAAATTTACTCCGCCGAAATAACTCGCCAGGGTGGCAGTGCCTCCATGAATAGATATGAATTTTCCTGCATTTGCATATACCATCATCTGCAGGTGATTAAAATTGTTGGCCTTTCCAATGTTTTCCTTGAAAAGGTTTTCCATGAGGACTACTTCCGGATGCTCTTTTTCCAGCCAGTCAAATTCATCCATATCATAGACATCACTGTTATCCATGGTTATATTCTGCGGCCTCGGCCGGTTATAAATGATCGTATAGCGATCTTTTAACGTAGAAATGATATAATTCAGCGCCTCTACACTATAAAAACTGATTGGTGGGCCATCCCATTCCATATTATACCTGTTGGCAATAATTAATATCGGCTTTTCAAATACGTAAATGTCGTTTTTATAGGTATCCTTTAAAGGTACGGGTGTCCATTTCGACATGTCATAATCCTGACTGTACAATACCCTTGGCATTTCATAGTTGTAATTGCCCTCATTACTCCTGGTGTCAAAACTCTCCGTGTGATCTGGAGAAAAAAAGTACATTTCTTTCGTGAACTTGGCTGCGTTGGTAGTTTTGAGTGTCCCATTTTTGTAATGCCAGTAAGCAAATGGCAAGGCAAACTGAAGCTCAGGGGCAAATTCACCGCTAAAAGCCAGTTCTTTATATTTCTTTTTGAAAATATAGTCACGGAATACATACTTCCATTGTACCACTTCGCAGTAATAGGTATCCCGGTAATAATATCTGAGATCCACTGGCAGGTTACCATATCTCACCCTCACTAAAAAACCAAGAAACTTATTAATTAATTTTTCAAACATTCTTTTAATTATAGTTTATTTCATTCGCCAGCCCGGTCGTACCTACGCAAATTATGCAGTTAGAGTTTAGACACGCGTATTTATTATTTTCAATCTAATGAAAATTAGTTTGTTTAGCCCGTTTTATTTAAAAATTTTCCCAAGTTTAATGATTCCCTTTCTCAGCAGGCGTTTATAGTCACTAACAGGTTTAAATGATTTGAATGGCGTAAGCCGCAAATAACGGTAAAAGGCATCGTAATACGTTCTATTCGTGTTATATGATTTGAATATTGGTTTGATGTCTAGAAAATGGACAAGGAAAGGATCCTTAACATCGAGGATAGAAAATGTATTCCACCTGCGGTCAAGTTCCAACCACTGATTGTGTAATACAACGTTCAGCCCGTACTGATCTGCAAAGTTTACGGAATCCATATTGTCATTAATTGCTTTAATAACTTTGTTAGATACATCTTTGGCGCGCCATTGGATCGGATCCAACATCAGCAGTCCGGCATTAAAATATTTAGATGCAGGATCTATTCCCAACGCTTTATAGTTTGGAATTCCGCCCCAATCGCTACCAACAATTTCACAAAGATCCTGTGCAGCAGCAAAAAGGTGTCCCTGCAGATCAATCTTCCATAATTCAGAGATATCTTTCATCAGTATCATATCGACATCAAGATAAATCATCTTTGTTGCAGAAGCAGGGATTACATAGGGTGCAAAGAGACGCAAATAGGTGGTAATTGGAAATGCCGACTTATCTGTGGGGATTTTGACATCTTTTGGAACTACATCTTTTGTTTTTAGCCAGTAAAGCGTAAACATCTCCGAACTTACAGAGCCAATAAGCATCTGTTTGTTTTTTTCTGATATACCATCATCAATAATGTAGAAGGCAATGGGTTCACCAGAGATGTGATTAACCTCTATAGACTTCAGCAGTGCCGCTAGTAATATTGCGTAAAAGTTATCCGTTGCCGCGACAAGGATGATCTGATTATGTTTTTCCACCTTCTGTGAGCTATAACGTGTTAAAAATTTTCTGAACTTGGACCTGAAAGATACTCTTTCATCCTGTTGGTATGCAATTTCAGCCTGTTGATAAATGATTTCATCAATCCGCCTTCGGATGTGAGACGTCGTGCAGAAGTGAATACCCTTGCTTTTGGACTGGTGACGAGCACAAGACGGCCGGATCTTTTAAGATTTAACGCCATCCTTCCATCCTCAGCCTCATCTACAAAATAGTCGCTGCCAGCAGCATTATCAAACATCCTAACTTCAGTGACTTCAAAACCACCGTTGTTTTTTCCTATTTCAGTAATAAATCCCATATTGAAACCGAGAAAGTTAATATGCTCCCTTTTATATTTTCTGACTCTAATCAGAAGTCCCGTTATCTTTTCGTAAACGGTAAGCATAAAGCGCTCTTTAGGTTCTTTTGGCATGAAAGAATACCGACCATATACCCCAACACAACCCTTAACGTTTTTTAGCGGTTCAATCATAAGGTCGATCCATGATGGGGGATAATAGGTGTCAGAATCCGCACACAAGTGATATTTACCCTTTGCCACGTCCAGGCCCATTTGTCTGGCATGTGGAGTACCCTGTATAGGTTGTAAAAGGCTCTTGACACCGAGCTGGTCAAGAACTGTCTGAGTTTTATCTGTAGAATTATTATTTATAACGACTATTTCAACACGGTATTTGGTGTTGCTCGACGCTAAGGAAGATAATGCCCTAAAAATATTATTTTCTTCATTCCAGGCAGGAATCATAATAGAGACTTCAGGATCTTCAGATCTGAAATTACTCAAACGTAGTCTTAAATCTGAAATCTCGCTGTGAGACAAGTCATTGAATTTTTTGTTTGGAAACTGATGAAGCTTAACCCATTTAGGTATATCGAATAATGCCATGTTACACACTTTTTTTCTGAAGGTAAAAATCCAGATGGAACTTAATATAGCGATAACTATGCTTAAGAACGATAACAAATGGATTTTTCGCGTTTCTCCAATAGTTACGACTTACTGTACTCGGCTCTTCCGACGAATTTTCCTGACTGAATAGACCGTTGACGTCAGTGTACATTAAAGCTTTCCCCTTATGTTGGATAAATGACATCATCATCCTGTATTCTGTTTTTTCAACGGGTATGCCTTCTGCATATCTGCCAAATTTCTCAAAAAAACTGGTTCTCCGAAGATGTGGGTGGTCACTGTAATAGTAGAACTTTCGATATCCGGTATACCATGGTGAGGCTGAAAACATCATCTCTGAAAAATTAGCCTGGTAAGGTTTCAGAAACGGATATTTGAAATAGGCATAATATCTCGCCATATCAATTTTATCGTTCTTTTCCATCATCTCCAGCGAAGCTGCGAACTCTTTCTTAAACAATTCTTTGGGAACAAAGTCTTCCTGAACGTACAATGTATATTTTGCTGTTACCTTATCCTGACCCTTATTAATATTATTACCTAATCCTTTATTTGCAGGCGTAGTAACTAAGATGTAATTATAGATTGGCTGCATTTCAACGAGTCGCTTCAGATGTTCAGGCTTACTTCCATCGTCTGAAACAATAATTTCATGAAATTCAAATTCCAACTCCTGAAATCTTAACAACAGTCGTTCCAGGGAACTACTTCTGTTATAATGGGTAATCAATAAAGAGACGTTACTAAAAATGTTCATTTGCGAACTGAAATTATGCAATATTAATTGTGATACTAAGCTAAGGTATAATATGCAACACTGAAACTATTTCTTGAAAAGATGAAATCTCGAAAAAATGAACAAAGACCGCCAGTTCCATGCATTGCCCACATTTTATTTGGTGTAGATATAAGTTGAGTTGATGTAGCCGGCGTTCGTATACCAGTCAGGAAATAGGATCCCACCTGAATTTGCCCAATCTGCAAATTTGGTGTAACCTTTAGTAATATCAACCCGCTCTATCATATATCCGAAATTGGCCACAGGCAGCTCAATCGCCCAGGGTAGATTATTAACCGTCGTATAATATTTCCCAAGTACAGATCTATCATCCAGTGTACCAAACAGCTTTAAATTAGCCAGGTTGGTTGGTGATTTCCCATACATATGCGTTTCATAGCCACGCCCAAAGCCCGGCATATTATTCCAGATGAAAGGATTGTAGGTGCCTACGCCCAGATTGGCCAGTAGTGGCCCGCTTGTGATATCCAGTACTATGGAGTAATTTTTGAAAGCTGAAGTTGTTTTGCCCGGCTCAGTATTCCCGGTGGCTTGCTCTGTTCTGCTGTCATTAAAAAGCATCACGACCACACTGTCTTGTTTTGCTTCCAGATATGTGCCGGTCGATGCCGATACAATTTTTGCACTTGCGGCGGGTAAATGGAACTGTATTCCTGCAGCGTTGTGGTAATCTGCGCCCGTTGCCTTTAATACGTAGTCTGCCCTAATTTGAACAACAACATTGTTACTGTTCGTGATGAGCAGATATTTGCTGTTTAGCACCACATCATTTAAATCGTAGTCACCGCGCAAAGGCCAGCTGTCTTCGAAAGCAATCGTAGAACCACCGGCGGTATAATTTACAGAATAGTTATTAAAAGCTTTACTTGCATCAGATGGGTAGGCGTCCTGTTCGTCTATGATGCCGTCACCGTCTGTATCTGGTTTCACAACAGGTGGGGTAGTTGCGCCATTCCCGATATCATTGCAAGTGGTGATTGGAATAGATAACCCACATCCCGCTGCTGCAGGAGCAAGGAAATGCTTGTCGCCAATGCTGATCGTTGGATGGCAAAACTGAACGATCCCGAAGAATAAGCCTGAATTGTTTTTTACCTTATCATCAACCTTACCAGTAACCTTGAATAAAGAAGGCATAGTTGTTCCAACACCTTGAACTTTACCGTCCATATTAGTCAGATTAACCGTCTGGAACATTGCCCGTGTGTAAAGCTGAACGGATCCGTTGCCGTTGATGTATGTGTCGCCCAAAACATTGATTAAACTGCTGTTTTGAACGTTTGCATTGATGGTAAAAATCTTGTTTACGATCAGCTTGCAAAAGTTGTTTAAATCCGAACCACCATTTAATGTGAGGTTCTGGAAATTAGCGGCCTTATTGTTATTGAATGTGCCACCCAATTTAGTATCAGCGGCTGCCACGTCAAAATTGCTATTGTTTGAAATAGTTGATCCCAGGTCGGTTTCAAAGTTATTGGTAACGGTTAGTGATCCGGCGTTTTGCAGTGAGGATTGCCCCGCTAACTTGAGTCCGTTAAATAACAATGTTCCTTCGTTGTAAATAGACTCACTGCTTTTGATCTCAACACTATTTTTGAATATGACCGTGGTTCCGCTGGTAATATATATATCCAGAGAAGTATGGTTAAAGTTGTTGATCGTTATTGTTCTGCCCGGCGCGTTTAGTTTAAGTGTTCCGCCCTGGTTGGCATTGATATCTATGGCATGGTTGTCTGTAGGCATATAGCAAATTGCGCGTTGATCAATGCTAACTGGCACAGTGATGGAAGTACTTTTGGGATCCTGCTGAATTTTGCAGTCTGGCTCACTGGTTATAGCCATGGTGGTATTTAAGTTCAGCGCTTGTGTAGCGGTTACTGAACTTATTGCTGTAGAGACATTATTAGATGTTAATGACAGTTTTTGACTGGTCGTAGTTCCGTCAGGAGCTGTTTTAAGAACATAGACATCTTTTACAGTACTGGGTAATGAAATTTTGGTGTTAAATGGAGACACTAACGACGCGGACCCCTTCGAAATCGGTGTGCCACCATTTGCAGGATCGCTCAGGTAAATAGCGACTACGTGCAGGTTGTTTAAAAAGCGATCATCTGTAATGCCGATGCTTAGATTCACATCCCTTGAGGTCTCCCAATGAAAGGAGCCTGGAACAACCAGGTCTGTAACTGTTAGCTTTGCGTTTTCAATAGTATTGTCCTTTTTACAGGCAACAAAAAAAAGTAGTAGTATTAGGAATGATTGTAGTTTTGTAGTCATATATTGGCGTTTAATTACCTGTGCTAGGCAAAATGTATTCCTAAATGATTGATTCAGGGCGTTTAACTCAATATAAGATTAATATATGTGACTTGGATATCTGCCTGTTGAAAATAAAATCTATTGGACTGATTCTGCCTTCCGCGAAAAATTCCCGCGCGTGGAATTATCTCCCCCTTTCAGGGAGATTTGGGTAATGGTACCTCACAAATTCAGGTGCACTATAAACCTATTTTCCAGTGATTCGGGATTATGCTCGTAGATAAAACTATCAGACGCCAGTGTAATAATATACAATCCGAAATGCTCAGGCATAAATTCTATACTCATGCCTTCCTGGTAATTGTCGACAAACTTAAAGCGGTAGGGGTCGATAATTTTAATATGGTGTTGCTGAGATTCTGATAAATGTACCTGTATCGTTCTGTCCAGCTCGACAAAAGGAATTTGCTCCGAGTCGCCCGCAAACTCAATCTGAAGACCTTTGTCTACCTTCTGAATCGTTAGCGTAGGGTGGTTGAACGTAAATTCGATCAGTGCATTATCATCCTTGGAGTGCTTAATGGAATTGGTTACCAGTTCGATGATGATCAGTTTAATTTTCCTGACTTTATCCTCGCTCAGCTCTATATGCTGATGCAGCAGTCCAAGTACCTCGTTGACATACGGAAGTATACCCTCAGCGGTCTTTGGGATTTTTATTCCGATTTGTTTGGGTAATGGTTCTTTCATGCGAAGTCTTGTAAAGCTGTTTCCAAACTATCTTTCAATACAAAAATCTTATCTAATCTGGTAAGCTCAAATAGATTTTTGATATCAGAATTTAAGCTCGTAATACGTAATGTGCCATTCAAGGGAAGCAGGTTCTTTAATATAGCAACCAGGGCACCCAAAAAGGAACTGTCCAGATATTCAACTTTTTCAAAAGAAATGATGAGTTTAGTCTCTCCTTCAGCAATTTCACTTAAAACCAGTTCCTTGAAATGATCAGATTTAGAAAGATTCGCTTCTTTTTCTTCAATTGTCAGGATAAGGATGTCGCCTTTTTTTTCTTTACTGATGTTCATCGTTTTTTCTTTTTATAATGATAATGCTGCAGTCATCAATCTGTGACGTGTGTTTGTTAAATAGGTTATTCACAATGTTTTCGGTTGGCTCATTCCTTTCTTTAAGGGCAGAAAGCTTTTCCTTGAATAGATTCATATCAGACTTTTTCTCGCCATCGATCTCAAAATCAATCATGCCGTCAGAGATCAGGTACATTTCTTCCCCATCAGCCAGATCGATATTAATATCGTCATAAAAAACCTTTTCAGAAAATCCAAGCAAAATGCCGGTCGACTGATGGGTCACCAAACTACGTGCCGTGGCATCGTATTTTATTACGGGTAAGTCCCCCGCACCGGAATAGCAAACCGTGGCTTCCTCATCATCAATGAGTACCAGCGATAGTGTTGAAAATATATCATTCAGGAATTCATCAGCATAGATAACCCTGTTTAGTTTATGCAGTATGATCGGCAGTGAAAAGGTCTCATCGAACACACAAAGTCGGATGGCCGAACGGATATAACTCAAAAAACTGAAGGAGAAAAACCAGGCGCCCCATTTTTTTCCCATCACATCACCCAGGATAACAAAGGTATACCGGTCATTGATCTGTATGAAGTCTATAAAGTCGCCCCCGGGCTGATATTGGTAACTCTGGTTGAAATAGCTGATCGTAAAATTTTTCAGC
>Ga0247808_10001634_pt1 | contig 10826 bp, 8 predicted proteins | sample UWRJL089202R1_FD_179914 | JGI IMG/M metagenome (GOLD analysis project Ga0247808, IMG submission 179914) | Plant litter microbial communities from Arlington Agricultural Research Station in Wisconsin, United States - UWRJ-L089-202R-1 | ecosystem: Environmental > Terrestrial > Plant litter >... | reverse complement strand
GGAGGCACACGGAGGAACGGTCAGCGCAACGAGTGAGCTCGGTCGCGGCACCGTGGTCACCGTCGAGTTGCCCGCTTCCGTCACCCCATAACTGCGACCGCGCACAGCTGCACATTCGCAGCCGATTCGGAAGGTCGTTCGCGGCGGTCGCACACTCTCTGCCGGAAGTTCTAGTGTGGGGCGAAGATGAGCTGCCGCCTGACCTCGAGGAGTACCGCGTGACCGAACCTGTCGAGAACGAGCAACCCGAGATCATTCCGACCGAGACCACTCCGATCGACATCAGCCCGACCGAGATCAGTTACGACGAGCAGCTGTATCCGGCACGCCCTCGCCGCCTGCGTCCGCGCGACCAGTTGCGCGGCGGAAGCCTGCGTCGATTCACTGCCGACCCGCGTACCGCGAACGGCACGAACCCGTCATATATCGAGTGGCTCGTGCGCCAGTCGATGCTCAAGGATGCGGATGTGCTCAGCCGCCAGCTCTCGGGACAACCCTCGATGTGGCGCAACCCGTATGCGCGGCCCGACGCCCGGCGCGCTATCGAGACGAGCGACGTCTGGTTCACCGCCTACCCCCTGTCGCTCATCACGCGCCCCGGCCAGTCGTTTCTCGAGGCTCTCGGCGACGAGGAACTGTGGTCGCTGTTCGAGCGCATCGGCATCACCGGCGTGCACACCGGCCCGGTGAAGCGCGCTGGCGGCATCACCGGCTGGCAGCACACTCCGAGCGTCGACGGTCACTTCGACCGCATCAGCACGCAGATCGATCCCGAGTTCGGCGACGAGGATGCGTTCCGTGCGCTGTGCGATGTGGCGGACTCCCATGGCGGCAGCGTCATCGACGACATCGTGCCGGGGCACACCGGCAAGGGCGCCGACTTCCGGCTGGCCGAGATGGCCTACAAGGACTACCCCGGCATCTTTCACATGATCGAGATCCCGCTGGAGATGTGGTCGCTGCTGCCCGATGTTCCCGAGGGCCGGGACTCGGTCAACCTCAGCCCCGAGACCGAGCGCGTGCTCAGCGAGCGAGGGTTCATCATCGGTGAACTGCAGCGTGTCATCTTCTACACGGCCGGTGTCAAGGAGACCAACTGGAGCGCCACCGCCCCGGTCGTGGGAACCGACGGCATCGAGAGGCGCTGGGTCTACCTCCACTACTTCAAAGAGGGCCAGCCGTCGATCAACTGGCTCGACCCCACGTTCGCCGGCATGCGTCTCGTCATCGGCGACGCGCTCCACTCGCTTGGCGATCTGGGCACGAGCGCCCTTCGCCTCGACGCGAACGGGTTTCTCGGTGTGGAGAAGAGCGCGGAGGGTCTGCCGGCCTGGTCGGAGGGGCATCCGCTCTCCCATGCCGCCAACCACATCATCGCGGGAATGGTGCGCAAGGTGGGCGGCTTCACGTTCCAGGAGCTCAATCTCGCCATCGAGGACATCCGCGACACGGGTGCCGTCGGTGCCGACCTCTCGTATGACTTCGTCACCCGGCCGGCCTACCATCACGCGCTGGCGACCGGGCACACAGAGTTTCTGCGGCTCGCCCTCAACGTCGCGCTTGAGCTCGGGGTCGAACCGGTGCAACTCGTGCACGGGCTGCAGAACCACGACGAGCTCACCTACGAACTCGTGCACTGGTCGACAAGTCACCACGATGACCTGTTCCACTTTCGCTACCGCGATATCACGGGCGCCCAGCTCGCCGAAGAGATCCGTGCCGATCTCACCGAGGTGCTCACGGGCGAGGCGGACTTCAACCGGGTGTTCACCCAGAACGGCATCGCCTGCACGACGGCGTCGCTGATCGCCGCGACCCAGCAGAAGAAGACTCTCGACGAGATCGTCGAAGCGGATGTGCCCGCCATCCGTGACGCTCACCTCCTGCTCGCCAAGTACAACGCCTGGCAGCCGGGTGTCTTCGCGCTGTCGGGGTGGGACCTGACCGGTAGCCTCACGGTTCCGTCCAGCGAGGTACACGAACTGATCGCCACCGGCGACACCCGCTGGATCGAGCGCGGTGCGCACGACCTTATCGATGCGGCGCCGGGGCAGGAGCGGTCGGCGGCCGGCATGCCGAAGGCGCGCGCGTTGTACGGGTCATTGCAGTCGCAATTGGCCGACCCCGAGTCGTTCGTGTCGGGCCTTCGCTCGACGCTGGGCACGCGCGACCGGTATGGAATTTCGCGTGCGACGCAAGTCGACATCCCTCACGTCGCCCATCCGAGCATGCTCGTGATGGTGCACCGGCTCGACAACGGCAACGTTGCAGACGAGAACGCGCAGATGCAGATCACGGTGCTCAACTTCTCGGGTGAGCCCATCGACGGCACCGTGAGATCAGATGCGTTGCCTTCGCGGGCCGACGTGATCGACACGGCGTCGGGTGAGTCGGTGGGCCGCGTCGACGACCTGCAGAGCTTCAGCGTTTCGCTTCCGGCATACGGCGGGCTGTTCCTCGTCCTCGAGCCCGACGAAATCATCGTATGACCGGCGGTCGAACGACCGGCTGAACACCCGCGCAGGGCATGATCAGGCCCAATACATCAGATGATCTAACGATGAGCACCGCTTTGACGGCGTATGGTTTCGCAACCATCGGCCGATTCATCTGACTTGTAGGCTAGAGGGCAGGGCTGTGATGACGCGGCCCGTCACGAAGGAGAATCACCGTGCCAGAGACCGCCCCCGATCTCCAGTCGTTCGCACCGTGGGAGTGTGCTGAGGCGCCGCGCGCCGCGGGCTCGAGCGACGCATCCGTCGTCAGTCTCGACGGGGAGTGGGCGTTCAGCCTCGCCCCCTCGGTCGATGCCACCACGCCCGGGTTCGAACAGCCCGGATTCGACGATGCGAACTGGGCGCACATCCCGGTTCCGGCAAGCTGGCAGATGGTCGGCCTCCGCGACGAGCAGGGCGAGTTGCTGCCGCGCGGTGAGGGTCGATTCGGACACCCGGCTTACACGAACGTCGTCTATCCGTTCCCGATCGATCCGCCGTTTGTGCCCGACGCAAACCCCACCGGCGAGTACCGCCGCGTCTTCTCCTGGCACGAGGGCGCGAGCGACAGCCGGTATCTGCTGCGATTCGAGGGCGTCGACTCGCACGCGACGGTGTGGCTCAACGGAACCCGGCTCGGCTGGAGCACCGGCAGCCGGCTCGCTGTCGAGTTCGACGCGACCGATGCACTCGTCGACGGTGACAACGTGCTCGCGGTACGCGTGCACCAGTGGTCGGCGGCGAGCTACCTCGAAGACCAGGACATGTGGTGGGTGTCCGGAATCTTCCGGTCGGTGCTGCTTCTCGAGCGCCCCGCTGGAGCGATCGGCGACCACTTCGTACACGCCGGATTCGATCACCTCACCGGCGAGGGAGTACTGCGCGTGGAGACGGATGTGCCCACCACAGTCTCTGTTCCCGAACTCGGTATCGACCACCTCGACTCGGGGCGCGAGATCCGCATCGCCCTCGTCGATCCGTGGACGGCGGAGAGCCCGCGCCTGTACGCCGCCACGATCACCTCAGCGGGTGAGACGGTCTCCGTCAGGATCGGCTTCCGCACCGTCAGCACGGCGGGCGGTGTGCTCGCGGTCAACGGTGCACCAATCCGGCTGCGTGGCGTCAACCGCCACGAATGGCACCCCGACACCGGCCGCACGCTCGACCTCGACACCATGCGCGCCGACATCGAGCTGATGAAGCGCCACCACGTCAATGCGGTGCGAACGAGTCACTACCCGCCCGATGCACGCTTTCTCGACCTGTGTGACGAATACGGCCTCTGGGTGATCGACGAGTGCGATCTCGAGACCCACGGGTTCGCGATCGTCGGCTGGGAGCGCAACCCGAGCAACGACCCGGCCTGGCGAGACGCCCTGCTCAACCGCATGCAGCGCACCGTCGAGCGTGACAAGAACCACCCGAGCATCATCGGGTGGTCCCTCGGCAACGAGGCAGGTGCCGGTGCGAACCTCGCAGCGATGGCGCAGTGGACGAAGGAGCGCGACGCGAGCCGGTTCATTCACTACGAGGGCGACTGGGACTCCTCGTACGTCGACGTCTACAGCCGCATGTACGCAGACATCGACGAGGTCGAGCTCATCGGTATGGCGGCGGAGGCGCGCACGACCGATGCGGCGGCCGACACGCATCGACGAGGCATCCCCTTCCTCCTGTGTGAGTACGCCCACGCAATGGGAAACGGGCCGGGCGGGCTTCTCGAATACGAGCGACTGTTTGACCGGTTCCCGAGGCTCGCGGGCGGATTCATCTGGGAGTGGATCGACCACGGCATCACCCAGTCGGCTCCCGACGGAGGCGAGTTCTTCGCCTACGGCGGCGACTTCGGCGAGATCGTGCATGACGGCAACTTCATCGCCGACGGACTCGTGTTCCCCGACCGCACCCCCTCGCCCGGGCTGCTCGACTTCGCGGCGGTCATCGCGCCGGTGCGCCTGCGGCTCGAGAGCGACGAGGGCCTGCGACTCGTCATCGAGAACCGCTACGACTTCTCGACCACCGAAGGCGTCGAGTACCGCTGGACGGTCGCACACCCCTATGACGGCGAACTCGCCGCGGGGGTGCTCGCCGCCGACGTGGTGCCCGCGCGCCGCACGCGAGAGGCTCCGGTGCCGCAGGAGGCCAGCGAGGCACTCGTGTCCGGCGCAGTACTGACAGTGGTGGCGAGCGTCGACGGGCTCGAACTCGGGTGGGCGCAGTATGAGGCGGGCGGGGCATCCGAGTCCGGCTCTGGCCTGTCCGACTCTGACGTGCCCGCCGTCGACACGCTCTCTCCTGAGGCGCTCGATTCCGGCTGGCGGCTCGGCGACGCCGAGTTCGATGCGCACGGCGTACTTACGAGCCTCGGCGGTATGACAATCGACGGCCCGCGAGTCGACCTCTGGCGCGCGCCCACCGACAACGACGCGGCGAAGCCCGGCCAGGCCGCCGTCTGGCGCGAACTCGGGTTCGACAGGCTGCAGCACCGGCACGTCTCGGCGGCCGTCGTCGATTCGGCGCTCGTCGTCGAGTCCATCGCGATCGGGGCCGGTCATGACGCTGGCATGCGGTCGATCATGACCTGGCGGGCCACGGCCGACGGCGACCTGAGCGTCGAGGTGGCGCTCGAGCCGGTCGGCCAGTTTCTCTCCAACCTCATCAGCAAGACCTACCCGGGCGGATCGATCACCCCCGTCACCATTCCGCGCCTCGGGCTGCGCATGGGTGTGCCGCGCGCGGTGCAGAACGTCGAGTGGTTCGGGCTCGGCCCGGGCGAGGCCTACTCCGACACCCACTCAGCGGTGCGGCTCGGCCGTTACTCGGCCACGCTCGACGACCTGCAGGTCGACTACGTGCGTCCGCAGGAGAACGGTGCTCGGCGCGAGGTGCGCTGGAGCGAGTTGTCGTGGGCAGGGGGCGACGCACTCGCGATCGACACGCGCTCGCCGCTGTCGGTCACAGTACGGCCGTGGACCAGCGAGCAGCTCGCCGCGGCGAGTCATCCGTTCGACCTCGTTGCCGACGACCGCTGCTGGGTGAACATCGACGTTGAGCAGTACGGCATCGGTACCGCCGCATGCGGCCCCGACGCGTTCCCGGCGCACCGGCTACACCCGCACGCGACGACGTTCGGGTTCACGCTACGGCGTCGTGCGGCTGAACGTTCTTAGCCGCGTTCGCTCTCGTCGCCGATGTGCTGAGGTTCGAGGCGCTCTTCGACGTAGAGCAGGTGACTGGACATACGGATGCGGGCACGATCGGGATCATGCGCGACGAGCGCGGTGAGAATGGCCCGGTGCTCGCGCTGGCTGTCACGCACGGCCCCGCTGTCGGCACATAGGGTGCGGCCCGCGAGCACGTCGATGAGCGCCTCGAGCGTCGGGTTGCCCGAGGCTGTGGCGATGATGCGGTGAAACTCGATGTCGGCGTTGAGCGTCTTTTCGGCGTCGAGCGTCGCTGAATCCAGTAGCGACTCGACGAGGTCGAGCAGCTCGGCTGCACGCTCGAGCTGCTCGTCGCTGACGCGGGTGGCGGCCTGCGCGGCGGCCTCGGTCTCGAGCACGCGGCGAACCGACTGGAGGTGGGCGGTGTTGGCCGTATTGTTGGCCGCGGTCTGCAGGTCGACCATGAAGCCCATTGGGGCCAGCAGCTGGTTCGGGTCGAGTGAGGTGACGTAGGTTCCGTCGCCCTGGCGCGTCTCGAGAACTCCCATCATGGCGAGAGCCCGTACCCCCTCTCGCAACGATCCGCGTGATACGGAGAGCTCGAGGCTCAACTCTTTCTCGATCGGAAGCCGGGATCCGGCGGCGAGGACGCCGTTCATGATCATCGCCTTGATCCCCTCGATGACGACATCAGTCTGCGAGCGGTTGGCTGGGGGCAGCGGGGAGTCGTCGCCGATCATGCGCCAACTCTACGGTCGCGGCCGCAATCGTCAGATCTATGTGGGGCGCGCACGACAACCGGGAGGAGCCGAGGCCTAGTCGTCGAGCGGTGTGACGTGCTTGGTCGTCCAGGCGAACGGGTCGACAGCGACGCCGTTGATGAGGATCCCGTAGTGCAGGTGGGGGCCGGTCGATGCGCCGGTGCTGCCGACGAGGCCGACCTGGTCGCCGACCTCCACCCTGTCGCCGACCTTAAGGATGCGTGAACCAAGCAGCATGTGTCCGTAGACGCTGCTCACCTTCTCGCCATCAATGACGTGGTCGATCACGATGTGGACGCCGAGCCCGCCCGGATCGTCGACGGAGACGGAGACGACCCCATCGGCGATCGCCGTGATGGGGGTGCCGAGGCCGGGATTCATGTCGAGTCCGTCGTGCCCGCCGAATCGCGTGGTGATCTGCACACCCTGCGAGAAGGGCCACTGCACGGCCGACTTGGGATTGTTCACGAAGGTATCGGCCAGTTGGGCGTACGGCCGGTACCCCGCCGGCAACTCGCCGATGATCGTGAAGCTCGTACGGTCGATCTCGACCGGGGCGGTCTCGCCGACCTTGAGCGACTGCGCCGTGATCTGCTCCACCGCCGTGATGTCGGTGGATCCTTGCGCGAATGCGGGCATGGCGTACGGAGTGACGAGCAGTGCGGCGGCCGCGGCGGCGATAACCGTGCGCACCCTTCTCGCGCGAGCGAAACTCGCCGTGGTGCGGACCTTGGGTGCGCGCCTGCGACCGGAGCGCCCACGGCTCCGGCGAGTATTGAGTGTCAACGCCATGATCCGGGTCAGCTCCTTTCCACCCATCCACGTTACCCGAGCCTCCCCGACACAACCTGAGTGCTCGTTACATCGCCGCTCGAGAACCGCGTATGTAGCCCGTTCGGGGTGGTGATTCCGGCTACGTCGCCGCGTAGCCTCGACAGGGTCGCGTGGTTCCATGCGCGGCCAGTACCCGAAAGTCTCGCCGCTATGACGCTCTCCCGCACGGTCGCCACGATCACTGCAGCCGCTCTGCTTGCACTGGGAGCTCTTGCTCCCGCGGCATCCGCTGCTCCTCTCCCGCTTGCCCTCGGCGCACCGGCCCAAGGGGAGGAAGTCGACACACCGTACCCGGAATTCACCTGGACGCTGCCGGCGAATACGACGCAGTCGCAGGTAATCGTCTCCCGTGAGAACGCCACCGGTGCGAACGGTTTGCTGTCGACCAGGGGCAAGAACGTCATGTTCTCCACCGACTTCTATGCAGGCGAGAGCCAGTACCACGACCCGGGCTACGCATTCTCGCCCGACACCTACTACTGGCAGGTGAACGCTCTCGACGCTGACGGAAATACCTACGTCTCGGCCGTGCAGAAATTCAAGGTGCCGCTCTTCATGGACCTCAAGAAAGCAAAGACGAAGATCGGCAAGATGCAGTACAACGGGCAACGTGCCATCTTCGGCAACGCGACGATGTACTGCAACTATGCCGAGCAGCAGTACTACACGGAATTCGTCATGGAGGTGTGGAAGGGCAAGAAGAAGCTCGCCACCTCGTCGCAGGCTCGCGGGGACTGCGCGTACTACTCCGGCGTGAAGTCGGAGGCGGTGTGGGCTCCGACGGCCAGCCTGAAGAGCGGTACGAAGCTCACGATCAAGCTCTACGGCGCACAGACCCACAAGAGCACGATCAAGTGGGGAGGCGTGAAGCTGCCGAAGAGCAAGGGGCCGGTCACTACCCTCACGATTACCTGGAAGAAGTAGCCGCTACTTATCCGCTGGCAGCTTCCAGAACCAGGCGAGGCCGCCCGGGTGAACCGTGTGGATCATCTGGTTGAGGCTGCGGTACTGGTAGGGGTCGGCGCTCTCGGCAACGAAGATCTTGATGTCGCCGTTCTTCTTGTGAATGATGCGGGTCACGACGGCGCTGTGGTTGACCTTGCCGTCGCGCTCCCAGTCGAACTGCATGACGTCGCCCACGCTCACTCGGGCACGGTTCTTCTTGCTGTCGGTGAGCTTCACGGCGCCCTTCAGCTTGAGGTACTTGCCGAGCGCAGTCGATGAGGTCCAGGCGGGAGAGTGCTTGCCACCCTTGTTGAACCAGTTCTTGGTCATCTTCCAGCCGCGGGCGTGGAGGGTCTGCGAGACGAAGTTCGCGCAGTTCTCGTTGGGAATGTACGAGTACTTCTTCGTCGGGCCGGTCGTGTACCAGTAGTCGGCGATGTAGGCCATCTGCTTCTCGACCGGCGTGCCGGTGTACTTCTCAAGCTTCCTGCCGACGTGCAGGGCGACGATCTTGCCGTTGTCCATGAGGTGGCACTGGGCACCCTTGGTGCCGCGCCACGAGTACCGTCCGTTCGCGCTTCCGCACTGCTTCTCGTACTTCAGTGTGTGGTTCTGCTTCAGCGGATGCTCAGGCAACCGGCGCGGCGGCTCGGCGTGCGCGGCTATGGGCGACGCGACGAGGGCGAGCGCCGCCAGAAAGGCGACGAGAGTGAGACGGTGTCTTCTCATGGTGATGGGCCCTTCTGAGGTGAGGAACCATCATACGTTTTATGAACTGAACGCGACTTCTACCGTGGGGACAACACCCGCGGTGCGCCCGGGAGCCGACTGGTACTTCCAGAACTGGTTCGTGTAGTCGATGATCACCTCGGGCGGTGGTGAACCCCACTCCGTGGAATCCTCTGTCGTGTGCGCATCACCGACGAGCGTGACATCGTAGCCGCGAGTGAACGCACCATGGATTGTCGAGCGGATGCAGGCATCCGACTGCGCTCCCGTCACCACGAGTCGACCGACACCGGCGTCGGCGAGCACCTGTTCGAGGTTCGTCGCCTCGAAGGAGTCGCCGTAGTGCTTGTGCACGACCGCCTCTGCCTCTGCGCGGGTGAGCTCGGGCACGTACTGCCAGTCGTCGCTGCCCTCTTCAAGACCGTCGTCGGAGTGCTGCACCCAGACGACGGGTACGCCTTCGCCTCGGGCCTTGTCGACGAGCGTGTTGATGTTGGCGATGACCTCATCGCGTCGAAGGGCACCGCCGACGACGCCGTTCTGCACGTCGATCACGACAAGCGCTGTGTTCGGGCGATCAGGGAGAGTTGTCATGGCTCACAGAGTAGAGCGAGCCGCCGACAGTCGGTCGAATTGACGGCGATGCGCGGGAAAGGCGGCTTTCAGGGAGCCTTGATACCCTGAACTCTTGACCTCCTCGAGCGCTCGCCACTCCGCAGCCCGCGTCACGCGGGGCGTTCGGCGTACCCCGGTCAGGGCCGCCGCTATGATCGCGTTCCTGCTCCCTGTCGGTTTCGCCCTCGCGCCGCCACCCCCGGTGGATGCCGTGCAGGCCTATCTCTCCGAGAACGCCCAGTCGCTCACCGTCTCGAATGCCAGCGCCGATCTCGAGGTGCAGCGCGGCGGCTACTCCGCCACGGCGGGCTACGAGACGTACGCCGACTCGGGCACCAACTACGACTGGGCAGCGCTCGTTCTGCTGATCGGCAAGTGGCCCGTCACAGATGCCAACGTCACCGTCATGCTGCGCTGGATGCGCCAGGAGAACGGCCCCGACAACTGGTTCAATCGCAACAACCCGATGAACAACGGCTGGGGTTCGGGCGGCGGTGGCGGCACGGGCACGTACAAGAACCTGATCTCTGCTGCCGAGAACGCGGCCGATGCGCTGCACAGCGTTCCCGGCTACTCGGGTATTGTCGCCGAGCTCGAGGACGGCGACTCCGCCGACGCTACAGCGCGCGCGATCTGGGCGTCACCATGGGCCACGAGCCATTACGCCAACGGCACACACTGGTCCACCCGGGAGGTTCCGCGGGTCACGGCGCCGCGCGAGGCGTGGACGGGCTAAGCCGCACCAATGTGAGTCGCGCAGTGCGGCATCCTAATCCGAGGTTTCTGCCGCCGCCTGGCGCAGGTCGATGCGGCGGATCACCACGCGGGCGATCTCGTCATCTACCTGGTTGAGTCGTACTGCGTTGCCGACCGCCGCCCGCTTGGCGTGAAACCAGTCGGAGCTGTTCGGCACGGCGTCAGCGCCCGCCTCATCGGCAATCGCCTGGGCGGCCGCCACCTTGGAGTCTTCGGCCGCGTCGTCGTCGGTGGAGTCGATGCGCAGTCGGCGGGCGAGCACCGGGACCGTGAACCCCTGCAGCAGTAGGGTGCCGATCGCGACGATGAACGCGATCACCTGAATCGATGCGCGACCTGGAAAGTCCTCCCCGGCAGCCGTGAGCGGAATGGCCGCCGCCGCCGCGAGCGTCACGATCCCGCGCATGCCGGTCCAGCTGACGAGCAGGATCTCCTTCCAGCCGAGTGCCTGTTCGCGGCTCGCCCGTTGCCGGCCTCGTGCCTCCAGCGCTTCCTCGCGTCGGCGGAGAAACTCTGCGAACTTCTCG
>Ga0247808_10001633_pt1 | contig 10832 bp, 11 predicted proteins | sample UWRJL089202R1_FD_179914 | JGI IMG/M metagenome (GOLD analysis project Ga0247808, IMG submission 179914) | Plant litter microbial communities from Arlington Agricultural Research Station in Wisconsin, United States - UWRJ-L089-202R-1 | ecosystem: Environmental > Terrestrial > Plant litter >... | reverse complement strand
CCGTGATGGAACAGACCCACGCCGAGGTCATCGCCGGCCTGAATCTGCCCATGTTAATCAAACTGGCCAGCGTGCGCGGACGCGAGACCCTCGAATCCTGCGTCGCCCACGCCCAGGACGCCGGACGCAAATACATCTCGGTCGCCTCCTGGGTGCTGGCGGGCGAGAAATAGGCCCGGACGACCCCATGACCGCCATCACCACGACCGCCGACATCTGCAACACCCGCGGCCTTCACGCCCGGGCCTCGGCCAAGTTCGTCAAACTGGCCTCCAGCTTCGAATCCGACATCCACGTCACCCGCGACGGCACGACCGTGGACGCGCGCTCGATCATGGGCCTGCTGATGCTGGGCGCCGGCATCGGCTGCAGCATCGAGATCCAGGCCGAGGGCGCCGACGCCCCCGAAGCCATCGAGGCGCTGACCGATCTGGTGGCGCGCAAGTTCGACGAGGACGCGTAGGGGCGCCGGATCTTCCGCAGGCTGCGTGGCGCAGCGGCGCACCGACACGCCTGGATCACCTTGTCTGAAACACCGCCTGGTGGAGCCGAGGGGAGTCGAACCCCTGACCTCGTCATTGCGAACGACGCGCTCTACCAACTGAGCTACGGCCCCTCTTCAGGGACAGGCGAGCGCGGGACATAGGCGGGCGGGGCTGCGGGTGTCAACCGGTCACTCCGGCAGGGCGCGCTATCACGTCCCTCACGCAGATATGAGCGGCGCGGCGCGGGCGGGACGGCTAGGGTTCGCGGCATGAACTTCAGGGGATGGATCACCGCGGCCGCGGTGCTGGTCGCGGGGATGGCGGCCGTGGGATCGACGGCCCAGCCGGCGGCGGCCTCGCGGCCATCCTCCACCCGCGCCACCCCGGCCGAGCCCGTCGTGGTCGAGCTGTTCACCGCCCAGGGCTGCTCCGGCTGTCCCGACGCAAACCGGGTGGTAGAGGCGATCGCCGACGAGCCGGGCGTCATCGCCCTGACCTACGCCGTCGATTACTGGGACTATCTGGGCTGGCCCGACACCTTCGCCCGGCCCGAGTTCGCGCGGCGACAGCGTGCCTATCAGACCGCCATGCGGCTGCGGAACGTCTATACGCCCCAGGTCGTGATCGACGGCCGCCGTCAGGTCTCGGGCGCCGAGGGCCCCGCCGTTCAGACGGCGGTGGACGAGGAGGCCGTGCGCCGGGTCTTCCCGCCCCAGATCGAGTTCCGCGAGACCGGCGACCGCGTCGGCGTCGGCTCGGGCCGCGCTCCCGTCGGCGGCGCCGAGGTCTGGGCCGTCGTCTATCGCCCGGGCCCCCAGACAGTGGCCGTCAACGGCGGCGACAATCGCGGCCGCTCCGTCCGCCAAGTCAATGTCGTGCGCACCCTAACCCGTCTGGGCGACTGGACCGGAAGGCCCGTGCTGTTCGCCCTGCCGGCTTCGCGCGAGACCAGCGAGTCCGTCGTGGTCATGGTTCAGGCCAAGGGCGACCGCCGGATCCTGACCGCGGCCAATCTGAGGGCGACCGAGGGCTGAGGAAGTGCGCCCGTCTATCCTCCGACTTCGCCTCGGCATAGGGTGGCGGCATGGGACGCCTGACCTTCAGCATGAACGTCACCCTGGACGGCTGCGTCGACCACCAGGAAGGCGTCGCCGACGACGAGACGCACGCCTTCTTCACCCGCCTTATGGACGAGAACGGGGCGATGCTGTGGGGGCGCGTCACCTATGAGATGATGGAAGGCTACTGGCCGGCGGTCGCCCGGGGCGAGATGGAGGCCCCGCCGGCGATCCGGGAGTGGGCGGTCAAGCTGGAGACCAAGCCGAAATACGTGGTCTCGTCGACCCGAACGGCATTCCCCTGGACCAACAGCCAACACCTCGCCGGCGACCTGCGCACCGGCGTGCAGAGGCTCAAGGACGCGACCCCGACCGGCGTTCTGCTGGGCAGCGGCAAACTCGCGACCGAACTGGACCGGCTGGACCTGATCGACGAGTATAGGCTCCTGGTCCATCCCCGGATCGCCGGCCACGGACCGACCCTGCACCAGGGCGGCCTGCCCGGCACGCGGCGGCTCGAACTGATCTCGGCCACGCCCTTCCGCAACGGCGCGGTCGCCATGCACTACCGGCGCGCCGGCTGATGGAAGGCGGCCCGCAAGAGACCTCCGGAGGGATGCAATGACGATAATGTCTAGTCTGGCGACGGCGCTGATATCGAGTGCAGCCATCCTCTGGACCGGCGCAGGCAATCCGCCCGCATATCAGACCGAGCCGACGCCCTCGTTTCACATTGCGGGGGAACAGGTCGTGCTGCCGTTCGTCCTTGTAGACGAATACCCGTTTATCGAGGCCGAGGTGAACGGCGCCCATGGCAAGCTCATGTTCGACACGGGCGCGAACGGCGCGCTCGCCCTGAACAGTCGGACGGTGCCATTGCCGCCCGGCGAGGTCATCGGCACGGGCATGTTTGGAAGCGGCCAGACCTACACCAAGGTGCGGCACGCGCGCGTTGGCCCCATACGGATCGGGCCGCTGACTTTCGATACGGCGACCGATGTCCAGAGCCAGGATGCGGCGCAGCTGGAGCGGATCACACCGGACTTCATCGGATGGATCGGCTACCGCTTTTTCGACGGCTATGCGGTGAAGCTCGACTACGACGTCCTGCAGGCGACATTCTACAAGGATGGGCCTGGGGCGGCGGACCGGTATCTGGAGGGCGAGACGGTGGCGGCCGTCATTCCTTTCGAAACCCGGCTGTTGCCGAACATTCCGATCGTCCCGGCCAGGCTAGGCCTGGCGCCCGTGGAGGTGGCGTTTGACACAGGGCAGTACGGCACGATCTTCGTTACTCCGGACATCCGGGCGGCGTTGGAATCCGAAGGGTGCCTTCGCCCGGTCGATGTCCCGGGGGAGACGCGCGCCGACCTTACGCAGCTGGTTTTTGGCGACGATGACGCCACCCTGGACCTGCGCGTCGACCTCGCGGATGCTCCGTTTCCGGCCGCTGGTCCGATCGGACTCCAGGCTCCGACGGTGATCACCCTGGGGTACACAGTCCTCAGCCGGTACAAGACCGTGTGGGACTATGCCGCAAAGACGCTCTATCTGCTCGAGCGGACTGACCCTGCCTCGATCCCGGCCCGTTACCCTGCTCAGCCCGCGAGCCGCCCCTAGAGCCCTTTGAAGGTCAGGCACCGGCGAAAACGGGGGGCCTTCGCCTACGCCGCCTCGCCGACCATCGACCGCGCCACGGCCTCGGCCACCTTGATGCCGTCGACGGCGGCCGACAGGATGCCGCCCGCATAGCCCGCGCCCTCGCCAGCCGGGAAAAGGCCGCGCACGTTCAGGCTCTGGAGATCGGCGCCGCGCGTCATGCGGATCGGGGACGAACTGCGGGTCTCGACGCCCGTCAGCACCGCCTGGGCGTCGTCATAGCGGGCGATCCTGCGGCCGAAGACGGGCAGGGCCTCGCGCATGGCGGCGATCACATAGTCGGGCATCAGCGGCGCCAGATCTGTCGGCCGCACGCCCGGCTTGTAGCTGGGCACGACCTCGCCCAGCTCCGTCGAGGGTCGGCCCGCCAGGAAGTCGCCGACCAGCTGTCCCGGCGCGAAATAGTCGCCGCCGCCGGCGACATAGGCGCGGCTCTCCAGATCGCGTTGCAGTTCGATGCCCGCCAGCGGGTGGTCGCTGCCATAGTCCGCCGGCGAGATGCCGACCACGAAGCCGGAGTTGGCGTTCCGCTCGTTGCGCGAATACTGGCTCATGCCATTGGTGACCACGCGGCCCGGCTCGCTGGTCGCCGCCACCACCGTGCCGCCCGGGCACATGCAGAAGCTGTAGACGGTGCGCCCGTTTGAGCAATGGTGCGACAGCGTATAGGCCGCCGCTCCCAGATCGGGGTGGCCGGCGCAGGGGCCGAACATCGCCCGGTCGATCCACGATTGCGGATGCTCGATGCGGAAGCCGATCGAGAACGGCTTGGCCTCGATATGGACGCCCCGGCCATACAGCGTCTCGAACGTATCGCGCGACGAATGACCGATGGCGAAGACCACGTGATCGGCCTCCAAGAACTCGCCGGTGTGCAGATGCACGCCCCGGATCACACCCCCCGAAACTGATTTGTCGAGCTCCACGTCGACGACCCGGTGCTCGAACCGGTATTCGCCGCCCAGCGCCTCGATCTTCTCGCGCATGGCCTCGACCATGGTCACCAGACGGAAGGTGCCGATGTGCGGGTGGGCCTCGGTCAGGATCTCCTCCGGCGCCCCGGCCGCCACGAACTCGGTCAGCACCTTGCGGGCCAGGAAGCGGGGATCCTTGATCTGGCTATACAGCTTGCCGTCAGAGAAGGTGCCGGCGCCGCCCTCGCCGTACTGCACATTGGATTCCGGGTGCAGCTTGCCTTTCCGCCATAGCTCCCAGGTGTCCTTTGTCCTCTCACGCACGACCTTGCCACGGTCGAGGATGATCGGCCGGAACCCCATCTCGGCCAGGATCAAGCCGGCGAACAGGCCGCACGGCCCGGCCCCGATAACGAGCGGCCGCCGCTGCTCTCCCTTCGGCGCGATGGCCACCGGGCGCCAGGCTACGTCGGGCGTGGGCTGAACGTGCACGTCGTTCGCGAAACGGGCCAGCACCGCCGCCTCGTCCCTGACTTCGACGTCGAGGATATAGACCTTCAGGATCGCCGACTTCCGCCGCGCGTCATGCGCCCGCTTCCAGATCGACCACGAGATCAGATCGCGCGCTGGTACGCCCAAACGCGCGGAGATTGCGGCGGGCAGGGCCTCCGGCTCGTGGTCGAGAGGCAGTTTGAGTTCGGACAGTCGCAACATCGGCACCGTTCTAGCCGCTCGCGACGCCGAACGCATGAGGCAAGATCAAGGGGCGGTGCGGCGGCTCGCGCGTCCGCTGCGCTGTGCCGCTCAGGAGCCAGGATGTGCCTGGCCCCTGGCGAAGCCGGAACGCGAGAAAGGCGCCTTCCGACGTCGGGCCGCGGTCGGTAGGGAGAGGCGTGCCATCCGTTGATCAGACCCACAGCCTCGACGACCTCAGAGCTCTGGCGCGCCGTCGCCTGCCGCGTCCGATCTTCGACTATCTGGACGGCGGCGCGGACGAGGAACACTCCCTGGCGCGAAACGTGGACGCCTTCGCGGATTACGAGATCATCCCTGACGTCTTGACGGATGTGTCGTCGATCCGGACAGCGACGACGATCTTCGGACAGCCCGCCGCCTGGCCGATCATGCTGTCCGCCACGGGCCTGACCCGCCTATTCCATGGCTCTGCGGAGCCAGCCGTCGCCCGGGCGGCGGCCGCACAGGGCGTTCCCTACTGTCTGTCCACCATGGGCACGACGCGGCTGGAGGATCTGGCGGCTGCGGTTCCGGTCCCGATGCTGTTCCAGATCTATGTCTTCAAGGATCGCGGCCTCACGCGCGAGTTCGTCTCTCGATGCCGCGAAGCCGGATACGCCGGACTGTGTCTGACGGTCGACACGCCGGTCGCGGGCAACCGCCTGCGCGATCGCCGCAGCGGCCTGTCGCTGCCGCCCCGATTGACGGCGCGGTCCCTGTTCGATTTCGCCCTCCATCCCGGCTGGTCGATACCCGCGCTGACGGGCGCCAAATTCGATCTGGCCAACGTCAGCCACAGGACCGACGCCCTGGCGACGAACCCGATGAGCCTGTTCGACTTCATCGGCCGTCAGTTCGACCCCGGCCTGACCTGGCGCGATGTCGAGTGGCTCGCCTCCGAGTGGAACGGGCCTCTCGCGATCAAGGGGCTCATGACGCCGCAGGACGCCACTCGCGCGATCGGTTCGGGCGCCAGCGGCGTGATCATTTCGAACCACGGCGGCCGCCAGCTCGATGGCGCGCCCGCGCCGATCGATCAGGTCGCCGCCGTCAGGGATGCCTTGGGCGACGAGCCCGATGTCATCTGCGACGGGGGCATTCGACGCGGCTCGGACATCGCCAAGGCGCTGGCCCTCGGCGCGACCGCCTGCTCGATCGGACGACCCTATCTCTACGGTCTGGCGGCCGGGGGCGAGGCCGGCGTCGCCCGCACCCTCAAGCTCCTGCGCGACGAGTTCGAACGCACGCTGGCTCTGGCGGGAGTACCCGACGTTCAGGCACTGGCGGAACGTCATATCCGACACAGGCCGCGCTAGCCGCGCCGCGGCAGGGGACGGTTGCATCGGTCGACGCAGCGGTTTCCGCAGCGGCGCGGCGCCAAAACAGATTATCGTCGCCTCGAGGGAGACGCGATTTTCCAGACACCAGGCGAACTTGCGAAATCTCCTCTCCGGGCAGTGCTAAATCGGCGCCCGGCTCGTTGCGGACCTTTACCGCTGACGTGTCAGGGAATGTCGCGAGAAATCCATAGGGCTGCAGCGGGGCGAGCCAACAGGCGTTCGCGGTAGGCGACAAGCGCAGGCGCTGCTGGCCGATCCATCGGAGTGAGAAGCCAGCGCTGCACCGAAAGTCCGAGGACGATGTCGGCCAGGGTGAACGTATCTCCCGTCACGAACGATGCGGTGTCCGCCAGTCGCTTCTCGAGAAGCAGCATCATCGCATTCCATGTGTCGATGCTGCGCAGAATGTCAGTGTTTGAAAAGGTCGAGTCTTCACGCACCAACGCCATGAAAGCGGGCCGCCAAGCGGTGTTCAAATCCGTGGCCTGCCAATCCATCCACTTTTCGACGTCGGCCCGGGCGAACGCCGAGCTCGGCAACAAATCCGACCGGTTGGCGATCGTTGCGAGATAACGGCAAATGCTGTTGCTCTCCCAAAGGGGACCGTCTTCGGTGACCAGTACGGGCACAAGCCTGTTGGGATTGATCGCCTGAAACTCTTGATCTTCCGTGCAACGTCGGCCGCCCCACTCATCCTCGAGAATGAAATCCATCTGGGTCTCGGCCGCGGTCCAGAGCGCCTTCCTGACATTTATGGATGACGTTCTTCCGAGCAGTCTCAGCATAGCCTGTGTCTCATTATATGACGTAGCAAAGTCCGCTTCCCATCTGCGGACGCTCCCCTTAGCGCAACACTAAATCCGCAAGTTTTTGGCGTGTAGTCGGACCCTGGCGCCGGTGCGGCTGTACTGCGGCGGCGTAAGGTCGTGCTATGGACGTCTTCTTCGGATGTTGTTCGGCGCCGTCAATCTGGCACGGCTATCCCATGTCTCAAGGTGAGGCCGGGTCTTCGCTCTAGCGTGGGCAGCCGCCACAGGAACTCGCTTGGTCACCGGATTTGGTGCGGGCGTCTCGCTGCTTCGGATCAACAACCGCACTATACCGTCCTGTCACCGGGGCGGGCCGCCATCTCGCCGCATTGAGCTTCAGCATAACCCAAGCTATCGAGCGCGTGGCTGTACGGGCAAACGGTGCAGCCAGGCCTCGATCCGACCGGTCGAGGTCAGGCGGTTCGTCGTTTATCGAGACCAGAAGGCGACGTGAGGGGGCGAACCGCCACCCCCATTTCAAGCCAACCGGAACTCGCTCCTAGAGCAGGAGTTCGGTGTGCGCGCCCTGCCGCTCGTCCCCGACCTGCAGGGCGCTACGGCCCGAACCGAACGTTTAGTCGCTCCGGTTCGGGCCGTTAGGCTCGACTTCGCCGCAACCGGGCGGCCTGGTAGAATCGGCCATGATCTCAGCTATCGCCCTATCAATCGGTGTTCTAGTCCAGCCCGTTCAACAGGCGCCGTCACAGTCCGGATTTGAACCGCCTGCCGAGGAGACGCTGTTCGCTTATTTGCCGCTTTCTGTTTGGGCGCAGACGCTTTCACGGGGCGACGGGGTCACGGTTCGACAAGACGATATCCGCCAGGTCGCGTGCGTCGGTCTGGAGTCCACCTACATGCTCTGTGCCTGGGAGCAACGCGTCGACGGCGAGTGGCTGAGGCTCTTTCAGTATGCTGACGTGAGCCAAGTCGACGCTGCGCCCGTTCGTTTGATCGGGGAGGCTTCCAAGTCCTCAGCGCCGGGCTCAGACTCAAATGATCCGATGATCCCGGGGCTCGGCGAGGGTGAGTGGATCGTGCCAGACTATCCATTGAAAGAGGATAGTCGCACCAAGCCTCCCCGGTAACCATCAGAGGTCAGTTCCCGCTCTCAATCGATGTCGTGGGGGCGGGGCATGCTTTCGGGACCCGAACCAAGTCCGGAGTCCGACCCGTTGCGGACCGCTCGCGGACATGAAAATCTCAGGCTGAAAAAGGGGGGAACGGTGAGCGGCTTCGAATATCTATTCACGTTTTACGGGCTTTTGCTGGGGCTGGCGGTCGCCAACGTCGCCACCGGCTTTGCGGACATGTGGCGAGGCCGCGACGACATCAGTCCGGGATGGACCACGCCCCTGCTCGGCCTGTTTATTCTCCTGGCGGCGGCGCAGCAATGGGTGTCCTACTGGATGGCGCGTGAGGGGCTCACGATGGAGCCCTCGACTCTTCTGATCTCAATGGCCGTCGCCTTCCCTTACATCTTCGTCAGCACGGGAATGTTCCCTCGACAGTCCGACAAATGGCGCTCGCTCGACGACTACTATTCGGCGCACAGCCGTGTCCTGATGGGCGCGCTGGCCCTGCCCGCCTTGGCGTCCCTCGTCTACAATGTCGTGTTGCAAGGCGCACCAGACATCAGGGACGCCGTCACGGCCACGATCCGGATCGGCATACCCGCCGGGCTCATGCTCACCCGTCGTCCCCTGCTGCATCGGGCCGGACTGTGCCTGCTGTGCGGCTTGATGTTGTACAAGATTTTCGGGACCTGAACTGAGCGCGCCGCGATCGGCTAGCCGGCTCCCGCCACGTCATACCTTCTCGCACTCCTCGCCTATTATGCAGCTGTCGCGTGTCCACACTGGTTGTTTGTGGGCGGCCAAAATCTGCTGATCGGCGACGTCCCCTTCCTACCCCGTTGCGGACCTTCGAAAGATTGGCTTCTAAGCGCGTGTGACACTTCGACTTAGGCGGGCGTTGAAACTACGAGTGTGCTCGCTGCCTGCGTAGTCAGTCCAGGACTGGGATGGGCAGAGCACGGAACAAAGTGGGCTTGTCCGCGGCGCCCCAGCAGCACGAGCCAACCACGAACAAAAATCCGTCCTGTTCGTCGCTGATCCTAAGGCCGGACCATTCACGAAAAGGCGCGGGCGCCTTCTCTTGAACGCGGCCGTCGCGACTGCGGAAGTAACGGCCGCGACTAGTCGCAACCCAGCCGCCGCGGATTGGGATCAGATCTTCAAGCGGCCAGGGCGACGGCATCATCATCCACCGATCGGGGAGCGCTGGCGTCGGCGTGTCGAATTCGCGGGAAATGCCGTCACGGCAAACCCGATAGACATGTCCCATACTCGAGCCGAGGTGGGATAGGCCGGTTCCAACGATCACACATCCCGGCCGGCCTGGCGCGGGAAATAGGCCGACGACCGGCTGACAGGCCGGGTTGAGGGCTCCCCCGCACAGCCCGTCGCTTTTGTCCGACACGATAGAAACCGTGCCGGTGTCGAGATCGATGCGCCTCAGGCCGCCGGCAAATTCTCCGCGATTGAGGCCGACGTAAAGCGAAGTTTGTTCATCGGAGATGACCTCGCCAGCGGCGATTGTCGCCGCCAGTTCCCTACGGTCCCAACCGCGCTCGGCGGGGCGATAGGCCGCCGTGCCGGTGAGCACGCCCGGGCGGCTCTGGCCGGTCGCGAACAGACTGATCGCCGGCGTTTCCCGGGCGTAGAAGCGGACAGGCTCGGACTGATCAGAACGAAGATTGCGGATTTCGACTTCATAACCGGCGCTCGACGCCAGAACCCAGAGGCGCGTCCCGTCCGGCATTAGGTCTACGACGCTTTCTGCAACGACCGTTCGCGTTCCATCGGTGCGGTTGAACCGTACGACTTTTCCGGACTCGCCTCGCAACCAGAGAGAGGCGGGATCGGCATAGCCCTCGATAATTGCGCGCCCCAAATCCGGATCTCGCCAATTCCCGCCCTGCCACGAACCCGGCGTTTCCACGTCTGGCATTCGCTCTATCTGGGCCGCGGCCGGCGCGGCCGTACCGAGCATCATCAACAGGAAGAGAGTCAGGAAGCGCATGATCAAACTCTTCGCATGAGATGGTTGAGGCGTCTCGCCTCAGCTGATTGCTCCAAAGTCCACGGTCAACCAGGTCCATGGGACCTGTAGACTGCGCGATGCCGATGTCTCCTACCCACCCCATTGGGCCGTCTCGAAGGTCCGCTTTGCGGCTGAATGCCTTTGACCCAAACCGACCCGTATCAGACCTTCACAACGTCCGGTGCTGGGCTAAGCCGAGGATGCTGCCGCCGGTCAGATGGGAGGCGACTCCTTGCCTCGATTTCGCCGACGATCGTAGGCGCCCCCTCACCTGTCCGAATTCAGACAGGAACCCAAGCACTCACGGCGACTTAGAGCATGCCCTGTCGGGGCATGAGGAATCGATGGTCGTCAAGCAATTCAAAGGTCATGGCCGCCACGCGACCACCGTAGGTCATAAGCCGACGGGAAGCTGGCTGTTCCGACTTTTCATGGCGTGGTTCGCGCGCGGATCGACCACGCGCTACCGCTGACTGGCCCAGCGAAGCAAGATCACACGGCAGTTGGCCCCGGCCTGTCGTGTGCCAGGCGGTCCGGTGAGGCCTGACACCAAACCGGATCGCCGCTCAGTTTTATGCAAGCCTGAGCAGCCTCAGAACTCTTTCGAGAGTGAGACAAAAACACGCCAGCCGTTATCCGGCTCGGTGTAGGGCCGAGGACCCAGCGGCTTGGCCAGTTCGACTTTCAGAGTCGCGCGCTGCTGAAAGCTAATGCGGGCGCCGACGCCAGC
>Ga0247808_10001628_pt1 | contig 10840 bp, 6 predicted proteins | sample UWRJL089202R1_FD_179914 | JGI IMG/M metagenome (GOLD analysis project Ga0247808, IMG submission 179914) | Plant litter microbial communities from Arlington Agricultural Research Station in Wisconsin, United States - UWRJ-L089-202R-1 | ecosystem: Environmental > Terrestrial > Plant litter >... | reverse complement strand
ATGGATTCTTCATTTGCTATGGTTCTGAGGAAGTATTTGCGCCAGAGATTCGCGATCTTGTCCAACTCCTAGAACTAGGAGATGTAGAATTAGACGCAAGAGAAGAGAAAGGTGGCATTCATGCTTGGCCGGTGACTGCCATGTTCTTAAGTAGTATGTTATCCAAACACTGGTTGTTAAACCATGCCTCGCAACGATATCCACGATTGTGAGACGCTGACATTTTCCATAGATACTAGAGAACAGCGGCTTAGGGGACTTAGGATGATTGTTGGAAGTATAAGAGAAAGAATAGGAATATCCACGTGATATCTAAATACTTCAAGATCGTGATGGATTCGAAGTTGATGAACTATAGACATACATTCGCATTTATTTGACCAATTTGAGGTTCAATTCAACCCAGCCTCCGTATGCTATTCCAAAAATAACAAGCCATAGAATACAGATGCCCCTACTGAACCTTACTTTAGATATATCTTGGTGTTCTCTGGAAGTTGTGATCTTTTCTGTTAAGTTTAGTCACGTGTCTATTATATTCGCTTAGACCCCTTTTCATTTAATATGTATGCATATCCATTCGTCTTGTCACCCATGGCAAATATCAAGATCTGATCACTACCTCGATTCAAGACTATATTATTCCGTCAGATCTCGGAAAAAGGTAAGAAGATCTCATACACTCAGACTCTGCGATCCAAATCAATATGTCTTGGCAGGCGGAGTGCTTGTTTCAATTTGATATGTAGTTGCGTTTCATTTTGTCACATGTTGTTTGTTTTTCTTACTGAACTGCAACGAAGCTTGCATCACCCACCTGAAAAAAATCCGAAGAGATCATCTGTGTTATTTGTGGGCACTATATGTATCGGAACATATTTTTAAAAATACGTGGGGTGTTTGAGTGTAGACCTGTGTGTTTTGTCTCGGTTGTTTTGGATTTTGTGTCGGCGAAATGTCTCTAAATGTAGTCTGTTGGTAATATCTCTATAGGTATAGCTAATAAGGACAGAAGACTCTTTATATCTTCCTGCGTAATGCCCTTTTACGTGGTAACCTGTCCACCATCTAATTAATTGTATTGTTATTAGTGATTCCGCATAGTCTTAGCCTTTGGTTACCTCAATATGTCAAACAGTGCAAGGAGTGAATGAACTCCAAATACTATAACTTGATTGAGCAGAGTGTAATTCTTAAATGACAACTATGTAAAGTATTGTTTTGTTATTTTTGTAAAAACCGTATATCTACTTTTGGCGTCTCAAACTGTTTGATCCTCCAAGGATGATTTCAAATCATTGAAATCATGATGTATGTCATTCCCGTTGTGCTTTGATCAACGGTGAGAAGCCACCCCCACTAAATCTGCGAATGTCAACTAAAATCAAACTTGCATGCAAAACTAAACTTCAAAACTAATATAGAATTGGTTTCTTTTCTTTTCTTGCCCTGGCCTGCTCTTTGCCTTTCTGAGGCATGCTTATCGGTTGATGCCTTGGCTACTCATCGTTCCAACCATCCTTTTTAACAGATCGTCCAATCGCATCATAAATTCAGATAAAAGTTTTGTGTCTAAGCAAGATACACTGTGTGATATCTCAAAGTGTTGGTACCCTGCCATCAATTGGGGAGACTAGACCACACTCTCAAGCCTATCCCATAGAGGAGAAATGGTCTGTGGGTATGCAACACAAATCAAGCAGCGTTGGGCCAGGGACTGCAAGCTTCCTATCACTTGAGATGAATCAAAAACACCGAAAAAGCGGGTGATAAATTTCCAAGATTCTTAGAGTCTCGATGAATCTTGGAGTCGGGAGCCTTGGATATAAAGAGGCGATAAGAACGCCGAAGTGATCGAATATCAGCAGCACTCACCACACTCACTTATCCTTCCTCATCTGTTTGTAGCTATACATACCCCATATCTGATACCATCCACCATGCAGGTCTTACAAGCTGTTCTGTTGATTCTCGTTGCCTCTGCTGGCGGAGCTCCGCACCAAGCTCTAGATAAACGCCAGACTAGGTCTGTTGGAATTACTGAGAACGAGTATGTATACCTCATCATGATATAACGCAGACTATTGTGACAAATTTCGGGCTGGGACAACCTGCTGATTTCGAATCAGATTTACCCAGGGTGGGTGCAGAGATATTATCTTCATCTGGGCTAGAGGTTCAACTGAGGCTGGCAACATGGTGAGTCGCTTTCCCTTCTCAAATATGATATACATATGACTGACATCTACTCCCGGGAACTATCGTCGGCCCACCTACGGCTCAAGGTCTCAAAGATGCTTTTGGAGACGACCGTGTTGCAGTCGAAGGTGTCGACTATGCGGCAGCTTTAGATACCAACTTTCTACCTGGAGCAGCCGACCCAGCAGGGATCCAAGAAGAGCAAGACCTTCTTACATCTGCTGCGAGCACCTGTCCCAACTCCGTGCTCGTAGTTGGTGGCTATAGTCAGGGAGCTGCGGTGGCCCACGGAGCCATCGAAAGTCTACCTTCGAGCGTCCAGGATCGCATCGCAGGCGTGGTCACTTATGGCGATACCCAAAATGCGCAGGATAATGGCCAGATTGACAACTTCCCAGCTGATAAGGTCAAGGTGATTTGTAACAATGGTGATATGGTGTGTGTGGGTACGTTGGTTATCCTAGCGCCGCATTTGGACTATAGAAGGCGCGCAGGTGAGGGTGTGGATTTCTTGGTGGAGAAGATCAATGCTGCACTTTAAGATCTGTGTATAGTGTGGCATGGTTTACTCTTTGATGGTTGGTATTAAGCGTTCTCTCGGATCGGGCCGTGGGTGATGGAAGTTTGTTTAAGTAGCATGCAGGCAGCTTTATTGAAAGGAATTCAAGGATTCGTCATAACCAGCTTAAGAAATGAAATTCGAGTTTTAAGACTCGAAGACCCATACCAATATTCTTGCTAGTCTGACGCTCCCTCTTCAAGCAATATGTGTTTTCTAAGGGTGGAAGGCAACGGGCTTGGTGGCCGACAGATATGCTATGCCTTTCATGAGGCAATAGGATTTTAATCTGAAGCTAATACATGTACATTTTCTAATCTTGGTGTGATCTCAACACCGGTACCATGAATATAAATGACAGACGAGATCACCGAGGTTGGTGAGTCTTGTCAGTCAAGTACCTACGTATTTGGTATAACGAGAAGTAATCATGGCGAGATCTAAAATAAGCCACAGGAGTAAACATTTATCAGGAAACGGATGAGGATGTTACAAACAGTCATAGATGAAGATAGTAAACTTTTTTTCCATTCCCCGTTATTATTTACAAATTAGCGTCAAACTCCATACCTCCTTCAATCATTTCACCGTCTGTAATACAACCCTGACTTGCATCGCTTACCTGTCGTGCATACTTTGCAAGCGTACCCTTCGTATACTTCCAAGGTTTTGGCACGAATTCCTTTCTCCGCTTAACCAATTCTGCCTCGTCAACTACAAGATCCAAGAGCCTGTTCTCTGCATCAATGATGACTTTATCCCCATCTCTCACTAATCCGATTGGACCACCCTCCTGGGCCTCGGGGGTGATGTGTCCGATCAGGAAACCGTGAGATCCTCCGGAGAAGCGTCCATCGGTGATCAGAGCTACGTCCTGACCAAGACCTGCACCCATGATCGCGGAGCTGGGCTTCAACATCTCTGGCATACCAGGTCCTCCCTTTGGACCTTCGTATCGGATGACAACAACAGTCTTCTCACCTTTCTTGATTTCACCTCGCTCGAGAGCCTCGATAAAGAGATCCTCGGCATCATAGCACTTAGCCTTTCCTTCAAACCGAAGACCTTCTTTGCCTGTGATTTTGCCCACCGAACCACCGGGTGCAAGAGACCCGCGGAGGATCTGAATGTGTCCAGTTTCCTTGATTGGGTTTGACAGAGGTCGAATGATTGTTTGATCCGAAGGGAAATCTGGCACGTTCTCGAGATTCTTGGCAAGTGTTTGACCGGTCACAGTCATGCCAGAACCATCTATGATACCTTCCTTCAGAAGGAACTTGAGAAGTGATGGTGTGCCACCAATGTTGAACAGATCTGCCATAACATACTTTCCAGATGGCTTGAGATCGGCAAGGAAAGGAATACGGTCAGATACAGATTGGAAGTCGTCAATGGTAAGCTTGACGCCTACGCTATCAGCCATAGCAATGAGATGCAGAACAGCATTTGTTGATCCTCCAGTGATATTTACAAGGATCATGGCATTCTCAAAGGCTTTGCGAGTCATAATATCTTTGGGTCTGATATCTTCCTTTAGTAGGTTCTTGATAGCTCCACCGGCGGCGAGACACTCGAGGTGTTTCGCCTTGGATTCGGCTGGATTGGAAGATGAGCCTGGGAGAGACATTCCAATGACTTCGATGGCTGTAGCCATAGTATTAGCTGTGTACATGCCTCCGCACGCTCCGCCCCCAGGACAAGCATGTCTGATAACATCAAATCTTTCCTCCTCGGTGATCTCGCCAGTGATGAATTGGCCATAAGCTTGGAAAGCAGAAACAATATCGATATCAGCGTTGCCTTGTGTTGCAGCGCAACCCGGAGCAATGCTACCACCATACACCATAAGAGAGGGTCGATTAACACGTCCCATGGCCATTATGACTCCCGGCATGTTTTTGTCGCATCCTGGAATAGAAATATTGGCATCATACCATTGGCCGCCCATAACAGTTTCAATGCTATCTGCGATCAAATCTCTCGACTGGAGAGAGTACCGCATGCCCTTTGTACCCATGGACATACCATCCGAAACTCCAATCGTATTGAATTGGTATCCAATGAGACCAGCTCTCTCCACACCCTCCTTTACTCGGTGGTTGAGGTCCATAAGATGCATATTACATGGATTTCCTGAGTACCATACGGAGGAGATTCCCACCTGCGCCTTGTTGCGCCCTTCCTCGGTCATGCCTGTGGCGTATAACATAGCTTGTGAAGCACCTTGCGATTTCGGCTGTGTGATGTGGGCGGAGATCTTGTTGAGTCTGGGTTCGTCATCGGATTTGTAGGAGGAGGTTGATGATAGAGAGCGGCTGTACAGGTTAGTTTTGTTCAATAATGATATTCGCCTGTTGTTGCGAAGTGGCTGTTCGGGTTGTAAAGCTCGTGGTGATGGTGCTTAACACTGCCATTCTCTTTCAAGCTGTTTCGCATATATCTGTACCTCCCCAAGAATCTGAGCCCCAAGCTCTAGTTTCAAGCCATCTGCTTCATGTTTTTCTCCAAATTCTATAATATAAAAAACTGCTTACAAGTATTGAAACGCCCTCCTAGAGCTGAGGACATTTGCCCTCGTCCTTAGCTGTGGAAGCAGCATCGTTGGATTATGGTAGTATCAGAGCCCAATTGGCTGGTGTTCAGCTTCACCTATCTTGAGGCCAGCGCAGATGAAGTTAGTTTCGCGTGTGTGTGGTTGAGTTTAAAGCTCTGTTCTTGCGCAACTTTGAATGAATCATAAAAACATTTCGATATCGGAGCCCGCACAAAATGCACATTCTCAGCCTTGCTGAATAACTGCTATTTGATTGGATCGTAATCTTTCATAAAATAGCAGAAGCGAGATGCGCTATTACCAACAGAGCTAAGGCTCTGCTCAGGGTAATCTTAGTGATCCAAGGCGTGTCTGTAGTGAGCATCGCGGAGGAGGAACACTAAACCAAGTCTTGGTGTCTTTGTTTGCGGGGATAAAGCTAGCATAAGTACTTACTCGTACTTGGCTTCCAGTCCTGTCAAACTCGTCGCCTTGGTTGGCACCGTAGAGCCCGTTTGAGTCGCAGGAACACCCCCATTCACGAATAACCCGGTTCAGCCGCGCAGCACATGGGCCTCGGATTACTGCTCTTTCCAGCATGTGAGACTTGTAGGGTCGTGAGGGTGGGTAAGAGGGGCCTCACAGCTTCAATTACTACGCATTCGCTACCTTTATATAAATACTCTCCCAACCTACGACTTCACTCCTCGTAAAGCTAGAACAGAACAAGCACAGTAGTCCATAATTGAAATCAGGCTGAACCAAACATCACTATACACATATATATCTTCATCGCAATCCGTCTCCAATCATGGCTGCCCCTACAGACAAGAGCATGGCAGATTTGAATGGCCAATGGGTTCTTGTACAGCTCCCCTGCGCTTGACACTCTCACAAGAATGGACTACTAACAAACACTGCAGAACAAGTCTCTCTCAGATCCCGTCGACCCGGTTCTCCAACTCCAAGGCATTGGCTGGTTAACCCGAAAGGCGATTGGTATCGCAACCGTCACGCTTCACGTCAAGCAATACGTCGACGACGCTAAGGTTACCCACATAGATATCGACCAAACCGCCACCGGCGGCATCAAAGGTACCAGCGAGATGCGCGCGCTCGACTGGGAGTTCAGGGAGCACGCAGATCATATCTTTGGCGAACTGAAGGGAAGAGCTCGGTGGGTAACGCTGGAAGTTCTTGATGATGACTACCTGAAGGAGGAATGGCTGGATGGTGAGGGTGAGAAGGCTGGACCTAACGGAGAGTGCCTGATGGAAAGCTTCGTCGAGGCTAAGGCTGGGTGGACTGGAAGGCAGGTCTGGGGATTTGCAATTGTAGAAGGAGAGAGGAGATACACACGACGAGTGGTGATTAGCAAGGGCAGTGAGGTGCTGAAAATCCGTATGGTGTATAACTGGTATGGACCAACCGCTTAGGAGACGCATGTTACATATATCATTGTTCATTGGAAAGTCGAATTAGCATCCCACGTTTAAGCCTGCTTCTTGCGTCTTGCATTATCGTTTTGAAAGTGAGGATAGAATGAGCAATGAACATGCCAGATACCATAGTATAACCTGGTTTTTTGTTTTGGTTGTTGTTTAGTTCCGTGGCTTTCTGTCTGAGATATGTCCCGGTGTCTCATATCACAGATTCAACGTTGGGAAGGCTTCACAGGAATCGCAGGTCCACCACTACAGCCGCATTCCGAGCCGCTGCAACAAGATGCTTCCTTTGCGGTGGCAGGACAAGCTTGAATATAACATTCGCATTCTTTCTTGGGCCGCCTACAGTTGGCCAGCCTCGCAATCTCAGGTCGACGGTCAGTTGGGCTCATTGTTTCCAAATACGATTAGTATGCGTTGATTTTGTTGACTTGTAATCTTGAGTGAGAAGCCTTTCTTAGATGGCTGTTGTCAAACCTTTCTATCTTGTGTTACAGAGATGGTGTGGATTCCGCCCTGATATATTGTATGGCTCCCGGTGAGGCTTGATTAGGTAGCAAGATAGCCTTCCAACTTTGACTCACATCGACAAGGCTGCAGCATCAATTTAGGCGCCATTGTATTTAAGTTTTGGTAAGAAAAGTCCAATCAAAGGAGACAAATAATTTTCCATTATAATTTGCTGAGATGTTGATGCTCAATAGTAACAGTGAGCTTGAGATATCAAGCAAAATGCAGTTGGCTAACAGATTCAAGTCAAGTCTACAGCCAGCGACAACCAGATATGCTAATGTCGTCAGAAACTTTTGCCTTTGAGATGCAGGATGATAGGAGGCCTCTGGCTAAAATGCCATTAATAGATATATTGTTTCAACATGCACAACATACTGTATCCACTGATATACTCCGCGATCACAAATTCTCTTGGCTGTCGCAGTACAACACCCAGGATGTTAAACAACGCCCCCGATTCCGATCGCGGCAATTCATACCTTGTTACCTCGATAATGCAATGCAATAAGACGGCATTTAGAGCCAAGTAGCTGCTTCTCTCATGGTTTCTTTCTCTTGTTTCAGTCCCCATTTGGTTCACTCCATACCCTGGACACCCAGGTCTGGCCCACTTTTGTATCTATTTGATGTATTTTTGCTACCTTTTTATGGCATCTATAGCCTGCTGATCTGCGGTCTTGTTGAGAAGAAGCCTGAGGGCAAGACATCATAATTCAAGTTTGGTATTCAGGAAGTTGACCTAGATACTGCGGCTTTCACAACAGGATACCCACGCTTTTGTAGTTATTCGTCGCCAGTAATTCATTGGATTTCGAGGATCCCTTGACTTCAATATCGATTAAATATAGCCTTCTGGCGGGACATGAAAGATTGCCGATTTAAGAATAGAAAATACAACAGGTAAAGCAAGAACTAGATATAAATATCATGTATAAGAAATTGTGAAGAGCGCTCATCACCATTGTGTAGCAGAGGAGAAGAATCAGACAACATTCAAGCAAATAAATTCAAGGATCTCATCGATCTAACAATGATTATCATACAACAAGCTTCGTCACCTGAGGTCTATCAGCACCCACTTCCTCCACGTAAAAATTAACAGCATGCTGAGAATTGACTTCTAGAAATGAATACACCAACGCCTTGAATAATGGTCCTGCTGCCATCTATGCGGCAGCGATGCAGGCTGTTTGTTGCGCATTGCACTGAGCAAGTGTAGCACCATTGGCCTTGCCACCATTCACAGCGTCCGAGCACCCATTCATCTGGATGTCACAAGCGCGTTGGACTGCGGCGGCTCTGTTGACGAAAGTGTTGCCGTTGACAGCAAAAGGTCTGGCCCCGTTTCCGGAGTTTGTTATTGCAGGTTTCTGTTCAGTGGTCAGCAGATGTTTAGCGGTGTTCGGGATGGAAAACTACGTACGGCGACACCAGCAATAGCGTTTCCGCCATTTCCTCCAGTAGCAGCCTTGTTGCCTCCGGTGTTTGCGTTGCCTCCAGCGTTTGCATTACCCCCAGCATTGGCCTTGTTGCCTCCAGCGTTTGCGTTACCTCCACCATTTGCATTGCCTCCAGCGTTGGCATTGCCTCCTGCATTTGCGTTGCCGCCGGCATTCGCGTTACCTCCACCATTTGCATTGCCTCCAGCGTTTGCATTGCCTCCTGCATTTGCATTTCCACCCCCGTTTCCTCCATTTCCTCCGCCGTTGCCCCCACCGTTGCCCCCACCGTTTCCACCGCCACCGCCTCCTCCGACAGTGAACTTCTGACAGTCGTCCTGTGCACCACGTTGTGCAACAGGCATAAGGACTGGCTGATGGTTGGATGCGGAGGTCATGCTGCAGACTCTATAGTTACCTGCTGGCAATCCACCGGTCACAGTGGCCGACAGAAGACCATTTCCATTGCCATTGTCATTGATTCCCTTGAAGAAGACAAAAGTCTTTGCATCTAATGCCTTTGTTGGCGCAAGAGTGTTTCCCATATCCTGTACAGTAACGTGGGTGTGTCCAATAATTTGTCCGGCTCCGTTGAGATCCTGTGGCGCAGAGTAGTATGTTGCTTGGGCATTGGTAAAGAAACCTGCAGAAAGACCAGATGTTTGAACTGAGATAGTGAAATCTTGGTTTGCTGGAAGATTCTGTGCTGGCTTTGGTGACGTTATAATGGCTGAGACCATGTTATTGGTAGATGGGATCTTTCCCATGACAATACCATTGCAAGAACCACCCTGTACTTGTTTTCCGTCCGTAGTTGTTTGGCCAACACAGAAGTTAATGAAGTTTGCTTTGTCACTAGTATACTGTCAGTCCAACTCCTGAATCCAATGGACTATACATACGTCGCCGACGACACTTGTCCTGCTGCTGGGGTCTCTTGGCCTGTCGATTCGCTTCCTTTCTGAATAGCTCCGGTCTGTAGGCAATTTCCACCACCATTGCCTCCAGCATTCCCGCCACCATTGCCTCCAGCATTCCCACCACCATTGCCTCCGGCGTTGCCGCCACCGTTTCCGCCGTTTCCACCTCCATTTCCACCACGGTTCCCGCCACCACCATTGAATTGACGACGAAGAATGCTAGACTCTAAGTCGACATGTCTTACGGACAGTCCATGAGTGACAGCCACAAGGGACAGAAGTATGGTAGATCCTTGAATTAGCATGTTTGCTGTTGAAAGTTTTGAAATAATGCTCCAGGCGTTAGAAAGTAGGATCAGAAGATCGAAGAGAATAAATGTACCGAGCGCGAACAAAAAGTGAACGACCGAAAGGAATCAATCCAAAAGAATGTAAAGGTCAAATGCTAGCAAAAAGAAGAAAGTAAACTGATGCAAAGACTGGGCGCTCAGGTTGTATATATATGAAATGCATAACTTGGTAGACATCAAACAGACCCACAATCTAGTGGTACTCATGTGGCTGTGACTTACCATCGAAATTAGATCTGGCCGCAAGCAGGAAGTGGGTTAGATGTCCTGGGTGAGGATACGGAGGAAACCCAATTACCCATGTCTTGATTTGTTCTCGAAACTCCGAGGTTGCTATAAACGACTTGACCCATCAAGTCGCAACAACCCCTGATTGTCTGGCAGAGCTGAAGCTAGAGCGTTTGTTGCTTGTAGCACCCATTGTGATTGGTGGCAATGGTGCCAGAGCGACTATTCCCCTGCGTTTCTGGCAGATCAGAGCAAAAGCTTCGCTCTGCTTGGCACCGTTGATGCTTCAGGTTGACATGGTTAGGAGATGGAGGTTTCATCATGTCTTTGCTACTAGGTACCGTATATGCGTGCGAGCATGCGCCGTAGGTGGTCGGGTCGGGTAATGCAATCCATCATAGGGTAAGCTTGTCGTAATTCAACCGCGCGATAGCCGCAATTACTTCCACCAGCAACCCTTCCACGGTGAATTTTCTCCATGAGAGGCAGAAAATGCTGCGATTGAGTCGAATTCTTCATTCCGATAGCGAGAAGTAGACTGGTACAAATCAGCAACAAAAACGAGAAATACAAAACACATCTACCGAGTGACTTCATAAGAAGTGGGACGATTACAAGGAAGATGAGACACCAAACATTTCGCTCCTACTGTAT
>Ga0247808_10001627_pt1 | contig 10843 bp, 7 predicted proteins | sample UWRJL089202R1_FD_179914 | JGI IMG/M metagenome (GOLD analysis project Ga0247808, IMG submission 179914) | Plant litter microbial communities from Arlington Agricultural Research Station in Wisconsin, United States - UWRJ-L089-202R-1 | ecosystem: Environmental > Terrestrial > Plant litter >... | reverse complement strand
GGTGACCACCACCGTGGCCGCGATGGCCTGGCCGGTGATGTTGGGCAGGTCGCCGATGGTGCCCGAGGCCACCTGCGCGTTCTGCGCACGGATGGCCGCATTCACCTCGGCCGACGACAGCTTGAAGCCCTGCAGCTTGGTCGGGTCGATCCACACGCGCATCGCGCGCTCGGTGCCGAACAGCTGCGCCTGACCGATGCCTGCGACGCGTTGCAGCTCGGGCACGACGTTGCGCGAGGCGTAGTCGCCCAACGCGATCGGGTCGATCGACGGGTCGTCGGACGACAGGATCGTGAACAGCAGGAAGTTGTTGCGCGACTTGTCGACACGCACGCCCTGCTGCGTCACCGTCGAAGGCAGGCGCGGCGTGGCGCGCGACAACCGGTTCTGCACGTCGACCTGCGCGAGGTCGGCATTGGTGCCGGTCTCGAAGGTCACGGTGATCGTGCCCGTGCCGTCGGCCTGCGCCACCGACTCCATGTAGATCAGGCCGGGCGACCCGTTCATCTCGCGCTCGATCACGGACAGCACGCTGTCCTCGAGCGTCTGCGCGGAGGCGCCGGGGTAGACCACATTGATGACGATGGCGGGCGGTGCCACCGGCGGGTATTGCGAGATCGGCAGCTGCGTGATCGCCACGCTGCCCATCACGATGACGAACAGCGCGATCACCCACGCGAAGATGGGCCGATCGATGAAGAATTTAGCCATGCGGGCGGGCTCCTTACTTGGCGGCCGAAGCCGGAGCAGCCGGCGCCGAAGCGGCCGCCGACGCCGGCGCGGCGGCCGGCGTTGCGGCGGTGTTCGGCGGCGTCCACGGCACGGCCTTCACGGGCGAGCCGGGCGGCATCATCTGCAGCTTCTGGAAGCCGTCGACCATCACCTGTTCGCCGGCCTTGAGGCCTTCGAGCACGATCCACTGGTTGTTCTGCGCGGCGCTGATCTTGACCTTGCGCTGGCTCATCTTGCCGTCGGCGGCGACCACGGTGACCGTGTCGCCCTGCTGCGTACGCGTGACGGCCTGCTGCGGCAGAGCGATGGCGTTGCTCACCTGGGCCTGCTCGATCTTCACCCGCACGTACAGGCCGGGCAGCAGTTCGCCCTTCGGATTGGGCAGCTCGGCGCGCAGCGTGACCTGGCCGGTGGTGGCATCGACCGTCAGGTCGGAGAACAGCAGCTTGCCCGGCAGCGGGTACTCGCCGCCGCCCTCGAGCACCAGACGAACGCTGGCCGCTTCGGCACCGTCGGCGCGCTTGAACTGACCGTCGGCCATGGCGCGGCGCAGCTTGAGCACGTCGTTGGCCGACTGGGTGAAGTTCACGTAGAGCGGGTTGATCTGCTGGATCACGGCCAGCTCGGTCGCGTCGCCCTGGCCCACCAGCGCACCTTCGGTGACCAGCGCGCGGCCGATGCGGCCCGAGATCGGGGCCGTCACGGCGGCGTAGCCCAGGTTGATCCGGGCGGTGGCAACGGACGCACGGCCCACGGCCACGTCGGCCTCGGCAGCCTTCTGCGAAGCCACCGCGTTGGCGTATTCCTGCTTGCTCACCGCATTGGCCTCGACCAGCGGCTTGTAGCGCTCGGCCAGGGCCTTGGCCTGCGCTGCATTCGCTTCGGCGCGCGCCAGGCCCGCCTGCGCGCTCTGTGCCGCCGCGGTGTAGGGCGCCGCGTCGATGCGGAACAGCGGCTGGCCGGCCTTCACGTCGCTGCCTTCGCGGAACAGCCGCTCCTGAAGGATGCCGGCGGCGCGGGCGCGCACCTGCGCGATGCGCGAGGCCTCGAGCCGGCCCGGCAGCTCGGTGACCAGGCCGACGTCGGTCGGCGTCGCGACGACCACGCCGACTTCGGGCGGCGGCGGTGCGGCGGCAGCAGGCGCACCGGCAGCGGGTTCCTTGCCTTTGCCGCAGGCGGCGAGCAGGGCCATGACCAGCACGGCCACGGCGGCGGCGCCCAGGCGCTTCGAAGAAGACGAAACACGCGAAGAGACATGCGAATGCGGCATGTGATTCCTTTGAAGCAAAGAGGGGACAACGCGAAGCGAGCGGATCGCTGTCATGGCCAAGCGGCCAAGTGGGTCATCGGAAGGCGGCTAGTTTACATACATTCGTGCATGTATAGTTCACCCGCCCGGTTCCCGGGCTCGTTTCAGGAGACACATTGGCCCGCCACACGAAGGAAGAGGCCCTCGCCACACGGCACCGCTTGCTCGACGCAGCGGAGGTGCTGTTCCAGGCGCAGGGCGTTTCGCAGACCTCGCTGCAGCAGATCGCGCAGCAGGCCGGGGCGACGCGAGGCGCCATCTATTGGCACTTCAAGGACAAGGCCGACCTCTTCAACGCGATGATGGAGCGCGTCACGCTGCCGCTCGAGGCCGCCGTTCAAGCGTCGGGCGCCTCCGACGGTGACCCGCTCGCCGAGATTCACAACGTCCTGATCGCCGCCTTCAAGCTCGTGACCACCGACCTGCAGGTGCAGCGCGTCTTCGACGTGGCCACGCACAAGGTCGAATACACGCACGACATGGCGTCGGTGCAACGGCGCCACCTCGACATGCGCAATGCCTGCGTGGCCGATTTCGAGAGAGCCCTGCGGCTCGCCGCCCGCACGCAGGGCATCCGCCTTCTCATCCCGGCATCGTCCGCCGCGCAGGGTCTGCATGCGCTCGTCAGCGGACTGATCCAGAACTGGCTTCTGGACACCACCGCCTTCGACCTGGTGCAGATCGGCCGGCGCAGTTTCGAGGTCTACGTGAAGGGTCTCGGCTTCGGTCAGGCGCAGACAACCGCCGTGTCGCCATCCTCGCCGTGCCGGGTCGCCGCCTGATGCGATAATCGCCGGCTCGCGGTCATCGCCGCGAGCCTCTCTCGCTGTATTTCAACGGATAGAATTCGGCCCTCCGAAGGCTGAGATCCTGGTTCGATTCCAGGCGGCGGGACCAGACAATCGCTTCACGACGTCCCGGAAGCTTCCGAAACCCGCACGCTGCAAGGCGTCGCGGGTTTTTTGTTGTGCCGGCCTAGTCGCGCGGTGCCGCGCGTTCCAGCCGATCGCCGATCTTCGCGACCAGACGTTCCTGGCTGCGATGGATCATCGGATTGATCGACTCGTTGCTGACGAAGCGCTGGCCTTCCAGCTTCCACAGCGTCGACGAGACCGCGTCGTCGTGCCGCACCAGGGGCGGAAACAGCGTCAGACAGCGCGGCTTGAGCGACTCCAGGTAGCGATCGATGGTGTGCTTCATCACATCGTCGCCCGCGAAGCGGTAGGCCGCGAGCGCCTCGAGGGCGCGGTGGCCGTAGATGCCGAAGACCATGCCGATCACCGAGTCCAGGCGGAGCACGAGGTCGCCTTCGTGCAGGTCGATGGACTTCACTTCCGCCTGCGCCGAGAGGTCCGTCAACAGGCCGGAGAAGAGATCCCAGCTGCCGGCATGGGCGTCCAGGTAGGCCACCGTCTTCGCGAGCCGTGCCTCGAAATCCTCCGCGAACGCGGCGTCGTCTTCCGCGACGATCAGCCGTGCGCGTCCGGCCGCGAGGGCGCGCCGGGCCAGGTAGCGGTAGCTCGACGCGGTGCCCTTCCAGCCGTCCAGTTGGCGGATGCCGGGAAAGAGCATGGCGCCGCGGAGTCCGTTCTGGCGTGCGCCTTCGAAGCGGGCGAGCGCTTCGGGCAGGCACAGCACGATGCGCTCGGCATCCAGTCGCGTGCCGCGCGTCGCATGCTCGAAGGCGTCGTCGTCGAGCGCGCCGCAGCCATGCAGGGCGCGCGGCAGCAGATGGCGCAGGCCCATGGGCGAATCGTCGGCCAGCGACGCGTCCGCCGGGCCGACGGGATCGATCGGCACGTAGAAGGTCTGGTGCAGGGCGATGCCGCGGCGCTGCAGCGACTGGATGTTCGCGAGCGACACGTCGAAGACGGCGAGCGACCCCGCCAGCCGCGCCAGCGCGGCGTCGCCCAGTGCCGAGGCCGTCTCGGCCGAATCCACCAGCCACACGATGCGCCGGTCGGCCGGCGGCAACTGCGCGAAGGCGCCCGGGTCGACCACCAGGCAGAGGTCGTCGTCGAAGCGGTCGGGCATCGTCGACCCGACGGCAAGTCGGCAGCGCAGGCCGGTCTGCGCCAGACAGCGTTCGATGGCCGTGCCGGCCTCGCGCATCGATGGCGGCACGAAGACGCTCACCGTGTGCAGGCCGGCGAACAGCCCCCCCGCGAGCAGCGATCGCATCCGCTCGCGGTAGTCCGCGGGTGGGGCCGCCGGAGACGGCAAGGGCGCCGGCGCGGCGGTCTCGCCGACACCGCGCTCGGGCACCGCGTCGACCACCTCTTCCGCCATCGCGGCGGCGGGCGAGCCGGCAACGGGAGGCGCCGGCCGAAGCGCCTGCCGCAGCCGGCGCAGCAGGTAGCGCACCGCGCGGATCGGATGGCGCACCGCCAGCTGCAGGCGCGAGGGCTGCGCCAGCGCCAGCGCGTGGGCGAGCCGGGCGATCTCCACGTCCCGCTGGGCCAGGTCCTGCGCGAGCCGGGCGGCTTCCGCGTCGCGGTGGGCAGCGGCCTGCCGCAGCGCGTCGATCTCGGCCACGCGCTGCGCGATCTCTGCACGTCCGATGGCGAGTTCACCGGCGAGCGCACCCATTTCGTTTCGCCGCCGGGCAATCAGTTCGTCCTGGGTCTGGAGCGTGGCGGAGAAGTACCGCAACGCGGTCCGCAGCAAGGGCGCCGAGAGGTCGGGCCGATGACGCGGGCCGCCTTCCGACAGCGGCGGGATCGCGGGCGACGCCAGCGGGGTACGCTCTTCGGCGGGCAAGGGTGCCCGCACCGCCTTCGGGCGGTCGCCGGGCGCGGCCTCGGCGCAATCGGCTTCTGTCGTCGTCATCCGGCGAGTCCCGCAGCGTCTTCCAGGGCGCTGCGCCGCGCATCCGCCGGGGAATCCGCCGGCATGTCGAGGCAGTAGTGCGAACGCAGCAGCGCGCCGGCCTCGCGCACCAGCGCCGCCGCCAGGGCCGGGTCGGTCAGCACGGCGGCGCAATGCCGGGCGAACTCACGCGGCCGGTCGGCCACGAGCAGATGACGGCCGGCGTCGACCGCAAGCCCGCGCGCCGCGTGCGAGGTGGCGACCAGCGGCCGCCCGTGCTGCCAGGCCTCGAGCACTTTGAGCTTGGTGCCGCCGCCGCCGCGCACCGGGGCGATCACGGCCGTCGCCTCGGCATAGAGCGGGCGCAGATCGGCCGGCGCATGGGCGTAGCCGATGCCATGCCGCGAAAGCTGCCGCTGAAGGCTTTCTTCCGCGCGGCCGGCGGCGACCACGCGCACGTCGGGCACGTGGCGCCGCAGTTCGGGCAGCACCGCCTCGGCGAACCAGAGCATCGCGTCCTCGTTGGGCGGATAGAACAGCGCGCCGACGAAGAGCAGCGTGCGGCCGCCCACCGGCACCGCCGCCGGTGCCAGGCCGGGCTCCGGCACGATCTTGTTGGGGCTGGCGTGCACGGCGTCCATGCCGGGCAGCCGGCGCAAGCGCGCGGCGTCTTCGAAAGCCGAGACATGGACCGTCGCGTACGAGGGCAGCAGGCGCCGCTCGAGCTGCCCGTAGCGCATGGCCTGCGCGGCGCAGGCCCTCGCGACTCGGAAGCGGCCGCGCCGCAAGGCGAGCGCCGCGAGGCTCCAGCGGGTGGCCGATTCGAGGTCGTCGCAATCCATCTCGGCGACGGCCCGCCAGTCGGGCGGAAGCAGGGCCGCCATGTCGTGCAGATAGAAGCGGAACACCACGATGCGCACGGGCCGCGGGCCTTCGAGCGCGCCGAGCGCCGCCGCCGACGCGGCGTCCGCATCGAACCAGTCGCCCAGCCGCCGCGGCGCGATCGGCGCGCCCGCGCAACGGACGATGTGCAGCGTGCCCGGCAGCGGCACCGGCGGCACCAGTTCGCCGCCGTGGTGCGTGATCAGCACGATCTCCAGGTCGTGTTGCGCCGCCAGTTCGCAGGCCCAACGCCAGCCGCGCCGCGCCAGGCCGACCCCTTGCGGATCGGGGAAGACGTGCGTCAGCAGCAGGGCGCGCCCGCGCGTGCGCGCGGGCTCGGCCGTCGGCGCGCTCATCGCCCCGCGCGACCGCCGAACAGCCGCGCCAGCCATCCGCCGGGCGCGGCGGGCAGCGACGGTGAGGGCGACGGGGCCAGCGCCAGCGGCCCCTTGCCCGGCGGCAGGAAGGAACGGGTATGGCGGGCGTAGGTGGTCTGCGCGTGCGCCACGTAGTCGGGCGTCAGCTGCGTGTGGTCGAAGTCGGACATGTCGCGGCGCTCCGCATCCCACCACAGATGCGCCCACAGGTGCAGGCTGGTCGCGTCGGGCGGCAGCGCGCGGTCCTGCTCGAACAGGCCGGCGATGCCGTCGCGCGTCCAGTCCAGCGAGAAGAAGCGGCTTTCGGGCTCCACGCGGATGTGCTGCGGAAACTCGCGGCTCAGCCGGTACGGCAGGAAGGTGGAGTGGTTGCTCCAGCTGCCGTCGAAGGCGCCGGGCATGCGCTCGATCCACTGCGCGATGAAGGGCGAGCCGGGCTCCGCCATGATGAGCGCGTTGCACAGCGACCCCTCGGGCGCGGAAGGCGCCCCGTGGTCCACGCGCTCGTGGCCCATCACGCAGGATTCGTCGAACAGGTGCGCGGGCGGCGGCGCCACGAAGAGGGTGTCCATGTCCGCGTACACCCCGCCCTGCTCGTGCAGGATGCGCAGCCGGATGAAATCGGCCACGTGCGCGTAGGCGAATTTCTGGATGTAGGCGTCGTGGTAGGTCAGGTCGACGCGCAGCTCGCGCTCGGGGATCGGCACCACCTCGATCCACGGGCGGATCAGGTCCCACAGTTCGCCGTAGGGCTCGTTGTGCAGGTGCACCACCACCCGATCGGGCTTGTTCACCCCCAGGCAGGTGGCCAGGCACAGGTAGTGCAGCAGGTGGAAGGGCTCGGTCTGCTCGCGCAGGCCGAACACGAAGTGGTAGGCGTTCGGGATGCGGGCGCCAGATGGCACGCGCGCCGACACGGTCGGGGAAGAAGCGATGGCTGTCACGGGATGCGGCCGACGAACGAGGAGAAGCGGCCTGACGGCTGTGCGGCAAGGGGCGAGCGCCGCCTTTGCGCACGGTGCCGCCACCCTCGTCCCCACACCACCCGATCTGCTACTGTGGATTGGAAATTGACACTAGTTTACGAAATGCCGCCAGACCATCGCTCGCCAGGGACAACGCTTCGCTACATCGGCCTGGGCGACACCAGCGGCTACGCGGTGGCAGCCACCGCGCTGGTGCGGGCGCTGCGCGATGCAGGCAGTGCCGTCGCCTGGGAGCCGATGCTGCCGGGCGGCGCGCTGGGCCTGGGCTACGCGCCTGCCGCCGAGCGCGAGGCCGGCCCCGCCGACCTGTGGGCGCTGCGCGACGACGCCCGTGATTGCGAAGACGTCGTCGTGCATTTCGTGCCCGAGTACTACCCGCACTTCATCGCGCGCGAACGCGCCCGCGGCGCACGCCGCATCGTCGGCCACACGGTGTGGGAAACCGACCGCCTGCCGGCGCACTGGCCGGCGCTGATCAACCAGCTCGACGCGGTGATCGTGCCCACGGCGTGGAACCTCGAGGTCTTCCGCGCCAGCGGCGTGCACATCCCGATCTGGGTGGTGCCACACCTCCCGCGGCCGCAATGCAAGGCAACGGCAGATGACTGCGCCGCCTTGCTGCGGCGACTGCCCGGCCTGGAGGGCCGGCGGATTTTCTACACCGTCTCGACGTGGCTCGAGCGCAAGTCGATCGGCCCGCTGGTCGCCGCCTTCGCCGAGGCCTTCGGGCCCGACGACCCGGTGGCGCTGGTCATCAAGACCACCGCGCACGATCTGGAGCGGGTGCGCCGCGACCCGGGCCATGAAGGCGAGAGCGTTCCGGTGCAGCCTCAGTTCGAAGCCATGATCGGCCGCGCCGTGCTGCGCCACGGTCGCGTGCCGCCGCCGATCCGGCTGCTGACCGACGACCTCTCCGACGGTGAACTGCAGGCGCTGCATGAGGTGGGCGACTGCTTCGTCTCGCTGTGCCGGGCCGAAGGCTGGGGGCTGGGCGCCTTCGAGGCCGCGCTCGCAGGCCGGCCGGTGGTCATCACCGGCTGGGGCGGGCCGACGGCCTTCCTGTCGCCAGAGGCCGCCTACTTCGTCGATTGGACGCGCGTGCCGGTGCAGCCCGGCGAAGCCAACGGCAGCTACACGCCGGACCAGCACTGGGCCGAGCCCGACCCGGCCTCGGCCGCGGCCGCGCTGCGCGCGGTGGCCGCCGACCCGCGCGAGGCCGCCCGGCGCGGAGCGCTGTCGGCTGCGCAACTCCGGCGCAACATCGTGCCGCAGGCCGTGGCCGGGGCGTTGCGGGAGCAACTGGCGGCGCTGGCGCCGACGGAAACCAGGCCGAAGCCCGAGCCAAGACCGGAATCCGAACCGGCGCCTTCGCCTCCACCCGCTGCGGCACCGGACATCGCGCCATCGCAGGCCATCGCCCCGCCGCGCGCCAGCCTGTCGCGACGCGTGCTGCGCCGCGCTCGCTCGGGCCTGCAACGCCTGCTGCCGCGCTGAAAGCGGCGCCGGTCAGGCGACGTCGGCGATGTCGGCAATCTCCGCGCCGGCAGCGACGACGGCCCCGTCCGCCACAACGCGACGCAGGCGGCCGGCCCGGTGGGCTGTGACCTGCACCTCCATCTTCATCGCCTCCATCACCGCGATCGGATCGCCCGCCGCCACCCGGTCGCCGTCGGCCACCTTCCACGACTGCAGCGTGCCGGTGATCGGCGCGGTCACCGCCGTCGGGTTCGAGGCCGGCGCGCGGGCGGGCGCGCCCGCGGCGACGGTCGCCGGCGGCGTGGACGACAGCCCGCGCAACAGTTCGGGCGGCAGGCCCAGCGCCACGCGCCGGCCATCGATCTCGACGGCCGTGCGCACCAGCGCCACATCGGCCAGCGGCGCGGGCCGCACCGCGGCGGCCAGCGTGTTTGCGAAGTCGGTTTCGATCCAGCGCGTGTGCACCTGGAACGCATCGTCGGACACGAAGTCCGGCGCCTCCATCACCGCACGGTGGAAGGGCAGCACCGACGCCACCCCTTCGATGCGGAACTCCTTCAGCGCGCGCCGCGCCCGCGCGATGGCCTGCGCACGCGTGGCGCCGGTGACGATCAGCTTGGCCATCAGCGAATCGAAGCTGCCGGGCACGGTCGACCCCGACGTGACACCGGTGTCGACCCGCACGCCGGGGCCCGAGGGCGCCTCGAACACGCGTACCGGCCCGGGCGTCGGCAGAAAGCCGCGGCCCACGTCCTCGGCGTTGATGCGGAACTCGAAGGCGTGGCCGCGCGGCACCGGCGTCTCGGTGACGGACAGCGGCAGGCCGTCGGCGATGCGCAACTGCTCGACCACGAGGTCGATGCCGGTCGTCTCTTCGGTCACCGGATGCTCGACCTGCAGGCGGGTGTTGACCTCGAGGAAGGAGATCGTGCCATTCGGGCTCAGCAGGAACTCGACCGTGCCTGCGCCGACGTAGCCGGCCTTCGCGCACACGTCGCGCGCAGCCTGGTGGATGCGCACGCGCTGTTCATCGCGCAGAAAAGGCGCAGGCGCCTCTTCCACCAGTTTCTGGTTGCGCCGCTGCAGCGAGCAGTCGCGCGTGCCGAGCACCACCACGTGGCCGTGCGTGTCGGCGATCACCTGCGCCTCGACATGGCGCGGGCGGTCGAGGAACTGCTCGACGAAGCATTCGCCGCGGCCGAAGGCGGTGACGGCCTCGCGCACCGCCGAGTCGTACAGGTCGGCCACTTCGTCCATGCGCCACGCGATCTTCATGCCGCGGCCGCCACCGCCGAACGCGGCCTTGATGATGATGGGCATGCCATGCTGTTCGGCAAAAGCCAAAACCTCGGCCACGCCGGTGACGGGGCCGGACGTTCCGGCCACCAGCGGCGCGCCGACCTCGAGCGCGATCTTGCGCGCCTGCACCTTGTCGCCCAGCGCCTCGATGGCGGCGGGCGGCGGGCCGATCCAGGTGAGGCCGGCGTCGATCACCGCCTTGGCGAAGGTCGCGCTTTCCGACAGGAAGCCGTAGCCGGGATGCACCGCGTCCGCGCCGCTGCGCTTCGCCACCGCGAGCAGCTTGTCTATGTGAAGGTAAGTGTCGGCCGGGCGCTGGCCGTCGAGGCCGTACGCCTCGTCGGCCATGCGCGCGTGCAGCGCGTCGAGGTCGGCGTCGGCATACACCGCCACCGAGGTCACGCCGTAGTCGGCACAGGCGCGCACGATGCGCACGGCGATCTCGCCGCGGTTGGCGATCAGGACTTTCTTCATGGGAGGGCTCGGGGGTCGGAATCGGTGAAGGCGTCGAACGCACGGATCGGGTTGAAGCGGATGCGGGCGCCGACGGGGATCTGCCCGGCGCGGTCGAGATGATGGGTCGCGACCGCGCCGATCACCGGGTAGCCGCCGGTCAGCGGATGGTCGGCGAGGAAAAGCACCGGCTGACCGCTGGGCGGCACCTGGATCGCACCGAAGGCGGCGCCCTCGCTCGGCAGCTCGGCGGTGTGCGCGCGCGACAACGGCGTCTCGCCGGCCAGGCGCAGGCCGACGCGATTCGATTGCGACGTGACCGTCCAAGGCTGGCTCTCCAGCAGCGCCGCGGCCTCGGGCGTGAACCAGTCGGTGCGCGGGCCCATCACCACGTCGAGCACCACGGTCTGCTGCGCGGTCGGCAGGTCGGGGCGCGGCGTGTCGGGCATGCCGACGATGGCGCCGCGCGCGACCGCATGCACCGCCAGCACGTCCCCGGCCCGGACGGGCGGCGGGCCGAC
>Ga0247808_10001623_pt1 | contig 10850 bp, 13 predicted proteins | sample UWRJL089202R1_FD_179914 | JGI IMG/M metagenome (GOLD analysis project Ga0247808, IMG submission 179914) | Plant litter microbial communities from Arlington Agricultural Research Station in Wisconsin, United States - UWRJ-L089-202R-1 | ecosystem: Environmental > Terrestrial > Plant litter >... | reverse complement strand
GGCGACGACCGAACGGTCGTCGCCTTGTGGTTTAAGGCCAGGCAGGTACGCCTAGGCTTGTGCGGTGCCGAGATACATACGCATCGTGGGGCCGGCGGCCCTTCTCCTCGTCGCACTCCTCGCCACCCTCCTAGCGCTACAGGTGGCGGGTGCGGTCACCGAGCAGCTGATCGCCGACTCGGGAGCCGTCGCCCGATACGGGTTGCCGCTGTCGAAGCTCGTGGTGAACCTGTCCGCCGCGGGCACCATCGGTGCACTCGCCATGGCGGTTTTCGCATTCGGTAAGGACGACGCAGCCTTCGGGCGCGCGCTCGATGTGGGGGCTGCGGCATCCGGAATCTGGGCTGTATCGTCGGCGTCCGCCGGTGTCTTCTCGCTCGCGGTCTCGTACTCGCAGCCGATCACGCTCGACGACCGGTTCGGCCAGCTCCTGGGCACGTTCATCACAGGCACCGATCTGGGCAAGGCGTGGTTATTCACGACACTGCTCGCGGCAGGACTCACCGTGCTCTGTTTCGCCGTACGCAACCAGGTGGCCGTGGTGATCATGGCCGTGGTGGCCCTGCTCGGGCTCGTTCCGATGGGTATCCAGGGCCATTCGGGCGACGAGTCGACGCACGACGCGGCGACGAGCGCCATCATCCTGCACACCGCATTCGCGGCACTGTGGCTGGGTGGACTCGTGACGGTCGCCATCCTGTCGAGAACGCTCACGACGAAGCAACTCGGGTCGGCTATCGCCCGGTACTCGTCCATCGCGCTCGTGTCGTTCGTGGTCGTCGCCGCATCCGGCTACGTGAGCGCCGAGATCCGTGTCGGCACCCTCGCCAATCTCTTCACGCCGTACGGCCTGCTCGTGTTGATCAAGGTGGCGGCTCTCGGAGCACTCGGACTGTTCGGCATCGTCTACCGCAGATTCTTCATCGGCAGGCTCGAGTCGACGAGTCGCCGCTCGAACTTCTGGTGGCTGGTGGCGGCAGAGCTCGGCTTCATGGGGATCGCCTCGGGCGTTGCGGCAGCTCTTGCGCGCTCCGTGACACCGATCGTGCAGGATGCGACGCTGACGGATGCCACACCCGCCGAGTTGCTCACGAAGGCTCCACTGCCCCCGCCCTTCGAGGTCGCCAACCTCGTCACCCTGTGGAACTTCGACCTGATCTGGATCCTGTTCACGGCGTTCGCGATCTTCTTCTACGTGGCCGGCGTGGTGCGCCTGCGCCGACGCGGCGACAGCTGGCCGGTGCACCGCACAGTGCTGTGGGTTGTCGGAATGCTCGTGCTGTTCTACATCACCAATGGCGGCGTGAACGTCTATGAGAAGTACCTGTTCAGCGCGCACATGGGTGCGCACATGGTGCTGACGATGCTCGTTCCGGTGCTGCTGGTTCCGGCGGCGCCGCTTACGCTCGCGCTGCGGGCGATCCACAAGCGTGACGACGGCTCTCGGGGTGGCCGCGAGTGGATCCTGCTGCTCGTGCACTCCAGGTTCTTCGGGGTGCTGGCCAACCCGATCGTGGCGGCGGTGTTGTTCGCCGGGTCGTTGTGGGCGTTCTACTACTCCCCGATCTTCCGCTGGGCCACCGTCGACCACATCGGCCACGAGTGGATGATCATCCACTTCCTCCTCACCGGCTACCTGTTCGTGCAGTCGCTCATCGGGGTTGACCCGGCGCCCTCGCGGGCCCCGTATCCGATGCGTCTGCTCATCCTGCTCGGCACGATGGCCTTCCACGCGTTCTTCGGCCTGGCCCTGCTCAGTGGCACGGGCCTCCTGCTCGCTGACTGGTACGGCGCGATGGGCTGGCCGACGCCGGCGATCAACGACCAGCAGACCGGTGGCGGTATCGCCTGGAGCGTCGGCGAGATTCCGACGGTCACGCTCGCCATCATCGTGGCGATCATGTGGGCGCGCAGCGACGATCGCGAGAGCAAGCGCTACGACCGCAAAGCCGAGCGCGACGGTGACGCCGAACTCGAGGCGTATAACGCGATGCTCGAGGCTCGGTCGCGGCGCCCTACTGCACCGCGGCGGTAAGCCTCGCGAGGTCGTCGAGTACGCGGGCGAAGAAGCCGCGCTTCTTCCACTCCTCGAGGGTGAGCTCGCGACTGACCGCACGATACGACTCCTCGGTCGCCCGCATGCCGGCCATGAACGAGTCGCCGCGCACCATGAGTGAGATCTCGAGGTCAAGGGTGAACGAGCGCATGTCCATGTTGCTCGAGCCGACCACCGAGATTTCGTCGTCGATCGTGAAGTGCTTGGCGTGCAGCACCGTCGGGCTCGGGTACAGCCAGATGCGCACGCCAGCCTTCAGCAGTGCCTCGTAGTAGCTGCGCTGTGCGTGGTAGACGAGAAACTGGTCACCGACCTCAGACACGAACAACTGCACGTCGAGGCCGCTCTGGGCAGCGGTGGTGATGGCGTAGAGCATCGAGTCATCCGGAACGAAATACGGACTGGTCAGGATGACGCGCTTCGTGGCCGCGTAGACGAGCGCGTTGAACAGCCGAAGGTTGTTCTCCCCGGGAAAACCGGGGCCGCTGGGCACGACCTGGCACTGCAGGTCTCCTGCGCGGCTCGCGCGCGGCTCGGGCACCTCGCGCACGAGAAGCTCGTCGGTTTCGCAATACCAGTCGGTGATGAACAGGGCGTCGATGCCGGTCACCGCTGGCCCCTCGAAACGGGTCATGAAGTCTTTCCAGACGAGCCCCCGCTTGACGTTGGCGCGTTTCTCGTAGCTCGGCGTGATGATGTTGCGCGACCCGGTGAACGCGATGTCACCGTCGATCACGAGCAGCTTGCGGTGATTGCGCAGGTCGGGCCGGCTGATCTTGCCACGCAGTGGCTTGAACGGCAGCATCAGGTGCCAGCGTGCGCCCATCGCGGAGAGCCTCCGCTTGGCGCCCGCGAAGCCCGGGTAGCGAAAGCTGCCGAGGTGGTCGACGAGCACGCGCACTGTCACCCCGCGGGCGCAGGCAGCCTCGAGCGCATCGAAGAATGGCACCGTCGTCTCGTCGAGCGCCATGATGTAGAACTCGCAGTGGATAACACGCTTCGCCGACCCGATAGCGTCGACCATCGCGGCCAACGATTCGTCGTCGGAGCGGTAGATCGTGGCCGCGTTCTCGCCCGTCAGGCGCATACCGGTGAGCGAGCGGGTCAGTTCGGCGATCGTGTCGAGCCACGGCGGAAGCGGCGGGTCGTAGTCGAGCATCTCGCCCTGATTCGACTCCTCGATGTAGCGGTTGATCTCCCGCTGCTTCTTGCGGCGCGCTCGCGGCAGCCGGGCGTTGCCGGCGATGAAGAACAGGATGAGCCCGACGTACGGTACGAGCCAGATGGCGAGCAACCACGCGAGCGCCGTCTGCGGGCGACGGTTGCGCGGTACGTAGATGAGCGAGAAGACCCGGCCCGACACGTCGATGACGACAGCGATGATCGACACGACGAGTGCGACGGTTGACGAGCTCACCTTCACAGGTTATCGCCGCACCCTCTCGTCAACAGCGGCACTGTCGAGAGGTGCCCGGCGGGTAGGTTTGTCGAGTGCCCGGTCCTCGTCTGTCTGCAGAACAGGAGGCGGTGTTCGCCCGCATCGAGACGACGCGCGACAACATCTTCGTCACGGGTCGTGCTGGCACGGGAAAGTCGACACTTCTCAATCACCTGTCGTGGAATACCTCCAAGCAGGTGGTGATCTGCGCGCCGACCGGCGTCGCAGCGCTCAACGTCGGCGGCCAGACGATCCACTCGCTGTTCCGGTTGCCGATCGGCGTGATCGCCGACCACGACATCGACCAGACTGCCGAAACCCGCAAACTGCTCAACACGATCGACACGCTCGTGATCGACGAGGTGTCGATGGTCAACGCCGACCTGCTTGACGCGATCGACAGGTCGTTGCGCCAGGCGCGTGTCAAGCCGTTCGAGCCGTTCGGAGGTGTGCAGGTCGTGCTGTTCGGCGACCCGTACCAGCTAGCCCCGGTGCCCGGCGACAACGACGAGCGCGCATACTTCACCGACCGCTACGCGTCACTGTGGTTCTTCGACGCGAAGGTCTGGGAGCACACCGACCTCGCCATCTACGAACTGGCGACGATCCACCGCCAGTCGGAACCCGAGTTCAAGTACATGCTGAACGCGGTGCGACACGGCATGGTCACGGCCGAGATCGCCAAGCGACTCAACGACACGGGTGCGCGAACACCGCCGACGGATGGCGCGATCACCCTGGCCACGACGAACGCCACGGTCAACCGCATCAACGCCACGGAGCTCGCGCGCCTCGCCGGGCCCGTCAAGACCTCCAAGGCGGAGATCACCGGCGAGTTCGGTGGACGCGCCTACCCCGCGGACGAGAGCCTCGAGCTGAAAGTGGGGGCGCAGGTGATGTTCCTGCGCAACGATGCCGACCAGCGCTGGGTGAACGGCTCCGTGGGCACTGTCACCAAGATCGCCTCGACAGTCTTCGTGGAGGTCGACGACGAGGAGCACGAGGTGCAACCCGCCACCTGGGAGAAGTACAAGTACACGTACTCTGCCGCTACGAAGCAGTTGAAGAAAGACATCGTCGCCGAGTTCCAACAGTTTCCGCTGCGGCTCGCCTGGGCGGTGACGATCCACAAGTCACAGGGCAAGACCTACGATCGCGCGATAGTCGACCTCGGCCAGCGGTCGTTCGCACCGGGCCAGACCTACGTGGCGCTCAGCCGGATCACGGCGCTCGAGGGGCTCTACCTCTCGAGGCCCCTGCGCCCCAGCGACATCATCGTCGACGAGAACGTCGTGCGCTTCATGTCACGGGCGACGGCGATCCGGGCGATCGACGCATAGCCCCTGAATATCGTTTACGCGACAGCTGAGTCCTTCGCGTGGGCGAGGTCGCGGAACAGGTCGGTGTTGAACGTGTAGGCGAGCATGACCTCGTCGATGACGCGCTCGCGCTCGTCGTCGGACCAGTTCACGGCGTCGAGCTGCTCGCGGTAGGTGTCTTTGAACTCCTTCGGCTTCGCGATCTCGTCGAAGAGGTAGAAGCCGACGCCGTTCGTCTCGAAGCCAAACTGGCGCTGCATGAGAGTGCGGATGATCTGGCCGCCCGAGAGATCGCCGAGGTAGCGGGTGTAGTGGTGGGCGATGAATCCGCCGCTCCAGCCCTCGGCCGCGATCTCGTTGATGCGGGCGGCATAGGCGCGCGTGGTCGGCAGGGGAGCGATCGTGTCGCGCCAGTCGTCGCCGATGAGAAACTGCAGGTCGCTGACGAGGGCTGGCAGACGCGTGAGGTGGGGGGAGATGAAGGCCGTGGCATCCGTGTCGTCAGAGAAGGCGGTCGCCGCGCCCTCGAGCGCCTCGTAGATGAAGTAGTGCTGGGCGACGAGTGCGATGTAGTCGTCACGCGAGCCCTTGCCGGTCATGAGGTCGTCCATGAAGCTGGCGCCCTCGCTCTGGCTGTGACCGCTGCGGGTGCGCTCACGAAGGGCTTGTGAAAAGGGGATGACGGCCATCGGCTACTCCAGTCGAGGGTAAGGGTGGCCTTAGTTTAGGGCACCTCGTGGCCGTGTTCGTCTATGAAGCTGCCCGCAGGGGCCTGTGAGCCCAAGGTGGCAACCGCCAGCGCCGGAGCCGCGATCGCCACTACGACGAGCCCACCGGCGAGAAGCCCGAGCACGTACCGGCCTGTCGACACCGTCGTCGACGACCGCGGCCAGCGCAGGTGCAGCGCGATCACGACGGCGGTGCACAGTTCGAGAAATGCAGCGACGAGCAGCGGGAACGCTGCAGGGGCGTCCGGCACGAACAGCAGCGCAACGGATGCCGCGACCGCCACGAACGCCCCGGCGATGGTCGTGCGGGGCGCGGCGAGGCGTGCCGCCGCCATCACGAAGAGCCCCCACCCGAACTCGAGCACGCCGAGGATCGCGAGAGCGATGGACGCGGACGAGTCGATAGCGAGGGCGAGGTGCAGAACGCCCGCGGCCACGGCGGCAAAAGCCAGCCAGGCGCGGACGACGGGCGACATCAGTGCGGGCGGGGCGTGACACCGAGCACGGCACACGCGTTCTCGTAGAGCACCACGACCTCGCGGCGGATCTCGGCCCGCTCGGTGATCGGCCCGCCGGGCCACGGCACGTCGAGCATGCGCTGGTCGCCGGCGACAGTGAAGACCCAGGTGCCCTCGTTTTCATCGAGGTCGACCATCTGGCTCGTCTCGGCGTCGCGATCGCCGAAGGCCTGGGCGATGAGCAGATTGTCGTCGAGGTGGTCGCCGTTCATGTGGGCGAGCACGGCATTGACGATGTCGGGGGAGAAGGTTGGCACGAATTCAACGGTAGCGGGTCGGTGCCGTACGGCAGCATGGTGCCCATGCCTATCGTTCCCGATACCAAGAACTGGACCTGGGTCATCGAGAAGCCGTGCCCCGAGTGCGGTTTCGATGCCACCACCTTCGAGCCCGGCGAGGTCGCGGGACTGATCCGCGACAACGCTGCTGCATGGCCCGCGGTTCTCGAGCGCGACGACGTGCGACAGCGACCGGATGACTCGACCTGGTCGCCGCTCGAGTACTCCGCTCACGTGCGCGACGTCTTCCGGCTCTACCGGTTCCGGCTGGCACTCATGCTCACCGAGGACGACCCGCTGTATCCGAACTGGGACCAGGACGAGACAGCCGTTGCCGAGAAGTACAACGAGCAAGACCCAGCGGTGGTCTCAGCCGAACTGCTCGAGGCCGCCGAAGACCTCGCGCTCGCGTTCGAAGCTGTCGAGGGTGACAAGTGGCAGCGTCCCGGTCGTCGCAGCGACGGGGTGTCGTTCACCGTCGCTTCGTTTGCGACGTACTTCATCCACGACCCGATCCACCACCTGCACGACGTCTCGCGCTAGTCGGCCACGTGGGTGACGAGAAAGCTCGCTGACCTCGCGAAGGCCAGGGCGGCGGCGTTCTTGTTGAATCGCCCGGCGATCGACGCGTTCGCGAACGAGTGCTCCGTGCCGATGTAGGTGTGGCTGGCGACCGGGGTGCCATGATCCTTCAGCCGGTCGATGAAGCTCTCGGGGTCGCCGCCGTCTCCCCACTCGTCCATCTCGGCGAGGTGCAACAGCACCGGGCTGGGTACGACGCCGTGCTCTTCGGGCTCGAGGGTCGCGTAATAGGCGACCACGGCATCCGCTGATCCGCCCTGCGCGTGGAGCAGGGCGAGCCATCCGCCCATCGAGAAGCCGAGGAGACCGACCCGTTCGGAGCCCTCGGACCGTGCATCGCTCACGATGTCGTCGACGATCGCGAGCGCCTCGGCCAGGTCGAGAGCACCCATGAGCGCTTCGGCGTCCGCCGGGTCGACGGTGCAGAATCCGCCGTAGAAGTCGGGCACGGCTACCCGGAACCCCTGGTGGGCGAGTGCTTGCGCGAATGGCTCGAGACCGGGGGTTCGCCCGTACCAATCGTGCAGCAGCACCACGAGCGGCCGGCCGGGGTCGCCGTAGTAGACGGGTTCGCCCGGGGATGGGATGGGGATGAGCTCAGGCACGGCGCCTTCTCGTGAACCAGGCGAGTGGGAGGGAGAACAGCAGCGCGAACAGCGCGAAGTAATTGATCGCAGGAACCAGAGTGCCGAGCAGAAGGGCCACGATGAACTCGATATTCGTGGTGATGCTGTTGCGGATGCGCGCTGCGGGCACGGGGTAGTCGGTGCTCTCAATGATCGGGTGACTACGGATGTACAGGTAGATGACGGTCAGCAGGGTGCTGCTCGCGGTCATCGTTCCGATGTAGAAGAGCACAACCGGCCAGGTCGTCTCCCACTGTGCCGACATGGCCGTCGGCAGCGGAAGAAGGGCGATGGTGAACGCCCACGCGAGACTCAGCCACCGCAGCGCCGGCGTGTAGTTCGAGACGTGCTCGAATGCCGCGTGATGCGCGATCCATAGGCGGGCGATGACGATGAAGCTGAGTACGAAAGCCCCCAGTGAGCGCAGGTTGTCGGTAAAGAACTCGGCGGCCGTCTCGGCTTCCGCCACTCGATCGACGATCGGGAGGATCAGCAGCGTGATCGCAATTGCCGCGATCGCGTCGGTGAAGTAGGTGAGGCGGTCCAGCCCGCGCCCGGTCGTCATGGGCACAACCGTATCGTTACGCGGTGATCCGTTCGCGGAGGAACTCGACGGTGCGGGCGCGCGCGGCGAACGCGGAGTTGCCCTCGCGCACCTCGCCTGTCAGCACGGAGTGCGCACCCCGGGTGAAGCCGTCGGGGTTGTCCTTCGCCGAATCGAGTTCGATCACCTCGAACGCGTCGCCGAGCGTGGTCTTGAGCGTCGCGAAGCGCTCCCGCGGACTGCTGGCATCCTCGCTGAATCGTAGGCCGAGAACGCACAGCCCATCGTCGGTTCGCCTGCGCACGGCTTCCAGTTCGTCGGCCGACACCCCGGCGTCGATCCGGCGTGCACGACTTATGGGGAATGGCGCCGCCGGCTGGCTCATCACGGGAGCGAGCACCGACTCGTCAACAGCGGTCGCCAGCGCGAACCCACCGGTGAAGCACATGCCGATCACGCCGACTCCCTTGCCGGGAGTACGGCTCGCCAGGTCGGCCGCGACTGCGCGCAGGTAGTCGGTGATCGGCCGGTGGGCGTTGGTCGCGAACGCGCGAAACTCTGCCGAGACACACAACCGACCCAGCGTCTTCACGATGTAGCCGACGGATGACTCCCGCCCGGGCTGCCCGAACGGCGAGGGGATCACGACGGTGAACCCCTCGGAGACCAGGTGGTCCGCCAGCCCGAGAACCTCAGGCGTGATGCCCGGGATCTCGGGGATCAGCACAACGCCCGCCCCCGAGCCCTTCTCGTAGCAGTCATACGTCAGGCCGCCGCCGGTGAATGGTGCCTTCACCCAACCGGTGAGGGTGCTCGTGGGTCCCATGGGGTAACACTATGGTGGCCTCATGGCCTGGGGTAAGTCGGAAGAAGAGAAGGCCGCCGAACGCGCTGCCTACGAGAAGCAGCTCGCCGACGAGGCTGCGCAACGCCAACAGGCCGAGTACGAGGCAAGCCCGGTCGGCCGCGCAACAGCCGCGCTCGCCGCGGGTGCGGAGTTCTTCCAGATTGAGCTGACCGTGAGCCAACTCGGTGGTGAGGCATCGTTCTTCGGGTCATCGACCAGCTCGGTGAGACATGTGGGCGGGGCATCCGATGTTCTCGGTCAGATCGAGCAGGTCGGCTGGCACCTCGAGCATGCAGGGTGGACGTTCATCGAGACGGGCGCAACGTCGAGCAACGTGATCTTCGGCACCGGGCAGGGCACGGTTACGCAGGGCGAGGTGACGGGGATCTACCTCTTTCGGCGGACGCGGGATAGCGACGCCGGTTCGTAGCCTCGACTGGTGATCTCCACTTTTCTCGTCGAGCACTCGTGGCTGACCTTCGCGGGCCTGCTTGCCGTGCTCATCGTCGGGCCTGTGCTTGCCTATCTCCTTTCGAAGCGCCGCGGGGTGGCGTCGTGTCTCGCCGGAATCTCGGTCGCTGCCGTACTCGTCATCACGACGTACCCGGAGAGTCGCACGGTCATGCCCGGGTGCGAGGTGTCGTTGCCATACCTGTCGCTCGGAGCAGTGGAATCCGTCGCAAACGTGATCCTGTTTGTGCCGCCGGTACTGTTCGGGGCCGTGGCAAGCCGACGTCCACTGGTCGCGCTCGCCGGGGGAGTCGTGCTCTCGGCGCTGATCGAGCTGGTGCAGCTGGCAGCGCCCGTCTTCGGTCGCTCGTGCGACACGAGCGACCTGATCTGCAACGCGATAGGTGCGGTCATTGGCGCCGCGGTTGCGGCAGCCGGCCTCAGAGTCGCGGCATCCCGACGACGCGCTCGATGATCGCGGCAGCAGTCAGCTCCTGGGCGTTGTGCCACAGCAGGTGGTTCGAGTACGTGGCGACGAGCCACTTGACGACTTCCTCGGGGGAGAGGCCGACGACGTCGGCGCCGGGGTGATCGGCCGACTCGATGATCGGGGTTCCCGTGAGCTCGTCGAGTCGTGCCCGAGCGAGAACGATGATGTTCGATGTCGGATCAGCCGCCCAGGTGAGTTCCATGCCGTGCTCGGAGCCCTCCTGGTGATCCAGCACCCACTCGCCCGCACCCAGCCAGGGGATGTTCAACGTGAGCCCGGGAAGATCGACGTAGATCTGGTCGAGGCGCAGTGACGGTTCATCCGTCTCCGGAGCGTAGATCTCGTTGCCGACCATGTAGTTGTCGGCTGCGTCGGCTGACCACTCCTCGATGTCTTCGATGCGTTCGGCGATCTCCTCAGCGGCAGCCATCGCCCAGAGCAGAAGTGCAGCACTGGAGTCGGGGTCGAGGGGCGATTCGGCTGTCGCGTCGCCGCCGGCCACGTGATAGTGAATCTCGATCTGGCCGGTGGACTCGGTCGCGGTGTGCAACTCGACGGTGCCGAGCGTCACGTTGAACATGCTGGCGTCGTTCTCGTCGTCGAGAAACGCGTCAACGCTGTCGATCGAGAGGTGCGCGGGAAACAGTGCAGCGGAGGTCGGCTCCCGCAGGTCGACGAGCAGCCGCATCGTCGTATCGGGGAGAACAGCAGGTTCAGACATCGGTAGATGATGTCACACGCGGTGTTGACGTGGATTCACCTGGGAGCGGATGACGGGAATCGAACCCGCGCTATCAGCTTGGGAAGCTGAAGTTCTGCCATTGAACTACATCCGCGTGACGGGAGGCCGTGGCATCCGCGATCCCCGCAATTCTAGCTAGTCTGTTGGCCATGCTGCTTTCTGACAGGGATATCCGCGCACAGCTCGAGTCGGGACGCATTGGGCTCGACCCGCTCGACCTCGAGATGGTGCA
>Ga0247808_10001621_pt1 | contig 10864 bp, 12 predicted proteins | sample UWRJL089202R1_FD_179914 | JGI IMG/M metagenome (GOLD analysis project Ga0247808, IMG submission 179914) | Plant litter microbial communities from Arlington Agricultural Research Station in Wisconsin, United States - UWRJ-L089-202R-1 | ecosystem: Environmental > Terrestrial > Plant litter >... | reverse complement strand
CGTTCGTAAACAGTTTCGAGTCGTCCACTCTTTGAGCCTTGGGAAATTGTCCATAAATATGCGTCAGGTCGTAAGTTAAATACTTCAGCCGGATCACCAGCCGCAGCACCGTCGCCGGACCCACCAGTACGCCACAAGAAGAGCTTGCTAGTCATAACCGGACCATTTACTGTCAATGGTGCTTTACAGATGTTAATCGTCAGTGCAGCGATCGATCCAGCGTCGTAGCAGGTATTAATTGTGTCGCGAGCGATTAGCCAGGCGTCGATTTGGCGCACAGCCGTATTTTCAGCCACGCCCTTAACGCGAATATTAGCGGCGATAATAATAACTTGTGGAATCTGACCGATGTTCGTCAAGGCTCCGGTACTGTATTTGATATCCCCGTCGATCGTGATCGTACTACTTGGTGAGTTAATAATAACGGTTCGTCCCGGGGCGATATCACCACCAGTAATCGTCATATTAAGCGGCGCGTTATAGACACCGTTCAGCCCCGACAGACTCGTCACAGCCGGCAACGACATCGTTGGCACCGAGGCGCTCGCAATAGCCGGCATCGAGCGGTTTGTCCGGTAGCCACCCATAACTGCACCGTTCGAACATGCTGAGGTATTGGCAGTATTTGACAGTGTTAGGAGTGATGAGCCACAGATAGTCTGCGTCGGCACACCCTTGGCGTATGACGCACCCGAACCGATGCCCTGGATATTGCCCGTGGCAGTTGATAAGTACTCGCTCCATGAACCGTACATATTAGCATTTGGAATCGAAGCATTTGCTTGAATTGTAATGTCATCAATTAATATACCCGTGTGTGATGCGGTCGACTGCACCCAGATCTCAAGGCTATTCTCTCCGTTTTTAAATACGTTACCCCTACTCTCTGAAGTTGCATTTGAGCCGGGCGACCAGCCTGGTTCTTGCCAGTCACCAAGCTCTTGTCCGTTCACAACAAACTTCACTCGGTTATCAACTCCACCAGAAATACGAATGCGAGCACTATTTAAATCAACATTTGCCGCCGGATCAATTGTGAATCCCTTGTCTAATTTAAAGACATAGATATTAGCATTGTTCATATCGCGATCGGTGAAAGTCGGATCATCACATGAACCGTCATCTTTATTGTAGTTTTGACCGTATGGATTTTGACTTATCCAACGAGCGGTCGGACTAACGCGTGACCACACGTACTGTCCTTGATTGCCTGTCGTTCCTCCGGTTGGTCGACCGGTAATAGCTGGGTCATTGACTTGGTAAAAGCCGGCCATTGTTCCCGATGGATTTTCGGCAATTGTTCGAGGTGCAATACGCGGAGACGCACTAGTCGTCGGAACAGTGACAAGCGATGCTCCATTCAACCCAACAGCCATTTGACAGGTATTGCCCGTTGCGCCTGGCGATCGTACGATTCTATCTAAATTCCAGTGCGGATCGGCTGCGTTCTGTCCGAGTTTCTGCCCTAGGTCATTTACACCCGTCTTCCACAGGCCCGTAAAGGCCGACTGTGGCGCCGGGATAACGGTTGCACTCGCCGCCTTAGTTGTAACCGACGTCTGAATCTTTGATGTCGGAACTGCACCGGTGGCTCCAGCAAATAATCGTCCCACCATTAGGTCGTTACCTAGGATCTGAACTTTTGGACTCTTCCCTACCGTCACACAAAACGGATCGCTACTGCGCCAACCGGCGTAATCATGCGTCACCGGGTGCACAGACAACCCATAACAAATGCGTGTCCCAATCGGCAGATCACCGAGTGATTGCTGTGGTGCGGATAAGTTCGTAATGCCATTAGCACCAAATACTTGATTGCCCTGCGCAATCACCGTCGCGCCGTTGCCATAGTGATCAACGCCGTTACTATTGTCGGTCCCACCGGTCGGAATCCCCGCACCTGGCGCAATTCTAAATGTCACCACTTGCCAATCAGCAGCCGAACTGTTGGTTGTCCCAATGTTATTAACAGCTGGCGAGATGCTAATCTGATTGTCCGTCGCGGATCCAGCCTCGACAAAGTTCGGAGTCCCTGTAATCGAAGGATTCAGGTTAAAATTTGGTCCCGCTTCACGGACAACTGTCACTTCGACATCAGTCGCGAAACACGTTCCGGTCGGGCTAGATCCGTTTGTACTAAAGCAACGATAAATACCAATCACGATCGTCTGCGAGTCGGTTCGACCGGCGTTGTTCATCGCCAGTCCCGAGACGTTCAAGTCAGCCCCAAGGCTACTTCCCTGTGATGACCAGGTTGTTCGTGAGCCTGGCATCGTTCCACGGTTCAAGACACTTCCAGCCAGCCCAGTTAATCGCGCTGCATTACTTCCGGATGGTGATATATTCACGGCATACGCTGTATAGCGCGATGCATCGGCACATGAGTTAACTGACCCACGCAAGTTGACTCGGACGGAGTTCGAAGTTGGGCTGACGTTAACGGTCGCAGAATAATACCCGCTCTCGTTAGCCGCATTGTCAGATGTGTTGAACCACATAGCACCCTGGGCGCCTTCGTTCAGCGCACAACGACTGCGCGCCACCGACTCTGGGGCGTTACAGGAATATCGTCCAGCAGAACAGGCAAACGTATCCTGAGCGTTAACCGTACCGTTCAAAACGACAGCGGTCGACATAACAAAGATGGCCATCAGTAATCTGACGACCCAGACGCGACCGTTGAAGAGTCGGTTAACCTTGTCCACCACTACCCGCATCTGTATCGGTATCTGGATTGGTAATGAATTTGATATCACTTTCTAACGAACTAATCGGACGGATGCTGGTAAGGATGCTTGAGGCGTATAAGTTCTTGTCGGCAAGTTTCTTTAGGGTGTCGACTTCTTTTTGGGCACTTGCGGTGTCCTTCAGCTCGATAAAGTGAGTGTAGCGAATAAAGACGCAGTTTGGATCTGATGCGTAGCCAGAAATAGCCGTGACTTCATCGAAGGCAGCCTTGAACCCAGCCGTACGCGCTTCGCTAGTTGGCGCTTCGTAGGCGTCGTTAAATGTCTTAATAGTGTCCTTACCGCAAACACTCGAAACGACGGTGACTGGTTTTTCGTTACTGCCACCGATGGCAACGACCAATTGGTTGGTTGCATAGAGGTAACCTGCCCCTGCGATCAGCAGCACAAACAAGACGCTGATGACCCAAAAGACCTTGGGAGTGTGCTGTTTTTTTGTTTGTACTGTATCAGGTGAAGACGGTTGATTCATGAGACGAATTATACCATAACCGGCATGCATTTGTCGGTAGCGAGTTAGCTTATCTTACATGCCTGGTTCGAAGGTGGCGTTTTCAACGGCGCGCGTGGCACCAATATCGATTGTTGGGTCTGAGTCCAGAAAATCGAAGGCGTCGTCGATGTCTCTGGCGTATGCCGCTTGGTCACCCATTGTTGCTTTTATGGCAGCCATTGAAAGTATCAGTCCGACCTCTAACCTGGAACGACGCTCGTCTGGTGCGCGGTCCACAATCGCCTCACCACTCAGGTGCTGCTGTCGCAAATTGTGTGCCTCGATTCGCATATCATCATCCTTGATCTGCGTCGCACTTGCCGCAGCGTCAGATGGAAAATCAAACCAATGCAGCGCTACTTCATCAAGTGTCGGCTTTCGAAGTAATAACCACGGGCCGGCGTACGGTTTGGTTGCGTCAAGTCGTACTTCTGGCATAAAGCCAGCATTTCGTACTGCGTCCCAATACTCATGGAAATCCGGTTGCAGTTCGTCGCGCAGTGTATGAACACCGCCGTTACGATACCCCAATTCTGTAAAGACGCGATTTGATCGGCCTTCTGCCTGCTTCGTCGATGCCAGCTGCGTCGTCCAGATTGAAGGACGAACAATGTGTAGTCCAGGGTTGTTCTGCTGGTTTCGTTCGTAATAATCCTCAATGACCCGGAGTATCGGTCGCCTTGCGGGAATGAGCACTGACTCTAAGTCTTCTGGCGAGATTTTAAGAGCGTCACTACCGTCGCCGCGTAAAACATTTGCTCGAAGCGCCTGACCATTAACCGCTAGTCGCTCGTACTGCAGCGTAATTATTGGTTGTTCACTTGGTAATTCGCCTGACATATAGACATATTATACTATCGTAAGGTGATTTGGTCCAATTCGCGTGCGCACCTCACCCCTGTTATGCTACAATAGTGTCATATGAGTTTATCTATCGGCATCGTCGGACTTCCAAACGTAGGCAAGTCTACCCTATTCAACGCACTAACTGACAACAACATTCTGGCAGCTAACTACCCGTTCGCCACCATCGAACCGAACACGGGAATTATCGCCGTGCCAGACGAACGCCTGGCCGTTCTAGAAGCTATGTATAGTGCCAAGAAAGTTATCCCTGCAACGGTCACGTTTGTTGATATCGCTGGCCTTGTGGCCGGTGCCAGCAAGGGCGAAGGCCTCGGCAACAAGTTCCTCGCTAACATCCGCGAGTGTGACGCTATCGTGCACGTCGTCCGCGCCTTTGAAGACACCGACGTGATTCACGTCGACGACAAGATTGAACCAAAAGTTGATATCGAAACCATCAACACTGAGCTCATCCTGGCTGACCTCCAAAGCATCGAAAAACAGATGCCACGCCTAGAGAAGGAGTCAAAAACTCACCCCGCTGCCAAGGCTGAAATGGAACAACTAAAGAAGTTGCAGACGTCCCTTCTCGAAGGCAAATTAGCCAGCGAAGTTGATGGAATGAACACAGAATTTATGCAAAGTCTGCAACTCCTCAGCACCAAGCCCGTTATCTATGTCTTTAACGTTGACGAAGCCACCCTCGGTAACACCGAAAAGAAAGCCGCCCTTTCAGCGATTGTCGCCCCAGCAGCTAGCACGTTCATCTGTGCCAAATTAGAAGAAGAACTCCGTGGCCTGGACGAAGCTGACGCTAAAGAACTATTAGAATCATACGACGTCGAAGAATCTGGCCTGGCCCAACTTGCCCGGACTGCCTATGCGACACTTGGCCTGCAAAGCTACCTCACCGCTGGTGTCCAAGAGATTCGCGCCTGGACTATCCATCAAGGCTATACTGCGCCACAGGCAGCCGGTGTAATCCACACCGACTTCGAAAAAGGCTTTATTGCCGCCGCTATCTTTGATTACGACGAATTAGTTGCTGCGGGAAGCGAAACGGCAGCCAAAGCTGCCGGTAAGATGCGCACTGAAGGTCGTGACTACGTCATGCGTCCGGGTGACGTTGTCGAGTTCCGCTTTAACGTCAGCAAGTAGAAACGCTCTTGGTTGCCTTTGGCACCAGCAACGTCGCTATCGCGCTTGTCATTAATAAAGAACAGTTCCTGCGCCCATTGTTCAAACTCTTTTAAGATCTGACGTCGAATGGCGTCATTTTTAATCACACCCTTGTTGATCTGTTCGCGGCCAGCTTCAAACTGCGGCTTCACCATCGCAACGATCTGGGTGTGCTCATCCGATAGTTCACGCGCGATATGCGGCAAGACGTCACGTAGGCTGATAAATGAGACGTCGATCACGACGATACCGGGGCGATCTTTACGGAGGTAGAAATCACGGATGTCAGTCTTTTCGTGTAAGTGAATTTTCGGGTGACCCTTCAGGCTCGGGTGTAGCTGGTCGGTGCCGACATCAACTGCGAATACCATCTTGGCACCACGGCGCAGCGAAAAGTCGGTGAATCCACCGGTGCTACTACCGACATCGAGGACGATCTTGTCTTTGAAATCGAGTTTCAGTATACGAGCAACGCTAGCCAGTTTCAGACCAGCTCGGCTGACGTACTGTTCGTCGACATCAAGTTTGATCTGCGCCGCAGCGGTCGTGAAGAAGCCCGGCTTTTCAATTAGCTGGCCGTTAACCTTCACCTTGCCAAGCTTGATAAAGCTTTCAGCCTGCGAACGAGTCGCCACTAAGCCGCGGCGGGTCATCTCTGCATCTAGTCGTTTTTTCTTATCCACGAACATTCTCCCATATATGAATTGCGCGCACGAGCTTTCGACCCGTGGCGACGCGCTTTTCAAAAACGGTTAGGTTATTAAATTCTATTACTTCGTCCTGCGCAATTGCTCGTTCAGGCGAGTCACTAATGTGCGGTGCATAGTTGAGTCCGGCGTAGGTTCCATCAATCAACGGGTCAAGGTATTGTGCGAGTGAAAAGACCTTCGCGTGTACCGGAAATACCCTCATGAGCGCGAATTCGTCGGGCGCATTCAGCCGGCGCACCGGGTGTGAATTATCGGGTCCGAAGTTATCCGGTGCTCCCCCACTCGTCGGAACGAAGCGGTCTTCGAGCATAATCTCGTCCACCTCACTATTAAAGTACTTGTACGACTCAACCGGAAGGTTAAACCACGGAGTAATAGTGAGATGGGTCGGAATAGACTCGAATTCGTCGCCAACATTCAAGCTGTCGACTGTCGATACCACCATTAATCTTTCGGTGGTCGACATTCGGGCTACTTCTTTCGTTCGCGGTATTCACCAGTCGTGGTGTCGACAGAAATGATGTCACCAGTCTTGATGAATGCAGGAACTTTAATGACGATGCCGGTTTCGACAGTGGCGTCTTTTAGGACGCTACTCGTCGTATCACCTTTTACGACATCTTCTGAATAGGTCACTTCAAGGTGAACGTTCTTTGGAAGCTCGATGTTAATCACACGAGTGCCAAAGAATTGTAGTGACAACTCGTCGCCTTCTTTTAGGTAGCCGGCAGCGCTGTCGACGATTTCAGCCGGAAGCTGGAACTGTTCGAACGTTGTTGGATCCATAAAGTAGAAGTCGAGGGCGTCCTTGTACAGATATTGAACAGCTTGTGTACTCACGTCAGCTGATTCAATGCGTTCTTGGCCCTTAAAAGTTTTTGGGATCACTGATCCATCAACTAAGTTCTTTAGTTTGACGTTCACGATGCTGCCACCGCGACCCATGACCTTTTGGTTATACTCGATGACCCGGAAAGGCTTGCCGTCAATTTGAACGACAGCGCCTTTTTTTAAGTCAGTCGGTTGGTAGTACCCCATTGCTCCAAACTATCCTTGTGAGACGAATGGAAGTAGTGCGAGGTGACGGGCACGCTTGATAGCAGTCGCGAGTTGGCGCTGTTGCTTGGCACTCAAACCAGTCTTACCGATTGGTTCGATTTGTCCGTAAATGTTTACGAAACGTTGTAGTGTTTTGACATCTTTGTAGTCAAAATATACAGGTGTATCTTTCTTTAAACGCTTTGGCATATTCTTTATTCTCCTAATCTTTCTAGCTAAGAACTAGAAAGGAATTTCACTTAAATCAATTGGTTTATCTTCAATGTCATCGATGACGACGTCTTTTGAGTTGTTCGAGTTCGAACGAGGTGCTGATGTTGATGCACGTGGTGCACTATCATCGTCGCCGCTTGGTCCATCAAGGAAGGTAACGTCAGTAGCGGTTACTTCAACGCGTGAGCGCTTTTTACCGGTTTCTTTGTCATCCCAGCTATCTTGGCGAAGGCGGCCTTGAACGAGGACACGGCGGCCCTTGGCAAGGTACTGTACAACAAGCTCACCGAGCTTTTCCCATGCAGTGATGTCGAAAAAGTCAGCTTGGTCGCTTTCACCACCACGGTCGACAGCGATACTAAAGCTCGCAATTGTCTTTCCGCTAGTAGTGGTACGTTGTTCAGGATCGCGGGTTAGGCGGCCCATGAGAATTACTTGGTTGATACTCTTCGCCATAATTATTAGTCCTCTTTAGAGTTATCTTTAGCGTCTTCAGTTGCCTGAGCAGCTTGTTCAGCAAGTGCCTTGCGGGCTTTTTCGTTCACAGTCACGAGGAGGTAACGAAGTACTTCATCGGTGATGTTGAAGATGTTGCTGATCTTTAGTGGTGCATCTGCTGGAAGTGAAACGTCCATGTAGATGTAGATACCAAATTCTTCACGACGGATAGCGTAGGCGAGTTTTTTCTTGCCCCAGTTATCTTCGCGGATGATTGATCCACCAGCGTTTTTGATGATGTCACGGACTTTCGTCAGTGGTGTTTCAAGATCTGCTTCGAGATCAGGATGAATGACAACGGTCAGTTCATATTCTTTCATTGGTTCTCCTTTTGGAATCCTTAACCTACTTTCGTAGGCGGATGCTTATGCTTTTTCTATGATTTTATTCTCATATATTTTACGTAAGCTTGAGTTATTATCTCTGTTATTATACCGTAACTCGCCTGTTTTCACAAGGGTCACTACCGTTCATAACCGGCGCCCATCAGCCTCGCCTATTTCTAGTCTAGCCAACCAAAAAGACCAGGACAAGCCTGATCGATACCGAGTTAATAATGTGCCAATATTTAACGACAATTAGTTACTAACAGGCGGACGTGTTCCACCAATAGGCCGAATTATTTGTACCCAGATGACATTGGGGCTTGGACTCGTACATAGCACGAATAGCGTAAGAGTCCTTACCTGTACCCCTAACGTACTGATACGGAGCTGTCGAGTTCGGTTCTTTTGGTAGCGCACTCATATATTTTGGCACGAGTAGTGATTCAATTAGTGACATGCTGTACCCAGCATTTGCCACTCCATCTTCCTGTAGCGGATATTCCCCATTTTCAACTTTGTACATCTCAATGGCTTTTTGCATGGATTTAACCTCTGACGTACGCTCTGTATCGCGCGCTTGTTTTTGAACCCCATTAAATGCGACGATCGTAATCGCTGCCAGAATTCCGATGACAACAATGACGATCAGTAGTTCGACGATCGTAAAGCCTGTTTGTTTTGATCTGAGTGTCATGGTGCCCTTTAGATTAGCTCAGTTATATTAGGTCCAGTGTAGCATAAGCGTAACACCGGCTACTGTGCGTTCTGGTCGTATATGTCTTTGATTTCACCTGCAGAGAGGGCTCGGTTGTAAATGCGACTATCGTCAATAGCACCGAGGAAATAGCGGACGGTACCATAACCGCCGATGGTCGTCTTCGCTGATGGCGTTTGCGGCCCAGCTCCGGAGTATGACCCTTTCGGCTGACCGTCGAAGTAAACAGTAGGAACACCCAGAGCGTCGATCACCAGGGCGACATGATGCCAACCTGTTATCGCTGCCGCCCCTGCACTCATCCATCGAACATTTTCATAGATAACAATAATATTCGACCCCTCATTCTCGAAGCTTGAATTTCCAACGCCGATACCATAACCGTTTCCGTCCCCTACTTTCAAGAAGGCGCCGCGGTTAGTTGCTGTACCGCTATTAAACCAGGTAGATAACGTCGCGTTATTGATTCCAAGGCCAAATACACTATTAACCGAAAGGTTCTGTAACGATGCTCGTGTAAAGGCGTATGCGCCATTTGCAGCGCCGTTTTTTCCAGCCGTAGGAGTTGCGCTATTATTCGTTAACGTGGCGCCCGTGCCAGAACTATCATCTAGATTTCCATTTAGTTGCCACGACGCCACAACACCATAGTTGCTGATACACGTGCCCGTTTCGGGTGAGCCGGATTGACTAATGTAACCGTTCGTCGAACCGTTTGTCGCCGTAATACAAAATGACTGCCCATTGCCATAATAGGTAAGATCATTTCCGCCACCACCTTTGAGACAAATGGTTGACGCGGCGGGTGTTGCGCTACAGTCAATTGCCGTCGGGTACGATGAGTTTTCGGCTTGATAGAGCTTTAGCTTCTTCAAATTACCATTTAAATCCGATTGGATCGCTGCCGTACGAGCCCGTTGCTGCACACCATTGAATGCAACGATCGTAATCGCCGCCAATATACCAATCACAACAATCACAATTAAAAGTTCGACGATCGTAAAGCCGCGACGATTTTCTGTAGCCCTGTTCGCAATCATTACTGCGCTCCTCCACTATATATAATTTGAATTTCGCTTGGCGAAAGGACCTTATTGTAGACGCGCACATCGTCTATAGTGCCCCTGAATGTCCCGGCAGACCCAGCCGTATTTCGTAGGCCGATGCGTTTTGCTGCCGTATTGGTAAAGCCACCAAAATTGGCAACCACTTGCCCGTTCGGTTGCCCATCAACGTAGTAGCGCACAGTCGAGCCTAGCGCCGTTACTAATACGTGCTTCCACACCTGTCGTGCAACAGGGGTTGTTGCGGGCGGTCCATCGCCAGTATTAACCTTTGTGAGCATCAGCTGACCGTCACCGGCTGAGGTTGAATTAATACCAATACTCCAGTCACCTGCCCCGCCACTGATAATGTCATTCCAGCCGGCAGTACCGTTGAATGCGTCGAGCTTTATCCACGCGCTCAGCGAATAACTGTCAGTAATATTCAGAATAGAACTGTACGGCAATGCGATAGAACTACTCGTCCCATTGAATTGATACGCACTATTAGCAGTGCCGTCCTGACCCGTCGTTAGCGTTGCACCACTATTCGTTCCATTAATCCCGTTTCCACTACTGTCGTTCGCATTGCCATCAAACGTCCACCAACCAACTAACTGATCAGACACCATACAGGCGCCGACCTGCGGCTTTGAAGAAGTATTGGTGACATAGTAGCTGTTCGCGCCGTTAATATTCACCAGGCAGTACGAGGTGCCGTTCGGAAAGTACGTCATGCCAGTGCCGGTCACACCTGCAGTCGCCAAATCAGCTGGATACTGATCGTTGCCACCTGGCGTTATCTTGTATAGTTCGAGTTTCTTCGCCGCACCCGATAGTTCGGATTGTAGCGCCGCTACCTTGGCGCGATTCGAGACGCCGTTAAACGCAACAATCGTAATCGCGGCCAAGATGCCGATCACCACGATGACGATCAAGAGTTCGACGATCGTAAATCCTTGAACGTTCTTTGGTTTTGTTATATTTTTTTGCATAACTATAGCGCCGTCCCTATTGATATAGATTGGTGTGGGG
>Ga0247808_10001620_pt1 | contig 10866 bp, 13 predicted proteins | sample UWRJL089202R1_FD_179914 | JGI IMG/M metagenome (GOLD analysis project Ga0247808, IMG submission 179914) | Plant litter microbial communities from Arlington Agricultural Research Station in Wisconsin, United States - UWRJ-L089-202R-1 | ecosystem: Environmental > Terrestrial > Plant litter >... | reverse complement strand
GTAACAATTTCGGATGACTCCTCTTAACGCTTAATGAACAGAAACAGATATAATCGCGAATGTATCACGCGGTACTAGTTTTCGGCTATTATTATTTCCTTACCTTTTCCGTTTCAATGTTAAACCTGACTTCTTCTTTCATTCAAGAGAAACAGGAACATGGATTCCGTGGGGGGTTCCAAATATACAATATGATGTTTCTAAATTACTGCGGGTTGAAAAACAGGCCTCGAGTGACAGGCAGGTGTATGAAGAACTTCACCAATTCTCCCAAACCTCGTCAGGCACAACTGTCCTCATAACAGCCCAGTGACCTAGTGCACTAGCTTCCTGCCATTTGCGAAACCTCTCCGTGTTGTTCTTAATTAAATATCCGCCATCTTCTTCTGTAATACTCATGTGTTCCTCTATCACTTCGTGTTTTGGTGTCAAAAAGTTCTTTCTTGTTCCGCTCTTCAAGAAATCTGCCTCGACAGGATCTCGGAAAGTGATTGGAGCGTTGGAGTTGGTACAGAAGATTACCATGTTTGTAAAGTCGCGATTTTCTTCCTGTAGGGTTTCTGCATCGGGGCGAGGGGATTCTCGGAAGATACGGCACGTTGGGAAAACGGCCCTGATGGTGTGGATTACGATGCGTGCGGAAGGAAGAAGAAGATCCCCAGCGTAGTTCTAATATTCGTTAGTGTGTGTTGAAGACGAGGATTTGGCTACCTACAAGGGCAATAACACCACCTGGCTTCAGAACAGCATGAAGATCTGTTAGAAATTCGAATGTGAAGAGGTCCACAGGCTCTGCACCACCAGTGAAGACATCATGGACTACGTAGTCATATTTCAGGCCAAGCTCGGCTGCGAATGAAGCATAAGTCACTGCATCCTGAATAACCTTGGTATGACCAGTTGGCAGACCAAAGTACTTTGTCGCAAATTCATGCACCACGGGGTCGATCTCAACAATAGTTGTATCAATTCCATGTTTCATTAGAGCAGCGGGAGTGGTTCCGATCCCAAGACCACTGGAGTAAATTAGCATTTGTATTAATGGAGAAGATAATTTCTCACATTACCAAAGCATTTGCTTCGTTATCCGGAATATAATTAGGAACTTCAACGAGCCTCACAGCTTCTAGCATAACAAAAACTCCATAGATAGGTTCAGGAAGGAGCGCCTTGGTCGGAGCAAGCCACTCTCCTCCTAAAAGACTGTGATCACATCTCATGACTCTGAAAGTATTCGTACTTTCAATAATGGAGATGTAACCTGTAAGTGATTCGTGGCGGTCAATCAAATTCCACCCTTGGGCGTTCATGCTCGCATTCAAGGAATTGGTTGCAAATGTTGTTGGGACATGAAGATTAGCTAAAGTCAAGTGCATGAGAGCAGGAACGGCGTAGATAACTAATTTCGAGGGTGCGAAAGCTGTGTAAAGAGCCACCAGTAGCATTTGGTACCCCAATCTTGTCTGAACAATGGAGTTCCCGATCGTACTTGTGATATAGTTCCCCGTAATATATTCCATAGTCTTGTAGAACGAGAAAGATGCAATTCCTGGTGCTGCATCTGATAGCCATTGAAATCGGCCTGGGTTCATGTTAAGAAGGTCTAACTCGGTTGCTGTGCAAGATACTGATATCACAAGTAGTGGCAAAAATGTGAGACTTTCAAGAACCAACGGACCATAGTATGCTCCAAAAACGCCACTGTACTGGAAAAATATATACTGGACCATTGGAATATAAGCAGCAATGAGTGGTAAAAGCCTAGACGGTTTTGCGACCAAATGCCGACGCATTAAGATATTACTGCTCCATCCCAGAAAACAAGCTGTCATGACCCCTTTTGAATGCCATATTGAGGCTGGTATTGAACCATAGACAGGTGACAGAGTGAGCTGAGAGATATTTGAATACACGGCGGCTAAGGTGAGAAGGGTAGCCGATTGAAACAATATCCAAGCTTGTTCGCCAGCCCACTTCATCCATGTCTCCTCTCTTGCTTTAGCTGCTAATTCTTTGAGTTCCTTTTCAAAATTTTCTTGTGTTAAGAGAGGTGCATTTTCTTGTGGAATAACACGTGGTTTGGCATCCTTTGATTGTTTAGATGGTGTTCGAGCCATATCGACCAGCGGAATGTAGTCAGCACTACTCAAAGGGGGCAGAGAAAATTATAATATTGTTCAAAAGTCTATGAGAAAAGTATCAGATTTTGCACCATCATCTTTGAATCGTTTGATTGATTGTATGAAGACGTTGCAGGAAGCCAGCGAGGCAAAGCTTTGATTGAGCCTGAAACCCTGGTGCCGTCCTCGGTTAAACCCCGGCAGCCAAAACAGACTGCAATGAACTTCCAAATGAAATTATTATTTTTAAGTTTATATCTTGCAAGTGAAGAGTCATAAGTTGCGGTACAAACGAAAGGCCGTAGTGATGTCTTCGTGTTTTCCTTTCATTTCTGGTATCCTTACTAAACTTCATAAGTAGTATTCCTTCTTTAGTTAGACTTATGTCCTGTGCACTAATCGATAACTTGTAGGTCATACGGGCTCATTCGATAATAAAATATTCCGATAATTTGATTGTTAAACAGACTTGCTATCTTGAAACACTCTATTAATATACAGTAATTGACATCTTAACCATCTTCATGTTGAATACCTAAAGGTAAGATCTTGCTTGTCCGTGACATCTGTACCGGGCTCATATAGTTCTACCGTCCCTTCACTTTCGAGACGATCTCTTCTTTTATTCTCAGAAGTCCCGTTAAACCAATAAACTAGCATTAAAGCGGTCAGAATTCCCCATGCAACAAGAGAAACGGCCAACCCAGCAAGATATCTAGGTGCAGTCTTGGTGTTCCAAAGTTGTGGAAATGCGATCGCGCCCGCACAGTAACCAATAAAGTATAGTGTGTTAACAATAGACTTTTTGGTATTGCCTCGAACATTGGAAGCGTTGAGACTCATGGTAAGCGAAAAGATACTGGAGATGCAGCTTCCAAGCCAAGCACCGACAATGATTGGCCAGCCTTTAAGTGGAAGTGCTAGCAGCATTATACACCCTACTACGGGGATCATAATCAAACCAATAACCACAAGGCAGCGTCTGCGAGGGAATATGAGACAGGCAATAATACCAATCCATATTGCCACGATCTGAACCGCTCCAGAGGGAGACCCATACAGGAGAGTGTCACCAGAAGTGTATCCCAATTGTTTGATGATCAACGATGCAAACTATTCAAGTTAGGTTATACTTAATGAGAAGATGATCAGAGTCACTCACAGTCAAAACGGGCGAAGGTGCGGTGACTAGAACACCAAATGCAAATGCAGCATAAGACTTGAAGTCGAAAGCTGCTTCTTTGAGTTGTTCCATCGAAAAATTAGTCTTGTCTCCACCGTCATGTTGTGATGCTAAACGATGTCCAGCGGCGATCCTTTCCTCAGGCGTGAGGAACCAGGCTGTCTCTGGGCTAGCTGGCATCACAAAAAGAAAGAGGATACCACAGGCCGTTGTGAGGACTCCGCATACAATGAACATTAATCTCCAAGGTGCAATAGACGTGGTGTTATGCTCTCCAATACCGTACATCATCAAAGCACCAACTATCTGTGCTATGGCGTTGCATGTAATCCAACATCTAGGATTTACATTAGCTAAGAGCGGTTGCATATTTAGAGATTGCTTACCCAATGCGTAAAGCATGCTCACTTTTCTTATCTATCAATAAGTTAGATTCATAAGCATAAAGTTATTGAAGATCAATATGCCAGGGCCTATATTCAAATAATGCTTCGAGAGCTAGGAGGATCCAACTTACACCAGAGACTCGTGATTGTAATGAAAGCAGGACTGACTGCACCCTCAGCTGCACCTAGGAAGAACCTTACGGCAAGAAAGCCACCATAGGTCGATGGTGCAGCGAGACACATGCAAACACCACCCCAAATAATACTAATATCATGTTTAGTCTTGTATACAATCGCTCATATGTAGGAACCTTACATAGTGATGCCAACAAATTTTGCCAATGGGAATCTGGACATCAGAAAGATGAACGGGAATTCGGAGACAAGCTGTCCAACGTAGAACATGGACGATGTCGTTGCGAATTGCTTCCCAACAAGGTTGAGGTCTTCAATCAAACCATAAACTGACGCGTATGCTAGACTTTGCTTGTCGAGGTCTTGATAAGTTAGGGAGGTGTTACTCATGCCAATTTGGGGGCATCGCCTTACATTGAAAGAAAAAGACAAGGCACATCTGGGAAGTGATTAGCTTCTCTATAAACTAGATCTTCTTCATACAGGCTACAACAGCGGCTTACCATGGGAAGAACAACCATATCAGTCTTTCTCAATACTCTCTTCTCAAGAGCCTTCAATGCGAGCTCTTCTGCACCTGATAGCTCTGTGGACCGGCCATCAATACTACCTGTGCTCGGAACAACTGGTCCTTTTTCTTGAGGAAGATTATCGGAAGACATAGTTGCTAGACAGAGTGAGTGTGTACTACACTGCCTAATACAGTACAATGTACACAAAAGTGACTCAGGACGATAGAATTCTGTGAATATGAAATGAGCTGCGATGCTTTTGTCAAAGATCGACGGGCATTGTAGCTTATATATCACTGTCTACAGCTAAACTGATGCCAACCTAGCCAAGCCCATATCACCTAGGAGGTAATAAGAATGGGGTAAGGTTTAGTACAATTAATTCCCCAGAGTCCTGATCCATTATCGCAATCAACATCACACTAGAAGATCCGTAGCAACAAAACTAAGATGCGCGTATGGTGTCGCGGGTGTCTGCCACACGCTATCTTCTCGGCTATCGGCTGGCTACCAGCCGGCTAGAGATTGCCAACCGATTCTCGTGGCAATATTGTGCTACATACATACGCATCATTTCAGGTGACCTATTGATACTTAGCCTTTCCGAGGTTGAGATGGTGAGCAGGTGTTTCTTTTGTCGCTGTCCTTTCTATTCTCAATTGCTCTTCATTACGGTCAATGTTTGAATCCTCCATACGACATATCCCCATTACTTCAATATGGTTTCTGAGAAACTCCAACAAGAGCGGTTAATCAAGCCGTGGAAGCCTTCTCCTCCATTATGCTACGTGTTTTTCAATGCCAATCTCATCGATCCCGTCGAAGGTGTCGTTCTTAAGGGTGTAACGGTCAAGCTTACCAGAGGCTTGGTGGAAGATGTGACCGTTCCTAGCGCTGGCACTTCACAATCGTTCTCAGAGAACGCAATCGTTGTGGACCTACAAGGCAAATTCCTTTGTCCTGGTCTATTTGACTGTCATGTCCATATATACGCAGTGCCTGGCGAGAAAGAGTGGCGTGACACAAAAGACCTTGATGCCCATACTTCTGCGTACCGGCAGGCTTTCGTCTGTCAGCAGATGCTCCATCGTGGATTTACAACAGTGCGGGATTGTGGCGGCGTCACCCTTGCGCTGAAGAAAGCAATCGAAGATGGTATTATTCAAGGTCCCCGACTTTTCATTGCCGGACCTTTCCTTAGCCAGACAGGCGGTCATGGAGATACTCGCGGGGCGCATGATAGATCTGTCATTGAGTGTTGTGGAGGTGGATCGTCAAACTTTCCCTCCCATATCTGCGATGGAGTACCAGAATGTCTCAGGAGTGCTCGAGAGAATGTCAGAACAGGGTCGGACTTTTTGAAGATAATGGGTGGGGGCGGAGTCTGCAGTCCAACAGATCGTATTGATAATATCCAGTTCACGGATGAGGAGGTTCGTGCCATCACAACGGTTGCAAAAAATAGCCAGATGTATGTGACTTCTCATGCATATACGCCTGCATCTATCAAGCAGGCTCTCAACAATGGAGTTCTAGGGATTGAACATGGAAATTTAATCGACAAAGAGACTGCTGATCTCATGGTTGCAAAAGGGGCATATTTAACCCCCACATTAGTCACTTACTCTGCTATGGCTCATGAAAAGCATGAAGGATATATGCCCCGAGAGTCAATGGAGAAGAACACCGAGGTTTTCGTTGCTGGCCTTCGCGGCTTGAAGATAGCAGCAGATGCCGGAGTTAATATTTGCTACGGCTCAGATCTTCTCGGGCATTTAGGTGCTTGCCAGTTGGAAGAATTCACCATTCGCGGCCAAGTCCTGCCTCCCCTGGCAATCCTAAGAAGCGCAACAGTTACGCCTGCGAAGATGATGGGACGCGAGAACTTTTTAGGCCAAATTAAGCCTGGCTTCGCGGCAGACATGTTGATTTTGAACAGCAATCCATTAGAGGATATAAATGTCCTAGCGAAGCCGGAAAATCATTTATTAGCCGTTCTTAAGGATGGACGGATATGTATGAGCAAGTGGAGGGAGTTAGAGCAGGATGTGCATGGTCCACCTACATATATTGAATAAATCAGGTTCTAATGAAGACCCCATACATCAATAAGTTATTAAGGTCTTAAGGTAAGCATGCAAGTACATGCAGTTCATCATGTGCGTTGTAGATAATTGTGCTTTCTTTGTTTCTGTCGTTCTGTTGTGATATGCCCCCGAGCTCTCAATACGCCCCCGTCTTGTAAGGAAATTGAATTGCATAGTTTCGAGTACAGATAAAGACTGACCATACTTATGATGGAGTGAGGATTTTGTTCATTATATAATGAGACTACAGGCAATCTGAAAACTGTACCTTGAGGTACTCCTAAGTACGTTATCTCAGTCTACCCCTTAATCAAGCGAAACCCTTAAAATTAGGACATGGTATCATTGGATAATCAGTACTTAAAAATGTAGAAACTAGTTGAATCAAAGAGTAAAGTGCAAGGTTGTTGGCATACGTACTATTATGGCTTTTTGGGCAACACTTTCTGGTTGTCATTTCCTAGTTTTAGCTTAAGGCTTGTTTGCTCATCAGCTCACCAAGAGTGGGCTTCTGGGATGTTAACCTCACTTTTTTAATTCCCTTATATTCTGCCATTCAATTAAATAATTAGCAAGTCCGCATGTATGGTCACCTGTGAATAGTTTCAATTTGACCGTTGTCTCGATTGTGAAGACTCTTAGCAATGAGGCGAACTCGTCGAGTTGCCGAGAAAGACCGCATCAGGGTAGCACGCGCGTATGTTACCACTATAATATTTTACAGCTAGAAATGATAGTAAGGCTAACTTGCTCTAAAGCTGTGCAGCATGCAGGGGACGCAAAGTGCGCTGTGTGCCTCGACCGAAGGGTTCGTGTCAAAGATGTGAAGCAAATGGATGTACGTGTGTATTCGAGGATATCCCCGAGACGTGGAGTTCAAGTTCCAGATCTACAGGAAGAAAATTGTCGCAGGATATGGTGTGGCAAGCAAATGACCAAAGAGATCCGGCAACGGCTGAAGATGAAGTACGAATTTTAGGCAGCTTTGCAGCAAGCCCAGCTGATTCAGATTACCCAAATGTAGAGACTGCAAGCAGTCGTGAAAGTGATGATAATACTAGCTACGCAATACAGCAGTATCAAAGTGGCAAAACATCATCGCAAAAGAAACCAGCTTCAGGAGAGCTTGAAGGTGCCGTCTTACTAGTCGAAGAGCCTGGTAGAACTCGTAAGTACGCCCATTGTTCGATTATGTCTGGAAACTGAATGTTGGCACTACTGATGAGACTTACTAATATTTCTTCTAGAATACACTGGTCTTCGCTCAAATGAGAGCTTCCTTCTGTGCGTCAAAGAGGTCCTGGAGGATGAGAAGGATGACAGAGCAGCCTATACCTTAGTTATAAAGGTATTTTCAAATTCCAATGAGGTTCTTGTTTACTATTTACTGACAAAGTTTGATAGAAACCAAATGAAACCATCAGTCGTTTGCAGCCAGTTCAAAGTAAGGAACTTAGACAGGCACTGGAGGAGTTTCCACCGCACTCGATCGCTACGTTCCTAGTATCTACGTTTTTCTACTATGTTGAAGCAACATTCTGTTACTGCGATCGAGAATGGTTTATGGAAATTTTGAATAGCATATATGTCGGAAACACCTCACTTTCCGAAGTGGATGAAGCCTTCGTGTGTTTCGCCCTCCTGGTATTCGCTTTTGGAAGTCAATTTGCACATCTCAGGTCCAATACAACTATGCAAGATCCCCTACCAACAGTATCGGACCCTGGGAGGCGATTTTACGACGTCAGCCAGACATTGATACCTCGCGTTATTTCGAAGTGCACTCTGAAAGGCATCCAGGTATGTCTGCTTGTAGGGCTGTACAACTTGCCTTCCAACCTACCAGATACATCGTATCTATACCTGGGCATTGCTATGAGGATGTCTATTGCCAGTGGACTCCATCGTAAGACTAGTATTGTTGGACTCGAGGAACGGTTGATGGAAGTGCGTCATCGTTTATGGTGGAGTCTTTACTGTATCGATAGGCAAGTTGCTGGAATTGGAGTTGCTGGATACTGTAACTAACAAAATTCAGGCGTACGAGTATTGCACTAGGAAGGCCCGCCAGTATTGCGGAAGAAGATATTGATGCCCCATTTCCCAAATATCATCACTCCCTAGACAAAATGGAGTACCAGTCGAATTTTCAGCACCAAATCGAATACATTAAGCTTACAAAGATTGTCAATGAAATAATGCGTAATATGTAAGACACTAAATTCTCGTAAGAGATACTTTAGCAGCTATAAGCTGATTTGTTCTTAGTCCATTGGAAGCCAAACCAAGCTCTATTGCCAATCTTTCCACTAAGCTGAAGCAATGGCGATCCCAACTCTTCTCAAATCTTTCCCCCAATGATTTGCTTCCTAACGAGCGTAATTTTCGCACTACCATACATCTGCAGGTTCACTATCACTGGGCTTGGATCCGCATGGGCCGCGCATCTCTCCTCCAGCTTTTACGAGAACGTATCCAGGCTGCCCTAGGTAAATCTGACATGAAAGAGACTCAGCCTGAGAGCCGCCAAGACTTAACCAATCTCTGTGTTGATGCTGCGAAAGCCACTATCCAGCTAATTCTCGTGCTTAAGCAACATAATCTCTTGTGTCGGTTTTCTTTTACTGATCACCAACCCACTACGTCTGCCATCATTATACTCATTCTAGATAGCATATTACAGCAATGTGCAGATACTGAAAGCATTATTGAAAATGGTGTACAGACACTACGTTTTATGGCTATTGGTGGGTGTAGAGGCGCAAAATCGGATCTTCAAACTGTGGAACAGCTGAGAATTTTCGCTACGACACTACGACAACGCATCTACCAGAATGGAGCAATTGTACAAGTCTCTACACCCAGCCCTTCTTCTAACGATGATTATGGATCGTGGGTGAAATGGATGTCCGAAAAAGAAGGTAGCGCCTCCACACAGCAGCTAGCAGATGCATATGAACAGCCAGGAGGTAATACCTTAGACTATGGCACAGAGCAGCCATCTAGTATGCTACCTCTCGACCCTCATACGATTCTCGATTTGTCATACTCTTCAACCAGAGGGGACGATGGTTATGACAATGGCTCTACCTTCGGCTTTGAGTGGGACCATGGAAGATTGGATATGATGGACGTTACACAAATGCTCACAGGACAAAGCAACACCTACTATGCACCAGATTCCAGCTTCCAGCCTTGAATTTTCAAGAGAGCGTCACAAATGGAAGGAGATTGACTATCTCAATTAAACACTAGGTTCGAAATTAGTTGGCTTACGGTAGTCACAGCTTCACCAGACGTTTTGCGGTTTAGGTGGGCTGTGTGAAGTCAGAACTTTCGCCCCGTTACCTTGCATTCCCTCAAGAACGCAAGTTGACAGTATGACGCGTGTAGTCAAAGAAACGAGGTTTAAAAGGCTTCAATAAATTTGAAAGAAGAAAAGGAAGTATTTCCACATGCAAGCTGAAGGTCAATACTCCGTGGTGGGTATACAGTTACCGGTCTAGCTTGGGAAGAATTTGGTCTGAGTCTCTACAACTGTTTGAAGGCTCATCCAAAAATGCAGGTTTTCGAGCACTGTTAGATTTTCTCAGCAAACTTTACTTTCAACTATCAAATCCGGGCAACTTACGTAGTACTCTATCTCTCGCAGCTTATTTTCATGGGAAAGAAGGTCTATGGGATAGAAATATATATCGAGATAAATTGGATGGGGGCAAGGACTTAAAGTGTATTCTACCAGATTATGTACATTACTTCGAGACTGCTCGGAGTCATTTGTAAGAACAAACTTTAGTGACTGTCTTGTTTTAGAATTGTCATGATTTCGCTTAAATGCGTCAAATGAATTCTTCATATACTACGTGAAGACTAAATCCTGAGCCTACGTAAGATCATAGATCTTCGTACCTTGAAATTCTTCATACTATTTTGACGACGACTGCTGCTTCTACGCCTTTACTTTCTTCAAAATTGAGCCGAAGTCACATTGTCACTTGCTATGTTCAGTCATAAAATAGGCAAACTCAATTGCACCAAATCTATAGATATCAGTATCCTCCAGAAGATAGCCCAACATGAAAGCTACCAACAAGCTTTGTATAGTGGGTGAATATCTCTGCCTCTAGCTCAACACATCTAAAGCTTAACTCCTTCTAAGATTGGCTTTGCCTCTTCACTCTTCCACCAGCTGCCATCTACACCAGGATACCCAAATTTGATCATGGAAGCCTCCTTCATCTCAACACTATAACCGGCCTCCATAGGGGTTTGATAGAAACCACCCTTAATGACAGCCGGGTGTTCAAAGTGCTCATGAAGATGGTCCACATACTCTAGTACGCTCAGCTTCCCCGATACGCATATGTAGTCAATTGTGCTCAGGTGCTGTGTATATTCCGGTAGTCCCACTCCACCGCTATGTGGCACAATTGGGACACCATA
>Ga0247808_10001619_pt1 | contig 10866 bp, 7 predicted proteins | sample UWRJL089202R1_FD_179914 | JGI IMG/M metagenome (GOLD analysis project Ga0247808, IMG submission 179914) | Plant litter microbial communities from Arlington Agricultural Research Station in Wisconsin, United States - UWRJ-L089-202R-1 | ecosystem: Environmental > Terrestrial > Plant litter >... | reverse complement strand
GGGTTTTTTTCCGAAGGGGTTCGACAGAAGTCGAGAGAAAGCGGCCGGTGCATCTGGGCCAGCGGATTATGCATCGCGTTGTCATGGTTTTTGACCGCGATGTGAGCCATCGCCTCCGTCGGATCGCCGAAGCGCGCATCATAGGCCTGGGCGAACCGCGCGAAGATGTCTGGGAAGGACAACTCCGCCTCCTCTCTCTGATAGCTGGCTCCGCCCAGCGCCCGTGTCACTCCGGGCGTGTCTAGATGGGTCATCTTCTCCGCCCCGACCACGAGCGCGACGCGGATCCGCCCACTTCTTATCGCGTCGATTGCGGCATAAAGGGCCGCCGAACCCGAAGCGCAGGCGTTCTCACAGCGGGTCGCCGGCTTGAACCGGAGCCCCGGATCAGCGCCGAGCACCATCGACGAGCAGAAGCCGTCCGGAACCAGCCCAGAGTTGAAATGACCGAGCCAGACGGCGTCGATGTCGGCTGCCGTTAGGCCTGCCCCAGCGATCGCTTCTCGCGCGGCCGATTGAATGAGGTCTTCCAGGCTTTGGCCTGTCAATCGACCGAACGGAGTATGGCCCCAGCCAACGATGAGGGGAGATTTCATTTTGATCTGCTTTACTTAGCCGCGTCAGACCAGACGGTCAGGGACGACCAGATTCTCAAAGGCGAAAATCTCCGCCTTGGAACCGGCGTGCCGTAGCGCACGATGGGTTTGATAGCGGTCATCCGCCATGAACATGTTGAGGGACGTCATGTCGGGGAAGGCAAATACGGCGATCCGATCAGGGGTATCGCCGTTCCCTTCGATCGGGACGATATCCAGCCCCCCTGCGAGCTGAACAGCGCCGTAGGCAACAAGCAGGGGGCCGACATTTTCGAAGTATGGCGCGATCCAGCCGGGATCGCTTACCTTCATCGTCACGACCATGATTGCCTGAGGCATGCTACGCGACTTCGAAGTCGATGTGGCTGATCTGGCCGTCAAAGAGGGCAATGATCCGAGGCACTTCCGCCCGCATCGCAGCGCGTTCTGGCGAGGCCAGCATCAAATCAATGTCCTCGACTGAGTTATATTCAATCAAGAATTGGCACGCGATGTGGGGCGCGTTCGCTTCGACCCGTCGGGGCCAGATGGCTCTGGCCGCTCGGACACCCGGAAGTGTGCGAAGAAGCGGGATCAACTCACCATTGATCGCTGCGCGAAACGTTTCTTCTTGGCCCAGGCGCGCCTCACCAATCCAGTAAGCGGAACGGATCCACATGGCCGTCAGCCGGCCGCGGCCAGAGGAATGTAGGGTGTCATCCGCGCCGCTGTGCGCCCGCGCCAATCACCGTAGGGCTCAAAGCCCTCGCTGACCGAACACAGTTCGAGAGTTTTTGCCCGGATTTCGTCGTCTGTCTGCGTCAGATCCAGCGGGATCAGGAAAGGCTGGTTGATGTACCAGTCGGAGTCGACGTAGAATTCGAGATTGTTGTGTTCAGGATCGTGGGCGTAGACGCTCCAGGCGATACCGTGATTGGCGGGAAACACATGGCTTCCCCCGCCGCTCTCAAGCCTTTCGCGAATATCCCGGAGGTCTCCGATCGAGCTCATCTTGAACGACAGTTGATTAATGCTCGGGCCAAACTGAGTGTTTTTGGTGTTGTCCGGCAGATGGTCAGGACGGCCAGTAGCAAGCACGATCTGATGATGTTCGGTCGGGTCGCGCGAGAGAAAAACGAGCTCCATCCCTTCAGCATTGCCTCTATCGGTTACTGTGAAGCCCAGTACCTCGGTATAGAAGCGTTCCATTGGCGCGATCTCACGCACGCTCAATCCCATGTGGGTGAACTTCAGGTTGGCGACCTGAGGTCGCAGCGGTTCAGTTGTCATGAATTTCTCCCTGTTCCGTGGAAATCCGACCGTTCTCGGCAGGCCGTCGGTCGTGATGTTTTCAGCCTCCGTACTGGTCTATGACGAGAGTATTGCCAGCCAAAGATGCCAACACGCTCTCAGCGATACCCGTTTTGTGACCGCTGCCTCTTCGGGACAATCGGGCGGGGATGCCCGTCGGTTATCGCATGAGCTCAATTGCCATGTGGCGGCCCCGGCGAAAGCGGCTCACTCACCTGCGCGAGTCGGATAAAAACGGAGGAACACCATGAAGTCCCAAAGACGTCAGTATTTGACGAAAACTGCTTTCATGAACGGGGCGACTGCCTTGGCTCTGATATGGACGGTCGGCTGCGCGAGCGCGCCGACCACGGTTGCAGAGGCGGTGGGTGAGGGTTTGATCATCGACAGGGTGACCGTGGTGAACACCCAGAACGGCACTCTGGCTGCCGATCGTGCTGTGCTCGTTCAAGGCGGAAAGATCGTGAAGATCGCTGCTGCCTCCAGCTTCCGCGCCACGGGCACAGCGCGACGCATCGACGCTCAAGGCGACTACGTTGTGCCCGGATATTTGGACATGCATGCCCACATGCTCGACGCTGCAGCGTCAGACGCCGCTAAGGCTCTGATGATTGCGAATGGAGTGACTGGCTACAGGCAGATGTCCGGAAATCCAGCGCTGCTCGCACAGAGGTCGCGGGGAGACTTGGCTTCCACGGATGCGGCTCCAGAATTGCTCGTCATGCCTGGCCTCATCATGACCGGCGGAACGGCGCCGTCACCGGAGGCCGGAGTGGCGCAAGTACGGGCCCAGAAGGCTCAGGGCGCCGACTTCATTAAGGTCGTCGATCTATCGCCGGCGACGTTTGATGCGGTCTTGGCCGAGGCCACGGCCCTAAATTTGCCGGTAGCGGGCCACCTGCAGGATACGATCGAGGAACGTGTCGCGGCTCGGAACGGCATGCGGGCCATCGAACACCTCGGACCTAAAGCAAGCGTCCTGCTGGGGTGTTCAACCGACGAAGCCGAACTGCGTCAGCAGATCGCCGCCGAGCCGCCTCATCCCCCCCGCGTTGGCATTCCAGGATCCGACCCCGTCGCCTCGGCGGCCATTCTCCGCGCCGTCAGCAACCCGATCCTCGTAACGGACCCTCGGGAACTGGCGATCATGGGTCGGATCATGGCAACGTACGACGAGGGCCGCTGCCGGGATTTGGCGCAGGTCTTCGTGGCGGCCGGAACCTGGCACGTTCCCACGTTGATCCGTGTACGCACGATGCAGATCGCCGATGACCCAGCCTACGCGAACGATCCCAATCTAAGATATGCGCCTGCTGCGAGCCGGGCTCTCTGGACGGAGTTGGCTGTGGCGTTCGATCAGCAACTTTCCTCTGACACGCGCACCATGCTTCGGCGCTACTATGATCTCCAGCTGCAAACCGTGAAACTGTTCGACACGATGGGCGTGCGGATGTTGGCGGGTTCAGACTTCGGGGGTCAGTGGGAGATTGCCGGAATGTCCTTGCACCAGGAGTTCGACCAACTGAGCGCCGCCGGTCTCTCGCCGCTGACGGTCCTTCAAATGACCACGCTGAACGGGGCTCAATTCCTCGGGCGGGAGTCAACGATGGGGTCGGTCGATGAGGGTAAGGACGCCAATCTCGTCCTACTGTCGGCGGACCCAACGGCAGACGTCCAGGCCCTCCACCAGATCGTGGGCGTTGTGCGCGCCGGCCGATACTATGACGCCAGCGATCTCGCCGCGCTTAAGCAGAGTGCGACCGGGCGCTAAACGCCAGCGGCGTTCGGACCCAAGTCCGAACGCCGCTTTTTCCTAAGGACAGGTTTGAGAGGCATATGCCGCCTATGCAGCAGGTGCCTTCCCATTCGCTAGAGGCGTCGGTCCTCGTCGGCGGATGGTGAACACAGCGTCCTGAGGCGGACGCTCACGGCTAGGCCTTTGCGCAGACCGTCCTGGACGAAGCAGCAAGCCGCGTCCCCACAAAAAGTCGGGACGCGGCTTGCTTTTAGAACCGTCCTGACAGCCGGACGCCGACCGTGCGGGGAGCCGTCGCGCTCTCTACCAAGATGTTTGCCGTCGGGTGCAAGGACCTCGAGACAGGGATCCTGTCGTCCTCGATGTTGCGAACGAAGGCGGCGATGCTCCATGAGCCGTCGACCGGACCGAAGGCGACCTGGGCGTTGGACTGCCAGTTGGCGTCAACGATTTGTGAGGCCAGATAGTCGAACCCAATGACACGGCTCGATTTGTACTGGGTATCAGCCATCAACGTCAGACCATAGTTCCCCACGTCGATCGTATGCTGGACGTTGAGGTTCACCGTCCATTTTGGGGAATTATACGCCGGGTTTCCGGCGCAGCTGATGTCATACAAAGTAGGGTTTGCATTCAGAGACACCCCGCAACCCGTTAGCGGGGGCGGCGACCCGGCAGCACCCACGGCCGCCTGGTAGAGAAAGGACAGATTTTCGGTATCGAGATACTGGACATCGAAGCCCACCAAGGTGGCGGGCGTCACGAGTGCGCGGCCTTCGACTTCGACCCCCTTGATCCGCGATCGCCCAATGTTCTGGGTGAAGTTCGCGGTACGACCGGTCAGATCAAGTCCAACGTGATTGACCTGTTGATCGCGATACTCCCATTGGTACGCCTCAATGTTCAACTGGACGCGATTTTCGAAGAACCGGTTCTTAAGGCCGAGTGTGTAGGCGGTGATATACTCTGGCTGGAAGGTTTCGAAGCCCGTCGCCGGCGAGAAACCGCCGGACCGATAGCCAGTCTCGATGCTCCCGAACAAGAGCGATTGTTGCGCGATGTCGTATTCGACGGCGCCGCGATAGGTGGTCTTGCTGCTGGCAAGACTGCTGTTATCCGTCCGATCGGAACGGGCGACGATAGCGCCCGTCGGAACTCCGCCGATGATGATGGGTTGGGGCGGCGCGCCGGCGGCCGGGAAGGGGAACGAAAGCTGCGACGGGTCATCAACAAGTGTGAACTGAGGCGCTAAGGGGCAGCTTGGGATCCCCGCGACGCGAACAAGGCAGACAATGGCACCGGCGACGGTGGGACCGTCGAATGTCTTGCGATCATCGGTATAGCGAACGCCGCCGACGAGCCTCAGAGACTCGTTCACATGGGCCGTCACCCGAGCGAAGGGAGCCCAGGACTCAGTCGTGTAGTGAGGTCGAAGGAAGCTGACGGCCGAGCCAAGGGACAGCGCGGTCTGCGCGGCAATGTCCTCGTCGTAATAGAGTGCGCCGACGGTGTAGTCGAAAATGCCGATACGCTCACCCGCGAACCGCATCTCGAGGCTAAACTGCTCGTCCTCCTCCCGCTGTCGGTACATAAAGGCGGCGGCCGTCGTCAGCAGGTCGAGATCGGCGTGCCGCCAGGCTGGGACGACTGTCAGAGTCCCGAGCCCCGTCGTCCATACGATCTCTGCATGAGCCCCGAGGTAGTCGTTGTCGTTGAAAGCGCGGGGGCCAAGATCGTCCAGTTTCCGACCGGATGCTCCTGATGTGACCGTACGGCGGTAGGCTTGGGACGCCGCCGAATACAGCCCCTCGTCATGCCCCAGGCCTGACGAGATGAGCTGGTAACCGGCCACGGGGCTGTAGACGTAGTTTCCGACATAGCTGCCGCTGCTTCCGCGGCCACCGATGTGACTTCCGTCGACCGAAAGCCTGACGGTCAGATTGTCGGTCAGTGCAGCCTTAAACTGCGCCCGAACCGCGCGAAGACTCTCATCGCCGAAGCCGTCGGAAAGGTTTCCGTCACGCTCAGAGAGATTCGCCGAGAGGCGAACTGCGGCGTCTTCACCAAGAGGCAGGTTGACGGCTCCTTCAGCAACGGTCGCTTCATAGTCGCCGCGGCTTATCGAACCGTAGCCGGAAAAGTCGCCAAGGATGGGTTCTACGGGGATGACATTAATGGCTCCGCCTGTGGCGTTTCGGCCATACAATGTGCCCTGCGGCCCCTTGAGAACCTCGATGCGAGCAAGATCGAAAAAGGTGCCGTTCGTGGATGACGGGCGGCCCACATACACGCCGTCGTAGTTGAAGGCCACCGCCGGGTCGCTATTCGGCGCCACGGTGAAATTGCCGACGCCCCGTATGAAGAAGATGTTGCCTGTTGCGCCTGCCTGAACAGTCAGGGCTGGCGCAAGTTCACCTAGCCGCCCTGGCCCTGTCACCCCGGCAGCGACGAGATCCTCACCCCTGACCACATCAACCGCAACAGCGGCGCGTTGCTGGCTCTCACTTTGTCGCTGGGCTGTAACGATCACTTCATCGAGCACGGCAGCTTCGCTGCTTTGTGGATCCGCAGGCGCCGGTGCTGAAGCCGCCTGGGCCAAGGCCAGCGTCGGCAGAGCCAGAAGTAGTGCAGTCGTTGTGAGCAGAGTCACGCGCATGATGGTTCCCCGTTGTTTCCTCGCGTGCTCGGATCGGTCGCCCAATGTCACGCCATTTGGACCTTAGGGCCGCCCCAGAGACGAGATCGATGAATTTTCCTCGAGTGCGATGCCTTGGAGGTATCGTTCTGACAAACCACAACTCCGGCGAAGCCACACATCACTGACTGCATCAGTCATAGGACAGGCGTTCTGCTGCGAGCGGACGAGCCGGTCCTTGCAGCTTCCCCTGCGCTGCATCGACACAGCCATCAATACGGTGATACCGTTTTATTATCGGTAAGGCCAAAGACCGCGACAGACGGCAGGCTCGGAGGAAATAGGGTTGATAAAGCTAAGCCATTTGCGCGACGTCCTGGCGGTCGCTGAGTTCGGTAGTTTGCGTGCGGCCGGGCGGCATCTGGGCATAGCGCAGCCCGCGATCACACGCAGCATTCGCGATATAGAACACGAGCTCGGTGTGACTCTTTTCGAGCGGCACGCGAAGGGTGTGCGACTGACCGCCACCGGCGACGTGTTCATTCGACGCGCCAAGGCAGTGGACGCCGAATTGCGACGCGCGCGCGAGGAAATCGATCAGCTCAAGGGAAAGACAACCGGCGAAGTATCGATCGGAATGTCCACGGCATCGGTGATGGCGCTTCTGGGCCCGGTCGTCACCAAGTTCCGAAAACGCTTCCCGGACTCTGTGGTCAAGATCGAGGAGACTCTCTTCCAACCCATTGAGGCCGAACTGGCCAGCGGACGCATCGATTTCTATGTCGGACCTCTCGACCCCAGCTTCACCTCGACCCAGCTCGATATCGAGTATCTCTTTGAGAACCGCAGGGTGGTGATGGGCCGCATCGGGCATCCGTTGAGCGGCGCCAGAAGCCTAAAGGATCTGACCGGAGCCCAGTGGGTCCGCCCAACGCTCTCAACACGCAACACTGAGGCGGATTTCGAAAGCGCCTTCACCCGCCTGGGACTTCCGGAGCCTCAGATCGTTCTCCACGCGCGATCAGCCCTCATTACCTTGATGACCGTCTCTCATTCGGACCTTCTCACGATCCTGCCGCTCCAGTGGTTCAACTTCGCAGGGGCGGTCAATTTGATCGGTCCGATCAACGTGCAGGACGAACTCGATGCGCCCCCGATGTCCATCGTTCGTCGCAAGGAGATGCCTCTAACGCCGATGGCCGAGTATCTCTGCGATCTTCTGAGACGTTCAGCCATGCATTACGATGCTCGACAAAAGGCAGCGATCATCTCAGCATTGGCGAGCTAAGACCAAGCCCCTGTCACGATTGAACACACGGGCTCGATGGACAGGAACCGGACGTCCAGACCAAGTAGGTCAAGCTGCACGGGCGGCAGTCAGTTCGCCACGACCAGTGACTGTCTTCAGCAGACCGTCGGCCGGCCAGCGATCTCCACGCCAGGCGACGTGCTGGTCCGGCCTGATCAGAGCCAGGGTGGCGCCATAGAGATCGCTCAGGCCTTCCTGCCCAACCCGAACGACATGCAGAGGTGTACCTGTTTCGCCCGCCTCGATTCGCGCCGCGGCCCCGTCGTCCTCGCCTCCAAGAATGAGAAGGGTGAAGCCGGGACCAAACAGATCGTAAAGCGATCGACCGTCCTCCAGCCATTGGTGAGGCGCTAAGCAGCCCGGCACCGCAGATGGAGTATACTCCGGTGAACGCAGCGGAAGGGCGTCGTCGGCGTGCCTGACGACGATCGGCGAGGTTTCGTAGCAGTATCCGAGGACGACCCCAAGAGATCGGAACTCCCGAGTTTTCACCTCGATGATGAAGTCGCCCAAGGCTTTCCTGGCCGCCTCGCCCTCCGGGGACAGGTCTTCCAGCCCGGGGCGAAAGAGCGCCTTCGGCGAATAAGAGTGGTTCGCCTCGGCTTCGTCCATCACATACTCATGGGCGGTGCGCCGTTCGATTTCGTAACTTTCGAGCAGCGCCGCCGCTCCCCAGCCCTGAAGCACGGCAGCGATTTTCCAGCCAAGATCGACAGAGTCGGCAACACCCATGTTCATCCCATATCCCCCGAATGGCGGATGCAGATGGCAGGAGTCGCCGACTAGAAAGGCACGGCCCCGCGAGTATCTGTCCGCCAGCAGTCGACTTGCTGTCCAGACGTCGGAGCTGAGGACCTCATAAGGTAGATCAAGCCCGGTTGATCGTTGGATCAACGCCAGAGTCTCTTCAGGGGTGAAGGTCACACCCTCCGCGAGACCGACCGGCATAAAGTACCAGAGGTCCGGCTCATCCATAGGCCCGATCATGCTGGGGACATCATCATTAATCTGCCAGTACATGATCCCGGGGCCGTGTCCGTGTGCGGTTTCGAGACCGGCTGACCTGAAGATCGTGTTGTAGTTCCGCGACAATCCATAGGTGCCGACCATTTCAGCGCCCATCTGTTCGCGAACCGCGCTGCGAGCTCCGTCCGCCCCCACAAGGTAGCTCGCGGTGATCACGCGTTCCTCGCCGCTTTCGACATCGCGAACCGTGACGAAAACAGACTCGGCGTCTTGCTCGAAACTGACGAACTCTTGCCCGAAACCGATTGTCACTTCGTCCATCGAGTTTGCGAAATCCATGAGGACCGCCTCAAGCTTGTACTGAGGAACCCATTGCGCATGTTCCGAATACCGGGGATCACGCCCAGGCGCGCAAAACATCGCGTTTTCGATGCGGGCGATGCCTGGCCCGCCGAGCCGGGTGACGAAGCAGACATTCGATGGGTAATCGACACCCAACGGTGAAGCGGCGGCGAGACGGTCGGCGATGCCCCATCGGCGGAGGTGCTCGCGGGTGCGTGTGTGGGTTGTCTTGGCGCGGGGCGCGTAGCCCGCACGGCGGTTACGCTCCAGAACCAGACAAGATACGCCTCGGGTGCCCAGCTCGATCGCCATGGCCAGTCCGGCGGGCCCTGACCCGACCACGATGACCAGGGGATTTTCGTTCGTCATGGAGGCGACCAGATCCAAAAATTGCGTTGTGTCGGAGCAGGTCTACAAGCGTCGGTCACCCGGGACAGGATGTCAGATCGAGCGCTACGATACTCAGCCTGCATCACTTTGGATTTGAGGCCGGAGGCGTTCGGCCTCAGATATGCAGGGCGCGGCCCATGGCCGACAGGATGCTCTCGTGCATCATCTCGGACAGCGTTGGATGAGGGAAAATCGTGTCCGCGAGTTCGGCCTCGGTGGCCTCGAGACGCCGGGACACCACATAACCCTGGATGAGCTCGGTGACCTCGGGACCTACCATATGCGCCCCAAGGAGTTCGCCGGTTTCAGCGTCGACAACGGACTTGATGAACCCCTCAGGTTCACCCAGTGCGATCGCCTTTCCATTCGCCGCGAACGGAAACCTGCCGACGTTCACCGTATGGCCCCTTTCGCGTGCAGCCGCCTCGGTCAGCCCGACGGAAGCGACTTGGGGCCTAGAATAGGTACAGCCGGCAATGTTGGCCTTGTCGACTGGATGAACACCCTTCACCCCTGCGATCGCCTCCGCTGCGACCACCCCCTCATGAGACGCCTTATGGGCCAGCCACGGCTCCGCAGTAGCGTCGCCGATGGCCCAGACGTGAGAAACGTTCGTTCGCCCGAAGCCATCTGTGACGATATGGCCCGCTTCAACCACGACCCCTGTCGCCTCCAGGCCGATGTCCTCAATATTGGCCATCACTCCCACGGCGACGATGACGTGGCTGAAGGACTGTTCTGTCTGGGCGCCGTTCGCTGTCTGGATGACCGCCAAAACCGCGTCTGGCCCCGCATCGAGGCGCGTGAGCTTCGCCCCTGTCAGAACAGTCATCCCCTGTCGCTCGAGCGCACTCGCCATGAAGGCGCTGACCTCCGCATCTTCGGCCGGTAGGATTCGATCCACGGTTTCGACGAGCGTCACCTTGGCGCCCATATCCGAATAGAAGGACGCGAACTCGACGCCGATGGCGCCGGAGCCGACAACCAGCAGGTTCGTCGGCATCTCCGCGGGAACGAGCGCGTGACGATAGGTCCAGATCCGCTCTCCATCGGAGTTGGCGAATGGAAGTTCTCTCGCCCGAGCGCCTGTCGCGATCAGGATATCGCTGGCAACCAGGCTTCGGACGCGCTCGCCTTGGCGAACCGTGACTTTCCCGTCTCCTGCCAGAACGCCAAAGCCCTCGATGACCGTGACCTTGTTCTTCTTCAGCAATCCTCTAACGCCGCCGTTGAGCTGATCGGCAACCTTGCGGCTTCGCGCAACCACCCGCGATAGGTCAAAGCCTACCCCGGCTGCCGTCAGCCCATAGTCAGCAGCATGAGTGAGGTAGTGGTGAATTTCCGCGCTTCGCAATAGCGCCTTCGTCGGGATACAGCCCCAGTTAAGACACACCCCGCCCAACCGCTCACGTTCGACCACAGCCGTCTTTAGACCCAGTTGGGCGGCGCGGATTGCTGCAACATAGCCGCCGGGGCCAGAACCGAGCACGACCAGATCGAAGGTGTCGCTCGAGGCCGTCACGCGACAATCTCGAACGGGTGTTCGACCAGTGTTCTGAACGTCGCCAGGAGCGCCGCTCCC
>Ga0247808_10001618_pt1 | contig 10866 bp, 15 predicted proteins | sample UWRJL089202R1_FD_179914 | JGI IMG/M metagenome (GOLD analysis project Ga0247808, IMG submission 179914) | Plant litter microbial communities from Arlington Agricultural Research Station in Wisconsin, United States - UWRJ-L089-202R-1 | ecosystem: Environmental > Terrestrial > Plant litter >... | reverse complement strand
GAGTTGCTCGCGATGCGCTGCGGAAAGCGTGATGGCCATAGTGACCTCGTGTAGATCGAGTGCGGTATTCACTCCAGTTTCGCAATGCACTTGAGTCGAGCGAAACCCCGGGGTTTTATAAATACCTACGGGAGGAAGTTCGCGATGCGGCCACTCATACTCAAAATGTCGATGTCACTCGACGGCCTGATCGGTGGACCCAACGGGGAACTCGACTGGATCTTCCGCAGCATGGACGCCACAGCGACGGAATGGAACGTCGACACCCTCCGCAACGCCGACCTGCACGTGATGGGGCGACGCGCTTTTGAGGGAATGAGCCTGCACTGGCCGTTCTCCGTCGAGCCGTTCGCCGCCCCAATGAACGAGATCCCGAAAATGTTTTTCTCCACTCGACCGGCCGAGGTGGCAGACAGGGCGGCGCGAGCTCTCACCCACACCGACTCGCTTCGCGAACCGGCCGACAAGGCTCCGCACGCGGCGCTCGAGAGCTGGACAGACGCGCGGGCGTCGAACGATCTGGCAGGCGACATCGCCGCGCTGACGTCCCAGCCCGGCAAACCGATTCTTGCCCACGGCGGAGCGTCGTTTCTGCAGTCGCTCATCGCGCTGGGGCTGGTCGACGAGTACCGCCTGCTCATCCATCCCGTCGCCCTCGGTAACGGGCCGCGCCTGTTTCCGGAATCTGTCCATTCGATGGAACTCACGCTTGTTGAAGCGCACATCTTTCCCAGCGGCGCCACGGCACAGGTCTATCACCCGCGTCGCGACCGGCACCCCTGACTCAACGACGCCGGCCGGCTGCTGCTCCATTCAGAGCAACAGCCGGCCGGCAACGTGGTGGAGCGTGCTGGGGAACTACTTGGTGTCGTAGACCGCGACAAAACGGCCAACAACTCCACCAGCGTGGAGCTTGTCGAGAGCACCGGGAATGTCCGCCTGGGTGATGAGGGTCATCGGCGGGTTGAGCTGGCCGGACTTCATCAGCGCGTAAAGCTCCTCGAGGTCTTCCTTCGTTCCCGACTTCGAGCCCTTGATCGTCAGCTGCTTGATGATCAGCGGGTAGGTGTTGATGGTGGACTCAAGACGACCCATTCCCACCTGCACCAGGGTGCCGAACTCGCCCAATGCCTCGATCGCAGCCGAAGTCGTGGTGCCAAAGCCCGCGTAGTCGACGATCAGGTCGAGGTTGAGGTCAGCGAATGCGTCGATCGAGTCAGCAACACCGCTGAGACCGATCTCGTCGGCGAGCTCACGAGTTGTCGGGTTGACCTCGGCGCCGTAGACCTCGGCGCCCGCGAGTACAGCAACACGGGCTCCGATGTAGCCGAGTCCGCCCAGGCCGATAACTCCGACCTTCATACCCGCCTTAGCCCCACCCACGGCCATCATCGCGTGGTACGAGGTGAGTCCGGCGTCGGTCGCCATGGCACCGAGCTCGAAGGAGACCTCGTCAGGAAGCTTCACGAGATTGTCGTTGGTCGCGGTCAGCTGTGGGCCGAAGCCGCCATCCCAGTTGTTGTAGCCCAGTGCGGTTCCGTCGCTCATCACGGGGGAAAGTCCGACGCGGTCGCCGACCTTCCACTCGTCCATACCCTCTCCGACCTCGATGATGACTCCGGCGTTCTCGTGTCCGAGGGTGCGCGGGAGGATGTCGTACAGCGCCATCCATCCCGGGTCGGTCAGCGTGCTGACGTCGGAGTGGCAGACGCCCGCTGCCCTCACGTCAACGATGACCTGTCCGGGTCCAGCATGAGGCTCGGGCACCTCGTTGAGCTCGAGCGGGTTTCCTGTTCCAGTGAACTGCCATGCCTTCATCGGCTAACTCCTTGCAAATGTTAGAGGTGCACGTCTTCCGCGCATCAGCGGTTTTCACCGCCGCCCGAGTGTACGCCCGTTAGGCAACAAGTGTCCTTTAGTAGTTGCGCGTGCACTGCTCACGCGTTGACCGCCGCGCGACGGACGCGAGACTTCACCACGTTCATTGCCGCGATCCCCGCGGCAACGCCGGCAACTCCCGCCACCAGCACAACGGCGAGCGGCGCACCCAGGTCAATGGCCGCGACGATGGTGAACCCGTCGAAGAGCGAGATCAGCGTGAAGCCGAGGTGGTCGATGTATCGAACCTGCCATTCGGGATGACGCTGTGCCAGCTCACGGTGCGCTTGAAGCCCACGCCACCCGGTGTAGAGGCCCAACACACAGAGCAGGGAGAAGGTGATGCGCTGCCCCGTGACAAGCAGTGCCCAATCCCACGCGACTACGGCGAACATCAGAAGAAGAAGCCCGGCCAGGGAAATGGCATAGGTGAGGAAGAGTGGAGAGCGGTGCGTTGATGGTGGTCGCAGGATGCAACATCCGACCACAAATGCCACAACCCCGCAGAGCGCGTGACCAACAATCAAAACGAGATGCACCACAGGAACTACCTCCTACCGGACGAATTCTTCGACAACTTACCACTGTTAAGTTGCCACTGGTAGTATCAGGACATGGCAGATTTGTACCATCACGGCGACCTCCGCGAGGCCGTTCTGCGCCGCGCCACCGCCGTTATCGCTGCGGAGGGGCCACACCACTTCAGCCTGCGGTCGCTCGCCGCCGACCTGGGCGTCAGCCATACCGCGCCGCGCCACCACTTCGGTGACCGTCAAGGAGTGCTGAACGCGATTGCCGCCGAGGGATTCACCGCGCTGGCGGAGGCCCTCGAGGCTGCGACCCACGACGGAGGGACGTTTCTCGACCAGGGCGTTGCCTACGTCACCTTCGCAGTGGAACATCCCGCGCACTTCCAGGTGATGTTCGCACCCACGCTTCTCGACGAAACCGACGAGGCGCTGGCCACCGCGCGGGATGCGACGTTCGCGCAGCTGCGCGCCGGGGTCGACAGCATGGATGACGGCGCACACGCCGAAGACGCGGGCGCCGCGGTGGTGGCAGCATGGTCGCTCGTCCACGGCATTGCGACGCTTGGCCTCACCGGCAACCTGGATGCGTCGAAACTGCGGGACCTCTTTGCCAACAACGACCTCGCCGCGATTACCCGGCGCAGTGCCGCTCTGCTCTACGGGTCCCCGGGACCGCGCGCGGAATAGAAGGGCGCACACAGCAAACGACCGGGTGCAGGCTACAGATCACCTGATCTGAGCCACACCCGGCCGTTGGAGTGAACCTATGCCGTGGGGGTCAAACTCTCCGGCTTTGAGTCACCGGATTCGTCATCCACCGAAGTCGAAGACTCTTCGTTCTTCTTAACCGCGTTGGTGACCGAGTCAGCCGCGGTCTTCACTGCCGCGCTGACCGTGCTGCCCACAACCGGAATCTTCTCTTCGGCGAACACTTCGGCGTGCACAATGCCATCTTGAACGGCCGGCTTCTGCCAGACGGCGCCGACCTGGTCCTTGAGCTTCTCGTATCCCTTGCGGCCCGTGCGGGTACCAACTACATACCCAACCGCGGCGCCCAAAACGAACAGTAGCTTCTTCTTCATTGTTGGGTCCGTTCTCTTGACGTTGCGGGAGCCAGAACCGGCCCCGTGAGGTACACGACGCTATCAAGTACAGGGATCTCACTCTCGGGGCACTCCGCGTGGTCAGCAAACGCCCAGACATAACCGTGATCAGGGATTACGAAGAACCCAAATTTTTGTCGATATCCGGATGACGCGGCCGGGCGCCTCTGGAGAGGTCGATCGGTTCACCTTGACGCACTTCGCGGGGACACAATTCGCCCCGTATGGGGTACGCCGAAGTGTCCACGATGAACCTCAAGATTCGACGCGGGAACCTCAGTTTTACCCAAGCTTTTTCTTTGGGTTTGAAGCGACCTCAGCTTCACCTCAGCGCTGAGTCAGTTTCGCCTTTTTGGGTGGTCGGACCCAATAAGTTCATCTCATAGCCGCTTACGGCTACACAACTTGCCCAGCTACACCACCTACTTGAAACAAAGGAACACCATGAACAAGCTCACCTCAGGCGCCATCGTTGGAACGCTCGGCATTGCTCTTCTCCTCGGCGGCGCGGGAACGTTCGCTACCTGGAACCAGTCGACCACCGCCAACGTCGGCACCGTCGCTTCGGGAACGCTGACCATCGCCAGCTCGGGTACCCCCACTTGGAAGAACATCTCGGCTGATGCCCCCGCCAACGCGACCATCGCCAACATCGCGTCCTACAAGATCGTTCCCGGTGACACCCTCGAAATGACGCAGACCTTCACGGTCGCCGCTTCGGGTGACAACCTCAAGGCGACCCTGAACTACTCCCCCGACTCGATCGTTGCGACGACCGACGCCGACAAGGCCCTCAAGGCCGCCACCACCTTCGCGTTCACCGCAACCGGTGGCGGACTCACCACCGACGCAACCACCAAGGTTGTCTCCGTTAGCTCGACCACGGCCGGCGTCAACCAGGTCACCGTCAAGCTCACCGTTGCACTTCCCTCCACCGTCAGTGGCGTCGCCGCCCAGGGTGGATCGCTGAACCTCAGCGCCGTGTCGTTCAACCTCGCGCAGAACACCCGCATCTAGTGGGAATGGGTCGCCGGCCCGAAACCGGCGGCCCACAGCATCATTCAGACAAGCAGTTCGGCTAGTAAGAAGGGAGCGGATCATGAGCTCATCCGCTCTCCACCGGGCCCGGCGTCAGCGCCGGCCCCTGCGGGCCCTTCTTGCTTCAGCCGGACTGCTTGTTCTCGTTGTGGCCATCGCGCTTCTCAGCGCTGGCGGAAGCTACGCCGCCTGGAACACCTCCACCACAGCAAACGGCTCGTCGGTCAGCTCCGGCTCGACCTCGCTCACGATCAACGACTCCACCAGCTACACGATCCCGAACCTCAGCCTCACGGCTCTCGGCCCCGGCCAGTCGGTATTTGTGCCCATGACGCTGAAGAACACCGGCACCACAAAGCTCAACGCGACCGTCTCGAAGACCACCATTGTCTCGGAGACACAGAACCTGAGCACCGAGTTGGCTGTGGTTGTCACCGCCACATCTAATTGCGTGGCCAGTGCAAGTACTGTTACAGGCACACCGTTGGTCAACTTCACCACGACCGCCACGCCGTTCACTTTGCAGGCGCAGGCCAGCCTTTCAATCTGTCTCGAGATAAAAATGGATGTCGACGCGTCGCAGAACGTTGCCGGCGGCTCCGCCACGTTCAACATGGCGGTCACCGCTCTTCAGGTTCGCTGACGTGATGCGCAATCGTGTGATCGTCGCGTTTGGCGTTGTCCTCTTCCTGGTGCTCGCCGGAACTGGAACCGCAAGCGCCCTCTGGAGCTCGCAGTCGCAGGTCGGCGGAACTGTCTCCGCCGCGACAATGGGGATCACCCAGACCAATTTCGAGTCGATGGCCGTCGACTACAACTCGACCACCACACAAAAGGTCGCTCCGGTCACCGTGACCAACACCGGTACCGTCGCACTGCGCTATTCGGCGCTTCTGCGCGGGCCGTCGAACAACGCCATCGCGACCTCGGCGAGTGTTCAGGCCAAAACAGTGTCAACCACTGGGGCCTGCACCACCAGCACCAACGTGACCACCTATAAGTGGACCACTCTTCCTGCGCTCACCGGCACCCTCAACCCCGGCGCTAGCGTCATTTACTGCGTGCAGTCCTCGATGACCACGGCCCAGATCTCCTCAAACGTTGGCAAGACGATGGATGCCACCCTTGCGTTGACCGCCACCTCTTCCGTGGGCAGCTGGACAGCGAGTGACGACGGCACCGCAGTGCAGTCCACTCGCGACACCGTTGCACCGAGCGCGCCAACCATCACAGTGTCGGGGACGTCTGCGACAGCCACCACACTCACGTGGCCCTCAAGCACCGACAATGTCGGGGTTGTGGCCTATGACCTGTACCGCAACGGCGTTATGGTCGCTTCCGGAATGGGCAATACCTGGACCGATACCAGCCTGGTACGCAACACGACGTACACCTACAAGCTCGACGCACGGGATGCCGCGGGCAACGTTGGCTCGACCAGCGTCATTGTCAAGACACTCAACATCAACTCGGCCTCCTGGTACACGATTCGCCCATCGCAGAACGCGGGGCTGTGCATCGACGCCAGCGGCGGCGGGACCGGTAACGGCACCGGCCTTGGACTCTGGAGCTGCAATGGCGGCGACAACGAAGCGTGGCAGTTCGTTGGAGTAGCCAACGGCAACTACCGAATCTCCGCCAAGCACGTTCCCACCTCGGGCATCTCCATTCCCACCTGGAGCAACAACGCCGCACAGCTCTGGGCGTACAACAACGACGCGATGAGCCAGTGGCGTGCCGTTGCGGTCGGAACAAGCGGAACCCTGATCCAGTTCGTCAACGTCTCCACCGGAAAGTGCCTCGATCTCAGCACCTCAACTCCCGCGAACAACACCTCGCTCGTGCAGGCCACCTGCAACACCCTGACCACCGCGAACCGTCAGGCGTTTACGATCTCAGTGGATAACTAGCATGTCGCATTCACTATCCCGCAAAGAAGCGGCAGCTCTCGCCAAACAAGCGACCGCAGAGACAAAGCAGGATAAAAAGGCGGCCGCCGCGGAAGCCGCCCAAAAAGCCTCTCTCTGGCACGTTATCCGCACCGGACTGAGCCTCGGGATCTTCGCCGTTGTGCTGGGACTGGTCTCGGTCATCGTTATTATCCCGAAGGTCCTCGGGGCAACACCCCTCACCATCCTGACCAGTTCGATGGAGCCGGGCCTCCCCCCGGGCACCCTCATTGTGGTGGCCCCTGTCGCTCCCGAAAATATCGTTGTCGGCGACGTGATCACGTACCAGATCGAGTCGGGGCAGCCCGCGGTCGTCACCCACCGCATTACCGAAGTTGTGTCATCCACCGTTGGCGAAACGACCTTCGTTCTGCAGGGCGACAACAACGACGAACCAGACCCGCCCGTGACGGGCCAACAGATTCAGGGTCGACTGGTGTACTCGCTGCCGTGGATCGGTAACCTCAGCTCGATCCTCAACGGACCCGCTCGCGCGACGATCCTCCCGATCCTCGCCGGCGCGATGGTTCTGTATGCCGTCGTCTCGATTCTGCTCGGCCTTGTCGCCCTCGGTAAAAAGAAGCGTCGGGTCGCGCGGCACGCTGCGCCGGCCAAAACCGAGAAATAGCTCCCTCTCTGCTCTGAGCAGCTCTGCTCACAGCAGCACTGCCCTCAGCAGAGAAATCGCGTGCGGCCGCGTCATCCATTGCAGAGTAATTTGCATGACAGACGACGGAAAACTCCCCCTTTTCACCGAACGTGTGCGGCAGGAGCTGCACTACCAGCGCATCCTCGTGTTGGATGGCCCGCTCGACGACGACAACGGCACGCTGCTGGCGACGCAGCTGCTCACACTCGCGGCGGAGGATCCGGCGACCGACGTTGCGCTCTGGATCAACTCCCCCGGCGGGTCAGTTCCGTCGATGTTGGCGATCCGGGACGTGATGCGCCTTGTGCCCTGCGATGTCGCGACCGTCGCCCTCGGCCTGGCCTGCAGCGCCGGGCAGTTTTTGTTGTCGGCAGGGACACCGGGTAAGCGGTTCGCGCTGCCGCACGCGCGCATTTTGATGCATCAGGGATCGGCGGGCATCGGCGGTTCTGCGGTTGAGGTCGAGGTGCAGGCCAACGACCTGCGCTACACGCGGGACACCGTACTCGGCCTGATCGCCGCCGACACTGGCCAGCCCATCGACCGTGTGTTTGAGGACTCGCTGCACGACCGCTGGTACTCCGGCGCCGAGGCGCGCGACTACGGGTTCATCGACCACGTTGTCGACGGTTTCGACCAGGTAATGCCGTCATCGCGACGCCGGGTGAAGCTGGGGGTCGGCGCATGAGCACTTTTACGATCCCCAACGTTGTCGCCCAGCACCCGCGCGGCGACCGGGTGATGGATGTCTACTCGCACCTACTCGCCGAGCGCATCATCTACCTCGGCACCGCGATCGACCCCGATGTCGCGAACGTGTTGATCGCGCAGCTGCTGCACCTCGAGGCGGAGAGTTCCGGAACCGAGATCAACCTCTACATCAACTGCGACGGCGGTGACATGACCTCGATGCTCGCGGTCTACGACACCATGCAGTTCATCAGCGCTCCTGTCGCGACAACGTGTGTGGGCCAGGCCATCGCTGCCGGTGCCGTGCTGCTTGCCGCGGGCGCGGAGGGACGCCGGTCCGTGCTGCCGCACACGCGCGTGGTGCTGCACCAGCCCGCTGTGCGCAGTCAGGGAACGATCCCCGACCTCATCCTCCAGGCCGATGAAGTGGTGCGCATCCGGGCCGACATCGAGGAGATCCTGTCGCAGCACACCGGGCAAAGCGTCGAGACCCTGCGGCGCGACACTGACCGCGACCGCATCTTCACGGCAACCCGCGCGGTTGAATACGGCCTGGTTGATGAGGTGCTGAGCCTGCGCACCTGATCAGGCGGCGAGGAGAAGTGCCTGAAATTCGGTGGGATGGATGACGAGGCCGCCGTCAACAACGAGTCCGACGTCGAGCACCTGCTCACCTGTGCGGTGCCGCTGGAACTCGAGTTCGCGATCCCGCGTGAGGTCGAGCACGTGCTGACGCCGAAGCTCATCCGCGATCTGGCCGCTGAGATCCACCAGCGTCGACCCGAGCGCTCCGGTCACAGCAGCGATCATCTCGCTCGACGGCTCCTTGAGACCGCGCTCTATTTCAGAAAGGTACTGCGGCGAGATTCCGGCACGCTCCGCCACCTCGGTGAGTGTGCGCCCCTGGCGTTCGCGCAGGGTGCGCAGTCGTTTGCCCAATACGTGACGCCACAGGGGCTCAGCGGAGGGACGTCGTGTGGGCTGTACCAGCGGGATGATCTCGGCCATGGTCCACAGTAGTTCCGCCTCGCGCCGGGGGAACAGTCGATTCTGCTCACAGCAGATTTACGTTCCCGGGCACGCCCGCTCCGCCGTGCCATCGCGGTGGCAGAGTGGAAACCACACATCACCCGAAGGAGAACACCATGGCCGTCACGTCACTGCTCGACATGAACATCGCACCCGCCTCGCTCGCGGAGGCACCCGCGATCATCGCGCAGGTTCTGACAGCCACGCGCGCCTTTAACGGCAACCTCGGCGTTGAGGTACTCGTCGACACCGCCGACCCCGCACACTTCGTCGCCGTCGAGACCTGGGAGTCCATTGCGCACGACGACGCCTACCGCGCCTGGCGCGCGACACCCGAGGGCGCGAGCGCTCTCGGCAGCATCCTCGCCGGTGCTCCCACCCTGACGCGCTTCGAGCCGGTCGCCCCAACCGCCAACTAACGCTCGGCGCGCGTCTCGAACTCAACGGGCAGTGCGCCGCCGTTTGCGCTCCAGTCTGGCTTGCCGCCCGCCGCTGTGGACGTGATCTCGGTTCCGACAATAAGGAACCGCACCTCCTCGTCCGCTATAGGGCAATGCTCGACCCCGCGCGGCACCACAAAGAGGTCGCCGACATTGAGGTTTACGTTGCGGTCGCGCAGCTGTATCCGCAACGTCCCCTCGATGATCAGGAACACTTCATCCTGATCGTCGTGGGAATGCCACGTGGTCGAGCCGATGCCCTTGGCCACCTTAAAGAGTTGACCGTTTCCCGTGGCAACCACCTTTTGCGACCAGAATTCCGTGAGCGTCGCCGCTTCATCCACAAGCGTTATTTTGTCCACAACCAGCTCCTCAATCGTTCGTAGAATTCGAACCTACGGTTGGATTGGTCTCAGCACACGTGCTAGGAATGGCATATGTCGCAACGATCCGCTCACGGTACGCACAACCACGGCGACCAAGGCCGCCACAGCGCTCGCAGCCCCATCGAGGTCGCCCTGATCGTTGACCAGGGCTCCAACCCGTTCGAGATGGCCTGCGCCTGCGAGATCTTCGGCGCGCGGCGACGGCCCGAGATCGGATTTGAGCCCTACCGACTTCGGCTCGTCGCCCCGGAAGCCTCCACCCCCATGCGCGACGGACTCTTCACCCTCACCGGCACCTCAGACCTGTCCGCCGTCGACGAGGCGCACACGGTGATTGTGCCGAACCGCCCCGATGTCGCTGGCCCCAGCCGCACCGAGTTGCTCGATGCCCTGGTGCGGGCGCACTCTCGGGGCGCACGCATGGTCGGCCTGTGCACGGGTGCCTACACACTCGCGGAGGCGGGATTGCTCGACGGACGTTCCGCCGCGGTGCACTGGCAGCTCGCCGACGACTTCGCCGCCCGATTCCCCGCGGTTCATGCCGAGCCGGATGTTCTATTTGTGGATGACGAGGACATCCTCACCTCGGCTGGCAGCGCCGCAGCGCTCGACCTCGGCCTGCACATTGTGCGCAAAGACTACGGATCGGAGGTCGCCAACTTCGTCAGCCGCCGCCTGGTTTTCGCGGCGTTCCGTGACGGTGGACAGCGCCAGTTCCTCGAGCAAGCGGTGCCCCACCCTGCGACGACACCGCTCGGCCCGACCCTCGACTGGATCCAGCAGCACCTCTCCGAACCACTGACGGTCGACGCCATGTCATCCCACGCCCACATCAGCCCAGCCACCCTGCACCGCCGGTTCCGCGCCGAGGTTGGCAGCACACCGCTCGCCTGGCTGACAGCGCAACGCGTTCAGTTCGCGCGACGCCTGTTGGAGACGGATGACGCGGGGCTCGAGCTCGTCGCGCAGCGCAGCGGTCTCGGCACCTCGGCCAACCTTCGCGCTCAGATGCACCGCCACACCGGGGTCAGCCCGTCCGCCTACCGTGCGCGCTTTACTGCGACCGCCTGACTTCATTCGCTGCGCGGCTCACACGGCAGGCCCGCAGGTCAGTCGTGCGTGAGGTGCGCCAGTGAGCCAATAATGCGGTCGACGATGTCTGCCGGCCAAGGGA
>Ga0247808_10001617_pt1 | contig 10868 bp, 11 predicted proteins | sample UWRJL089202R1_FD_179914 | JGI IMG/M metagenome (GOLD analysis project Ga0247808, IMG submission 179914) | Plant litter microbial communities from Arlington Agricultural Research Station in Wisconsin, United States - UWRJ-L089-202R-1 | ecosystem: Environmental > Terrestrial > Plant litter >... | reverse complement strand
GCACTGGTTCGCTCCAATGTCATACCGTTTGTCGTCTTTCGTCCGGTCGCGCAAAGCGGCGGGCCTCCAACATCAATGTATTGACGGCGGGATGGCCCGGGTTCAGATCGCGGCGAGTGTAACTCTCCGATCCGCCGCCGACGCAGGTCGGTCACCGTCGCCACATTTGCGATTTCCGGACAAGGTTGGATGAAACGCGCAGCGCCGATCGAAAGACGGATGTAGACCGTAGGATCGGCTATTCAATGCTCGATACGGTGGTGCGGTCGGGCAACGGGTTTGCGTTTTTCAAACTCTCGCCAATCCCGCGCAGCACGCGCGTCGCTTCCGCCGACATCGACCGCGGCCGGATCAGGGCAGGAAGGCCGCTGTCGGTTGCCGTAGCGCCGGGTTTGCCCTTCGGTGCGGCGCTGGCCACGGCCGGGACGGGGTGCGGGCCGGTCGGCAGCGGATTGTCGATGCCTGGGATCGGTTTCAGCTCGATGCCCTGATGCGCATAATCCATCAGCTGCTTGAAGGTCATCGCCGGCAGCACGCCGCCGGTCATGTTGTTGGTCGAGGTATAGTCGTCATTGCCGAACCAGACGGCGGCGGTGTAGTTGCCGGTAAAGCCGACGAACCAGGCATCGCGATAGGCCTGGGTGGTGCCGGTCTTGCCGCCGGTGACGATGCCGTTGGCGAGCGCCGCGCGCCGCGCCGTGCCGTTGACCGGGATGGTGACGAGAATGCGGTTCATCGACGACATCGCCTTGTCGGTCAGCACCCGTCTGGCGACCGGCTCGTCGCGCTGGAAGTCGTAGAGCACGTCGCCGTCATAGCCGAGAATCTGGTTGATGCCGTGGCGGCGCGACTGCATGCCGCCGGCGGGGAACACGGCATAGGCGGTCGCCTGGTCCATCACCGTGACTTCGGAGGTGCCGAGCGGAATGGTCTTGTCGGAGCGGATCGGTGTCTCGACGCCCATGGCTTTCGCCATGTTGACGATCGTGTCGATGCCGAGTTCTTCCTTGGCGAGCTTGACCGGAATGGTATTGATCGATTTGGCCATCGCCGTCATCAGGGTGATGCGGCCGGCATAGGAGTGGCCGTAATTCTGCGGCGACCAGCCGCGCCAGTTGATCGGCCCGTCGACAATCGTGGTCTCCGGGGTCATGCCCTTTTCCATCGCCGAGGCATAGGTGTAGATCTTGAACGACGAGCCCGGCTGGCGCAGCGCCCGTGTGGCGCGGTTGAACTGGCTCTCGCCATAATCGCGGCCGCCGACCATGGCGCGCACGTCGCCGCCGTTTTCCAGCATGACGATGGCGCCCTGCTTGACCTTGTAGGTGGTGCCGTATTCGCGCAGGCTGTTTTCCACCGTCGCCTCGGCTGCCTGCTGCAGGCCCATGTCGATGCTGGTGCGCACCACCAGCGAATGCTGCTTCAGCTGCCGCGCGGTCGCCAGCCGCTGCACTTCGTCAAACGCCCAGTCGAGGAAGAAGTCGGGGGATTTGACCTCGTCGCGGTCGACGACACTGGCCGGGTTGCGGCGGGCTGCGACCACCTGGCCCTCGGTCATCATGCCGCTCTGCACCAGGTTCGACAGCACCTCGTTGGCGCGCCCGCGGGCGGCCGGCAGGTTGACATGCGGCGCATATTTGGCCGGCGCCTTGAACAGGCCGGCCAGCATCGCCGCTTCCGCCAGATTGACCTCGGTAATGTTCTTGCCGAAATAGAATTGCGACGCTGCCGCAGCCCCGAACGTGCCGCCGCCCATATAGGCGCGGTCGAGATAGTAACTGAGGATTTCCTTCTTCGACAGGTTGGCTTCCAGCCAGACCGCCAGAAAGGCTTCCTTGATCTTGCGTTCGATCGACCGCTCGTTGGTGAGGAACAGGTTTTTGGCCAGCTGCTGTGTCAGCGTCGAGCCGCCCTGCACAACGCCACCGGCCTTGGCATTCTCGTTCATGGCGCGGGCAAGCCCGAGAAAATCGATGCCGTAATGGGTGAAGAAGCGCCGGTCCTCGGTGGCCAGCACCGCCTTGATCAGGTGGTCGGGTAGCTGGTCGATCGGCACCGAATCCTGGTGGATGATGCCGCGGTGGCCGATGACGTTGCCGTAGCGGTCGAGAAAGGTGACGGCGAAATCGCCGCGGTTGCGCCAGTCTTCGGTCGTCGCCTCGAAGGCCGGCAGGGCGAGCGCCAGCAGCACCACAGAACCGGCGGTGCCGAGCGTCATGGCCTCACCGGCGAGCTCGAAACCCAGCCGTTTCCAGCCGCGCACCTTGAAACGGCGAAAGAAGATGGTCACATCTTCCCAGATCTGCGCAAACCGGAAGCCGGCATTCCAGACGGTGGAATCGATCCAAGCATCGACCTTCAGCAGCAGGTGCCGCTTTCTGCGAGGCCGGTTTTCTGGGTTGCTGGGTTCCTGCACCGTGTCGATTTCCCGTATGCCTTGCCGCCTGACGCTTGACGGCGGGTGTCGGAGCGACCAGAGCTACCGCCCAACATCGCATCCTGCTCATCTTCGGACAAAATGGTTGATGTGGGTTAAAGGAACAAGAAGAAACGGATCGACGGCCGCGAATTTCGCTGACCTGTGACCGGGAATGATACGGATATGATCGACACGCCCTTCTGGAAGACGAAAACGCTGGCGGAACTCGACAGCACCGAATGGGAAAGTTTGTGCGACGGCTGCGGGCTCTGTTGCCTGAACAAGCTGGAGGACTGGGATACCGGCGCGGTGGCCTTCACTTCCGTGCGCTGTCGGCTGCTCGACGGCACGAGCTGTCAGTGTTCCAACTACCCCGATCGCCAGTCGATCGTGCCGGAATGCATCCAGCTGACGCCGGACATGGTCGAGGATCTCGGCTGGCTGCCGCCGACTTGCGGCTACCGGCTGGTGCGCGACGGCGCCGACCTCTACTGGTGGCACCCGCTGATCTCCGGCGACCCGGAAACCGTGCACCAGGCCGGCATTTCCGCCCGCGACAAGACGGTCAACGAGATGGATGTCGATGTCGAGGATTTCGAGGATTATCTGGTGGACTGGCCGATGACAGTGGGGGACGGGCGGTAGGGCTACTCGTCGTCATGTTCCGAGAAGCCAACATTGCGACCGTGATGAAACACGCGCAGGATGATGATCTCGGTGTCTTTTAAGCGGAAGACGATGGTGGCTCTGCTGCGATATCCGACTTGGCGCAGGCCGTGTTCGATATCTTCGCGCGACACTCCGCGTTTGGGAAACAGACTGGATGACGAGCAGTAGTCGTAAATCCTATCGACATATTGTCTTGCAACCCGGTGCCCAGCCTCCTGATTAATCTATCCGTAGAGCTCTTGCAAATCCGTGCGAGCTTGCACCGAAATGATAACGGTGAGGGTCATTTGGCGGCGAGTATTTTGTCTTCTTGCGCGTCAGCGTAGGCATGGAACCGTCGCCGGGCTTCTTCGACCGATATGGCCCAGCTCGGATCGGCATCATGCACTCTCAACGTCGGGACCACCTCGTCGATCAGCCATTTTTCATAGACCCGGTCATGATCTGCGATCTTGCGCAGACCTTCCGCAACGACGTCGCTTTCGCTGGCATATTCGCCGGACGCCACTTTGGCCTCTACGAGGTCCTGAAGATCTTGCGGCAGGTTGATATTGAAGGTTTTTGCGTTGGGCATTGGCGCGCTCCTTGGACCGGCAAAGAATAGCGCGAGACCCGCCGAATTCCAGCCAGTCTCAGGCCGTCGGATCGTCCCGGTCCAGCGCGAAATCCTCGAACCAGGCCTGGTTTTCGCCTGCGATGAAAGCGGCGATCATCCGCGAGGCCATGTAGGAGAAGGTGATGCCGTTGCCGCCATAGCCATAGGCGGAAAAGATCCGCGGATGATCGGTGACCGGGCCGATCAGCGGCAGGCCGTCGGTGGTTTCGCCGAAGGCGCCGCACCAGGCGTAATCGACGGTGGTGTCGGCATCCGGCCACAGCTTCCCGAGCTTGTCGCGGATGGTGGCGATCTTCTGCGGCAGTTTTGCATCGCGTGCATCGGGCTCGACCGTGTCATCGTCCTCGCCGCCGACCACGATGCGGTTGTCGACCGTGGTGCGGGCGTAGAGATAGGGATCGCCCGCCTCCCAGATCAGTGCCTGCTGCGGCCACAGGGAACCCGGCCGCTGCGGCGGCGTCGCCATCGCCCAGCTGGAGGCGATCGCATGCAGCTTTGGCATGATGAAGCCCGGCATCACATAGCCAGTCGCCAGCACGACATGTTGGGCCTCGATCACATAAGGACTGTCGGTCTCGACTGTGACGCGGCTGCCTTCGCTGTCGAAGGCGGTGGCCGTTGCCTTGACCATCCGGGCGCCACGCTTGGCGGCAACGTCGAGCAGCGACCAGGCAAGCAGCAGCGGATCGGCCTCGGCACAGCCGGGCGACAGAATCGCCGCGGCCCGGTCCAGTCTGAATTTTTCCAGCAGTTGCGGATGGTCCAGCAGAAATCCGGGCAAGCCGGCGCGCTCGCGCAAGGCATGTTCCGCGACCACGTCTGCCGCTTCTTTCGGCGTGCCGGCGAGATAGAGAGAGGGCCGCGGGCGATTGTCGCAGCCAATGGCGTGCCCGTTCATCAGGGCCGTCAGTCCGGCCACCGCAGCCAGGCTGCGATGATAGGTGGCCGCCGCGCGCTCAAACCCGTAAAACTGCGTCAGTTCGGTCAGCGTGCAGTCGATTTCCCACTGCAGCATGGCCGTGCTGGCCGCCGTGCTGCCCAGACCCGGCTGCTCCCGATCGACCACGCAGACGCTCAGTCCCCGCCCGGTCAGATGTTCTGCCGCCAGAGCGCCGGTAATGCCGCCGCCAATCACCGCGACATCGACGGAAATGCTTTCGCCGAGCGGCAGATGCGGTGGGCGCAGGCGCGCGCCGCCCCAAGGGGAAAGACCGGTGCGCATGGCATCATGCCCGGTCTCGCGGATATCCAGATCCGAGGCCATTCGGAATATTCCTTGATCTGTTGACGGGAGGGTTCGAGATGACGTGCCGGTCACACAATCAAGGCAGATGCGGCATCGGTCGTTCGTCGATCAGCAACTCGTCGACCAGCGTCATGACGATCAGCGACAGCGGCAAAGCCAGCATCGCGCCGACCGCGCCCCACATCCAGGTCCAGAACAGGATGGCGATAAACACCAGGAAAGGGTTGATCTCCAGCCGGCGGCCCATCACCGACGGGGTGACGATGTTTTCGACGATCAGATGCACGGTGAAGAAGATCGCCGCAGGCGCCAGGCCGATCAGCAGCGTGTCATGGGTCAGAATGCCCGCCGCGGCCACCGACAGTGTCATCACGAAAATGCCGACGAACGGGACGAAGCAGGACAGAAAGGCAAACAGGCCCCAGAGGATCGGCACGCTCATGCCGCTCAGAAAGGCGATCAGTGCCATGACCACGCCGAGCATGCCGTAGATCACCGTGGCGGTGGCAAAATAGAAGCCGAGCGCCGCCTCGATCGCATTGATGACGCGGATCGCTGCCAGCCGTTGGTCACGCGACGGAAACGCCATGATCAGCGCCTTGCGCAGATGCAGGCGTCCGGCGAGAAACAGCAGCAGCGCGGCAAAGAAGATCATCCCCTGGACGATCGCCGGCGTCAGGCTGCCGGCGACGACGCTGAGGATGCTGCCGGTATTCTGCAGCAGGCCCTCGATCGACATCGGGCCGCTGCGAAAACTGTTCGGCGTGATGTTGAGCCATTTGAACCGCTGGAAAAAGGGGAGAATCCGGTCCATCGCGGTCTCTGCCATGGCGGGGGCATCGGTGGCGAGTTTGGCCAGCGGTTCGGCCAGTGCATTGACGGTCAGAAATAGGCCGATCGCCACGAGGCTCGACAGGATCAGTGCGCTGAACAGCGGCGACAAGCCCCAGCGACCGAGCTTTTCGGCGGCCATGCCGAGGATCATTCCGGTCACGATCGCCAGCGTCACCGGAATGAGAATGCTCGACATGGTATAGACCACGCCCAGGGCGAGAATAATGAAGATGCCGATCACGGCAAAGGTCATGGTCAGATCCAGCGCGTCCTTCTTGACGCGCACGACGGGGATTTCGTCGTCGTCTTCTTGCGGCATGGCGCTATGGCGCAGGTCTGCCCGAGATTCCCTTGATATCACCCGCGCAGCCGCGGTTGGTTCCGTCTCGCGACCCATTGACCCATATCCCCATCATGACGCCACTTAACGCATCATCCCCGGCCTTTGTTCCGGGCCGGAGATGATGGTTCAAAGCGTTGCAGAACAAGGCCTGTCAGTCGTTCAGGCGGACAGTTTCAAACCGATGCCCCAGGGGTCTTTCAAAGCCCAGCCGTCGCTCTGGCGGTCGGTGGCAATCTCCAGCCGATCGAGCGCTGCAAGTGCCGTATCCAGCGCCGACTGTTCGTTGAAACGCAGCGAATAGCCCGACAAGCCGGTCATCGCCGCGCTGCGCGCCTGGGCGCCGCGGCTGTTCCAGATGTTGGCCGCGAGATGGTGGTGATAGGCGCCGGAGCCGAAGAAACTGGCGCCGGGATAGCGCGCCATCAGTTGCAACCCCATGACGTCGCGATAGAACACGTCGGCATCGGGAATATTGCCGACCTGCAGATGGATATGGCCGAGCGCGGTGCCGTCCGGCAGTCCGGTCCAGGGTGTCTGCGGGGCACTGTTGTAGAGCGCCTGCACGTCGAGCCGCAATGTCGCCATCTCGACGGTGCCGTCCGGGTTCATCTTCCACTGCATCGGCGGCCGGTCGGCGTAGATCTCGATTCCATTGCCTTCCGGATCCGTCAGATAGATCGCCTCGCTGACCAGATGGTCGGAGGCGCCGTCGAGCGGCACATTGGTACTGGCCGCATGTGCCAGCCAGTGCGCGAGCGATGCCCGGTCCGGCAGCAGGAATGCGGTGTGAAACAGGCCGGCGGCATTGCGCGGCGCCCGCACCGCATCACCACGGGTGGTCAGTTGCAACAGCGGCCGCCCACCGGCACCGAGAATTTCGCCGCTGGCGCCTTTTTCCAGCACTTTCAGGCCGATCGCGGTCTGGTAATAAGCTGAGACCTTGGGCAGATCGCTGACCACCAGATGCGCCTGGCCGACATAGGCCGGCCGCGTCAGTGCATAGGGAGTGTCGGTCATGAAAAAATCCTCATCTTCGTTGCCGGCACTATGTCCGCAAAGGATCGTTCACGAAAGATGGCCGATTGACGATTCACTGTCAGCCAGATGTTGACGGTCATGCCCTTGTTGCCGGGCATGTCCGAAAATAGCATAAAGGGCATAGCACGCAGCGGTGGTCTTTGACGCCGGCTGGAGGAGGAGGGAGCCATGTACAGACGCATCGTCGTCGCAGTCGATATCGGCAGCCTGGAAAAGGGCGAACGTATTTTGAAGAAAGCCAAAAGCCTGCTGGATGACGGAGGCGAGATCATCGCGCTGACCGTCGTCGAGGAAATGCCCGGTTATGTCACCGTAGAACTGCCGCCGGATCTGCTCGACAACGCAGTCTGCGACAGCAAGCTGCAGCTCGAGGCACTGCAGGCGCGCACCGGGATTGCCATGGAGATCGAGATCCGCCTTGGACCGACCGCGCGTGAAATTCTGGCCTGCGCCACGGATCACGCCGCCGACCTGATCATCGTCGCCTCGCACCTGCCCGATTTCAGCAATTATTTCATCGGCGCGACCGCTGACCGGGTGGTGCGTCACGCGACCTGCTCGGTACTGGTGGACCGTTCGGCATGACGCCCAACACTGCCTGTTCTGCCGCAACAAAGCGTGACAACGCCCCGGTTGCAAAGCGGAGCGAGGGGTGAGACCATTGCCCTCAACCGCTTCGAGGAAACGTCTGAGCCATGGAATTCAAAGGCATCGAATGGCGTTATGATCGCCACGAGATCATTGCCGACGGCATCGTGCATGGCGTCGGCATCGTGCTGGCGCTGGTGGGTGCCACGGCGCTGATTTTCTACGCCATGGTGTGGAGCAGCCATGGCGAGATCGCCGCCGCCTGGGTCTACGGTCTCGGGCTGGTGCTGGCGCTGTCGATCTCGTTCACCTACAATATCTGGCCGGTGTCACGCACCAAATGGCTGCTGCGCCGGTTCGACCATTCCGCCATCTTCCTGCTGATCGCCGCCACCTACACGCCGTTTCTCGAGCGCGGAGCCGACGACCCGCTGATTCTCGGCATGCTGATCGGCATCTGGGCGATCGCCATCGGCGGCATCGTGCTCAAATGCGTGTTTCCCGGCCGTTACGACAAGCTGGCGATCGCGCTCTATCTCGCCATGGGCTGGAGCGGAATTTTTATCGCCGGTCCGATCGCCGCGCGCCTGCCGACCGTGACCATGGTGCTGATCATCATCGGCGGCATCATCTATTCTCTCGGGGTGATCTTTCATGTCTGGGAAAAGCTGCGGTTCCAGAATGCCATCTGGCACGGATTCGTGGTTGCCGCCGCAGCCGTGCACTATTCGGCGGTCCTGACCTGCTTCAGCCTGTCGGGCGCCAGCATGTAGGGCGCGTCAGAACGGGCAGACGCCGGACGGTCTTAGGCTGCTGACCAGCCGGCGGATGACGCCGTCATAGCGGATGCGATCCGCCTCCTGGTATTCCATCTGGAAGAATGCGGCGGTGCCGTCGCAGAGCGGAATGCCGCGCTCGAAAAGAAAGCGCCGATCGCGGGCGCCGGAAAAGCTGACCCATTCCGGGGTGATCCGCTCATAGCTCATCACCCAGCGGTCGCCGCGCGCCGCCGCGATCCGCCGGCTGGCTTCTCCGACGAAATCGCCGCTGAAATTCACCCCGACCACAACGAGCCGGGCGCGGCCGTCATCGGCCATCAGCGTCACGCCGTCGCCAGTGTCACTGTCCTGGGTGATGGAGAAATCCTGCGGCAGTTGAAGCGTGTAGCCGAAGCGCGCATTGCCGTAGCGTCCCGGATCGGCGGCGAGCGCCGGCAGCGCCAGAACCGATAGAAACAACACCCAAAAAAACCGCATCCAGCATCCTTAAAGTCAGCGCATCCCCATCGAAAGACGGTAAGCTTAGAATAGGATGTCGCGGTGCGGATTTCAAACGACGATGCCGTGACGACACGGTAAACCCCGCTCGACACTGCGCGAAAACGTCTGCTAAAGTGGACGAAGTGAAATTATTGTGGACACGCAATGACCCTGATCATCCGCGACGCCATAGACGCCGATCTGCCCGCCATCCGCGACATCTATAACGATGCGGTCGAACACACGACGGCGATCTGGAACGAGACTCTGGTCGATCTCGACAACCGGCTGGCCTGGTATCAGGCGCGCAAGGCGCGGGGATTTCCGGTACTGGTGGCCGAACGTGACGGCCGCGTGCTGGGTTATGCCTCCTATGGCGACTGGCGGGCCTTCGACGGCTATCGCCACACGGTCGAGCACTCGGTCTATGTCGACAAGGACGCCCGCGGCGCCGGTGCCGGCAAGACGCTGATGCAGGCGCTGATCGCGCATGCGACCGCGGCCGGCATGCACGTGATGATCGCCGGCATCGAAGCGGAAAACACGGCTTCGATCGGTCTGCACGAGGCGCTGGGATTCAAGATGGTGGGGCGGTTTTCCGAGGTCGGCATCAAGTTCGGGCGCTGGCTGGATCTGGCCTGCATGGAATTGCGGCTGGCTTGATTTTCCCGAACTGCCTCTCACCATAATCCTCTCCACACCGGCGGTGACAGGGGATATTCGTGTGTCAGATGCGGCTTCGAAGCTTTCAACTGGCAGACGAAAAATGATGGGTCATGAGAAAAAAAGGTCATGATCCGGGAGACCGCGCCACAACTCCTTCTCCCGGTCTGCGGGGGAGAAGGTACCCAACAGGGCGGATGAGGGGCCGGCGCGGCAGATATTCCGCGCCCAGAAGGACAGAAGCCGCTATTCCGGCATCCGGTAATCGACCATCTTGTTGTCACGCACGACAAACAATTTTCCGGTTTCCGTCTGGTCCGGTCCGACCAGCCGCACCAAAACCTCGGCGACCTCGGACGGATGCGGCAAGATGTCGGGATCTTCGCCCGGCACGGCCTGGGCCCGCATAGCGGTGCGGGTGGCGCCGGGGTTGACGTTGAGGATGCGCAGCGGCGTGCGCTGGGTTTCGTCGGCCCAGGTGCGGCCCAGGACTTCGACGGCAGCCTTGGAGGCCGCATAAGGGCCCCAGAAGGCGCGACAGGTGTGGACGATGCCGGAAGAGAGCAGCAAGGCGCGACCGGCATCCGACTTGAGCAGCAACGGCTCGACCGAGCGGATCAATCGCCAGGTGGCGGTGACATTGATATTCATCACCTTCTCGAACACCTTTGCCTCGACATGGCCGATCGGCGCGATGGTGCCGAGCACGCCGGCATTGGCCACCAGAATGTCGAGCTTGCCCCAGCGTTCGAAAATCGAGCCGCCAAGCTTGTCGATCGCCTCCATGTCGGCGAGATCAAACGGCACCAGCGTCGCCGTGCCGCCGGCCGCCTTGATGGCGTCGTCGAGATCTTCCAGCCCGCCGACCGTGCGGGCGCAGGCGATCACATGCGCGCCGGCCTTGGCCAGCGCCAATGCGGTAAAGTAGCCGATGCCGCGCGACGCGCCGGTCACCAGCGCGATCCGGTTTTTCAGGATGCCGTCCATGTCCGCCCCATTCACGATGTCAGAACGCGGTCATATCGACATGACCGCGTCGGCCAAACCAAAACAATCAGCCGTTGCTGGCCATCATCGAAAACTTGCGGCCCATGGTTTCGCCTTCCTTGTCGAGAAGACGGGTCGGGTAGTCGCCGGTGAAATAGTGATCGGTGAACTGCGGATTGGCCGGGTTGCGATCCTTGCCGCCGACG